>Ga0209350_1001201_pt1 | contig 11744 bp, 10 predicted proteins | sample GraSoi013_2_20cm_2_FD_185822 | JGI IMG/M metagenome (GOLD analysis project Ga0209350, IMG submission 185822) | Grasslands soil microbial communities from the Angelo Coastal Reserve, California, USA - Sample 09_27_2013_2_20cm (SPAdes) (version 2) | ecosystem: Environmental > Terrestrial > Soil >...
GCGCAATTTGCGAACGCTACTGCATGGCCTGCACCGCCGACAATCGGAACTCCACGCCGGTGTGCTCGTGAGTCGTGCGTCGCGCCCGCGGCGGCGGCTCGAACAACCGGAACCTGATGCGGGTACGTTTGCGGGTGTCTTCCCTAGCGTATCCGAAAACCTCACTGATTCAAGTTCTTGGACGTATCGGTACTCCGGCCGGGGCGCTAGCGCACTATGGGCCGGGGGACGCCCGAGGCAGTGGCGTGGGCTGGCGCCCTTTGACCTTGGAGCGCCCCCTAAGGTGTACCGTCTCGCGTGGCCGCGGCATTGCCCCCCGGTTACGGCTGAGGCATTTTTAGTTGGCTTGGTCCTGCAAGTTGCCCTCGTCTTGGTCTCTGTTCCTGGTTGCGACGAATCCGTGCGTGTGCGATAGGCCCGAGGCATCTCTAGAAACATAGAAGCCGACGATGTCGCCCTGAGGGTTAATACCCCGTGCCTGCGTGGCGAGCACGTCTCCACCTGGAAAGTCGATCGTGGTGAACTCCCCCTCTGTGAGCAGGAACCCATGTGTCTTGTTCGTAGAGTCGGTAAAGAAGCCCACAATCTCGCGCGAAGGATTAATGTCACGAGCATCGGACACTACGGCGCTTGGCGGATCAATCATTTGAAAGACTCCGTCGTGCACCATGTAGGCATGGAAGGTGGCGACGGTCGCAAAGACCACGCCGACAATCGTCCGGCCGTTCGGCGTTATTCCATTGTGCATGCTACCAGGCACGGGGAACTCGTCGTAGTGTCCGTCCTGCAACACAAAGCCGTGCATCGTCGTCAGGAAATCGAAACTCAAATTGTGGAAGCAACCCACAACCTTGCCTGTCGGGCTCATCTTTATGGCCAACGTGTTGTTGGCGCCAGGAACGTCGATAGGGGAAAAGGTGCCGTCCGGATCCCGGAGGAAACTCCGAGTAAAGGCCCCAGCCGGATCCACCGTGGTCGGAACCGGAACGGCGTAGTAGCCCACGATCTCGCCCTCGTCGGTGATCCCCTGCGCCTGGCTGCGGCCAATGCCGTTTGGATCATCAATTGTCGTGTACGTGCCGTCGCTCAACAAATAGCCGTGGCCAACGGTTCCTACCGCGTAACGGCCCACGATATCGCCCTGCGCATTGATGCCTAAAGCGGCGGTGAAAGTAACACCAGGCAATGCGACATCGATTGACTTGAACTTCAGGTGCTGCTTCGACCCCGCGAGAGTCGTCCCGAATGGTCCGGTCAGGCCAACTACCAACAGCGCTAGCGTAAGCGCGACTATTCCAAGCTTTTTCATTTTCGTCTCCTCTTCATCCTTCCTGGGGCAAGTGTTACGGGGACGACCTTCGGCTTGCTGCGACTGCACCCGCGAGCCGTCGGACCGCTGTACAATCAGTGGAACCTCGCTGGAATCGAGCCGTACTCTCTGTTGCCTTCTGACTCCGGGGTCGGCGCGGCCTGAATGCTTCCGCAGCCTAGAGGCAAGCCTTCTCAGAAGTCTTTGGGAAAAGTTGAGGTTTCCTGACGGTTTTCTTGCAAGGCCGCGACATGCGCCCGGAAGAGCGCCTATACCAGTTCGGACCCTTCCGCTTGGACCCCGCCGAGAGGCTCCTCCTGCATGAGGGTCAGGCCGTGCCCCTGTCCCCCAAGGCCTTCGATCTCCTGGTCCTGCTGACTGAAAACAGCGGCCACCTGCTGGAAAAAGATGATCTGATGAAGAAAATCTGGCCGGAAACCGTGGTCGAAGAGGTTAATCTGGCCCACAACATCTCGATCATCCGGCGGGCCCTGGCCAGCCGGGGCGATGTGCACGAATACGTCGAGACGGTGCCGAAACGTGGCTATCGCTTCGTGGCACCGGTGCAGAACTTGGCGGCGAAGAACGTCGGGCAAGCGGCCACCGAAATCGCTTCGCGCGAAGGCAAGGAGGCGAAAACCGTAGCGTCCATGACGCGGTGGCCTGTTGCTCTAGCCGGCGCGGTGCTCGCCGCGACTGCCGTGACTGTGCTGGTGTGGCTCGACCCGGGCGGTGCAGACAATCGCGGTGTTACCGTTGCAGAATCTCTCCGGTGACGCCGCGCAAGACTACATCGCCGACGGCATGACGGAGGCGCTGACTACCGATCTGGCCCGAATAGAGAGTGTGCACGTGATCTCCCACACCTCGGCGATCCAGTACAAGACGGCCAAGAAACCTCTGCCCGCAATCGCCCGTGAGCTCAGGGCAGACGCCGTGGTTGAAGGGTCAGTGCAGCGCTCCGGCAGTCATGTGCGCGTCACCGCCCAGTTGGTTCGCGCCTCTGACGACAGGCATCTCTGGGCTGATACCTACGAACGCGACTTCCGCGACGTGCTCGCGTTGCAGGACGAGGTAGCCTCTGATATCGCTAAGCAGATCGAAAGCAGACTAGGCGGCCCGAAGCCAGCCCCGGTCCCAAAGGCGCAGGCAGTAAACCCGGAAGCATATGAGAACTACCTGCGGGCAAACTATTACCTGGATAGTCTTGATCTGCAGAAGAGCATTGACTACTACCGTCAGGCCATCAAGCTCGACCCGAACTATGCGCCTGCATACGCTCATATGGCTCAGGCTTACTCGTTTCTGGCCTTCTTCGGTGCGATATCGCCCAGCGAAGGCTGGGGCAAGGTGAAAGAAGCGGCGAGCCTGGCGGTACAAAAGGACGAGCGCTTGCCAGAGGGCCATGGCGCGCTGGCGCTGGCCAAGCTGCACTACGACTGGGATTTTCCGGGGGCGGAGCAGGAGTTCAAGCGCGCGCTGGAACTCAACCCTAACGATGCCGATGTCCGCCACGAGCACGCGCACTACCTCATGGCCATTGGCCGGCTCGGCGAATCGGAGGCGGAGAGCAGGCGCGCGGTGGAGTTGGATCCGGTCGGAGACGGGCTGATCTCGTGCCTCTGCTGGCATAGCTTCGCCGCTCACAATTACGATCAGGCCGTCAGGCTGGCGGAGAAGTTCCTGCGATCGCAGCCTGACGATGCGTGGGAGCGGACCATCCTCGGATGGACCTACGAGCAAAAGGGAATGCCCGAGCAGGCCGTCGCGCAATTGAAGAGGGCAGTCGAGGTTACAAAAGGCGACACTTTCTTCGTCGCTGCGTTGGGGCACGCGTACGCCGTCGCTGGCAATCGGCACGAAGCGGAAAAGATCCTCCAGACACTTTCAGATCGCGCGAAGAAGTCCTATGTCTCGCCGTTTGACCTCGCGTTAATTCACGCGGCCTTGGGCGAAACGGACAAGGCATTTGCTCTGTTAGATAAGGCGGTTAGCGAGCGCTCTACATTCCTCGTATACAGCAAATGGGAGCCGCGGCTGGATCCGCTGCGCCCAGATCCTCGATTTCGGCAGTTACTTAGGCGCATTGGACTGCCGGCTGACCAAAATGCGCCGGGCGAGTGACGCGCTGCGCGAACCCGATGGTGTAGGTCTGTTGGGTATGTTTGCGGGTACAGTCTGTTTGGCCCTTAGCGAACGGCGGCTTCTGGATAGGCAAGGCCGCCCCTCGAACGACGGGCAAACCAGTTAGTGGCGGCGCTACGGGAGCACGATGTACGCTTCAGCCGCTAAAATTAAAGGAGGGGATCATGCGAGCGACTCACTTGTCCGTGCTGGCCGCATTCGGGTCTGCCCTGATTCTTGCGAGCTGCGCCGCCACGGAATCGAGAGCAGCGGCTGCCCCGGTCCCGGTGTCGCCCCGCATCACGGTACTCTACGATGCGTTCGGCAAGGATTCGATGATGACGAAAGACTGGGGTTACGCCGCCTTGGTGGAGATCAGCGGCAAGCGCATTCTATTCGATACCGGTGACAACCCAGAGATTCTTGCAAAGAACGCTAAGGCCAAGGGCGTCGACCTGACGAAGCTGGACTTCGTGGTCTTGTCACACCGTCACGGCGACCACATTGGCGGATTCACCTTTATACGAAACATGAATCCGAGAGTTAAAGTTTACGCACCCAAAGAAAACTTTGGTGTATTTGGTTCCGACCTACCCAGCACCTTTTATCGTAAAGACGCGTCGCTGCCCGCCGAGATGCGCTACTACAGTGGTATGCCGCCCGAGACGATGAAATTCGGTACAGCCTTTCCCGGAGCGAACGTTGAGTTGATCGACAAGACCACGGAAGTGGCCCCCGGCATTACCCTGATCGCCTTGATATCCGACGCGCCGGGGACCAGGGAATTGAAAGAGCTGTCGCTCGCCATTAACACGGCGGAGGGCATCGTACTGGTGGTTGGCTGTGCGCATCCGGGAATAGAGTCCATCGTTGCCGAAGCTGCCAAGATCAATCCGCACATTCACTTCATCGCCGGAGGATTTCACCTGGTTGTCGCGCAGGACCCTGCTATCGAAAAGGTAGCCACTTCCCTGCATGACACTTACCATGTTGACTACATCGCACCCGGCCACTGCACGGGCGAGCCGACATTCACGGCCCTGCAAAAGACTTTCGGCGCCCGATACGTCTATGCCGGATTAGGAACGACGCTGGGTGTGGGTGCGAATCCGCGCGCCGAATCCGACCCAAAAGCTTCGCGTAACTTGAGCGAAGGCGATTTGCGAAGTTATCGAGCACTGCTAGCCCAAAGCGATGACTTCGAGGAGCGCGGCCCCGAGGTGGGGCGGTTCGCGCAGGTCCAGTAACGGCGCGGGTCACTGGATGCGCGGCTAGTCTGCGGCGCCCTGCAGCATCGTTCCGTTTCGACCTCCGGCCCGGCGGGCCTGACCGTCCGGTTTCCGGCAGGCGTTTCAGATGGTCGGGGGACAGCAGTTGTTAAGGGTTGTCCGGTGCCTGCCGAGCTTGCCATACCCCGGGGACGTGTGAGGGCAGGCGTTGGACAAGCCCCAAGGGAGGAAACTGCGGGAATCTGCTGACGCGGGTCAGGCTGGGCGAGGCGCTATGGCGATTTGAGTGCTCGCGGTGCGGCGTGAACAAACGATGATGTCGGCATATTCAGCGCTGATCGTGCTTTCGTGTGCCGCGGCAGTCCAGAACCACAGAACCACACCATCTGTGTTGTCTTTGATCCTGGCAATGAGGGCGCTGTGCCCGGTGCCAGGCAAAGGCCCTTCGCGTCGGCACTGATCGATGCAGTGCTGGCGGAGGAGTGGAGCGTGGTGAGCGGCGTGTACTCACGGTGGAAGCGGTGACTGGCTCCACAGCGCCGGTTGACACACCCACGGAGTTTGAGAAGGAGGTCGCCCGGCGATCGATTAATTGCGGAGGTCTCCTCATAATGCCGGGGTCGAGGGTTCGAGTCCCTCCCTTTCCACCAATTCAATTCAGCGCGTTAGCGATCGGCTCCTCGACTGCCGATTGGTCGTAAGCGCACGGTAAGCGCAGAAAGTCGACCTTCTTCCGTTCTCGATCGGGAAATCCAGGTATTCGGTGCTGCGCTTATAAGCGCGCACCACAATGCAGCTGAGATCCTGGGTGTGGTCCGGGACAGGTTCGCATTCGGGTGGTCGCGATTCGCACCGGCATTGCACACTCAATCCCTTCTCTTTCGATGTGAGCTGAGCCTGAGGCTTGGACGATCAGGTCCGCTCGAGTCCGTTATAAAGCCCGCGTTCGAATTCGCCGTAGAGCGAGGTCACTTTGGCATCAAAGAACGGCAGGATCTGCGTGAACATGGCGCCGGTTACTTTCTTCACCGGATCAAGCCAGAAGTAGCAGTTGAGCAGGCCCGCCCAGGAGATGCTTCCGGCGCTGCGCCCATTTGGACCCGGCTGCCCGTTGATGTCGAAAGACAGGCCCCACTTGTGGGGCTGGGCCGGAAACTGATCGAAGCTGTTCGAGAACTCCGGATGCGCGGTGCGCATCTCGTGCACGTTCAGCTCACCGATCTGATTCACCATCATCATTGCGACGGTTTGCGGTCGCAGGATGTGCACTCCACCCAGGCTGCCGCCGTTGAGCAGCGCCTGGAGAAACCTCATATAGTCCTGCGGCGTGCTGAACGCGCCGCCCCCTCCCATGAAGAATTCGGGACGCTGTGGCATCTCGAACGACGCGGGTGCGAGAGTGCCGTCCGGCTGGCGATTGAAGAGCGTCGCGACGCGACGCTTCTGCTCGCTGCCGATCAGGAAGCCTGAATCCTTCATGCCGAGCGGCTGAAAGATGTTTTCGCGGAAATAGATCTCGAGTGACTGATCGGTGACTTCCTCGACGAGCTTGCCTACCCAGTCCATGCTAATGCCGTATTCCCAACGATCCCCCGGATCGAATTCGAGCGGAGCATCGAAGGCCGCGTTGCGCAGCGTCGCGATGTCCGGTAGGCCCGTCACCATTTCGTAGCGGGTCAGTGCCTCGCTCCAGTTGGCATATGTGTATCCGGACGTGTGCGTCAGAAGATGACGGACCGTGATGGGCCGCTTTGTCGGACGAAGGCGCGCCTTGCCATCCGCGTCGAAGCCCTCCAGCACTTTCGGGGATGCAAGTTGGGGCAGCATGTCGCCGGCCTTCTGATCGAGGCGCAGGCGTCCCTGCTCGATGAGTTGCATGCAGGCGGTCGCCGTGATCGCCTTGGTCATCGACAAGAGCCAGAACACCGTGTCTGTTGCCATCGACGTGCCCTGGTGGATGTTGGCCTTGCCGGACGCACCCTCGAAGGCGATGCCATTTGGCGTCGCCCCGATGGCCACCACACCGGCGACGTCGCCGTCCGCAACCGCCCGATGCAATGCTTTATCGACGGCCCCGAACCGAGCCGGGGTCGCAAATGCCGGCTTCAGCCCGGCCGCATCCAGAAACCTGCCTCCTGCCAGTGCGGCCCCGCCGGTTAGTACCGCCCGCCGCGTCATGTCGTTCATAAACTACCCCTCGCTGTATCGGTCGCGTTGATCCAAAACGTCGGGGGAATTTGTAGACCGAACAGTGGCGTGATTGAACAGCACCGACGTCATCGCTAAGATGACACCAAGTCATCGTACTTCCTCTGGCGTGAATCGTCGGAGGCGACGCTAATAGGTGGTCGTGGTGGGGACTACCCTCCCAGGAGATTTCGTGAGGTCGTGAGTTTCGATGCACGAATCCTGACAGGTATCGGTGTACTGAACGCCGTGACCGAGGCAGGCAGCTTTGCAGGCGCTGCGGAGGCGCTGGATATGACGCCCTCGGGGGTGAGCCGTGCCGTCGCCCGCCTTGAAACGCGACTCGGGGTCAGGCTCTTCGATCGCAACCCTCGCTCAGTGGCGCTCACTGAGGAGGGACGACAATTTCATGCTCAGGTGTTGCCACTGCTCACTTCTCTCGAAGAAGCCGCGACACAGGTCGCCGGCGCGTCAACCACTATCGGCGGTCGCCTGCGCATCAATGTCGATCCCTGGTTTTCTCGCATGGTTTTGGCGCCGAGATTGCGGGAGTTTTTGGGTCGCTATCCGTCGCTGTCGGTCGAGCTCGGCGTGAGCAACTATCGCGAGGAAATGATGACAGGAGTCGACGTGGCCGTTCGCTTCGGTCCAACGGAACCATCGTCGCTCATCGCCCGTAAGCTCGTTGAAACGCGGGTACTGACTTGTGCAGCTCCGGCGTATTTGAAGCAGCATGGTGAACCGCTGATGCCCCAAGATTTGATCCAACATGAGACGGTGCTTTTTCGCGACCCCCAGACGGGCCGGCCTTTCCCTTGGGAATTCCACCGCAAGGGGAAGGTGGTCGATGTCCAAGTGCGCGGACGGATGGTGACCGATGACCCGTCAACGGCGATAGCGGCCTGTGTGTCGGGCTATGGCGTGTTCCAGAGCTTAGAGCTGGGTCTGAGTCCCTGGCTGCGCACAGGCAAGCTTGTGCCGATCCTGTCCGACTGGAGCGAAGAGCGTTATCCGCTATATGCCTACTACGCTTCACGTCACCTGCCGCCAGCGAAGATCCGGGCATTCCTGGATTTCGTGCAGGAAATCATCGTGGAGGACGCCCCCCGGTCAGGCGCGCACGGCAATCGCTCAGGCAGTCGCTCCACGGCCACCAATCCAAAATGACCGGTGCCGTCTGTCTCAGGCAGGCCAATGGAACTGCCTGCTCCCTCATAATGCCGGGGTCGAGGGTTCGAGTCCCTCCCTTTCCACCAATCGAATCAGACTGATAGCGGTCGCCGCCGAGGTTGGCTGGCCCGCCGTAAGCGCGGAAGGTACCTTCTGCCGATCTTGATCACGGAATCCACGTGTTCGCAGCTGCGCTTATAAGCGCGCACCAAAAAGCAGTCTGGTGCTGGTGCCACCAGGGCAATGGTTTAAGGGTATTCCCGGGGATGTCTCCAGAAGCCTTTTTGATGCGTGGGAGCATGGAGCCGAACGTTACGAGGTTGTCACGAAGTGCCAGCTCGCCACGGCGCTTGCCGGAAAGCGCAGATTGAATTTCGGCGGTAGCTCCTTCCAGCAGTTAATCCACCTGATCGCACTTCGCAACGCGCTGGTTCACCACAAACGTGCCGTTGTTGAGCACGGTAAGCCTTCGGCCGAGTCCTATGATGATATTGAGAGGCGGATTTGCACGAGCTTCCCCCGCTCGCGTCTCTGCGATGAGAGTTACCCGTTCCGTTGGAACGGCTGCATGGGTGCGGGGTGCGCCCAATGGGCTTACAAAACTGCTGTTGCCTTCGAAAGGGATTTCTTTGGTCACCTGGGCATCGGGTATCCGGCGCATACCGCGTAGATGCCATGTCGAGTACCCCTGCAGCCATAACCTAAGAGGTGCGTGACGTCCTTGACGATGGCGTCGGCGAGTCGAGCCTTCTGGTGCTCGGACTTTCCAGGCCACAGCTTTACGATGACATGAGGCATGGTCTCTCCTTCACTCGCTGCTGGGCACGGCGCGGTACTGCTCATCACTCACTCGTTCCAGCCAGTCCACGACCTTGCCGTTGAGCTCCTCCTGAATCGCGATGTGCGTCATCGCCGTGCTTGGCGAGGCGCCGTGCCAGTGCTTCTCGCCCGGCGGGCACCAGATGACATCGCCGGGGCGAATGACGCGGATCGGGCCGCCCCAGCTCTGCACGAAACCGCAGCCTGCGGTGACGATCAGCGTTTGACCCAGCGGATGTGTGTGCCAGTTGCTGCGTGAGCAGGGCTCGAACGTCACATAGGCGCCGCTCGCCCGTGCGGGCTCCGGTGCTTTAAAGAGGGGATCAATACGTACCGTACCGGTGAAGTACTCGGCCGGCCCCTGAGCGGAAGGCTGCGAGCCGTTTCGTTTCAGTTCCATGTTCAGTGTCTCCCTCTCGGGACGGGGGTGATCAGCCGTACCCAGCGGTCGTCACTTCGCCTTAGCGGCGAGTGAAATCGGAACCATGTTGACAAGCTTCCGCGACTTGACCATCGTGTCTGTCATCCCCCGAAACTTCAGGAAGGGCGCGGTGTGGACGTGGGTCTCGTACGGGTCTGCGTCGCGATAGATTTCAAATACCCGTATATGGCTGGGATTGTCCTTTTCCGATATGGCATACAGGACGAGGCACCCAGGATCCGCGCGTACTGAGGATTCGTCTACCTCCTTCGCGGCAGCCTTGAAGTTCTCCAATTGGGTTGGCTCAACTTCAAGTTCTGCTACGCGCACGCAGGGGCCCTGTTTGTCCGCAGCAGGTGCGTTCCCTGAAAGAGATGTCACCATAGTTGCCCCAACGATGAGAAGCCGCTTGAGCATGTCGCGCTTGCCGTCAGTGACGCTTGGCAAAAACGTCCTTCACGACGGGCAGTGCCGAGAACACAGTCGGCCAGCCCGCGTAAAAGGCGAGTTGCGTCAGCGCCTCTGAGGCTTCCGCCTGCGTGAGTCCGTTATCTATCGCCCGGTTTAGGTGGTAACCGATCTGCGCCACCTGACCGGACGCAACCAGGGCGCTCACGGTCACGAGGCTGCGATCTCGCGGCGCCAGCCCTGGACGCAGCCATAAGTCGCGGAACAGAGCGACGGTCGTGTAGTGCACGACTCCGGGCGCGACGGCGCCGAACTGCTGTTCAACGGTCTCGGCGCGCTGTCTCTCGGCTGACTCGTTCAGGGGGAGCAGTTTCGGCGAGGCGGCAGCCGCCGGATCGGCCTTGATACCTCGCCGTGCAAATACCTCGGTCGCGGTGGCGGCGGCGGACATCGCGTTTCCCCATCCGGAGTAGAACGCGAGATGCGTGATGATCTCCGAGATCTCGCTCGGCTTGACACCACTATCGAGTGCTCGGTTCATGTAGAAGGGCAGTTCGATGCTCTGGTTGCGCGTGATCAATACGGCCAGGGTGACGATGCTGCGATCGCGCCCGGAGAGACCAGGTCGTTTCCAAACCTCACCGAGAAGGCGCTCCTGCGTATAGAGGTCAAGGGCCGGAGCAACTGTGCGGAGTTGTTCTGATGGCAACATTGAGTTACCTCCGAGACTGCTTTGGGCGTGACCCGTCGATGCTGCGATCAGTAACAGCGAGGCGAGGGTCGAGGAAAGGATTCTCATATCGACGACTTCCATTTGCCGTCAAGACCCTCCTGGATGGCGATGTGCGTCATCGCCGTGGTTGGCGAGGCCCCTGCCAGTGTTTCTGGCCTGTCGGAATCCACACTACATCCGGGGGATGGATCACTTGCACGGCATCGCCCCACCGTTGTACCCGGCCCATGCCAGCCGTGACGATGAGCGTGGCACTGTCCTGGGGCACTCAAGGCAGCTGGCTCGGCGAGGTGACCCTATAAACTCTGCTCACAAGCGTTGAAATACCCCTCAGACTCGGCACGGGTGAGACGTCGGGAGCGCACTCGTTCCTCTACTTCTACTTCCATCCTCGCCCTGATGCGGTTGCCATTACCAACGGTGAGTGAGGCAAAGATTAGTGGCACAGTCCCGCCGATCAGCGTTGCGGCAATTGAAAGATGATCCAGCAGCAAACCCCCAAATGCCGCCCCCAACATGATCGAGAGCTGGATCGCTCCGACCATCAATCCGCCGCCGCTTTCTGGCTCGTCGCCGATCCCCTTCGTCAGCCAGGCTGACCACGCGACCGGGATAGCGGAGTTCAGCGCCCCCCACGCTATCATCATGGGCGCTACTGCCCATAACTTGTGCCCCACCGCGAGCAGCGCCAGGGTCACGGCGCCCAGTGCCATTGGTAGCCCCGCGATCAGCCGATAAAGACGTCGCCCAAGCAGTGCAGTGGCCCCGTATGTGCCGGCAAATCCTGCAAGCCCCAACCCCAGTAACAAGAGGGACAGTTGAGGCACACTTGGCCGTGTGTATGCTTCAAGGAACGGTCGCAGATAGGTGAACGTGGCAAACGCGCCAGCGAAGGTGAGCATGACCGCCACCATCGCAAAGGCAACGTCGCGCCGTTTCAGCAAGCCGACCAGCTTGCCGACAGGGTTGGCGGCTTGCGGTGGCATGGCTGGCAGGCTTATCCATTGCCAGATCAGGTTCACGAGCGCTAAGGGTGCAAGCGCCCAAAAGACGCCACGCCAGCCGATGATGCCCCCAAAGTAGCTTCCGATGGGCGCCGCAAATGCAGTGGCCACCGCATTGCCCGTGTAGATCACACCCAATGCCTTCGGAACAGCATCATCTGGAACCAAGCGCATGACGGTTGCCGTGGCCGGAGACCAAAAGCCACCGATGGTGATGCCCAGAAGCGCTCGGGCTCCCATCAACACGGCGAAGTTCGGCGCCTGCGCAATGAGGAGCAAGGAGGCTAGCATTAACGCGGTCAATCCCATTAGCACGTAGCGGCGGTCGAACCGACCCGCA
>Ga0209350_1001207_pt1 | contig 11671 bp, 4 predicted proteins | sample GraSoi013_2_20cm_2_FD_185822 | JGI IMG/M metagenome (GOLD analysis project Ga0209350, IMG submission 185822) | Grasslands soil microbial communities from the Angelo Coastal Reserve, California, USA - Sample 09_27_2013_2_20cm (SPAdes) (version 2) | ecosystem: Environmental > Terrestrial > Soil >...
CGGCGGCTGAAGACGTCAGCGGAATCGTCATCGACCTGCTCTTTGCCTCCTCGGGGATCGAACCTGAGATCGTGGCCGCGGCGGAGACCATCGAGGCCGTACCGGGCCTCGCTCTGCCGGTCGCGAGACGACCGCACCCGCCCGCACGACCGCGTGGATCTTGCCGCGCTTTTGAGGCGTGCCGATGGCACGGCGCTCAGCGAGGCGCGCACGGCGCTTACGCTCATTACGCAGCGTGGATTTCATCGCGGGCGCGAGCTGCTCGCCGCGCTGGACGCGGCTCTCAACGAGTTCCGCGAATGACGCTGGCGCGCACTCCCCACGCGGCGACGCCGCCCCCGCTCAGGACGCGCGCGGCGTTCACCAGAGGGATTCTGGGAGGGGGAGGCCAGCGAACGCGTCGACGGGCAGCGGCTCCGGCGGCGCGACGTCATGACGCCCGACGAGCACGTAGAGCTGTCGCAGGTGCTGCGCGGCGTGCCACGTCGTGCGCTCGAGCAGGTCGTGGCCCGACTGGGGGCCGTAGTAGACGCGGATCACCCGTTCGAACTCCCGCGCCGACGCGCCCTCGAACCAGCCCGAGACGCGCCCGCGCACGAGCGCGCCGTAGCGCGCGATCGCCGCGCCGTCGTGCAGCTCGGCCGGCGCCCGCTCCTGCAACCATCCTTCCGGGAATTCGCCCAGATCCATGCCATCCACGAAGGCGAGCGCGAGGCGAAACACGTGGTACCCGAGATCGCGCAGCGGCCGGGCGCGCTCCGGCGGCGACCAGTCGAGCAGCGACTCCGGCAGGACGCGCACGAGCTCCTGGGTGCACTCGAGGATCCGGTCCAGGCGCCGCGAGAGCTCACCGGGCGGGAGCTTCGCGGCGGGCGCCCAGTCGACACCCAGAAGCGCCGCGTAGGCAGGCGGGTTCCAGCCGTGGACCGCCCGCTCGCCCACCGCCAGCGCGGGCACCAGCGGGACGCCCAGGCGCCGGAGCTCGGCGAGCGTTTCGGGTTGCGCCTGCACGTCCACCGGGTCGAACTCGACCCCCCAAGACGACAGCAGCTCCTTCGTCTTGGCGCAGGACGATCAGCCGGGACGATAGTAGAAGCGGGGCAGGCTCATGGCCTCACCTCCCCTGGAAGGTCGGCTGCTTCTTGTTCGCGAACGCCGTCACGCCGCTCTTGAAATCCTCGGTGCGGCCGCTCGCCGCGATCGCCCGGACCTCGAGCTCCATCTGCGTCTCGAGGCTCTCCCACGTCGAGTGGTGGAAGAGCCGCTTCGCGCCCCCGAATGCGAGCGACGGTCCGTGCGCGAGCTCGCGCGCGAGCGCCTGCACCGCGCTGGCGAGCTCCGCGTCGGGCACGACGCGCGTCACGAGCCCCCACTCGAGAGCCTCGCGGGCCGAGAGGACGCGGTTGGTGAAGTAGAGCTCCATCGCCCTGCGCAGGCCGATGAGGCGCGGCAGGAAGTACGACGCCGAGCCGTCGGGCGTCGCCGCGATCTTCGAGTACGCCATCGTGAAGCGCGCCGACTCGGCCGCGAACACGAGGTCGCCAGAGAGCGCGAAGGAAAGCCCCCCGCCCGCGGCCACCCCATTCACGGCCATGATCACGGGCTTGTCGCTCCGGGCGAGCTTGGACACGGCGCCGTGCAGGTAGGTCGTCAGCTCCTTGACGAGCATCCCGATCCGCGGGAGGTTGTCGGCGAAGTCCTTGACGTCCCCGCCAGCGCAGAACGCCTTGCCCGCTCCGGTGATGACGACGCAGCGCACGCTCGGGTCCTCGTCGACCTCGAGCGCGGCGTGGAAGATCTCCCGGCCGAGCGTCAGGTTGAGCGCGTTGTACGCGTCGGGCCGGTTGAGCGTGATGGTCGCGACGCCGTCGCGGCGATCGAGGATGAGAGACTCGAAGCTCATCGCACGTTCCTCCGTTCAGGTCCGCCAGACGCGGCGCCGCGCCAGCTGCGCGACCACGTCCAGGATCTCCTGGATCTTGAGCGGTTTCACCAGGACGAGGTCGACGTTGTGCGCGCGGCGCTCCTCCGCCGAGAGCTCCACGCCGAAGCCCGTCACGATGATGACGGGCACCGCGGGCGCCATCTCTTTGATCGCCCGCGCGACCTGCCACCCCGACACTCGCGGCATGGCGAGGTCGGTGAAGACCAGGTCGAACGGCTCCGCGCCGAAGCGCGCGATCGCCTCGCCGCCGTCGGTCACGACCACGGCGCGGTGGCCGCCCGCCTCGAGCATATCGCCGAGGACCGCGCCCACCTCCGGCTCATCGTCCACGACGAGGCAGCGGAGCGACACCTCGCCGGCCGGCACCGGGACGGCGGGCGCCGCCTCGGGCGCTTCCAGCTCCCAGGTCGGCATGAACGTCAGGCGGAAGGTGGTGCCGCGCCCCTCGTCGCTTTCGACGGCGATCCGGGCGCCGTGCCGCTCGAGGATGCCGTACGTCATGGACAGGCCGAGTCCCGTCCCCTGCGGCCCCTTGGTCGTGAAGAACGGGTCGAAGATCCGGTCGCGGATCGCGTGCGGGATGCCGACGCCCGTATCGCCCACCGTGACCACGACCTCGCCGTCCACGACGGCGGTCGTCAGCGTCAGCACGCCGCCGTCGGGCATCGCGTCCACCGCGTTGAGGATCAGATTCGTCAGCGCCTCGCGGAGCTCCGCCGGGTCGCCCGCCACCTTCGGCACGGCGGCCAGCTCGTTGCGGACGTCCAGCGCGACGCCGCGGCTCATGGGCTCCTCGCGCCACCGCGCCTGGGTGATCTCGAGCGCCTCGCCCACGATCTGGTTCAGGTCGACGGCGACGAACGGCTGATCGCGCCGGATCCGCGTGAACTCCTGGAGGCGCCGGACCGTCCGGGCGCCGTCGAGGGCCGCGCGCTCGATCACCTGGAGCCACTGGCGGAGCTGCGGGTTCTGGATCCGCTGCAGGACGAGCTGGGCACGCCCGAGGATCGAGGCGAGGAGGTTGTTGAAATCGTGGGCGACGCCCGACGCCATCTCACCGAGGGCGCGGAGCTTCTCGGTTCGCACGAGCTGATCCTGGGCCGCGGCGACCTCGCGATACGCGCGGGTGCGGTCTTCGAAGAGCCGCGCGCTGCGGAGGGCCAGCGCCGCGAGGTGCGCGAGGTTGGTCAGGAGCCGCTCGTCGCGCTCGGTGAAGGGACGCTCCCCGCCGCGGAGCGCCAGCACGCCCAGGACGCGATCGCCCGCGGCCATCGGCACGCCGAGCCAGTGCCCGAGGGCGGCGGAGCTCGGGATGGCCGGGACGCCGTGCCGCGCGCACTCGGCCTCGTAGTCGTCGGTCCGGATCGCGCGACCGGTATCACGCACGACCGACATGAGGCCCGACTCGCGCTCCGCGTAGCGGAGCGGGGGCCGCAGGTCGACCACACCGGCCTCGATCCGGAGGAGGATCTCGAACTCGCGCCGCTCCTCGTCGTGCAGCGCAATGACCATGTTGCGGACGTCGAGCACGCGCGCCACCTGGGCGTGGATCGCGTCGATCAGCGCCGCGCGCTCGAGCTCGCCCGTGACCGCCCGTGATAGCTCGTGGAGGACGGCCAGCTCCTGCACCTGCCGGCCGTTCTCCTCGAAGAGCCGCGCGTTGTCGATGGCGACGCCCGCCTGGTTGGCGATCACCTCCATCAGCCCCAGCTCGCTCTCGGAGAACGCGCGCGCGCGCTCATACCAGATGAGGCCGAACCCTCCGATGACCCGCTCCTTGACGACGAGCGGGACGAAGAGCTGGCTCCGGTGCGGGAGCGCGTCCCGCATGACCGCCGAGGCGCGGGGATCCTCCGCCACGTGCGACGACGCGACGGGCCGCTTCGTCCGCGCCGCCTCCGCGAAGAACGGATCGCGCACGAGCGAGAGCCGGACCGAGCGGAGCGCCTCCAGGCGCTCGGGCGGAATGTGGTAGCCGGCCACGGGCTCCAGCCACTCGCCGTCGCCCTCGCGCAGCCAGACGCCGGCGGCGTCGGCGTCGACGGCCCGCGTGACGCGACGGAGGAAGTGGCGCAGCAGGGCCTGGAGGTCGAGCGTCGACGAGAACGTGCGGCTCACGGAGAGCAGCGTCTCCGTCTCCCGCACCTTGATCTCGGTCTGGCGGGCCAGCTCCGCGTTTTCCATCACGAGGCCCACCTGCGCGGCGACGCCCTCGATGAACCGGGTCTCGGACGGCTGGAACTGGCGCCCCGTTCGCCACCAGACGACGAACAGCGCGCCGATCGGCTCGCCACGCGCCGTCGCGGACGCCAGGAGCACGGAGTGCGGCGGGAGCGAGCCCAGCCACTCGCGATCGAAGCGCGGGTCGTTCAGGGGATCGGAGCTCCACACGGCGCGGCCCTCCCGCCACGACGGGAGGAGCTCCGGAATCCGCTCGAGCACGACCGGACGCGTCATGAACCATCCGAGGAGGTTCGCCGGCACGTGGTAGCCGCCCAGCGGCACCAGCTTCTCCTTCCGCTCGTCGAGGAAGTACGCGCCGACCATGTCGGCGCCGAAGGCCAGCGCGACCTCCTTCGCCACCTGCCGCATCCGGTCGACGACGGGGCCGGGTCGCGAGAGGATTTGGCCGATGCTCATGAGCGTCGTCGTCTCGCGGAGGCGCTCCTGGGCCTCGGCGTACAGCCGGGTGTTCTCCAGCGACAGCACGAGCTGACCCGCGATCGTGAGCGCGAGGTCCACCTGCGACGGCTCGAAGGGGGTCGGCCGCTCGCAGTAGTCGAGCGTCATGACGCCGATGACCTGGTCCTGCCGGATCATCGGCACGACGAGGTAAGACTGGAGACCGAAAGTCTCGAGCCACTCGCGCGGCATGAGGTCGCTCGCGCGCGCGTCGTTCACGACGACCGGGCGCCGCGTCTCGCGGGCGCGCGCGTTCGCCGGGACCTCGAGGCGCGGCTGCGAGGCCGCCGCCTGGAAGGCGGCCCACTGCTCGGGGACCTTCCGTCCGTCCGCGTACTGTGACACGAGCGGCGTGACCTGGCCGCTCTCCCACAGCTCGAGCGTGCAGCGATCGACGCGGCACACCTGGGCGATCTTCATCGCGACGCGCTTGAGCAGTCGCTTCGTGTCGAGCGTGGAGTTGAGGATCTCGACGACCTCGAGCAGCGCGCCCGTTTCCGCCAGGCGCTGCGCGGTCTCCGCGTAGAGCCGGGCGTTGTCGAGCGCGACCGCCGCCCGGCCAGCGAAGCTCTCGAGGACCGCCACGTCCTCCTCGAGGAACGGCAGGGCCCCGTCGCCCGCCCGGTTCAGCGCGATGACGCCGAGAAGCCGGTCCTGGACCCTGAGCGGTTGCGCCATCGCCCGCCGGACCCCGAGGTCGACCCACTGCGGGAGCGCGAGCAGCGAGCTCGCGTAGTCGTTGACGATCAGCCCGCGCCCGAGCTGCGCGCAGGTTCCGACCACGCCCTGGCCGAACGGGACCGGCGCACTCTGGAGCGCGCTCCCCTCGGTCCACGCGCGCGGCACCAGGACGTGTCCCTCCTCCACCAGGTAGATCACGCCATTGCCGTCGAACAGGCGCGTCGCCCGCTCGACGGCCATCCGGAGCAGCCGGTCCGGGTCCAGCTCGCTCGCGAACTCGCGCTCGATTTCGGCGAGCGTGGCGATCTGCGCGCGCCGCGCGGTCTCGAGCGAGAACAGGCGGGCGTTCTCGAGCGCGAGCGCCGCCTGATCGCCGAACGCCTGGAGCAGCCCGATCTCCTCCTCCGTGAAGACGCGGCCCGCGCGGTCGGTGAGCGTGAGCGTGCCGATGAGGCGGCCCTTCACCCGGAGCGGCGCCGCGACGAGCGCGCCGTCGCCGGCGGCGCGGAGCGTGTCGCGCAGGTCGTCCGTCAGCACGAGGACGGGATCGTTGAGGATGTCGGCGGACGCGACCGTCCGGCCCTCGGCGAGGGCGCGCCCGGAGACGCCGACGCCCGGGGGCAGCACGTGGCCGACCCGCAGGGTCTCGCGGCTTTTGCCGCCGGCCGCGAGCAGCCTGAGCGACCCGTCGGACTCCAGGAGCCAGAGGCCCGACGACCGGGCGGCGAAGAGGGCGAAGACGCTCTCGACGATCCGGTCGCCGACCGCGCCGACCTCGAGGCTCTCGGTGAGCGTCTTCGCCAGGCGCGCCAGCTCCTCGGCCTCGAACCGCCGGCGCGTCGCGTCGGCGGCCTGGCGCGTGGCCTCACGGTAGAGCCGCGCGTGGTCGAGCGCGATCGCGGCCTGGTCGGCGAACGCCTCGGCGATCTCCGCGTCGCGCGCCGTGAACGCGCGGCGCGCACGGAACGCCAACGCCCCGATCGTCCGCGTCCCCACCTTCAGGGGTACGCCGAGGAACATCGTGTAGCCGAGCCGCCGGTCGGCCTCGACGTTTTCGGGAGCGACATCCGGGACGGACTGGATCTCGCACATCAGCGTCCGGCCGGTCGCCACCACCCGGCCGCTCAGGCTCTCGCCCACCCGTATCCGTGGACGGGTCATGGTCTGCGCCGCCGTGCCGGCGAGGCCGGCGAGGACGAGGTCCTCGCCGTCGAGCAGCCGGAACCCGGCGTTGTCCACGTCGAGAAGGCGCGCCGCCTCCTCGGCGATCGAGGAGAGCAGCGTTTCCGTCGGCGCCATGCTCCCGATCTTCGTGTTGATCTCGAGGAGCGCGCTGAGGTAAGCGCGCCGGGCGCTCTCCTCCGAATACCGCCGGGCGTTGTTGATCGCGTTCGCGGCGTGCAGCGCGAGCGAGCCGAGCACGCGGAGCTCCTCGCCGGTGTACTCGTGTCGCTCGCGCATCCCGATCGACAGCGCGCCGAGCGCCCCGTGGCCGATCAAGAGCGGGACGATCGCGGCCGACCCCATGCCCTCCGCGCGGATCGGGAGGATGGCGCGCGTGCGCGGGTCGTTGAGGAGGTCGGAGACGGTCAGAGGCTCGCGCGTGGCGACGACGGTCCCGACGAGCCCCTGGCCGACACGGAACCGGCGCCGCCCCTTCGGGGACACCCGCCCGCCGACCGACGCGCGCAGCGCCACGTGCTTGCCGTCGTCCTCGACGAGCCAGAGCGCCGCGGCGCTCGAGGCGAACAGCTCGGCGGCCGCGTCCACCACGCGCTGGAGCACCTCGTCGATCGACAGCGTCGCCGTGAGCGTCTGCGCGAGCCGCGCGAGCGTCTCCAGGCGCCGACTCTTCTCGCGGCTCTCCCCGAAGAGCGCGGCGCGGGCGACGGCGTGGCCGACGTGCTGGGCAATCGCCTGCAGGAGCGTCAGCTCGTCGCCGTCGAACGTGCGTCGCTCCGTGGAGATCAGCGCCATGACGCCCCAGACCCGGTCGTCCACGGTGATCGGCACCGAGAGCTGGGTGTGGTAGCCGCCGGCGGCGACGCGCTCCCGGACCGTGGGCGTGAGCAGGCGTGACCGCGTCAGGTCGGTCACGACGAGGTGGCCCACGCGCACCGCCTCGCCGACGTGGCTCTGATCGAGCGGTCGCACCCGCAGCTCGGCGACGTCCTCGGGCGAGAGGCCCCGGTGCGCGACGAGCACGAGCGCTTGCGCCACGGGGTCGAAGCGGAAGAGCCCGCCGAACGCCATCCGGGCGACGCCGCACACGACCTCGAGCGTGCGCTCGGCGGCGCCCACGAGGTCCTCGCCGCTGCCCGTCGCGACCGCGACGGCGTAGAGCGCCTCGAGCTCCTTGCGCCACCGGTCCCCCGACTGAGACTGACCACTCGCGCCTAGAGATAGATCGCTCGCGCCTGACTCGGGCGTGTCGGAGCCACTCCGCTCCTTTGTCAGGCCACCCCCGGTGCTCACCGGCCTCACGGCACCCGGTCCAACAGCCCGCGCTCCACTCGCTCCAACACTCCCCGCTACAACAGCGACGCCGATCGCGGCGGCGAGCGAGAGGGCCCACCAGAACCAGAACCGCCGCTCGGCGGCGCGCCAATTCCCCTCGGGAACCAGCGCCCAGAGACTCCCGCTGGCCGTCCCGTCGAGCGGCCGCGCGAGCCACGGCTCGCCGTTGACCGCGACGCGTCCGCCCAGGGCCGCGTCGGGCCAGCCGCGCGCCGGGACGCCGGGCAAGGTCCCGCCGACAGCCACCCCGGCGGCCAGCACCACGACGGCGGGCCGCGACGGCAATCCCGCCAGGACCCGCTCGAGCGACTCGACGCGCCGGCCGACCACGACCATCCCGGCGGGCATCGGCGCCAGGCCCAGGAGGTAGGCGCGGTCCTTCACGACGGCGACGCGCACGCCGGCCTCGTCGGGCCGTGGGAGCCCGAGGCCCTCGACCCGCGGCGTCGCCGGGACCTGGACGAGCGGCACGCCGCTCGCGTCCACCACCAGGAGGAGATCGGCGGTCCGCTCGAGCGTGAGCGCGAGCATCCGTGGCGAGGCGCCGCGCGCCAGGGTCGCCCAGTCTCGCTTGAGCGCGCCCTCGACGATCGCGGGCTCCTTCGCGAGCAGCACGGCCTCGCGGCGCAGCTCGTTCTGCGCGACGTCGACGACCACGCGGACGGCCGCGACGGTGTCGCCAACCGCGGCCTCGTGGCGCTCCGCCGCGCGTCGCGGGAACCAGAGCCCGGCCGCGCCCCAGGCGACGAGGAGGGCCACGACCACCGGGGCGAGGCGTACCGAGCCCGGGGGTCGCACCGCCGGGCTCAGCGACGCTCACCCACGCGGTGCAGCTTGAGGAGGTTCGTCGTCCCGGAGACCCACATGGGCGAGCCGGAGATGATGACGAGGATGTCGCCCGGCGCGACCGATCCGTCGCCCAGCAGCGTCGCCTCGACCTCCTCGATCATCTCGTCGGTCGTCTCGACCTTGCGGATGAGCCGCGAGGAAACACCCCACGACAGCGCGAGCCGCCGCTGGACCTCGACGAACGGCGTCAGCGCCATGATCGGCACGTCCGGGCGCGCCTGGGAGATGAGCCGCGCCGAAAAGCCCGACTCCGTGAACGCGACGATCGCGCGCGCCCCGAGCGCGTGCGCGGCCCGGGAGGCCGCGTCCGAGATCGCCTCCGGGAAGCCGACGTCCACGCGCTCCTGGCGGCGGCGGCGCGCTGCATCCCAGAGGACGGCCCGCTCGGCCCGCTCGGCGATGCGGGCCATGACCTCGACCGCCTCCACCGGGTACCGGCCCGTCGCCGTCTCGGCCGAGAGCATGATCGCGTCGGCGCCGTCGAAGATCGCCGTGGAGACGTCCGAGACCTCCGCGCGCGTCGGCCGGAGGTGCGTGACCATCGACTCGAGCATCTGCGTCGCGACGATGACCGGGACGCCCGCCTCCCGCGCCTGCCGGATGATCTCCTTCTGCAGATGGGGCACGTCCTCGAGCGGCACGTCGACGCCGAGGTCGCCGCGCGCCACCATGACCGCGGCGACCGAGGGCAGGATGCCCGGGAGGTTCACGATGCCCTCGTGGCGCTCCAGCTTGGCCACGATCGGCACCTCCGCGCCGAGCTCGCGCAGGTAGGCGCGCACCTCCGCGATGTCCGCCTCCGACCGCACGAACGAGACGGCGACGAAGTCCACACCGTGCTCGAGGCCGAAGCGGAGGTCGTCGCGATCCTTCTCGGTGAGGCACGAGACGGGCAGCGGAACGCGCGGGAGCGAGATCCCCTTGTGATCGCTGATGCGCCCGCCGACGACGACGCGAGCGCGCACTTCCTCGCGGGAGGCGTGCTCCACGCAGAGCTGGATCATCCCGTCGTCCATCCAGATCGCGTCGCCCGGGCGCACGTTCGCGAGGTACTCGGGGTGGTTCAGCGACGCGCGCTCCGCGGTGCCCACCACGGGCTTCGCGCACAGCGAAAAGGACTGGCCGGGCTCGAGATCGACCCGCGCGCCGCCCGCGGGACCGAAGGTCCCGAGCCGGATCTTCGGCCCCTGCAAATCTTGAAGGACCGCGACCGGCCGGCCCCAGCGGGCCTCGCCCTCGCGGAGCAGCCGGATGACCTCGGCGTGCTGGGCGTGGGTGCCGTGGGAGAAATTCACCCGGGCGACGTCCAGGCCCGCGGCGACGAGCCGGTCAAGCTCGGCGCGGCCTTGGCTGGCCGGGCCGAGGGTGCAGACGATCTTGGTCCGCCGCACGCCCGTTACCCGCGCCTGAGGTGCGAGCGGAGGAACTGGCCCGTGTGCGAGCGCTCCGTCTGGCGCGCGATCGCCTCGGGCGTGCCCGTGGCCACGACCCGGCCGCCCTCGTCGCCGCCCTCCGGCCCGAGGTCGATGATCCAGTCGGCGGTCTTGATGACGTCGAGGTTGTGCTCGATGATCACGACCGTGTTGCCCTGGTCCACGAGGCGGTTGAGCACGTCCAGGAGCTTCTGGATGTCCGCGAAGTGCAATCCAGTCGTCGGTTCGTCGAGGATGTACAGCGTTCGTCCTGTTGCGCGCCGCGAAAGCTCCGTGGCGAGCTTGACCCTCTGGGCTTCTCCGCCCGACAGGGTCGTCGCCGATTGGCCCAGTCGGATGTAGTCGAGCCCGACATCGTCGAGGGTCTGGAGCTTCCCTCGGATCACGGGCACGGCGTCGAAGAAGCCGAGCGCCTCACGGACCGTCATGTCGAGGACCTCGGCGATCGACATCCCCTTGTACCGGACGTCGAGCGTCTCGCGGTTGTAGCGGCGGCCCTTGCAAACGTCGCACGTCACGTAGACGTCGGGCAGGAAGTGCATCTCGATCTTCACCAGCCCGTCGCCCTGGCACGCCTCACACCGGCCGCCCTTGACGTTGAACGAAAACCGGCCCGGCGCGTACCCCCGCATGCGCGCCTCGGGCGTGCGCGCGAAGAGCGTCCGGATGAAGGTGAACACCCCGGTGTAGGTGGCGGGGTTCGAGCGCGGCGTGCGGCCGATCGGCGACTGGTCGATGTCCACGACCTTGTCGACGCGCTGGGCGCCCTCGATCCGATCGTGCGCCCCGGGGCGATCCTGGGCGCGGTGGAGCATCTGGGCGAGCGCGCGGTAGAGGACGTCGTTGACGAGCGTCGACTTGCCGGACCCCGAGACGCCGGTGACGCACGTGAAGGTCCCGAGCGGGATCCGCACGGGCATCCCCTTGAGGTTGTGCTCACGCGGATTATGGATCGTGATCGCGTGGCCGCTCCCCTTCCGCCGCGTCGCCGGCACCGGGATCTCGAGGGCGCCCGCCAGGTAGCGGCCGGTGAGCGAGTTCGGGTTCGCCGTGATCTCGTCCGGCGTCCCGACCGCGACGACGTGGCCGCCGAGCTCACCCGCGCCCGGGCCGAGGTCCACCACGTAGTCGGCGCTCTTGATCGTTTCCTCGTCGTGCTCCACGACGAGCACCGTGTTGCCGAGATCCCGGAGCCGCCTGAGCGTCTCGATCAGGCGCCGGTTGTCCCGCTGGTGCAATCCGATCGAGGGCTCGTCGAGGATGTACAGCACGCCGACCAGGCTCGACCCAATCTGGGTCGCGAGACGAATGCGCTGCCCTTCGCCTCCGGCGAGCGTGCCCGCGGGCCGGTCGAGGGTGAGGTAGTCGAGGCCGACGTTCATGAGGAAGCCGAGGCGCTCGCGGATCTCCTTGAGGACCCGCCGGGCGATGGCCGCCTCGCGCTCGGTGAGCCTGAGGTCGTCGAAGAAGGCGGCCGCCGCCTTGATCGTCAGCGCGACGACGTCGGCGATGGAGCGCCCGCCGATCTTGAAGCCGAGCGACTCGCGGCGCAGGCGCGAGCCCC
>Ga0209350_1001208_pt1 | contig 11666 bp, 8 predicted proteins | sample GraSoi013_2_20cm_2_FD_185822 | JGI IMG/M metagenome (GOLD analysis project Ga0209350, IMG submission 185822) | Grasslands soil microbial communities from the Angelo Coastal Reserve, California, USA - Sample 09_27_2013_2_20cm (SPAdes) (version 2) | ecosystem: Environmental > Terrestrial > Soil >...
GCATAGCGCGCTTGTCGCGGTCGATTGGCCGCCGCCGGAGAATTCCTGGTGAGGCACTCCAGCGGCCCGATGGCGGGGATGGAGGCCTGCAGCGGTATAGAGGCTATCAGGATAATCCGCAGTGGCTCGCCCTGGACTGCCGGGGCCGGGCTAGCGAGTCGCTCACCGGGCGTAACGCCGGCACTCAGCGATGGAACGTCGCATCCGATACTCGATGATGCGGTCCGGGCAGACTCTTTGTAATGGTTGACTGCGTCGTGTCGCTGTAGACGTGGCAGGCGCCGCTGCAGTTGGCAAGCTCCGTGGCGGTGTAGGTGAGGCCCTTGACGGTCTTCGGATGCGCCGCGGGCTTGAAGTCCTTCGCATGGCAGCCGGCGCAGGTGCCGGCGTTGGCCGCCGAGGGGTAGGGCACCTTATCGGTATTGGAGGTGTGGCAGCTGGTACAGCTCAGCGCGGCGCGATGCGCGCCCGGGTAGGCGGCGCTGGTGTGCCGGAAGCGGATGAGGCTCCAGTCCGGGAAGCTGTGACAGGTGGCGCAGTCGAGCCGGGTGACCATATGCCCGGGGGACAAGCCCACGGCGCCGCCGTTGTTGTGGCAGGCGGCGCAGCCGCTGATGAAGCCCGAGTGATCGATCCTGGCCGGTTTCCAGGCGAGCGTGCCGTGGCAGGTATCGCACTGCTGGGTGGTCGGGATATGGGTGCGCGGCATGCCGATGGCCTGCACGGAGTTGTGGCAGGTGCTGCAGGTATGCGCGGCGACGGCGGCGTGATCAAAGCGCGCCGGCGTCCAGGCATTGGTGGTGTGGCAGCGCTCGCAGCCGGCACTGGTGGCGAGGTGGCGCGAGGGCTTGCCGCTCGCAATGACGCCGTTGTGACAGCTCACACAGCTGCCTCGGACCTGGGTGTGATCCACCGTTCTCACCGGCAGCCAGGCGAGCGTCGTGTGACAGCTCTGACAGGCGTCGGTGGTCGCGATGTGAGTCGGGGGTTTGCCGCTGCCGCTCGCGGTGCTGTGGCAGCTGACACAGGCGGTCCCGGCGACCGTCGCGTGATTGAACGGTGCGCCGGACGCGCCGGCAGCAGTCGCCGTCCCGGGGCGCGGGGTGGGGCCTATACCCGTGCGGGGGGTGACGCCCGTGGCAGGTTTCGTGGCGATGGTCGACGCGGTCGTCGTCACGGTCGCCCGCGGCCGCACCGCGAGCTTGTCACGCGCGCTGTGACAACCCGATCCGCCGCAATCTCGCCCGGCGTAATGGTTGGCGCTCGGCCGTTTCCACAAGCCACCGTTGGTCTTCCACTGCATGCCGATTTCGTGGCAGCTCATGCACGTCATCGACACGACGTACGCGTGCTTCATGACCGTGCCCGAGAACGCCGTGAACACGGTCGGCGAGTGGCACAGCTCGCAGGCGAGCTTGCCGGTGCCGTTGGGCGGATTCGACGGAATGTGTCCGGAGGGCCCGGAGGGCGGCTGCTTGAGTGTCGGCGACGCCATGTTGTAGAAGCTCAGCCCATAGGCGTGGCACAGCGCGCAATTGTTGGTGATGCCCGCATGCCCGGTCGCCCCCATCACATAGGCGCCAAAGTTGCCCGCGGTCGTGTGGCACACGGCGCAGGCCGCGTTGGTGGGAATGTGGGTGGCCGGCTTGGCACTGCTGCCCATCTGATTGGTGGCAAACGTCGGGGTGGTCGTGTGGCAGCCGTTGCAGTCACCGCTGGCCGGATGGGCCTTGTCGTATGCCTGGGGACGCGAGTCGCCCCAGGCGGTTGCGGTGCTCGCGAGCATTCCGACGTAAGGCGCGGTCTCGTGACAGGTCGAGCAGGCGCCCACCGCCGCCGCTACCGTGGTGTGGCCGGCGACCGTAAGTGTCGGACTCGCGAGGCTCGCGGCGCCGACCCTGAAGCCGCCCGCATTGACGTTGGTCGTGGTATGGCAGCCCGAGCCGTTGCAATCGAGTGCGCCGATCGGGAAGTGATTGCTGGGCGTGCTGACGATCGTGACGTTGGCAAAGGTCCCGGCGACTGTTGAACCGTGACAGGTGAGGCACCCGGTCACGCCCTGGTGGGTGCCCGTGACCGAGTAGAGCGCGTTATTGCCCACGGTCGTGTGGCACTGGGCGCACGGCGCGCTGGTCGGAATGTGATTCGCGGGCTTGGCGTTGCCGGTCTGATTGCTGGCAAAGGTCGGCGTGGTCGTGTGGCAGGTGCTGCACTCGCCCGAGGTCGGATGGGCCTTGTCGTACGCGGTGGGGCGCGAATCCCCCCAGGTGGTCGCGGTGCCGACGAGCATGCCGATGTAGGGCGCGGACTGGTGACAGGTCGAGCAGGCGCCCACCACCGCCGCTACCGTGGTGTGGCCGGCGACGCTGAGCGTCGGACTCGCGACGCTTGCCGTGCCGAGCTTGAAGCCCCCCGGGTTCACGTTGCCGGTGCTGTGGCAGCCCGAGCCGTTGCAATCCAGGCTCCCGAACGGGATGTGATTGCTCGGGTTGGTGACGAGGGTGATGTTGGCGAAGGTCGTCGCCACCGTTGAACCGTGGCAGGTGAGACACCCCGTAACGCCCTGGTGCGTGCCCGTGACCGAGTAGAGCGCGTTATTGCCCGCGGTCGTGTGGCACTGCGCGCACGGGGCGCTGGTCGGAATGTGGTTCGCGGGCTTGGCGTTACCGGTCTGGTCGGTCGCGAAGGTGGGTGTCGTGGTATGGCAGCCGTTGCAGTCCCCGCCCGTGGGATGGTTCTTGTCGAACGCGGTCGGACGTGAATCTCCGGCCGTGGTTGAGGTGCTGGCCATCATGCCGGCGTAGGACGCGCTCTCATGACAGGTCATGCAGCCGCTGACCGCCGCCGCCACCGTGGCGTGGCCGGCGACCGTGAGCGTTGGATTCGAGATGCTCGCCGTCCCGAGCCTGAAGCCACCGGTGTTCACATTGGTCGTGGTGTGGCAGCCCGAGCCGTTGCAATCGAGCGTGCCGATCGGCATGTGATTACTGGGCGTGGTGACGAGGGTCACGTTGACGAAGGGCCCGACCGTCGGGCCATGGCAGCTCAGACACCCGGTCACACCCTGGTGAGTACCGGTGACGGAGTAAACCGCGAAGTTGCCCGTCGTCGTGTGGCACTGCGCACACACGGCGGTTGTGGGAATGTGATTCGAGGGCTTCGGGGCTGTGGGGAGCAGATCTGTTGCGAACGTGGGTGTCGTCACGTGGCAGTTGCCGCAGTCGCCAGTGGTCGGATGCTTGGCGTCGTACGCGCCCGGTCGAGAGTCTCCTCCGGGGAGCGCCGTGCTCGGGGTCATCCCCATGTAGGACGCGCTCTCGTGACAGGTCGCGCACGCGGCCACCGCCGCCGCCACCGTCGCATGGCCGGCGACGGTGAGTGTGGGATTCGAGATGTTCGCGGTGCCGAGCTTGAAACCACCGGCGTTCACATTCTGGGTGCTGTGGCAGCCCGAACCGTTGCAGTCGAGGCTGCCGATCGGGATGTGATTGGCGGGGGTACTGACGATCGTGACGTTGGCGAAGGTCCCGGCGACGGTCGAGCCGTGGCAGGTGAGGCAGCCCGTCACGCCCTGGTGGGTACCGCTGACCGAGTAGGCGGCGTAATTGCCCGCGGTGGTGTGGCACTGCGCACAGGCCGCGCTGGTCGGAATGTGATTCGCGGGTTTGCCGCCTGCGGTCACGTCGCTGAGAAAAGTCGGTATCGTAGTGTGACAGGTCGCGCAATCGCCATTGATCGGATGAAGTTTGTCGAGCGCGGTCGGACGCGAGTCTCCGGCCGTAGTCGCGCTGCTGGCCTGCATCCCGATGTAGAGCGCGGTCTCGTGACAGGTCGTGCAGGCACCCACCGCCGCCACGGTCGTGTGACCCGCCGCGCTGAGGGTGGGATTTGAGATGCTCGCCGTGCCGAGGATGAAGCCGCCCCCTCCTGGGTTCACGTTACCCGAGGCGTGACAGCCCGAGCCGTTGCAATCGAGGGCGCCGATCGGGATGTGATTGGCGGGCGTCGTGACCGGGGTGACGTTGAGGAACGTCGTGTTCACCGTCGAGCCGTGACAGGTCAGGCACCCGGTCACACCCTGGTGCGTGCCGGGGGAAGAGTAGAGCGCGTAGTTGCCCGCGGTCGTGTGGCACTGAGCGCACGGTGCACTGGTCGGAATGTGCTTCGCGGGCAGGGCGTTGGCCGTCTGATTGGTGGCAAAGGTGGGTGTCGGGGAGTGACAGCCGCTGCAGTCGCCGATCGTGGGATGGCTCTTGTCGAACGCGGTCGGACGCGAGTCTGCGGCCGTAGTCGCACTGCTGGCGAGCATCCCGATGTAGGGCGCGGACTCGTGACAGGTCATGCAGGTCGTGCCCGCCACCGTCGCATGGCCCGCGACGCTGAGCGTGGGACTGGTGATGCTCGCGGTGCCGAGCTTGAAGCCACCGGCATTCACATTCGTCGTGCTGTGACAGCCCGAGCCGTTGCAATCCGCGCTGCCGATCGGAATGTGATTGCTGGGTGTGCTGACAATCGTGACGTTGGCGAAAGTCCCGGCGACCGTCGAGCCGTGACAGCTGAGACACCCGGTCACACCCTGGTGCGTGCCGGTGACGGAGTACGACGCGTAGCTGCCCGCGGTCAGGTGGCACTGGGAGCACGGCGCACTGGTCGGAATGTGGTTCGCGGGCCTTGCCGCCGCCCCGGCGAAGGTGACCGTGTCATGGCACGTGCTGCAATCACCGCTCTTCGGGTGATTCGCGTCGAGCGTCGCGTTGGGACGCGAATCATTCGCCGTGGTGTTGGTGCTCGGGTGCATCCCGAGGAAGGCCGCCGTTTCATGGCAGCTCGCGCAGGTGAGCGCCGTCACGGCCAGATGGTTGATCTTTGTTCCGGCCCAGGTCGTGAAGTTGGTGGTCGAGTGACAGCCCTCGCACGGGGTCGGGGGCGTGCCGACCGGGATGTGGGTCGGCGGCATGCCGGTCGCCGACACACCGTTGTGGCAGCTGGCGCAGTTGCTGGTTACACCCAGGTGGGTGAACACCGCGCCGCCCCAGCTGAGCGTCGTATGGCAGGCATCGCACTCCAGGTCGGTGACGATGTGCGTGGGCCCCTTGCCCTGTGCCTGCACGCCGTTGTGGCAGGTCGAGCAGCTGCCGCGCACCTGGGTGTGGTCGAAGTTGACCGCCGGGGTCCAGGCGATGGACGTATGGCAGCTGGCGCACTGGTCGGTCGAGAGGATGTGGTTGGCAGGCTTGGCGGTGGCGCGCACGGCGGTGCCGATGCCGTGACAGGCGGCGCAATCTCTCGGCGTGCCCTGGAATATGGCGTTGGCGTGACAGGACTCGCAGGGCAGGTCGCGGTGCTGACCGACGAGCTCGAAGCCGGTCGTCAGATGGTCGAAGTTCGGGCGGTTCTGCGCGGCGTGCCCCTGTGAAGCCAGCGCCAGCAGCAGCAGCGCCGCGAGCGCGCGCGCACCGCAGCGATCGCGCTGCCGCGCGAGCGAGTCACGCGTCATGCCATGGGCGAAGAGCCACGAGAGTTGCAGCAGTCCCCGCCGACGCTTCGGCCACCAAGCAAAAGAAATGATAAGACCCCCCAACTACGCGATCACTGACCCGAAGTGCAGTCAGGCGCGGGAGGCGACAATACACATGATCCGCGCGTTGGTAACCCTGTCTCGGGCCACCGACACGGCTGTCGCCAACTGCAGTCGCTGAATTCGCGTCACCGCTGTAACTTTCTTCGGAAACTGTGACGCGTGACTGCGACGCCTGCATCTTTACTGAACGCACGCTCATGTTGGAAGTAGTCGGAAGTGATTCGTCAACTGCGCGGCACAACGCCCGATGAGCGCAAGCTGCGCGACTCGCACGGCGCGCAAGATCAGCCGCTGCGGAATCTGCACCCGCGGTGCAGTGATCCGGGGCGATTTGGCGCGCGCTGCGGCTGGCGCGGATGAGCGACACGGGGGTGTGGCGGTAAGCCGCTGAATTTGCGAGACTCGCGCGCCGTGCTCAGGCGACACGCCTGGGGATGAGCGAGCCGCAGCCTACGCATGCACGATGAGCGCCTGGATGTTGAGAGCCTGCACCTGTGGCGGGGTGATCGTCACGTGCTGCGGGGCGTGTGCTTTTCGCTCGCGAGCGGCGAGTGCCTGCAGGTGACCGGACCCAACGGCTCGGGCAAGACGAGCCTGCTGCGCACCGTCTGCGGGCTGATGTACCCGGAAGCCGGGCGGGTGCTGTGGGAGGGCCGGGATGTGCGCAGCGATCTGCGTACCTTTCACTGCGCGCTGGTCTACCTCGGGCACGAACCGCCGCTGAAGGCCGACCTGAGCGCGCGCGAGAACCTGCGGTACTGGATCGGTGTCAGACACCGCTTCGGCGCCGCGGCGCTCGAGGATGCGTTGGAGCGCGTGGGCGCGAGTCCCTGGTGCGAACGCCTGGTGCGCACGCTCTCGGCTGGGCAGCGGCGGCGTGTGGCACTCGCGGGGCTGGCCCTGTCGATGGTGCCGCTGTGGCTGCTGGATGAGCCGACGACCAATCTCGATACGGAGGGACAACAGTTGGTGGGAAGTCTGATCGGCGAGCAGCTCTCGCGCGGCGGCATGGTGCTGGCGGCCGTGCATCACGAGTTGCCCGCCAGCTTGCGCGAGCTGCGGCGCCTGGAGCTCGCATGAGCGGTTACGGCTCTCCCGCGGCGGGCGTGGTGGTGCCGGCGGCGCCGATGCCTGCGCAGGCGACGGTGTGGGCGGGGAGCCATCAGGCGCCGCTCCTCGATGCGGCCCGCCTGGCCCTGGCGCGCGACCTGCAGCTCGCCTTTCGCAAGCGCGGCCAGCTGGTGCAGCCGCTGGCGTTCTTTGCGATGGTCACCATGCTGTTCCCGCTGGCGATTTCTCCGGAGCTCGCGCGGTTGCGGGAAATCGCCCCGGGGGTTCTGTGGGCCGGCGCGTTGCTGGCGTCGCTCCTGGCGCTCGAGTTTCTGTTTCGCGACGATGCCTACGACGGCACGCTCGAGCAGTACGCGCTATCGGGTCAGTCGCTCACCTGGCTGATATTCGCCAAGACCCTGGCGCATTGGTTATTGACGGGTTTGCCACTCGCCCTCATGGCGCCGCTCGCCGCCCTGTCACTCGGGGTCTCGGAGGCGGCGGTCCCCGGGATCGTCGCCTCGGTCGCGGTGGGCAGTGTGGCGTTGAGTCTCATCGGCTCGATCGGCGCGGCGCTCACGCTCGGGATAAAGCGCAGCGGCGCATTGCTGTCGCTGCTCACGCTGCCGTTGTCGCTCCCGGTGCTGATTTTCGGCGCGCGCGCGACGCAACTGGCGATCACCGGCGGCCCACTGCTCGCGCCCCTGGAGCTGCTGGCGGCCCTGGCGGTGCTCGGGGTGACGCTGGCGCCGCTCGCGGCGGCGGCGGCGGTGCGGATCAGCCTGGAATAAATAGGAGCGCAAGGCGCGCATCATGACCTGGACCTGGTTTCATCGGCTCGGCTCACCCCCCTATGTCTACGCGCTGGCTGCCCGGCTCACGCCGTGGTTTGCCTGGCCTGCCGCGCTGCTGATCATCGGCGGGCTGTGGGGCGGGCTGGTGCTGGCCCCCCCGGATTACCAGCAGGGCGACGGCTTTCGCATCATTTATGTGCACGCGCCCAGTGCGTGGATGTCGCTCATGGTGTATACGACCATGGCAGTTGCCGCCGCGGTGGGCCTCATCTGGCGCATCAAGGTCGCGCACGCAGTCGCCGCCAGCTGTGCTCCGATCGGCGCCTCGTTCACCTTCGCGGCACTCGTGACCGGGGCGCTGTGGGGCGAGCCGATGTGGGGAACGTACTGGGAGTGGGATCCGCGCCTGACCTCGGAACTCATTCTGCTTTTTCTGTATCTGGGATACATGGGATTGCGCGCCGGGCTCGAGGACACGCAACGCTCGGATCGCGCCAGCGCGGTGCTGGCGGTGGTGGGTGTGGTGAACGTGCCGATCATTCATTACTCGGTGACCTGGTGGAATTCGCTCCACCAGGCGCCCTCGGTGATGCGGCTCGCCAAGCCCACCATGGCGGCATCAATGCTGGTGCCGCTGCTGATGATGCTGCTGGGCTTCACGCTGTTTTTCGGGGCGGTACTGCTGGTGCGCCTGCGCGGGGAGGTCTTGAGCCGTGAACGTTCGGCCAGTTGGATTCGTGAGATCGTAAACGTATGAGTCAGTTTTTCGAGATGGGCGGCTATGCCGCCTTCGTGTGGCCCGCGTATGCGGTCACGCTCGCCGCCATCGTGTTGAACATCGTGTGGGCGCGCCGCGCGCTGGCACGCTCGCGCGAGGAAGCGCGGCGGCGCTTGGCCATGCGGGGGGAGGGGCCGTGACGCCGCGTCGGCGCCGCATGGCCCTGGTGCTCGGCATCGTCGGCGGCGTCAGTATCGCCGGCGCCCTCGCGCTCAGCGCCTTTCGCCAGAACGTCACCTTCTTCTTTGATCCGACCCAGGTCGTCGGCGGGGAGGTGCCGGCGGGCGAGCGCTTCCGGCTGGGCGGCATGGTGACGCAGGGGAGCCTGCACCGCGCTCCCGGGAGCCTGGAAGTGCGCTTCGTGGTGACCGACTTCAGCCACGACGTCCCGGTCAGCTACACCGGCGTGCTGCCGGACCTGTTCCGCGAAGGAGCCGGGGTCGTCGCTCACGGGCACATGCGCCCCGACGGCACCTTCGTTGCCGACGAAGTGCTCGCCAAGCACGACGAGAAATACATGCCCCCCGCGGTCGCCCGCTCATTGAAGAGGCGACACGGGCAGTCACGGGCGGACGCCACGGCGGCGCCGACACCGGGCGCGCCCGCCCCGCGTACGCCGCCATCCTCAGCAGGTACCTGACATGCTTCCCGAACTCGGTCATTTCGCCTTGATTCTCGCGCTGCTGCTTGCGGCGCTGCAGGCGTTCTTCGGCATCGGCGGCGCGATGCTGGGTCGCGAGCGCTGGATCGCGGCCGTCACGCCCGCGGTGGCCGGCCAGTTCGTCATGATTGCGACCGCCGTGGGGTGTCTGGTGGCCTCGTTCGTGGGCAACGACTTCTCGGTCCTCTACGTCGCCGAGAATTCCAACTCCGCTCTGCCGCTCTTCTATCGCGTCACGGCCCTGTGGGGCGCTCATGAAGGCTCGCTGCTGCTGTGGATCCTGCTGCTCGCCGCCTGGACCGTGGCGGTGAGCATCGGGGCGGCGCGCCTGCCGCCGCGTTTTGCGGCGCGGGTGCTCGGGGTGCTCGGCGTGATCAGCCTCGGCTTTCTGCTCTTCACGCTCGCCACCTCCAATCCCTTCCATCGGCTCGATCCGGCCGCCCCGGACGGCCGCGACCTGAATCCGATCCTCCAGGACCCGGCGCTGGCGGTGCACCCCCCCATCCTTTATACGGGCTATGTCGGCTTTGCGGTCGCGTTCGCGTTCGCCTGCGCGGCGATGCTCGAAGGGCGGCTCGACCAGACCTGGGCCCGCTGGACGCGGCCCTGGACCACGGCCGCCTGGGGCTTTCTCACCTGCGGCATTGCGCTGGGGAGCTTCTGGGCGTACTACGAGCTCGGCTGGGGCGGTTTCTGGTTCTGGGATCCGGTCGAGAACGCCTCCTTCATGCCGTGGCTGGTCGGCACCGCACTCATTCATTCGCTGGCGGTGACGGACAAGCGCGGTCTCTTCAAGAGCTGGACCTTGCTGCTGGCAATCCTGGCTTTCTCGATGAGCATGCTGGGCACGTTCCTGGTGCGCTCGGGCGTGCTGGTGTCGGTGCACTCGTTCGCGGCCGACCCCGCACGCGGCATCTTCATCCTGGCGTTCCTCGTCGTGATGATCGGCGGGGCGCTCAGCCTGTACACCTGGCGGGCGCCGCTCTTGAAGTCGACGGCGGGCTTCGAGCTCGGGGCGCGCGAATCGTTTCTGCTGTTCAACAACGTGCTGCTGGTGATCGCCGCGGCCACCGTGTTCGCCGGCACGCTGGCGCCGTTGATCTCGGACGCGCTCAAGCTCGGTACGGTGTCGGTGGGCCCGCCGTACTTCAATCCCGTCTTCATGCTGTCGATGCTGCCGCTGCTCACGCTGCTGTCGGTCGGCATCCACTCGAACTGGAAGCGCGGGCGCCTCAAGGACAAACAACGTACGCTGCTGTACACGTTGGTCGCGGCCGCCGTGCTCGCCTGCGGCGTGGTGTTCGGCATCTACTCGCATGGGCGGATGCTGACACCCGTCGGGGCGACGCTGGCGCTGTGGATCGTGCTGGCCTCGCTGGTGGATCCGATCGATCGCTGGCGCCGCGGCCTGTCGCTGTCGCGCGCGGTGGTCGGGATGACGGTCGCGCATCTCGGGCTCGCGCTCGCGGCCCTGGCCCTGACGACCGTGCAGTCCTTCACCATCGAGAAGGACGTGGCGCTCGCCCCGGGCGCGAGCACGAGCGCCGGGGGCTACGAGTTCCGCTTCGACGGGGTGCGTCCGCTGGAGGGCCCGAACTACGACGCGGTGGGGGCCACGATCTCCGTCACGCGCAACGGCGCACCGGTCACGGTGCTCAAGCCCGAGAAGCGGCACTACTGGGTGCAGGGTAATGACAAGACCGTGACCAACATCGAGATGCACCGCGGCGCAAACATCCTCGTGGCGCTCGGTGACGATCTCGGGGCCGGGCGCTGGAGCGTGCGCATCCAGATCCGGCCGCTGGTGAGCTTCATCTGGCTCGCCGCGCTCGTCATGGCGATCGGCGGGGCGTTGGCTGCCTCCGACCGCCGCTATCGCACGGCCCGCGCGCCGGAGGCCGTGTCGGCCGGCGTCGCGACGGGGGATGCGACGCCATGAACCGTTTCGCGTTGCCCATCGCGCTGTTCGCGCTGCTGGTGGTGGTTCTCGCCATCGGCATCAAGCACTCGCCCGACAAGGGCGTCATCGCATCGCCTCTCATCGACAAACCTGCGCCGCAGTTCTCGCTCCCCAGCCTGGCGGACGCCACTCGCACCGTGAGCACCACCACGTTGCGTGGACGCTGGTACCTGCTCAACGTGTGGGGCAGCTGGTGCGGCACCTGTCGGGAGGAGCACCGCATGCTTCTCGAGGTGCGCCGGTCAGGTCTCGTCCCGCTCGTCGGACTCGACTGGAAAGACGACGACGCGCAGGCTCGTTCCTGGCTCGCTCAGCTCGGCGATCCCTACGAGGTCGTCGCGGTCGATCACGACGGCCGCACCGCCATCGACTGGGGCGTGTACGCCGCGCCGGAGAGCTTCCTGGTGAATCCCCAGGGTATCGTCGTGTACAAGTGCATGGGCGAGCTCACGCCCGAAGTGTGGGAGAAGGAAATCCTGCCGCGGCTGCAGAAGCGCCAGGCCGCGACCTCATGAGGCGCGACCTCATCGACATGGAGACGGCGCCACGCCCCGGGCGCTACACAGCCCTCGTCGTGTGGGCGATCCTGCTCGCCGGACTCGTGGTCGGCGCCAAGGTCTACGCGGTCGACCCCACCCAGCTGCCTGACCCGAAGCTGCAGGAGCGCTATCTCGCGCTCACGCACGAGTTGCGCTGCGTGCAGTGCCAGAACGAGGCGATTGCCGACTCGCCGGCGGGTATTGCCTCGGATCTGCGGCGCGAGGTCCGCGACATGCTGCTCGCCGGCAAGTCCGATGAGGATGTCCGCAACTTCATGCTGGCGCGCTACGGGGACTTCGTCC
>Ga0209350_1001209_pt1 | contig 11664 bp, 10 predicted proteins | sample GraSoi013_2_20cm_2_FD_185822 | JGI IMG/M metagenome (GOLD analysis project Ga0209350, IMG submission 185822) | Grasslands soil microbial communities from the Angelo Coastal Reserve, California, USA - Sample 09_27_2013_2_20cm (SPAdes) (version 2) | ecosystem: Environmental > Terrestrial > Soil >...
GGGCGATTTCTTCGTAGCTGAACCCTTCGACATGGCGGAGCAGGATGCATGCCCGATACTCGGGGCGCAACCGCGCGATGGCCCGCTCGATCGCGCCGCCCAGCTCGCGCGCTTCCAGCTCCTGGAGCGGGGACTCCGCGCGGTCGCCAAGCTGCAGGGCGGTGGCCTGCATCTCCTGCGGCGTCGCGGCATGGGGTGAGCCGTCGAGCGACAGCGTATCGAGATCGCGCTTGCGCAGGTGATCGATCGCGGCGTTGTTCGCGATCTTGAAGATCCATGACGAGAACTTGAACTGCGGGTTGTACGAACCGATTCCGTTCAGGACCTTGATGAAGGTCTCCTGGGCCAGGTCCTCGGCGAGCGCCCGGTCGCGCACCATGCGGTACAGCAGGGAAAACAGCGGCCGCTCGTAGCGGCGTACCAGCTCGCGGAACGCCGTCTCGTAGCCCTGTTTCGCCCACGCCACGACCTGCTGGTCGCTGGCGCCCGTCAGGTTGCCCGGCCTATCTTTTGCGGCTATGACGCCTCCCCCGTCTCCGGCGTTCGAGGTGGCCGTGCGTGCGGGCGGTGACGCGAAGCGGGCGTACGTGCGCCGCATGTTCACCGCTATTGCGCCGCGCTACGACTTCCTCAACCATCTCCTCAGCCTCAACGTGGATCGCCGCTGGCGCCGGGCCGCGGTGCGACGGCTCGGCTGGGAGCGACGACCGGACGGCGTCTATCTCGATCTCTGCGCCGGCACCCTCGAGCTCGCGGAAACGCTGGCGCGCGAGCCGCGTTTCACCGGCCGCGTGATCGGCGCGGACTTCGTGGTGCCGATGCTCGAGCGGGGGAAGGGCAAGTCGCCGCGCACCCGCCCCGTCGCCGCCGACGCGCTCGTGCTCCCGTTCGCGGATCGCCGGTTCGACGGCGCGATGGTCGCGTTCGGGGTCCGCAACCTGGCGGACCTGGACGCCGGGCTCAGGGAGACGTACCGGGTGCTGCGCCCGGGGGCCGGCTTTGTGGTGCTCGAGTTCACGACCCCGCGCTTCGCCCCGCTGCGCGCCGCGTACCTCTTCTACTTTCGGCGCGTCCTCCCGGCCATCGGCCGCGCGGTGTCGAAACATAGGGACGCCTATACCTACCTGCCAGAGTCGGTGCTCGAATTTCCCGATCCGGACGCCCTCGCCCGGCGGCTCGGGGATGCCGGATTCCGCGCAGTCCGCTACGAGCTACTGAGCGGCGGTATCTGCGCCCTCCACCATGCCACTCGATAACCTGCGCGCGTTCGTCGACGCGATCGCCGCCGCCGGGGAGCTGGCGCGCGTGGAGCGACCGGTCTCCGTGGACAAGGAGGTGACGGAGATTGCGGATCGCTGCATGAAGTCCCCCGGCGGCGGACCGGCGCTGCTGTTTCGTCACCCGACGCTGCTGCACGGCGGCCCCTCGCGCTATCCGGTCGCCGTGAACCTGTTCGGGTCGGCGCGGCGCATGGCGTTGGCGCTGGGGGTGGAGTGTCTCGACGACATCGGAAAGCGGATCGCGACGCTCTTGAACCTGAAGATTCCCGACACTCTGCTCGGCAAGCTCGCGATGCTGCCGCAGCTCGCGGAGGTGGCGAAGTTCCCGCCCCGGACCGCCGGCGGCCGGGCGCCCTCCCAGGAGGTGGTGCGACGCGACCGGGACGTCGACCTGGCCGAGCTTCCCATCCCGGTGTGTTGGCCCGAAGACGGCGGGCCGTATATCACGCTGGCGGGGGTCATCACTCGGGATCCGGGGTCCGGGGTCCGGAACGTGGGGATGTACCGAGTCCAGGTCCTCGGGCCGAACGAGCTGGCGATGCACTGGCAGCGCCACAAGGTGGGCGCGGCGCACTGGCGCGCCATGGCGGCGCGGGGCGAGCGGATGCCGGTCGCGATCGCGCTGGGCGGCGATCCCGCCTCGATCTACGCGGCGTCGGCGCCGCTCCCGCCCACGATCGACGAGTTCCTGTTCGCGGGTTTCCTGAGGAAGGAGCCGGTGCGCCTCGCCAAGGCCGTCACGTCGGACCTCGAGGTGCCGGCCGAAGCGGAGATCGTGATCGAAGGCTACGTCGATCCGCGCGAGGAGCTGGTGCTCGAAGGCCCGTTTGGGGACCACACCGGCTTCTATTCGCTGGCGGATTACTACCCGAAGGTGCACGTCACTGCGGTGACGATGCGCGCCGACCCGATCTGGCCGCACACGATCGTGGGGCAGCCGCCGATGGAGGATTACTGGCTAGGGCACGCGACCGAGCGGATCTTTCTGCCGCTCCTGAAGCTCACGATCCCGGAAATCGTCGACATCCACATGCCCGCGGCGGGGATCTTCCACAACCTGGTGTTCGTGAGCATCGACAAGCAGTATCCCGGCCAGGCGTACAAGGTGATGAACGGCCTGTGGGGGCAGGGGCTGATGTCGCTCGCCAAGGTGATCATCGTCTTCGACCAGGACGTGAACGTGCAGGATCCACGGGAGGCGTGGTGGGTGGCGCTGAACCACATCGATCCCGAGCGCGACGTACGCTTCACGATGGGGCCGATCGACGTGCTCGACCACTCGAGCCGCGCGTTCACCTTCGGCTCGAAGATGGGGATCGACGCCACCCGGAAATGGAAGGAAGAGGGGTTCACGCGGGAGTGGCCGAACAAGATCGTGATGGACCAGGCCACGAGACAGAAAGTCGATTCCATGTGGAGGGAGCTGGGGATTGAGCTCTGAAAGCGGGGGAGGGCGGGGGAGGGCGGTGGAGGGCGGAGGAGCTGTGCTCCGTGAGGGGCAGACGCTTGCCGGTGAGAGTCTGCTCGTCCGGTACGTGAACTTCGTGAAGCTCCCGCACACCGTGTTCGCGTTGCCGTTCGCGCTGCTCGGTCTGTTGGTCGCGTCGCGGCAACGTCCCATCACGTGGCGGACGCTCGCGCTCGTCGTGCTCGCGTTCACCTGCGCGCGCTTCGTGGCGCTCGGGTTCAACCGCATCGCCGACCGGGACCTGGATGCGAAGAACCCGCGCACCCGGGCGCGCGAGCTGCCGGCAGGGCGGCTCACGCTCGCGCAAGCGTGGGCTGCCGTCCTGGTCGCGGTCGCGCTGTTTCTCTGGGCCGCGTGGGCGCTCAATCCCCTCTGCCTCGTGCTCGCTCCCGTCGCCCTGGTGTTCATCTCGACATACAGTTACGCCAAGCGCTTCACGCACTGGTCGCACTTGTGGCTGGGCCTGGCGGACGGGATCGCGACGCCGGCGGGCTACCTCGCCGTCACCGGCCGATGGAGCGAGCCATGGTGGCTGCTTGTCGTCGGTGCGCTCGCCGTGACGTTCTGGGTGGGAGGGTTCGACGTGTTCTACGCGCTGCAGGACGAAGAGTTCGACCGGGCGGCACGGCTCGAGTCGCTGGTGGTGCGGCTGGGCCGGCGGCGCGCGATCCTCGCGGCCAAACTGCTGCACGGCCTCGCGCTCGGCGCGCTCGTCCTCTTCGGGATCGGCGCCGGGCTCGGTGTGGCCTACTACGCGGGGGTGGCCCTCGGCGCCACGCTCATCGCCTGGGAGCACCGGCTCGTGCAGCCGGGGGATCTGTCGCGGCTCGACGCGGCCTTCTTCGGCGCCAACGGGCTGGTGAGCGTCGTCGTGTTTCTGGGCGCTTTAATGGATCGGGTCCTATGAGGCGGGGGATACTGCCGGGGAAGGGGGAAGGGGGAAAGGGAAAGCGTAATCGCACCCGGGCGGGGCCGGACCCCTTCCCCGTTCCCCCTTCCCCGGTTTCACCCCCGAGACCCCCGGCGCACCCCAAGCGCTCGCCGACGCCGAACCGGAGGGGACGCTGACCCGTCTGCGCGTGGCGCTCGCCGCCGGAACGCTGCTCACCGCGGGCGGTGCTCCCGCGGCGGCGCAGGCGGGCGATTCCGTCCCCGGCGAGCGGCTCGCCGCCCGCCGCTGGTTCAGCGACGCGAAGTTCGGCCTGTTCATCCACTGGGGCGTGTACAGCCAGCTCGGCGCGGGCGAGTGGGTGATGCACAACCGCAAGATCGGCGTGGCGGACTACGAATGGCTCGCGACGACTTTCAACCCGACCAAGTTCGACGCCGCGGCCTGGGTGGCGCTCGCCCAGCGCGCCGGGGTCCGGTACATCACGATCACGTCGCGCCATCACGACGGCTTCTCGATGTTCAAGACGGCGCAGACGCCGTACAACATCGTCGACTGGACGCCGTTCCGGCGCGACCCGCTGCGTGAGCTGGCGGACGCCTGCCACGCGGCCGGGATCAAGCTCTTCTTCTACTATTCGCAGCTCGACTGGCACCACCCCGATTATTGGCCCCGCGGGCGGACGGCGTGGGACAACGGCCGCCCCGACCGCGGCGACTGGAGCCATTACGTTGCGTTCATGAACTCACAGCTCGCCGAGCTGCTCACGCGCTACGGCGACGTCGGCGGGATCTGGTTCGACGGCATGTGGGACAAGCCGGACGCGCCGTGGCAGCTGGATTCGACCTACGGGTTGATCCACCGCCTCCAACCCGCGGCGCTCGTCGTTCCCAATCACCACCAACGCCCCCGCCCCGGCGAAGACGTGCAGACGTTCGAGCAGGACCTGCCCGGCGCCAACAGCGCCGGGTTCAACACGAGCTACGTGAGCGGCGACGTGCCGCTCGAGACGTCGCTCACCATGAACGGCTCCTGGGGCTTCAATATCACCGACAAGGACTTCAAGTCGGTGCGGACGCTGGTGGGCTACCTGGTACGCGCGGCCGGGAACGGCGCCAATCTGCTCTTGAATGTCGGCCCGCGTCCCGACGGCACCATCAGCCCCGAGTTCACGGCCCGGCTCGACTCCCTGGGCGCGTGGCTGAACGCGAACGGAACGGCGATCTACGGCACGCGCGCAGGGCCGGTGCCGCCCCGCAGCTGGGGCGCGACCACGCGCCGCGGCGACACGGTGTTCGTCCACGTGCTCGACTGGCCCGACCCGCTGCTGCCGCTGCCGCCGCTCGGGGCGCGGGTACGCAGCGCCTATCAGCTGCGTGGCAGGGGTGCGGTGCCCGACGTCGAGACGGCGGCGGGCGTGACCCTCGCGTTGCCGCCCGCAAGCGCGGACGAGCCGGACCGGGTCATCGTGGTGGTGACGGGCGGCAACGCCGCGCCGAATCGGCGCGGGCGCTGATGGACCAGCTCCCGGTCATCCTCGCCATCACGGGAGCCTCGGGCGCGCCCTACGGCGTCCGCCTGCTCGAGGTGCTCGCGCTGCATCACGTGCCGACGTGGCTGATGATCTCGAGCCACGGGTGGCGCCTGCTCACCGAGGAGTGCGGCATCAAGGACGACCGCGAGCTCCGCACGGCCACGGGAGGCGAGTGGAGGAGCGTGCGCGTGTTCGACGACAAGGATCGCGGCGCGGAGCCGGCGTCGGGCTCGGCCCGGACCGCCGGGATGGTGATCTGTCCGTGCTCGATGGGCACCGTCGCGGCCATCGCGCACGGCACGAGCCGCTCGCTCGTCGAGCGGGCGGCAGACGTGACGCTCAAAGAGCGCCGCAAGCTGATTCTCGTGCCGCGCGAGACGCCGCTGTCCCTGGTACACCTGCGGAACCTCACACTTGTGACCGAAGCGGGGGCGATCGTGCTGCCGGCGGCCCCCGGCTTCTATCACAAGCCACAGAAGGTGTCGGAGCTGGTGGACTTCGTGGTGCAGCGCGTGGTGGATCACTTGGAGGTGCACGTCAATCTGGTGCGCCGCTGGGAAGGGAAGTAGCTCCCGGACGTGAGGCTCGGGATCATCTCCGACACGCACGGCCTCCTGCGGCCGGAGGTATTCGACGTATTCCGCCAGGTCGATCACATCCTGCACGGCGGTGACGTGGGCAAGTGGGAGGTCATGATCGATCTCCAGGCTATCGCGCCGGTCACTGCGGTGTACGGCAACGTAGACCCTCCCGAGATCCGGTCCCGTCTGCCCCAGGTCGCGAGCGCCGAGCTGGATGGGTTCGAGATCGTGGTGACGCACGGCGACCAGTTTGGCCATCCCACGCCTGAAAAGCTGCACGCCGCGTTTCCCCGGGCCGAGATCATCGTGTACGGGCACACTCACAAGCCGCTGCTCGAGCTGGTGGACAAGACCGTGACGGTGATGAATCCCGGTGCGGCGGGGCAGCCGCGGTTCGACCTCAAGCCGTCGGTGGGGATCATCGAGCTTGAGCCGGGGATCCCGCCCAGGGGGCGGCTGGTGCCGCTATGACCCGCTGGGCTCGAGGCTTGGCGCTGCTCGCACTGCTCGCGACGCCGGCGGCGCACGGGCAACGCCCGGGATGGCAGCCGTTCACCCGCGCCTTCGACGCCTACGCCACGGGCGACAGCGTCGTGGGCGCGAGCGTGCTGATGATGCGCGACGGCCGGGTGCTGGCGCACCACGAGTACGGCTTCGCCGATCGCGCGCTGGGCCGGCGCGTGGACGAGCGCACCATCTTTCACTGGGGATCGATCACCAAGACGCTCACCGCGGTGGCGGTGATGCAGCTGCGCGACCGGAAGCGGGTCTCGCTCGACGAACGCGTGACGCAGTACATCCCCGAGCTGCGCCAGGTGCACGACCCCTTCGGCTCCATGGACGACGTTACCATCCGGATGCTACTGTCGCACTCCGCCGGGTTTCAAAATCCCACCTGGCCGTACAAGGCGGGGAAATCGTGGGAGCCGTTCGAGCCGACGCGCTGGGAGCAGCTGGTGGCGATGATGCCGTACCAGGAGGTCGCCTTTGCGCCGGGGTCGCGTTACAGCTATTCGAACCCCGGGTTCATCTACCTGGCGCGCATCATCGAGCAGCTCACCGGCGATCCCTACCAGAGCTACGTGTACAAGAACCTGTGGGCGCCGCTCGGCATTACGCACAGCTACTTCGGCGCCACGCCGTATCACCTCGCGGATCAGCGATCCAACAACTACGACGTAGTGCGGGACTCAGCCGGCCACGAAGCGGTCGTGGCGAACGGCCGGGACTTCGACCCCGGGATCACCATCCCGAACGGCGGCTGGAACGCGCCACTCGGCGATCTGGCGCGGTGGGTCGGGTTCCTCTCCGGTGCGGCGGGGAACGACACCGTGCTGGCGCGCACGACCCTAGACGAGATGTGGCGCACGCTGTTCGCGACCGAGGGCGACGCGCCGGGAGACTCGGTGGGATTGTCGTTCTTCGTGCTGTGGCGGGACGGCGTGCGGTTCATCGGGCACACGGGGCAACAGGCGGGGTTCCGATCGTTTTTCTACGTCAATCCCAAGACCTCCGCGGCCGTGATCGCCGCGTTCAACACCACGAACGACGCGCGCGATGCGGAATCGGCGCAGGGGTTCAAGCGCATCATCGACGCCGCGCTGGAGCTGATCGCGCGGTAATGCACTGGGAGAACAGCAGGTCACGTTGTAGTGGAGGCGTGTGGCCCGGTGGCGCCAGCAGCAGCGGGGGTGCAACAGATGGCCGGCTGGGGCACTGCTGCCACAGCGTGCGATTATGACGTGTGGGGCGGGGCATTCGATTTGCGACGCCGCCGCGGTTGGCCCCCACGCTCGAGGTCCCCTCCATGCGTCGCATCGTTCCGGCAGCGCTCGTCCTCCTGGCGCTCGTTCCCCAGGCGTGTCAACGTGATGAGGCGACGGCGCCACAGCTGCCTCGGCCGAGGGCGCAGGCGGCCGCTGGCTCCGAATGCGCCAACCCCCCACCCGGGACGATCTGGTGTGACGATTTCGAGGTCGACCGGCTGAGCAGCTACTTCGAGCACCTCAGCCCGAGCAGCTTCGCGCGGACCGCGGGCGTCGGGTTGGACGGCTCGTCCGGTATGAAGGCCGTCTACACGCCGGGCGTGGCGCAGGCCGGGGACTTGAAGGTGGCGTTCGGCCGCTCCCCCGATCCCGCGTACGTGACGCCGGTGGATGGCGGCACGAGCGATTATCGCGACATCTATTGGCGCGCCTACTTGAAGAACCAAGCCGGCTGGACCGGCGGGGGCGCGGGGGCGTTCACCAAAGCGATGGTGCTGGCGTCACCTGACTGGGCTCAAGCCGCCGTCGGTTACGTCGTCGCGCCCGGTTTTGGTGACGCGCTCCGGCTCGATCCGGTGAGTGGGACGGACGCGGACGGCAATCTCTTGACTACCGGATACAATGATTTCGACCACTTCACGTGGCTGGGGAATGCCACGGGCGCGACCCCAATTTTTGGCGAGGCTGCGGTCGGCCAATGGTACTGCATCGAGGCGCACATGCGGTTGAATGACGCCGGTCAGTCCAACGGCATTCTTGAGTACTGGATCAACGGCACGCTCGACGCCCAGCGCACGGGCCTCAACTTTTTGGGGTCGTACAGCGCGTTTGGCATCAATGCGATCTTCTTCGAGAACTACTGGAGCGCCACGGCTCCCCAGCCCGAAGAGCGCTACTGGGACAACATCGTGGTGGCCACGCAGCGGATCGGCTGCGGTCCTTCGGGGCCCCCGCCGCCCACCTTCACGACGGTGAGCGTGGGCGTCAATGCGTGCGCCCTGACCGACGGTGGCGCGGCCTACTGCTGGGGGGAGGGGGGAAATAACGGGGACGGCACCACTACCTTCCGGCCGACTCCGGTGCCGGTGGAGGGAGGGTTCCGCTGGACCGCCCTTACGGCCAGCTCCAGAACGTGCGGGCTATCCACGAGCGGCGCTGTCTACTGCTGGGGGTTGACGCCGCAACAGGTCGCGAGCGATTACCGCTTCACCGCGATCACGAACGGCTGCGGCCTGACCACCGAGGGCGTGTGGTATTGCTGGAACGAGGCGGCGGAGAGCCCGCTCGACACAGAGGGACACGACTTCACGGTGCTGAGTATGGGGAGCCACTCGTGCGGTGTCACCACGGCACACGCGGCCTACTGCAAGGGCGTAAATTCGTTTGGCGCACTCGGCGACGGGACCTATCACACTCCCCAAGCGCCGCCATGGTGGGTGGCGGTCACCGGCGGGCTGAGCTTCAGCACGGTAAGCGCTGGCAGCTACAACAACACGTGTGGTGTGACCACGAGCGGCGCGGGGTACTGCTGGGGCTACGACTGGGGGGCGACGCCGTCTCTCCTCAGCAGCGGCGTCAACTTCACGTCGATCAGTACCGGATGGACCCACGCGTGCGGCGTGGCCACGAGCGGCGACGGGTACTGCTGGGGCGAGAGCACCGCCGGCGAGCTGGGGCACTTTTTGGGAGGGAGCGCTCAGGTGGTGGGCGGGCACAGCTGGAAGGCGATCGGTGCTGGGAGGCAATGGACCTGCGGCGTGACGACGGACGGAGCCCTCTATTGCTGGGGCAACACCACGACGGGGCGCACTATGGAGCCGGTACAAGTAGTCCCGTGAGCGTCCCTTAGCGCTGGCAGTTCGGGCAGAACGTCGTCGCCCGCAGGTCGATCGTGTGCGTCGTGACGAGCTTCTTGCCGCACGTGACGCACGGCTCGCCACCGCGCCCGTACACCTTCAGCTCGAACTGAAACCGTCCCGACTCGCCCGTGCCGGTGCGGTAATCCCGGACCGTCGTCCCTGAGGACTGGACGGCGCGCAGCAGGACGTCGGTGACAGCGGCATGCAGGCGGGCGAACTCGTCCAATGACAGCTTGTCGGGTCGATCCCCGCCTCGAACAGCGCCTCATTCGCGTAGATGTTGCCGACCCCCGCCACGCGGCGCTGATCCATGATCGCCTTCTTGATCGCCGCCCGCGTGCCCTTGAGCCGCTCGGCGAACACGAACGGGGTGAACGTGTCTTCGAGCGGCTCGGGACCGATCCGGCTGGTGTAGGCGTCCCACCCCTTTTCGTCCACCAGCCACACGGTGCCGAGCCGGCGCACGTCGCGGTACACGAGCAGCCGGCCATCGTCGATGGTGCAGGTGAGCACCGCATACTTCGTTTCGTCGCGTGTGAGGGCGCGATCGTACACCACCAGCGAGCCCGTCATGCGCGGCTGCACGATCAGCCGGTGGCCGCTCGACAGCCGGAACACGGCGTGCTTGGCGCGGCGAATCACTTCCTCGATGGTGTTGCCCTTGAGCGTGCGCAGCAGGCGAGGTTTGGAGACCCGGCGCAGCACGTCCGTTTTGGCGAGTTTTGCGCGCGCGATCCGGTAGCCCTCGAGCCGCGGGGCGAGCTCCCGGACGATCGTCTCAACCTCTGGCAGCTCCGGCACCGCTCCTCCTGATCTCCCGCCACCCGATGTCCCGCCGGTAGGTCTTGCCCTGGAACACGATCAACTCACACGCGGCGGCGCTGCGCCGCGCCGCCTCGGCCACCGTGTCGCCCAACCCCGTGACCGCGAGCACGCGCCCGCCGTGCACCCGCAGCGTGCCCTCGGGGTCGCGGTACGTCCCCGCGTGGAACACCAGCGTCCCGGGCTCCACGTCGCGCGGCACGATGATCGCCGCGCCGAGCTCTGGCTTGTCCGGATAGCCCGCGGCCGCGAGCACCGTCGCGACGGCCGCGCGCGTGGCATCGAGCGCGGTGCGCTCGGGTCGCCAGCTGCCCGTCGCGATCTCCACCAGGTGCCGCGTCAGCCCGGGGAGGGCCGGGAGCAGGGCCTGCGTTTCCGGATCGCCGAAGCGGCAGTTGAACTCCAGCACGTACGGGGTGCCGTCGTCCGCCAGCATCAATCCGGCATACAGCACCCCTGTGTACCGCGCCCCGCGCGCCGCGAGTTCGCGCAAGGTGGGTTCGAGCACCTCGCGCCGTACCCGCTCGAGCAAGGCCGGGGTGGCGATACTCACCGGGCAGTACGCTCCCATACCGCCGGTGTTCGGCCCGGCGTCTCCCTCGCCCAGGCGCTTGTGGTCCTGCGCCGCCGGCAGCACGACAATACGCTCGCCGTCGGTAAGTGCCAAGACCGACAGCTCTTCTCCCTCGAGGAACTGCTCCACCACGATCTCGTGCCCCGCCTTCCCGAACGCGTCCTCGGCGAGCATGGCGCGGGCGGTGCGGGCCGCCTCGTCACGGGTGGTGCACACCACGGCTCCTTTACCCCCGGCGAGCCCGGACGCCTTGACGACGAGCGGCTCGGCGTGCCGGCGGATGCAGCGGAGGGCGGGGTCGAGCGCGTCGAACGTGCCGCTCGCGGCGGTCGGCACGCTGGCGCGTCGCATCACCTCTTTGGCGAAGACTTTCGAGGATTCGATTCGGGCCGCCGCCTGCGTGGGCCCGAAGACCGGGCGGCCCGCTGCGCGCAAGCGATCGACGAGCCCCGTGGCGAGCGGGGCCTCGGGCCCGACGATGGTGAGGTCGATGTGGTGTTCCTGCACCGCCTCCACCACCTTCACAACCTCCATCGCCTCGATTTTCAGATTGGTGCCGAGCTGGGCGGTGCCCGGGTTGCCGGGCGTGGCGAACAGGGTCGCGTCGGGGGTGTCGCGCTTCAGCGCCCAGCAGAGCGCGTGCTCGCGGCCGCCTCCGCCGACGACCAGAATTCTCACTTCTTCTTGAGCGCCTCCGCGAACGCCTGGGCGGCGCGCTTCGCGGTGTCCACCACGTCCTCCACGACGGCCTTGGCTTCCTTCATGTAGTGGTCCCGCGCCTCGTCGATGTCCTTGTCGATCGGCCGCCGCTCGGCCTCGGGGCCGCGCCTGGTGTAGTCGCCCCCCAGGATGCGCTCGTAGTGGCCCTGCGCGATCCAGCGCTGCAGCTCG
>Ga0209350_1001213_pt1 | contig 11642 bp, 8 predicted proteins | sample GraSoi013_2_20cm_2_FD_185822 | JGI IMG/M metagenome (GOLD analysis project Ga0209350, IMG submission 185822) | Grasslands soil microbial communities from the Angelo Coastal Reserve, California, USA - Sample 09_27_2013_2_20cm (SPAdes) (version 2) | ecosystem: Environmental > Terrestrial > Soil >...
TACATCGACACCAGAAGAACACGATCAACGGCACGCCGGTCATGTATCCGGGAAGTACCGAGCGGGTCAGCTTTAACGAGGAGGGAGAGGAGAAGGGATTCTGCTGGCTCGAACTCGACAAGAGCGGCATACTGCAACAAGAATTCCACTCAACGCCCGCCCGTCCAATGGAGACGCTAGATTCCCGGGTGACCGGTGAGGGTGGAAGTCTTACGCGGCAAGTACAAGATGTCCTAGAAAAGAGACGGGGCGCCGAGAAGATTCTGCGGATTCGAGTCACGGGTCGCGTGTCTCTCGACCAACTGTCAACTTACAAACGCTCTGCACTACAATCATACTGTCAGGACCGTTTCTTTCACACAGAGTTTGACGAGGACGGCCTGAATGTTCTAACAACAGAAGCAATGGAGTCGCTACCAAGAACTACTCCGCTCGAGGAGCTCGGTCGGTCATTCCAGTCCCTGTTGTCCAACGTGAAAGAGGAGGAGCGCCCGCTCGTTCATGAAGCGTGGAAGGCGACGGTTGCAAGGTTGCAAGAGGAGGGCGTAAGCTGAGACTAGTAAGTCTTCAGGCGCAGAACTTCAAGAAACTCAAGCTCGGCAAACCACTCCCTCTCTCCGAGGGAATTATTCTCATCACCGGGCTCAACGAGAGCGGCAAGTCCACGATCCTCGACGCCGTCCTCTATGCTCTGTTCGGCAGGGTGATCCGGCCCAGCAAGATGCCGAGCAACGAGGACATCATCAGCTACGGAAACGGGGAGGCACAGGTGCGACTGGAATTCGACATAGGCGAGAACAGGTATCGCGTAGTCCGGGAAGTTCACAAGACCCGCCCCAACCGAGCAACGCTTGTTGAGCTGAGACCTAACGGCACGACAAAGGCGCTCGCCAGCTCCGTCAAGGACGTTACAGCTGAAATTGAGCGGCTGTTAGGAGGGATAACATACGACGAGATTGTTGCGAGCAGCGTTGTAGCTCAGAAGGATCTCGAACGCCTGATCAAACAACGACTTGACGATCGTAGGAAGGTCATCAATGTCTTCCTCAACCTTGAGAGCTTCAACAAAGTCCAAGATCAGCTCGATAGTGAGCGGAATGGAATAGAAGGCACCAGTAGGACCCCGGGACACCTTACAGTTGAGAGGCAGCGTCTCGAGACTCTCAACGAGCAGTTGAGCGAGTACAAGGAAACAAGCGTTCAGCTAGGCAGTCTTAACGTGAAGGTTGAGAAACTCAAGAAGGATCAACAGCACCAAGAGAAACGGTTCGTCGAAACTGACACTCTGTACAAGACGCTCAACGAGCACGGTGAAGCGATCAAAGAACGAGACTCTCTGCAGCGAGAGATAGAGGACAAGAGTCTTCTCACAAACAATCTCCTGCAACAACTCGCCAGCGTCGACACACAACGGACAGAGCTTGCAAAGGCGGAGGCAGAAGTCAAGAAGTACGGCGATCTTGCCGAAGCAGAGAGAGCAATAGCACGAGCCTCAGAGGTTCTTGAAAGGGTTCGGAGTGCTGAACTTCAGAGAGCACAACTTGAGGACCGAGAACAGAGACTAGAGGAGCAGATTAGTGAGACTAACAAGAAAGTCACTAGCGTAGACGAATCGCAACTCGCTTCGTTTAGCAGACCTCGAAGAATCTGGTCCTACCTGGTCGCTACTGCCGCCTTCGGCGCGGGAGCCATTCTCTCTTTCATACTGGCCTTTGCTGCACTATCCATCGTTCTAGGGTCTCTTGCGGTCGTATCGCTCCTTCTGCTAACTCGACAAATCGTCTCCTTGTCGCAGCAAGCTGAAGCATCCAAACAGCAGCAGGAACGACTAACTGGCGCACAATTGGTCGCCTCGTGGAACAACGATCTAGAAGAGGTGAAGCGAGACCGCGATGCTTCAGCGGCGATGATCACGCAAGGGTCCAGCCAGATTCTGCACGTCCTAGGCTCAATCGAATCTTACTCCAGCTATCTACAAGGGCTGACTGATCCGAAGGAGGTGGTTGAACAAGCCTCATCGATCTATAATCAAGACAAACAATCACTCAGCGCGGTAACAGAACGGGTCAACATGCTCCAGAAAAGACTAGGAGAAGAGCCCGAGCTGAAACGACGGCTCGCACAAGCCCAGCTCGACATCGCAGTGGTCGAGAAGAAACTCAAGATCACGCTGCTGCCTCCCCTACCTGAAGGAGTCGAATTCTCAACAGGGCTGCTCGATGAGGCGAGCCAGATGCGTGACAGTCTCAACGAGTCAGTGTCGCGAGTCAAGACTCAGATCGAAGAGTCAATGACGCGCATCATCGAGCTGAAACAGTTTCTCGAAGAGAACAAGGGACTTGAGGAGCAAGTCGACGAGCAGAAGCGTAAGGTTCTACTCTTACAGAAGCAGCTAGCAGTGGTCAAATATTCCATCAAAGGGCTAGAACAAGCCTCCGAATCATTGAGGAACCGGGTCAAGCCTCAGGTCGAGAGGTACATGAGCCAGATTCTGCCAGTAATCACGTCGGGCCGATACAAGGCAGTCCAGTTAGAGGATGATTACACCGTGAGGGTCTTCGATCCGGAGGCGGGAGAGTTTCGACCGAAGGAAGTGTTCTCGGGAGGCACCGAGGACCAGCTGCTGCTGGCTATGAGGCTCGCCTTCGCGCTAGCATTGATTCCCCAGGCTAAGGGTCGTAATCCGGAATTCCTATTTCTCGACGAGCCTCTCGGTAGCTCAGACAAGGTCCGGCGAGAAGGAATACTCGCACTGATGCACGGAGAATTGTCCGAGAACTTCAAACAGATCTTCCTCATCAGCCACGTAGGAGATCTAGAGGTTGAGGCGGACACGGTTATCGAGATGGAGAATGGAGCTGTCCGGGAAGTGGTGACTCGGAAATCCTCATTACCACAGCCGATAGAGATTACCGCCTGACACGTCTTGAGCCTCGACTGGCTTTACAGCTTCGACGAGCTAAGCGCGTACAGGCTAGAGACGAAGAAGGGAAGTGAGCGTCTTGAGGCTCAGATCAAGAATCTTCCCGGGCTAATGAGTTTTGCCGGAATAGAGCTTCCGAGAAAGCCGAGGATTCTCTGCTTGATGGCTGGGTCCTGCATTGAAGGAATAGCATTCGCGAAAGTCTACGATGCTGAGGTAACCTGTGTTGACCTGCAAGAGCGACTATTGTCTAAGGGTCTGCGAGAGGCGAAGAAGAGAAGACTGAAACTTCACGCGGTCCATGGCGATGTCCGAGAACCATCTAAGCTCGTCAGTGGCAAATTTGATCTAGTAACCGTTCTGGGACAGCCGCTTCCGCATATGGGAATCTTTGATTTCGACCAGACAATAGGCGGAGTAAAAAAACTCCTTGCGAAGAACGCGATATTCCTGATTGATCAGTCGGATCTAATCTTCAGAATTCTACCACAATACAGAGACGCGATGACGCACAACATGGAGCCGCCAGTGTTCAGCATTCACCGCAACCTCAACGCTAGACACGGATACTTCGAACGGCTCTACTACAGCCGAACAAGACACGATTCCTACAAGACCTACCTATGGGCACCTTGGATCATCGAATATATGCTAAAGAAAAACGGGTTCACCAACGTAGAGGTTAAGCCCTACGCGGATCCTTACAACATGGCTCAGACCTACCTGCACACTGCAAAAAGCTCAAATCACTAAAGAATTATCCAAAGGGAATTAACAGATAGAGTGGTCTTTTCACTGAATTCGTAGGAAGAAATCCGCAGACTCTTCTGTTTCAACCCCAACAGGTGCAGAACAAGCCCTAAACAGGGATCGGGGCATGCTATTTGAGATCGCGACTTTTTCACGCTGACCTCTACGCTTAATCCGCGATCAGAAAAAGGGTCGACGGTTCCATTCTGCGCCTAGAATCAGTAGACTCGCCCGGTTCATTTTCAACTGGCGGGACCCCCCTCCGAAAGATCTCAAAAAGCAGTTGCTCCTCGCGACACTAAACCCAACTCTGCGAGGAGAGTAATCTCTCCTCCACCGGCTCTTCGAAGCTTGGGAACCCGCAGACTGTTCTGTTTGAAAGTGAACAAGCCCAGAACAAGCCCTGATCGGAAATCGGGAAAGGCGATTTTAGATCGCGGATCTTTCACGCTTAGAAACAACTAAAATCGTGTTTTCGGATCAGGCATCCAAGCATATTCTGCGCTGGAACGCGAATCGTCGCCTGGAAAGGTTCCAGCTGGCGGAGGCCCTCCCGGAAAATAGTGGGGGGAGGTATCGAATGTCCCGTGACGCGAGAGTGGTCTTCTTCGGTTGAGCGATTTCTAGCCGATGTAGCTTGGGACAGTAGAAGATTGGAAGGATTTGAGAACTCTCAGCAAGGTCTCCTCCGCCTTGCTCCGATCAGAGTAATGTTCCTTCAGAGCTGAGGTCCAGAGATGGTAGACCATTCCTCCCTGCTCAGCAGCCTGGAAGAAACCCAGCTCTTCGAGAGACCTTGTCAAGGATAGTAGTCGATCGGAGAGGACTGAAAGACCTGCAGTTATCGTCCAGTCACCGGTCTGATCAAGCATGACATGTATGATTCCATCCGAGAAAGTTAGCGATATGCTTCCGCCTGGCCTGAGTGAGGAATCTACAAGACTGGCCATTGACAATGGATCGCAGGCTCCCTGAGTAGGGATGGGAGCGTTCTCTGTCATGATGACTGCCCGCCTGTGAGAACAGGCTTAACACTCGTGTAACCTAATCCCGCAAAGCCGCGGAACTCATGAGCGAATTTTGGATGTTTATATCGAACAGAAGCCTCTCCAAAGCTTCCCTCAGGCTCAATCATGTCCATGTATGATCTGGAAGAGGATAGGCTCGTAGCGGAGATAACGGGTAGAGGTGCCCGAAGGTTACTCATTCAGCTGCCCGACGGGCTGAAGAATGAAGGACCCCGGCTCGCCGGCCTAGTCCGAGAAAAGACAGGCGCTGAGGTCTTTGTCTCAGCATCTTCTGCCTGGGGCGCTTGCGACCTATCCCTCGACGCCGCCGCGCGTCTGAAAGCTGACATGCTCGTCCATTATGGTCATAACGAATTCTTACGCGACGGATCCAACGGCATACCCGTCGTCTATATTCCCGCCAAGAGCAGACACGACGTAATCCCGGTAGTAGAAAAGTCACTGCCACTACTGCAGGGTAAGCGGGTCGGATTGGCTACGGTCGTACAACACCTTCACACAATGCCCGAGACCGCCAAATTCTTGGAAGAGAAGGGGTTCAAAGTCCTGCTTCCCGGACGTGGACCCTGGTCCCATGAGACAGGCCAGGTTCTGGGCTGCGACTATTTCGGACTAAAACGGATCGAGCCGGAAGTAGACTCATTCCTCATTGTAGGAAGCTACTTTCACGGCCTAGGCGCAGCTCTATCACTGGAAAAGCCGACACTACTCGCCGACCCCTACGACAAGACCGTACAATCACTCGACAAGGACCGGGCGAGAATTATTCGCCAGAGATATGCAATGGTCGAGAAAGCTCGACAAGCAAACAATTTCGGAATAATCATCTCCACCAAGCCAGGTCAGTCGAACCCGACAATCGCATTGAACATCCAGCGCCAGCTGGAGGGGAACGGCAAGAAAGCAGTCCTACTATACGCCGACGAAATAAGACCCGAAAAATTGCTAGACTTCACAGATGTAGAGGCTTTTGTCGACACAGCCTGCCCAAGACTGGCCTTGGACGATCCAGAGAGATTCTCGAAACCCATCGTCACGCGCGACGAGATTATGGTCGTAATGGGCGCATGGACCTGGGAACAACTTCTGGAGCGCGGGCTGGTCCGCCTCTAAAATGGCCGACAAGACCAGGCCTTCAAAACGCAAGCTGGAAATCCAGCTCGGCAAACTGAAAATTCTCGAGAAACCCAATCTCAAACTAGAACAGTATCCAGTAACTGCTGAGGTTGCAGGCGAACTTCTCTACCTGGCAGGCTTCGAATACAGTGATCTGAACGGTCGAGTGATTGATCTTGGCACAGGCACAGGCCGCCTCGCGATAGGCGCCGCGTTGATGGGCGCGGAAACGCCTGTTGGAGTAGACATGGATGAGCGATCCTTAGCCCTGGCGAGGGAGAATGCTGAAACAGCAAGGGTAGAAGTTGAATGGGTCCTGTCCGATATTGAGAAGGTAAGCGGCAGATTCGACGCGGTCATAATGAATCCTCCCTACGGGACCCAGACATCACACGCAGACACGCGATTTCTCGAGAAGGCCTTCCAATTGGCCCCAGTGGCTTACTCGATCCATAAATCAGCAACAAGAGACCACCTGCTCCAGTTTGTGAAAAGGTCGGACCGGCAGGTCGACCACGTACGATCCATGAAGATGGAGATTCCCCACCTCTTCGAATTCCACGAAAAGAAACGGGCGACGGTCGAGATTGACCTCTACAGAATCATCCGAAACTCTTGATCAGGGCTTGTTCTGACTACTTTCTTGCTCGTTCTTAGGAGGAACCGGTTTGGCTGTCGGCTCAACCTCGGTCCCCGTCGATCCTTGGACAAGAGTAGCGGGCATTGGCTCCATGGAGGGCAATCCTGGAGATATTCCGGATATAGTCGGAGCTATCTTGCTGATCCTTCGCGGCCGAATGCGCATCTTTCCGGCCCATTGGCGGAGCCGATTCGTAGTGCTTCCTGCATTCTTCGGCTTGGACCTGTCTTGCAGTAGGAAGTAGGTAGCAAGGAATGATGTGACTCCAAGAATAGCGCCAGTCCAGACATTGATCCCTGACAGTATGGCGGATGTCGTTCTCCCAACATAGTTTTGCAGATAGGTATTGTTGGAGTAGTCAAGGTAGAGTGCTGACAAGAGTCCAATGATCACACCAGTTTCCAATATCACTCCAAACTTTGTCTTCAACGGTATTGGAGGGATCAATTTCTCCTCGGGCCGAATCGGGACTCGACGCAGTCGACCAGGCGCCCACCAGTTCAACCGCTTCATCATCATCATGATCGATGGGACAAGATAGATCCGAGTAAGAGTCGCATCAAGCAAGACAACGATGAAGATGGCTAATCCCAATTGCTGGAGCATAGGAATCTGGGACAGCATCATCGTACCATACGCGCCAGCGGTGACTAGACCTGTCACAGTAATGATTCCGCCAGTTCGCTCAACCGCGGTCTCGATTGCCTCCTCATCCCTCGCACCACCCGCGACATACTCGCGAATTCGAGTCACCAGGAAAATATCATAGTCGAGCCCAAGCCCGACCATGATCACCAAGAGCATGATCGGCAGTATCCAGATCAGTTCTGTGGAGAAGTATGTTTTGAAGAAGTAGACCGTTGCAGCCATCGCCCACGATATACTGAGCAGGATCGTGAAGATCAATCGTATGGGTGTAAAGACAGAGCCCAAGGCAACAAGGAGAACAATGAAGACCCCTACCAACACCAGAGCAGTGAGGTTGAGATAATCAGAACCACTAGATGTGGCCAGGTCGCTGACCGACGCCGTCGCTCCGCCCACAAACATCGTGGACGAAGCTAACAGGGGGGCCTGGCTCTTCAGGACATTCACATTATCACGAATCCGAGCAACTGTTGCAATGGCCTGATCAGAATACGGCTCGCTAGCCAGGGCAGCCCAGACCATGGCCGACTTCCCATCACTTCCTAGAAACGGCTTCATGCTTCGGATCATAGCCTGCTGCTCCGCCAAGTTCAGCTGGTTGAAACTAGCGAAGGGAATCGGATTCCCCGATGGATGAGTCAGCCCGTATACCTTTGAGACTCCTGGAATCGTAGAGGTTGAATTCTCTGCGAAAGATATCGCCTGCAGCGCTGTAATATTGATCCAACCGCCGGAGACCAGCACGACAGGCGTCCGGACGATCGTGTAGGTCGGCGTGACTGTCCCAGCACCAAAGCCTTGGCTCATGATATTGTATCCGTTCTTGCTCTCAAGGGAAGATGGAATCTGTCCGATCAGATCATGGCTCGTTTGCGAGGATACAGCAATACTCGCCGCGGGGAGCGAGATGGCCAGCGCTAACAGAAGAACCAGTTTCGAATGTTTCGCTGTGAACTGTGCTGCCCGAGCATAGTAGCTACCACCGACAAGCTTCTTCTTCCTCCACAAACCCAGACCACGGGGCCAGAAGATCCGATCTCCAAACAATGATAGAGCAGCAGGGACTAAGGTCAGAGCGACCAGCAAAGCAATCGAGATACCCAGCATCACCGCGATACCAACAGAACGCAGCAGGCCAAAACTCGCAAAGGCAAGCGTGCCGAATGCAATGACCACGGTCGCACCGCTAGTTGCGATACTCTCGCCCGCCCAGGTCACAGATCTCTCGACTGCGTCTTTCTTTCCCCTCCCCATTCTACGTTCTTCCGCATAGCGGCTAACGAGAAAGATGCAGTAGTCGGATCCCGCGCCGAGCATTGAGACGGGAAGAAGGGTCAAGACGAGATAGTGGACGCTAGTAACGTACGAGCCTACAAGGTAGACCAAACCGAAGGCGATTCCTATCGAGAGACCGATAGCGGCGATCGGAATCAGAGAGGCAAATAAAACTCCGACAATGACGAGGATCAGCGTGATCGTTATCGGGTCAATGCGCTCAATGTCCATTACAGTCTGTGTCTGAATATCGTAGTTGAAAGCCGGCGCTCCGGTGACATAGACCACGAGACTCTCATTGCTGATGATGTTCGCAATTCCGACGTCATGCCTAATCTCTGGAACGCTATTCATCGGGTCTGGACCGTTCGTCTTGAAATCGATGATCACGAGCATCGTGTCGTTTTTGGCCGAGGCAAACTGGGAATAGATGTCCCTGCTCGGCTGTACAGGATATGTGAGCATGTTGTAGTTCCTGAGGATTTGCTGACCTAGGCTGGAGAGGTCGGAATTCGTGGCTGAGGCGCCTAGGTCGTAGATCTCGCCCATTATCGTTAGTTGAACCGAGTTCGCGTTCGCAGCTTGGGCAACGCTACTAATGGTGAAGGATCTTATCGCGTTTTGATCATTCCAACAATTGTTGTTTGAGCATCCAATTCCCGAGCCGGCGCTGTAGATGTTGAAGAATCTCGCCGCAGGAACAAAGATGCTCAGAGTCTGAGCGTCAAGAGGAAGAGACTCAACGAATGGCAGGGTGACATTGTAATAGGATGGTTGTGTCGCCAGAAGTGGACTCCCCTTAGTCACATTCTGTGCCCGTGCAAACGCTCCCACGAAGAGCTGTAGCGGGGTGTAGCTTGTGGCTGTGAATGTCTGGTTCCAGGACTGATAGAAGAGGGTTAGATAGTTGAAGGCGATTTTCTGGTACGTTGCGGGGGTCTGTGACGAGACGATGGGCCAGCTAGAGTTGTATGCTTGACTGTTGTAGGTTGCGAGCTGGGTCTGGTCGATGGTTCCTGAACCTGAGTTGACGAGCGATATCCATTGACTCACGTAGGTGCTGGGAATGCCGAACTCGATGTTCGAAGCAAGGGTTGTTGCGTTCTTTGTCTGATATAAATCGAGATGGATTACGCTAGTGTAGCCTAGGAGCAGCTGGCCGTAGATGTCGTAGATGCTTGTGATGTTGGTGGTAGAGAGTTTTCCGTCGTTATGCAGGGTCCGGTTTAGGGCGAGAGTAAAATCCCGAACGTCATTGCCTCGAATATCATTAGCTGTGATGACGACGATGACGCTGCTTCCTTGATCAATGCTGAACTCTTTGCTCACAATGTCCTGAGCCTTGCTCGACTCGGAATTCTTCGGGTTGAATGCAGTCTCATTGTATACTATCACGCTCTGAACCTGTAGAATCGCGGGAATGCTGAGGACTAGGGCGACCAGCCAGATCACAAACACGGCCTTGTTGTGCCGAATTATGAGCCGAGCTAGTTTCGTGAATAGCACAGATAGTCCCTTTTAGGATTGAAACGATTGAAAACCGGGACGGCGGCCATAAAGTCGTGCTGTAACTCGGAAAGGTTCGAGAACAGCTAATGCCCGACTCTAGGCACATCTATAAGACGAAAAAACGGATAGCTCAGACAAGGGACAGAATACGAAGCCGATAACTCTCCTTCTAGCCCAATCCAGTCCCAAACTAGCAAGGAAGGAAGAGAACCTGAAGACTATTGCTGCGCAGGCAAACGTAGGAAGGAAGAAGAATGTCGATCTTCTCGTATTTCCGGAGCTTCACCTTACTGGTTATACGATGCAAGACGAGGTGTATAATCTGGCCGAGCCTATCCCGGGACCTAGCGTCAAGAGAGTCGAGAAGCTTGCCAAAGAACACGGATTACACATTGTGTTCGGGATGCCTGAAGAAAGCGCTGTCAAAGGAGTGATCCACAATACAGCTGTGCTCGTCGGCCCCGGCGGTCTCATCGGGAAGTATCGGAAAATCCACCTTCCAACTCACACGGTCTTTGAAGAGAGGCGTTACTATCGTCCGGGCCAAGAGGCTCCAGTCTTCTCGACCTCTCTCGGAACAATCGGCTTGACAATCTGCTACGACCTCTACTTTCCCGAGCTGACGAGGCTTCAAGCATTAGCGGGAGCGCAGTTGATAGTCTGCATCTCAGCCAGTCCCGGTCTGAGGCGCCGATTCTTCGAAGGATTCTGCCTAAGCAGAGCAATGGAAAATGCGGTCTATCTAGCCTACGTCAACCGGGTGGGCATTGAGGATGGAAACCAGTTCTGGGGTGGCAGCAGAGTCGTAGCTCCAAACGGATCGGTTCTAGTCCAGTGCAAGTATGATGTTGAAGATTACCAAGCTTGCAAGGTTGATCTCGACGAGGTTTCGAGAGCCCGAGCATTCATACCAACAATAAAGGATCTTGAGCCCCAGCTCTTTGATCAGTTGCGGACCAAGAGTAGAGAAGCGTAGGATTTGTCTAGACACTTTCGGAGGTTAAGCCTGGCTCAAGGTGCATCTCTTTCTGTCTTCGGACTGTTAGTAGGTCTAGCTCTACTCATCGTAGCTCCCCGTGTCAGACTGTTTCCTCTCAATGCGCTGTTAGTCCTCGTCGCTTGGTTTTGTCTCTGGTTCTTCTCGCACGATCTTGCGCATCACATTGTCGGAAGAATCACCGGTGTTGGTTTCCGCTACTATTTCCTAGGACGTTCGGCGATAACGAAACTGGATCTGCCAATCGCGTCCAATCTGCTAAGATTGGTCCCAGTGCTGGGGCTTAAGATCGACGAGTCTAGTTTGAATTCGATTTCTCCGAACAGGGTTCGCGCGATGTATGTTTCGGGGGCCTTGTTCTCCATGTTTCTGCCATGGCTTGTAGTCCCTACTAGTTTCGCGGTGGGTCTTACGGTTGGAATCTTTCTTACTTTATTGACCGTCGCGAATGATGTCTTTACTCTCTATTTCAGCCCCCAAGTAGGCGACCTTCATCATGCACGGATGGTCAGAAGCCAGATCCAACCGTCTATCACTATACATTCTGAAGCCGAAGGCTAAGTTTCTGTCTAGAAATACATCCTGAGAAGACTATAGTATATTAGCAGGAGAGGCCGAACGTTTCCCTAGGATCTTAATTGAAAGGCAGAAACTATCGCTCTCCCTCAGGTCAGGCTTACACCCGTTTGAAGTACATTCATGGATCCCCGACCCCGAAAGTCTCGAAGTTCAACATGGGGGATCTCTCGACTCATT
>Ga0209350_1001218_pt1 | contig 11587 bp, 10 predicted proteins | sample GraSoi013_2_20cm_2_FD_185822 | JGI IMG/M metagenome (GOLD analysis project Ga0209350, IMG submission 185822) | Grasslands soil microbial communities from the Angelo Coastal Reserve, California, USA - Sample 09_27_2013_2_20cm (SPAdes) (version 2) | ecosystem: Environmental > Terrestrial > Soil >...
ACTTCTGCTCCATGTGCGGGCCGCACTTCTGCTCGATGAAGATCACGCAGGATGTACGAGACTACGCCGCCAAGCACGGTATCGCGGCGGAGACCGCGGCGCTGGTGCAGGGGCTCAGGGACAAGGCGGCGGAGTTCAGAAAGTCGGGCGGCGAGATCTACCGGCGAGCGTGAGGCGAGCCACCCGTCCCTCGCCCACGTCGGCGGGCCCCACGGCGGGGCTTCAGCGGGGGGACGACTGCCGGTTCTGCTCGAAGCGTTCCCGCAGCTCGCGGAGAGCGAGGAAGGTCGCAGCGTCGATAGCCTCGTCCTTCCTCAGGATGCGGACCATCGCGACGAAGCCAGCGACCACAATCGCCGCCACCAGTCCGAGCACGCCGAGGAGAACCCAGTGCGTGAGATCCATCACTCGCCCTCCGTGGACTTATTGAACCAGGCGGCCCCGCTCTGGTCAACGTGCGAGGTCGGATACACGCGACCGTGGCCCCGGCACCGATCGGGCGACCGAGGTTCCCACCAAAGGGCCGACGTGGCCTCAGTCCTCGAGGCCGCCGGGGTCGATCCCGTGCTCGACGAGCTTCTTCCGTAGCGTGTTGCGGTTGATGCCGAGGATCTGCGCCGCGCGCACCTGGTTGCCGCCCGTCTCGCGCAGGACCGCGCGCAGGAGCGGCTTCTCGACGAGGCCGAGGATCAACGCGTAGAGGTTGGCGCTCGCCTGCTCGCGGAGGCCGCGGACGCACTCGACCAGCTTGCGCTCGATGATCTCCTCGAGCGTCGCGTCTCCGGCGACCGACGTCGCCGCCGACACGGGCCCGATCGGCAGGTGCTCGGGCAGGATCACGCCGCTCGTGGCCATGACCATCGCGCGCTGGATGACGTTCTCCAGCTCACGGACGTTCCCGGGCCAGTCGTGGCCGACCAGACGGTCGAGCGCCTCGGGGGCCGCGCCCCGCTCGCCGAGGTCGCCCGCGTACTTCGAGAGGAAGTGTTCGACGAGCAGGGGGATGTCGCGCCGCCGCTCGCGGAGCGGCGGGAGGTGGACGGTCACGACGTTCAGGCGGTAGTACAGATCCTCGCGGAAGCGTCCCTCCCGCATGAGCGCTTCGAGGTCGCGGTTGGTCGCCGCGAGCACGCGCGCGTCGATGCGGATCGAGTCGGTCCCGCCCACGCGCTCGATCGTGCGCTCCTGGAGCGATCGCAGCAGCTTCGTCTGGAGGTCGACGGGCATGTCGCCGATCTCGTCGAGGTAGAGCGTTCCCCCGTGCGCCAGCTCGAGCCTGCCGAGCTTCCGCTCTTTCGCGTCCGTGAATGCGCCGCGCTCGTGCCCGAACATCTCGGACTCGAGGAGGGGCCCCGGGATCGCGGCGCAGGACACGGCCACGAACGGCCGCCCGGCCCGCCGGCTGTAGTGGTGGATCGCGCGTGCGACCAGCTCCTTGCCGGTGCCCGACTCGCCGCGGAGCAGCACGGTGACGTCGCGCGAGGCGACGCGGCCGATCGTCTTGTAGACGTCCTGCATGCGCGGGTGCCGGCCGATCAGAGCGCCGAACTCCCAGACCTCCTGGAGCCCGCTCTTGAGCTGGATCACCTCCTGCGTGAGCCGGCGCGCGGCCAGGGCCCGCTCGGCGAGGAGCACGACCTCGTCGAGGTCGAAGGGCTTTGCGAGGTAGTCATAGGCGCCGCGTTGCATGGCCTGGATCGCGGTGTCCATCGTGCCGTGGGCCGTTATCACCACCACGGTCGCGTCGGCGCGGATCTCACGGATTCGCGCGAGCGCGGCCAGGCCGTCCACGCCCGGCATCCGCACGTCGAGGAAGACGAGGTCGAAGGGCTCGGCCTCGAACTCCTGGATCGCGCCGGGGCCGTCCTTGACCGAGGTGACCTCGTACCCCGCCTGCCTGAGGCCCTTCTCGAGGACCCAGCGCAGGCTGTCTTCGTCGTCCGCGATCAGGACGCGGGCCGTCATGGTATCGGGGTCCGCGAGGCCGGCATCAACCGTAGGTGGCCTGAGAAAGGCACGCTCAGCTCCGTTGTATCGGGGTCCGCGAGGCCGGGATCACTCGGCTCATTTGGCAATCGGGAGGAAGCAGGTCACGACGGTGCCACGCCCCGCGTCGCTCTCCACCTGGATGGCGCCGCGGTGCTCCTCGAGGATCCGGTGGCAGACGGCGAGCCCGAGCCCGAGGCCCTTGTCTTTCGTGGTGAAGAACGGGTCGAAGATCCGCGAACGTACCTCCGCGGGGATCCCGGCGCCCTCGTCCACCACCTTGGCCTCGACCATGCTCCGCTGTCCCACGCCGAGGTCGATCTTGCCGAAGAGGGGGTTGAGGCTCACGCGGGTCGTGAGCGTCAGCCGCCCGCCGGACGGCATGGCGTCGATCGCGTTGCGCACGAGGTTGTGAAACACCTGGACGAGCTGGTCCTCGTCGCCGAGGATCGGCGGCAGGCTCGGGTCGTAGCTCCGCACCAGCGCGACCTTGCGCTCGCGGCATGCTTCCTCGTGGAGCATCGCGATGCGCTCCAGGAGCTGGTGAAGGTTGAGCGGCACCAGGCGCAGCTGGACGGGCCGCGCCAGGTCGAGCAGCATCTCGATGATCCGGTTCACGCGGTCGACCTCGGTGAGGAGCACGTCCGTGTACTCGGCGAGCCGCGTGTCGGCCCCGAGCTCACGCTTCAAGAGCTGGACGGCGCCCCGGATCGCGCCGAGCGGGTTTCGCACCTCGTGGGCGAGGCCGACCGCCATGCGGCCGGCGGCGGCGAGCGTCTCGCCGCGCCGCACCTCGGCCTCGAGCTGGCGGACCCTGGAGAGGTCGCGCAGCACGCCGACGGCGCCCTCGACGCTCCCGTCGCGCGCGAAGAGCGGCGCGGTGACGAGGCTCACGGGCACCCGCCGGTTCTCGCCCCGGTCCACGAACCCCTCCGCCTCCGAGCGGCTCTCTCCGGTGGAGACCGTCTCGCCGAGGCGGCGCACGACGGAGGTGTCGGGCGGAAAGACCTCCTTGAGGTAGCGGCCCTCCGCCCGACGCGCCGAGCGTTCGGTCAGGACCTCGGCGGCCGCGTTCCAGAAGACGATCCGCAGGCTCGTGTCGACGGCGATCACCGCGTCGGGCAGGCCGGCGAGGACGCCTTCGTAATTCACGGCGCGAGCGCCATATCGGGTTGGGCGTTCATGTGGAGCGGGGCGCGCTCGCCGGCCTGAAGCCGCGCCGTCCCCGCGGCCGTGATCATCGCTCCGTTGTCGGTGCAGAGCCGCGGCGGCGGCACATGGAGGGCGACCCCGTGCTCGGCGGCCTCGGCGGCGAGTCCCGCGCGCAGCGGTCCGTTCGCCGCGACGCCGCCCGTGAGGACCACACGCTTGACGCCCGTGCGGAGCGCCGCCTTCACGGTCTTACGCACGAGCATCTTCACGACCGCGGCCTGGAACGACGCGGCGATGTCGGCGACCTGTCCAGAGGAGAGCGGCGCGTGGCGCTTCACGTGGAGCGACACGGACGTCTTCAGGCCGCTGAACGAGAAGTCCGCGGCGCCGTCGGTCATCTGCGCGAGCGGGAACGTGATCGCCTTCGGATCGCCGGTCTGCGCCGCCCGCTCGAGGGCGGGCCCGCCGGGAAACGGGAGCCCGAGGAGCTTGGCGACCTTGTCGAAGGCCTCCCCCGCGGCGTCGTCGCGCGTCTGGCCGAGCAGCGCGTACGCGAGAGGTGCGCGGGCGTGGTAGAGGGCGGTGTGGCCGCCGGAGACGACGAGGGCGAGGAACGGGTGGAGGGGCGGATCGTCGGTGAGGAACGCGGCGTAGATGTGGCCCTCGAGGTGGTTGACGCCGACGAGCGGCTTGCCGTGCACATAGGCGAGGGACTTCGCCAGTGAGCACCCGACGAGGAGCGAGCCCACGAGCCCGGGGCCCTGGGTGACCGCGATGCCGTCGAGGTCTGGGAGCCTCACGCCCGCGTCGGCGAGCGCCCGCTCGACGACCGGCACGATCACCTCGAGGTGCCGCCGCGAGGCGAGCTCGGGGACGACACCGCCGTACGGGGCGTGGAGCGCGTCTTGCGAGGCGACGACGTTGGACAGGATCCGGCGGCCGTCGGTGAGGACCGCCGCCGCCGTCTCGTCGCACGAGCTCTCGATCCCCAGCACGATCATCCCGGGCGTCTCTCCCGTCCACACACGCAGCCGAACGTGCCTCGCTCAGGCCACCCACGGTTCGCGCCGGCCTCGTGGACTCCGCTACAAATGCCAAGGGCGACGCGGGCCGAGTCCACTGCCCCGGCCCGCATCGCCCTCGAGAAGAAGCGGCCGAAGGCTACTGCGGCCGGACCTGGCCCTGTAGATTTTGCGCCGGGCGCTGCTGCTCGATGATGCGCATGGTCTTGATCACGTCGATCGCCCGCTGGACCTGGATGTCCTTCTTCAAGTCCTCGAGCGGGTCGAGCGACGGCTGACGCGCCGCCGCCTCCTTGGGCTCCTTGGGCAGCTCGACGACGATGTCCGGCGTGATGCCCTTGCCGTGGATCGAGCGCCCGTTCGGCGTGAAGTATTTCGCGGTCGTCAGCCGGAGCCCCGAGCCGTCCGAGAGCGGGATGATCGTCTGCACCGAGCCCTTGCCGAAGGTCTGCGTCCCGAGGATGATCGAGCGCTTCCAGTCCTGCAACGCCCCCGCCACGATCTCCGACGCCGACGCGCTCCCCTGGTTCACGAGAACCACCATCGGCAGGGTCGGGTAGGACTTCTTGGCGTGCGCCGTGAAGCGCATGTTCTGGTTCCGCACCCGCCCCTCGGTGTAGACGACGAGCTTGCCGTCGTCGACGAACTCCTCCGTCACCTCGACCGCGGCCGTCAGCAGGCCGCCGGGGTTGTTGCGGAGATCGAGGATGAGCGCCTTCATGCCGGCCTTGGTCGCCGTCTCGAGCGCGCCGGAGAGGTCGCTGGGGGTCTGCTCCTGGAACTGGCGGAGCTTCACGTAGGCGATGCCGCCGCCGAGATCGTGCGAGCGTACCGACTGGACCCTGATCTGCTCACGCGTGATCTCGAAATCCTTGGGCTCGGCCCAGCCCTCGCGGACCACCGTGATCGTCACCTTGGTGCCCGGCTTGCCGCGCATCCGCTTGACGGCGTCCGGGAGCTGCATGTCCTTGGTCGAGAGGCCGTCGATCTTGACGATCCGGTCACCGGTCTGGAGTCCCACGCGGTACGCGGGCGTCCCGTCGATGGGCGAGACGACCGTGAGGACATCGTCCTTCAGCGTGATCTCGATGCCGAGCCCGCCGAAGCTCCCCGAGGTCTCCACCTGCATCTCGCGGTAGCTCTCGGGGTCGAGGAAGGAGCTGTGCGGATCCAGGCCGCGCAGCGTGCCCTTGATGGCGCTGTAGATCAGGTCCTTCGGCGGGACCTCGTCGACGTACTGGTTCTGGACGATCGAGAGCACTTCCGTGAACAGCCGGAGCTGCTCGTAGGTCGCGCCGTTGTCGGTGCCCTTGCTGGCCACGGAGCCGCCGAGCGACAGGGTGAGCACGACGAGGAGCGCGCCAATCACAAATGCCTTCTTCATAGATTCCCCCTCGAATCCCTCTCTCGACCTAACCCCGCTGCCGCAGCCACTCCGCCGGATCCTGTGGCTTCCCCTGATAGCGTACCTCGAAGTATAGCCGAGGGCCCGCCAGGGATGCCGTATCCCCTACGGTGCCGATCCGCTGCCCCTGGCGCACGTCCTCGCCCTCCCTCACCTCGATCTCGGCGATGTGGGCGTAGAGCGTGTAGTACTCGCTGCCGTGGTCCAGGATAATCAGATTGCCATATCCCTTGAACCAGCCCGTGTAAATCACGTGGCCCGCGTAGACCGCCGTGACGTCCGTGCCTTCGGCGGCCTCGATGTCGACCCCATTCCGGAAAGTCCGGGTGCCGAATCGCGGGTGCACCTGGGCGCCGAACGGCACGACGATACGGCCGTCGGTCGGCCACGGGAGCCGCCCGCGGGAACTGCCGAACCCGACGCCGGGGGGCTCGATACCGCCCTTCGGCGGCGGCACTTTGGCCAGCTTCCGCTGCTTGGCGCCGAGTTCGCGGATGAATGCTTCGAGTCGGCGGGAAGCTTCGGTGAGCTCGCCCACCACGCGCTCGTGGTAAGCGCGCTCGTCGCGCACCCTGGCAAGCAGTGTCCGCCGCTTCGCGGCGTCGCGGTCGACCTCCGCCTGCTCGCGCTGGGCGTCCGCGTGCAAGGCCGCCAGCTCCTGCTGGCGAGCCTCTTCGCGACCCTTGCGATCGGCGAGCCGTTCCGATGTCCCACGATACTCTCGAATCTGACGAGCGTCCAGAGCCGCCAGGCTCGCGAGGTGGCGCACCGCCGTCGCGCGCGTCACCGGGTCGTCGCCGCTCAAGATCAGCGGCAGGGCGCCGCCCTGCGCGTGCACCCGGTACATGACCCGGAGCCGCCGGGCGAGCGCCTCTTCTTGGCCCGCGCGGTGACCCTCGAGGCGCGCGACCTCGGCCCGCAGCGCACCGATGTCGGACCGCGTCCGCGTGATACGCACCTCGAGCCGGGCGACCTCCGCCTGCTTGTCGGCCAGGCGCTGGTCGATCTGCTCGAGCTCGGCGAGCAGCGAGGTCTCGCGCGCGCGCGCGGCCGCCGCCTTCTCGCGCTCTTCCTTGAGGCGCTTCTGGGTCTGCTGGAGCTTCTTCTGCTCGCCCTGAAGGGTGTCGTCGCCCTTGGGCTGCGCGCCCAGAGGGATCGCGACCGCGACCAGCAAGGCGAGCAGCACGAGGACAACGGGGAGGGGCCGGGGCATCGCGCTCACGATTTCGCGCGGGCGAGCCAGCCGCCGAGACCGCCCATCAGCGCGCCCGCGAGCATCAGGGCGACGAGGTTCGCCGGAGACAGGAAGGCGAGGCTCCCGAGGCCGAGCGTGAGGTTGACGAGCGGCTCGAGGCTCGGCGCCACGACGGCGTGCGTCGCCACGAGCGCGGTGAGCGCCAGGACGGCGCCGATCAATCCCTGCATCGTCCCCTGCAGGAGGAGCGGGAGCCGGATCGTCGTCTCGCTGGCCCCGACGAGGCGCATGATCTCCGTCTCCTGTCGGCGCGCGTGGAGGATCAGCGTCGTGGCCGTCGTCACCGTGAGGAACGCCGCGACCGCCAGCACGGCCCCGATCCCGAGCCCGATGGTCGTCAGGAGCCGCTGCCACTGCGAGAGCCGCTCGACCCAGTCCGCGCTCCCGGCCACCTCGTCCGCCTCGGGGAGCGACGAGAGGCGCTCGAGGAGCGCGCGCGCGCCCTCGGGCGTGGCGGCGTCCGCCGCGGGCGTCACCTCGAGCGAGGCCGGCAGCGGGTTGACGGGAAGCTGCGCGACGACACTCGCGTCCTTGCCGAGAAGCTGCTTCAGGGAGGCGAGCGCATCGGCCTTGCTGATGTAGAGGACCCCGGCGACGCCCGGGACCGCCTGGACGCGCGCGACGAGAGCCTGGGCCTCGCGGGACGCGGGCTCGCGCTTGAGGTACACGATGATGCGCACCCGCTCCCGCCACTGGGCCATCGCGCGCTCGAGGTTCAGCGAGAGCAGCCAGAACCCGCCCAGCGCCGCGAGGGAGAGCGTGATCAGCACGATCGCGCTCACGGCCACGCGCCCGGCCCGCCGGAGATCCCGCACCGCCTCGCCGATCAGGAACCCTAGCACGCCGTCAGCCCTCGTCTTTCACGACCCGTCCACCCTCGAGCGTGATCGTCCGTCGCCGGAGCGCGCGCGCGAGGTAGGCCTGGTGCGTGGCGAGCACGACCGTCGTGCCGCCCGCCCAGATGTCCCTGAGCACGGCGAGGATCTCGTCCTCCATCGTCTCGTCGAGGTTCCCCGTCGGCTCGTCGGCGAGGAGGAGAGGAGGCCGGCGCACGATCGCGCGCGCGAGCGACGCGCGCTGCGCCTCGCCCTGCGAGAGCTGAGCCGGGTACGCCTGGGCGCGCGCCGAGAGGCCCACGACGCGGAGCGCGTCGAACGCGCGCTGGGTGATCTCGCGCTTGGGCGTCCCCAGCACACGGAGAACGAAGGCGACGTTCTCGTAGACGGTACGGACCGGGAGGAGCTTCGCGTCCTGGAAGACGACGCCGATCGACCGCCGGAGCGCGGCCACCTCGCCGCGCTTGAGCCTCCCGAGGTCATGGCCGAGCACCTCGATGTCGCCCTCCGAGGGGAGATCGTCACGGTAGAGGAGCCGCAGCAACGTCGTCTTGCCCGCGCCGGAGGGTCCGGTGAGGACGACGAACTCGCCCTTGTCGATCCGGAGGGAGACGTCGCTCAGCGCAGGGACCTTCACGGGCCCGACCGAGTACACCTTCCAGACGCGATGAACCTCAATCATGGCGGGCACTTCGATTATAGCGGCCCGCCTCAGATTTTAGAGAGCTTCTCCTCCAGGAGCCGGTTGACGACGCCGGGGTTGGCTCGGCCGCCCGTCGCCTTCATCACCTGGCCGACCAACGCCTTGGCGGCCGCAGTCTTGCCTCGCTTGTAGTCCTCGATCGCCTTTGGATTCTCGCTGAGGACCCGGTCGATCACCGCGCCCACCGCCGCCGCGTCGGCGACCTGCGTCAGCCCCTCGCGGCGCACGATCGTGGGTCCATCCTCGCCGGAGCGGACCATCTTCTCGAAGACGTCCTTGGCGATCTTGCCGCTGATCGTCCCGTCCTCGATGAGTGCGAGGAGCCCGGCGAGGCGCACGGGGGTGATCGTGGAGCTCCCGATCGCACGCTCGTCGTCGGCCCCGAGCTCTCGCAGGAGCTCGGACATGACCCAGTTGGAGACGATCTTCGGCTTCGGAAACTCGCGCACCGCGGCCTCGAAGTAGTCGGCGAGCGCCCGGCTCTGCGTGAGGATCTCCGCGTCGTAGGGCGGCAGGCCGTACTGCGCGACGAAGCGCGCGCGCCGCGCGCGCGGCAGCTCGGGGAGGCCCGCGCGGAGCTCCTCCACCCAGACGCGGTCGAGCGTGAGCGGGACGAGATCCGGCTCGGGGAAATAGCGATAGTCGTGCGCGGACTCCTTCGAGCGCATCGAGCGCGTCGCCCCCTGGTCGGCGTCCCAGAGGCGCGTCTCCTGCACGATGCGCTCGCCGGCCGCGAGGGCCTGCGCCTGGCGGCGCACCTCGAACTCGAGCGCCAGCTTCACGTTCCGGAACGAGTTCATGTTCTTGATCTCGACCTTCGTACCGAGCTCGCGGGAGCCGCGCGGCCGGAGCGAGACGTTCGCGTCGCAGCGGAGCGACCCCTCCTCCATATTGCCGTTCGAGACCCCGAGATAGACCAGGACCGCCCGAAACGCCTTGAGGTACGCCGCCGCCTCGTCGGGCGAGCGGAGGTCGGGCTTGGAAACGGTTTCCATGAGCGGGACGCCCGAGCGGTTGAAATCCACGAGGCTCGCCCGGGCGGTCTCGAGCGTGCCCTCGTGGAGGAGCTTGCCGACGTCCTCCTCGAGGTGGAGACGCTCGATGCCGATGGTGCGCGACGCACCATCGACCTCGATGTCGAGCGAGCCGTCTTCGGCGAGCGGCTCTTCGTATTGGCTGATCTGGAAGTTCTTGGGCATGTCCGGGTAGTAGTAGTGCTTGCGCGCGAAGCGGCACGCGGGGTTCACTCGACACTTGAACGCGAGCGCCGTGCGGATGCCGAACTCGACCGCCCGGCGGTTGACGACGGGGAGCGCGCCGGGCATCCCCTGGCAGACCGGGCACGTCTGGCTGTTCGGCGGCGCGCCGAAGGTCGTCGGGCAGCCGCAGAACATCTTCGAGCGCGTGCTGAGCTGTGCGTGGACCTCGAGCCCGATGACGACCTCCCAGTCTGTTGGACCGGGGTCCGCGAGTCCGGTTCTCACGGAAGGTGGCCTATCCGAGGTGCGGTGTGGCTCCGTAACTCGGTTCTCACCGGAGGTGGCCTGTCCGAGGTGCGGTGTGGCTCCGTTCGCTCATGCCCCGCTCGGCCTCCGCGCGCGCCACGGGGTCGCCTGCTCGTACGCGTACGCGGCGCGCAGGACGCCGGCCTCGTCGAGCGCTCGGCCGATGAACTGCAGACCGATCGGCAGCCCCCCGGCGCTGAACCCGCACGGCACCGAGATCGCGGGGAGCCCCGTCATGTCCGCCGGGACCGCGAAGACGTCGTTCAGGTACATCGAGAGCGGGTCCTCCTTCTCTCCGAGCTTGAAGGCGACGTTCGGCGTCATGGGCGCGACGATCAGGTCCACGCGAGCGAACGCCGCGTCGAAGTCGCGGCGCACGAGCGTCCGCACCTTCTGGGCGCGGCCGTAATACGCCTCGTAGTATCCCGCCGAGAGCACGTAGGTGCCGAGCATGATCCGGCGCTTGACCTCGGCACCGAAGCCCGCCGCGCGCGTGCGGCTCGACATGCCGATGAGATCCTTCGCGCCGGCGACGCGCAGGCCGTACTTCACGCCGTCGTAGCGCGCGAGGTTCGACGAGGCCTCCGCGGGGGCGATCACGTAGTAGGTCGCGAGCGCGTGTGGCGTCGCCGGGAGCGAGACGCGCTCGACCGCGGCGCCGAGCCCCCGCAGCACGTCCACCGCGACGCGGACGGCGCGCTCCACCTCGCCGTCCATGCCCTCGATGAAGTACTCGTCGGGGAGGCCGAGCCGGAGTCCTCGCACGCCCTGCGCGAGCGTCGCGGCGTAGTCGGGCACCGCCGCGGTGAGGCACGTCGCGTCGCGCGGGTCCGCCCCGGCGATCGCCCGGAGCAGGAGCGCCGTGTCCGTGACATCCCTCGCGAACGGGCCGATGTGGTCGAGCGAGGAACCGAACGCGACGAGCCCGTAGCGGGAGACGCGCCCGTAGGTCGGCTTGAGCCCCACGATGCCGCAGAAAGCGGCAGGCTGGCGGATCGAGCCGCCCGTGTCGGTGCCGAGCCCTCCCGCGGCGAGGCCCGCGGCGACCGCGGCGGCGGGACCGCCCGACGAGCCGCCGGGGACGCGCGCGAGGTCCCACGGGTTCTTGGTCGGCTTGAACGCCGAGTGCTCGGTGGAGGAGCCCATGGCGAATTCGTCCATGTTGCCCTTGCCGAGCATGACCGCGCCCGCGGCGGCGAGGCGCTCGACGACGGTCGCGTCGTACGGCGGCACGAAGCCCTCGAGCATCCTGGAGCCGCAGGTGGTCGTGACCCCGCGCGTGCAGAGGACGTCCTTGTAGACGAGCGGCGCGCCGTCGAGCGGACCGAGCGGCTTGCCCGCCCGGTAGCGCGCCTCCGCGTCGGCGGCGGCCCGCAGCGCGGCCTCGCGTGTCACCGTGAGGTAGGTGCCGAGCTCGCCGTCGAGCTTCGCGATCCGCGCCAGGAAGGCCTCGGTCGCCGCCGTCGGCGTCGTCTCGCCGCGGCGATACGCCTCGGTCAGCTCGTGGATCGGTCGCCCGGTCACCCTCAGTCCTCGAGGATCCGCGGGACGCGGAAGAACTCGCCGACGCGGTCGGGCGCGTTCCGGAGCATCTCCTCCGGGGCGAAGCACGGCACGACCTCGTCGTCGCGCATCACGTTGACGAGCGGCACGGCGTGCGACGTCGGCTCGACGCCGGTGACGTCGAGCGCCTTGAGCCGGTCGATGTAGGTCAGGATCGAGG
>Ga0209350_1001222_pt1 | contig 11551 bp, 8 predicted proteins | sample GraSoi013_2_20cm_2_FD_185822 | JGI IMG/M metagenome (GOLD analysis project Ga0209350, IMG submission 185822) | Grasslands soil microbial communities from the Angelo Coastal Reserve, California, USA - Sample 09_27_2013_2_20cm (SPAdes) (version 2) | ecosystem: Environmental > Terrestrial > Soil >...
TCCGATGCGACGTTTCGCGCGGCTTCTCTCCCATGGACGTCCCCGGCATCGAAGCTCTGGCGGCTACTTAACGGCTCCGCGGAAGGGGAAGAATCGCAGCGGGATGCTCCCGATTTTTCAGAGATGCGCGAAGACCTCGCGGATCCGGCCCAGTCCCTCGGCGATCGTCTCGCGCGACGCCGCGTACGAGATTCGGAGGTGTCCCTCACCGGCTTCCCCGAACGCGCTTCCAGGTGTCACCGCGACCGACGCCTCCTTCAGGATCCGTTCGCTAAGGGTCGCACTGTCGACTTTGGCATCGTACCGCGGGAAGACGTAGAAAGCGCCCGTCGGCCGGTGGGTCGAGAGGCCCTCGACCGTCGCGAGTTCTTTGAGGACCAGGTCGCGCCGCGCGCGGAACTCCTTGACCATCGCCTGGAGCGGCGCGGTCGGCCCGCGGAGGGCCGCGACACCTGCCTTCTGGGCGAACGCGGTCGCGCAGGTGATCGTGTGCTCCTGCACTTTCGAGATTTCCTTGAACAGCGGCGACGGAGCGACGAGCCATCCGAGGCGCCAGCCCGTCATCGAGTAGGTCTTCGAGAAACCGTGGACGGTCACGGTCCGATCGAACATGCCGTCCAGGGACGCAGGCGAGACGTGCTCTCCTTCGTACAAGATCTTCTCGTAGATCTCATCGCTCACCAAGATGAGGTCGTGGTCCTTCACCAGGTCCGCGAGGGCCTTGATCTCGTCCCGAGCATAGACGGAGCCCGCGGGATTGGAGGGCGAATTGATCATCAGGAGGCGGGTCCGCGGTGTGATCGCCTCGGAGACGGCGTCCGGGGTGGGAACGAACCCCTCCTCGTCCGCGGCGCGCAAGGGGACCGGCCGCGCTCCCGCGAGGGTGACCATGGGCGCGTACGAGACCCAGCCCGGGTCCGGGATGATCGCCTCGTCCCCGGAGTCGAGCAGGGCCATGCAGGTCATGAACAACGTGTGCTTCGTCGGTGCGACGAGGACGTTTTCGGGCTTCGCGGGAATCCGATTTTCCTTCTGGGACTTCTCCGCGATCGCCTCGCGCAGTTCTCGAATGCCCGAGGCGGGCGTATACTTCGTGAAGCCTTCGTCGAGGGCCCTCTTCGCGGCGTCGATGATGTGCGCCGGCGTGGGGAAGTCGGGCTCTCCGATCGCGAGCGAGAGGATCTTTTCGCCGCGGGCCTTCAGGTCCGTGATGAGGTCGCTGATGCGGACCGTCGCGGATGGTTCGATCGAGAGGACGCGCTTCGCGAAACGGGCGGTCATGGAGGCAGGCAAGACGGGACGATAGAAAAGGTCAGCGCACCGCCCATGCTAGCCGGACACGATACCACCGAGGAGTCGGACGTCCCGAATCAACGATGCCCGAAGTAGGCCCGGACTTCGGCCTTGCTCACGTGGTCGATCCGCGCAAACCCGACCCGCTCGAATTGCACGACGTCGTCGACCTTGAGAGCCGCGACGAGAGGCTCCCCGAGCCCGCGGACTTCTCGAGGCTCGGGGGATTCCGTCACGTCCGGCAACACGAGGTGCACGTTCACCCCGTGCATCACCCACTGAATCTTCGGGATGTCCTTGTTCTCCATGGAGACGAACTTGGCGCGCTTGTCTAGGACCACGTTGCAGAAGTCCTTCAGCCGCACTTCCTTGCCGCGAAACTTTGCGAAGTCGTCCTCCGCAACATGGACCTTTGGGCCGGCCGCAATCTCCCTCACGCCACGCCCCGGAAAATCCGGATGGAGCGGCGCCTTCACGCGCTCGATCGGCGGCAGGCCGGAAATCTCGACCGAGACCGGATCCGGGACGAAGAAGTACCGGTTCGCGTCCTTGTCGATCATCTTCCGGTTCTCCGCGTACAAGGCCTCCGCGGGCACCTCGATGTCGTTCAGGCTTAGGCCGAAGGAGAGGACGAACTCCCGCAGGGCCGCGGGGCGGATCCCGCGGCGCCGAAGGGATTGAAGGGACCACGTCCGGGGATCGTCGATCCCCGTCAGCCGGCCCGCCGCAATCTCCCGACGGTATCGGGACTTTGATAGCTCCACGTCCTTGAACCGCAGAATCCCGAAGTGGACGAACTCGGGGCGCGCCCGAATCCCGAGGACGTCCCAGATCCACGTCTCCATCTGGTCCTCCATGACGAGATCCTTCCCGCGGAGGACGTGTGTAATGCCGAGCAGCGCATCGTCGACGGCCCAAGATAACTCCAGCATGGGCCACACGCGGTAACGGTCGCCGACCCGCGGATGGTCGCGCTCCGCGATCCGAAAGAGCACGCGGTCCCGGAAGGCAGGGTTCGGGTGGGCCATGTCGGTCTTCAGGCGGACCACCGCCTCGCCCTCACCGTACTCGCCCGCGAGCATCGCCTTCCACATCGCGATCGTCTCGTCGACATCCTGGGTGCGGTGGACGCAGGCGTGCTTCGCCTCGCGGTTCTTGCGGAGGGTCTCCGAGTCGCACTCGCACACGTAGGCCTCTCCGGTCGCGAGCAGCTTCTCCGCCCATTCGTAGTGCAGGGGGATCCGGTCGCTCTTGTAGAGCACGTCGCGGTACTCGACCCCGGCCCAGTCGAGGCCCTCCTTCACCTGGTCGTAGGCCTCTGGCAGGATCGGCTTGTCCTCCGATCCGATCGTGTCGTCGAAGACGAGGAGCAGGCGGCCGCGGTACTTCTTGGCGTACGCATCGTTCAGGACGAAGGCCCGCGCGTTCCCGATGTGCAACGGTCCGCTCGGGTACGGGGCGAGCCGGAGGACCACCTGCCCCTCGACGGCCTTCGGAAGGGGCGGGAGTTCCTTCGGTCCCGTGAATGGAGTCGGCTTCTCGAGTAGCTCTGGGGCGATCGAAGCGAGCTCGGCCCGCTGCGCCTCCGGGGACAGGCGATTGACCTCGGCGACCACGCGCTCCACTTGAGCCGTGGCCTCGCGCGCCTGCGATCGGAGGCCCGCATCCTCCGCCAGCAGATGTCCGAGGACGGCCTTCGCATCCGCCTTCCCTCCATGCAGGACGGCATTTTGCAAGGCGAATTTGCGCGCGGATTCGAGGCCCACGCGCGTCCGAACCGGGGCCGCGTATTAAGACTTCTGGGGACGCGACCAATTCGCGCGGCGCCGCATTCGGTGAGGTATCATGAACACAACCGATGCGCGATAGTAATATTCTCCCGAGGAGACATCCAGGTCCGTGGGCCGGGCGTGGTGGGCGCCGCCCCGAGGCGGGCGACGCAGAGGGTGGATCTTCGCCCTCGGGATCGGTTTCTTCCTGATGGCAGCGGCCGGGATCGCCGGTGCGACCCCTCCGGTCGTGTCGCAGGTCGCACCCGATCTGGGGCTCGCCAATCCCTCGGTGAGCCCGATGCCGCCGTACGAGGGGGATGTCGTCCACGTCACGGTGACGATCGCGAACGTCGGCGACGTCGCGGCCTTCACCGCATCGGTGGAGCTGATCGATTCGCGTCCGAACGGAGATGTCATCTCGATCGGGCGGTCGTCGATCCCCAATCCGCTCGGTCCCCTTCAGTCCGCCGTCCTCGAGGCGCCTCCCTTCTTCGCGGTCGGAATCGGAGAGCACACGCTGACGCTCCGAGTGATCGACGTCACGCCCGCGGAATTGAACGCGAGCCATGGTGCGCTCTCGCTCTGGATGCAGGTCCTGCCCGCGAAAACGTCCCCACCGCCGCCATCGTCTTCCGATGGCCTCCGGGCGGAAGCCCTCGAGGCTCTCGGGGTCGGGGCGGTCCTCGGGTTCCTCTTCGTCGTCGCCGCGATCGGAATCGCCATCGCCCTCGTCGCTCGAAGGCGCCCCACGGAACTCGAGCCTCCTCCCCCGGAGCCATCCGACGAATCGCCGCCGCCCCTCTGGCCCCCGTGAGGTCCCGACCCGAACGCGTCACAACCTTTCTATCCGAACCTCCGATACCGCGCCGGGATTCCCATGGCCATCCGAACGTGGCTCGACCGGTTCGGCCGAGACGTGGTCCGCATCGATGGACCGGTGAAGCGAGATCTCGACGCGACCCGGCACTTCCTCGTGAATCCGAACCGACCTGTGTTCCTCCCGGGCCTCGAGGGCGGTCCCGCCGCCGCGAACCTGTGGTCCACGAGGGATCGCGTCGCGACGGCCCTCGGCATCCCGCCGAACCAGCTCCTCTCGAAGCTGATGGATGCGCAGGCCCATCCGACGGACACGCACCTCGTCGATCGCGCCGATTTCCAGGCCCAGTCGACGACCGACGTCGACCTGACGGCGTTGCCGATCCCGAAACTCTTCCCAAAGGATGCCGGCCGCTACGTCACCGCGGGCGTCTGGGTGGCGGAGCGGGGAGGCGTGCGGAACCTCTCCTTCCACCGAATCCAGGTCCTCGACCGGAATCGAGGGGCCTGCCGGATCGTGCCGCGCCATCTGCGGCACATGTACAACGAGGCGATCGCCGCCGGCGAGGAGCTGAAGGTCGCGATCTGCGTCGGCCTGGATCCGTGGAATCTCCTCGCAGGCGGGACGTCCGTCGAGTACGGCGTCGACGAGAGCCGAATCGCGTCCGCCCTCACCCAATCGTGCCTCGGCCGGCCCGTCGACACGGTGCGCGCGCGGAACGGGATCACGATCCCGGCGGAAGCGGACTATGTCCTCGAAGGCCGGTTGACCGGAGAGACGCACGACGAAGGCCCCTTCGTCGATGCCGTCCGTACGTACGACCGCGTCCGGAAGGAACCGGTGCTGGTCGTCGAGCGCATCTCGCAGCGCCAGGACGCCGTATTCCACATCATCGTCGGCGGCCTCGACGAGCATTTCCTGTTCATGGGGATGCCGCGAGAACCCGTGATCTTCCAGGCCGTCTCTCGCGCGGTCCCCCACGTCGGGGCCGTCCGTTTGACGGAGGGAGGATGCGCCTGGCTCCACGGGGTCGTCTCGATCCGCAAGCAGCATCAGGGCGACGGGAAGAATGCGATCATGGCCGCCTTCGGGGCCCACACGTCGATGAAGCGTGTCGTGATCGTGGACGAAGACATCAACGTGTTCGACGACCGCGATGTCGAATGGGCCATCGCGACTCGGTTCCAGGCGGACCGCGGACTCGTCGTGCTGCATGACGTCCGCGGCTCTTCAATCGATCCGAGCGGACGAGACGGCTTCACCTCGAAGATGGGCATCGATGCGACGAAGCCCCTCGGGGCGGACCCGGCGATGTTCGACAAGGCGACGCTGTAGTCGAAACCACGGCAATCGCGATTGAGAATTCCTGGAGAACGTTCATTAGAGGGTAGGGTCTCGGCGCGCGCGATGCGCGGGATCGCGATCTTTCTCGCGATCGTCCTTGCGGTCACTCCGACCGTCGCGCTGATCCACTTTGCCCCCATCGAGCGTTGGGAGACTCCTCCCGGCGCCGGGCCTCAGTTGACGCCGCCGAACCCCGCAGCGGGAGGCTGGCCGCCCTACCTCCGGCGGAGTCCAACCGCGCCGTCCCCCACCCCGACCCAGACGACCGGCGTCGCGCGCATCCTCGTCTTGCTCATCCAATTCTCCGATACCGCCGCGAATCCGTCGCACGACGGTGCGTACTTCGACAGCCGCCTGAATGCCACCGGAGGCTCGGTGCGTTCCGTTCGTACGTACTACCAGGAGGTCTCCCGCGGCGCGCTGACGCTCAATGCGACCATCATCTCCACCTGGTTCACGAGCGCGCACCCGATGTCGTACTACGGCGCGGACAGCTCGACCGGCGTGGACGACGCGAATGGACCAATCTATCGGCTCGTCGTGGAGGCCGTGCGACTCGCGGATCCAAGCGTCAACTTCGCCTCGTTCGACACGAACGGGGACGGGGTCGTCGACCACCTGATGGTCGTGCACGCGGGGGCCGGTCAGGAGTCGAACCCGGGCCAGAAGGACCTGATCTGGTCCCACCGATGGGCGGTCCTGGATGCGGATCCGACCACGCCGGGGTCGCAGTCTCTGACGGCCGATGGCGTGCAGATCTACGGATACACCATGGAGAGCGAGGACTTCGTCGTCGGCACGGTGACCCATGAGTTCGGACACGACCTCGGGCTTCCGGACCTCTACGACACGGACGGCTCGTCCCACGGGGCGGGAATCTGGGACCCCATGGCCGAGGGCTCGTGGAACGGGAATCCCGCGGGCTCGAGCCCCGCCCACATGAGCGCGTGGTCGCTGATGCGGCTCGGCTGGGTCACGCCGACCGATGTGACGACCTCCCTGGTCGGCACCTCGATCGATGCGGTCGAGACGTCCGGCAAGGTCTTCCGCCTGAGCATCCCAGGGACTACGCAGGAATACTTCCTCATCGAAAACCGACAGCCGCTCGGCTTCGACGCGGCGCTCCCTGGAAGCGGGCTCCTGATTTGGCATGTGGACGACTCGCAGACTTCGAACGATCAAGACACCCATCGGCTCGTCGATCTCTTGGAGGCCGACGAAGCCAGCACAGGAGATCATCCCGTCGACGCCAGCGATCCGTGGCACGACACCGCCTCGGGGTGGGGGCCCGAGACCGTCCCCGACAGCCGGGCCTACGACGGGGCCGCCACCGGTTGGCGGGTCCGCGACATCTCTGCGAGCGGGGCGACGATGATCGCGACGATCGCGCACGACGTGACGAAGGACCTCGCGGTGTCGGCGATCCGCCTGCCCTTCACGGAGGCCGTCGGGGCCGTCGTCCAAACGCACACCGACGTCCGGAATGAGGGGGTGCAACCGGCGAACGTCACAATCCAGGTCGAGGTGTACCGCGACATGCTGCAGCCCTCGACTCGCGTGACCACGGCCACGTTCAACCGGCCAATCGTCGGCGCGCAGACGACGGCCACCTTCTCGGTGAACTTCACGCCGGCTTCCTCGGGACGCTATATGGTGCACGCACTCCTCGTCGGAGCGAATGACGAGATCCCTTCCAATGACGAGCGGATCGCCCACGTCCTAGTCAACACGTTCCGATTCCGCGACCCGATCACCTCTGCGGCCGGTTGGAGCACGGACGGATTCTCGAACGACCAATACCGATGGCGGGTGGTGAGCGATAGCGACCCGGACGGCGGGTCGCATAGCCATCCGAGCGCGTGGCGATTCGGCTACGTCGCGACACTGGTGCCGAACCCGCTCCCTCCCGCGTGGCACACCCTCACGTCTTCGTCCATCGGCGTCCCGGCCGGCCCGACGTTCCTGATCTTCTACCATCGATACGACTTCACGGGCCGCACGGTCGAGGTGCTCCCGATCGGGGCGAACGAGACGGACGAGGCCTACGTCGAGGTGAGCTATGGGGGCGGACCGTGGACCAAGGTCGCCCGATACACCGACAAGGACCTCACCTGGCGAGTCGCGGCCTTCAACCTGACCGCGAACATCAGCGGATCGACGACCTTGCAAGTTCGATTCAACGCGAGCTCGAACGTGATGGCGAAGGCCGGCGGCTGGTGGATCGACGATGTGATGATCGCGGCCGCGGGACCCGGAAGGGCCGGGGTGTTCTTGGGAGCCGTCGGCCTGATCACCGCGGCGGGAGGCACCGCGCGGATCGCCCTGAAGCTCGCCAACGTCGGCGAGTATGAGACGAACTTCCGGCTCGATGCCACGCTGCCCCCTGGCTGGGGCGCGGGCCTGGAGGGCGGGGCCGGGGGACTCCTGCGGGGGCATGTCGTCCGCCTCGCGCCGGACAACGACGCCGCGCTCCGGATCGACCTCTCCCCGGCGGGAAACGCGACCGCGGGCACGTCCTATCCGGCGACGATCACCGCCACCGCGCTGGAGGATCCGACCGCGAGGGCGGCGGCGACGTTCCAGGTGGCGGTCTCGACCAGCCTCTCCGTCGACCTCCTCCTGGGTGTGGGCCTCGTGGTGGCCGCGATCGCCGTCCTCGTCGTCGCGGTCGTCGCCCGTCGGCGGCGACGTCCGCGGACCTGAGGCAAAGGATTATTCGCCGTCCCCGACGTTTCGAAGACGTGTCGGTCGCGCACGAGCTGCTCCGCCGCGGGGCGGTCGAGGAACGCGCGTATCAGGTGAACATCGCCCGCGCGTGCCTCGAGCGGTCCACGCTGGTCGTCCTCCCGACCGGCATGGGGAAGACCGTCATCGCATCGATGGTCATCGCCGAGGTCCTGCGCCGCAAAGGCGGCAAGGTCCTCCTCCTCGCCCCGACGAAGCCGCTGGTCGAGCAACATGCCGCCTCGCTCCGGAACCTCCTCGTCGTCGATCGCATCGCCCTCTTCACCGGCGAAGCGACGTCCCCCGAGGAGCGAGAACTCCTCTGGCGGGAGAACAAGATCATCGTCTCGACGCCGCAGGTGATCCGGAACGATCTCCGCTCGGAGCGGATCTCCCTCGACGACGTCAGCCTGATCGTGTTCGACGAGGCCCATCGGGCGGTGGGCGACTATGCGTACGTGGACGTCGCGGCCGCATACAAGGAGGTCCGGGACCGGCTGGTCCTCGGGATGACCGCGTCCCCGGGATCGTCGGCGGAGAAGATCCTCGAGGTCTGCGGAAACCTCGGCATCGTCGCGGTCGAGATCCGGACGGAGTACGACCCCGACGTCGTGCCGTACCTCCACGACCTCGACGTGGAACGCATCCGCGTGGAAGCGCCGGACGTGGCGAAGGAAATCCGCGGTCTCCTGCAGACGGTCTTCGACGAGCAAGTCGAGCGGCTCAAGAAGGTCGGCTTCCTCGCCGGAAAGCCGAAGGTCAGCCTCAAGGACCTCCTCGCGGCCGGGGACGAGGCCCGCCGGAAGCTTGACTCGGGAGTCCGCGACGGCCGCCTCTACGGCGCGATGACGGCCCAGGCCATCGCGATGAAGGCGAACCACGCGATGGAGCTCGCCGAGACGCAAGGCCTCGGCTCGCTGCGCTCCTACTTCGACAAGATGGCCGCGGACGCGCAGACGAAAGCGGACGTCCAGTTCCTGAAGCACGCGAAGGTCCAGGAGGCGATCCGGCTTGCCCGCGAGTCCGTCGTGGAACACCCGAAGATCGCCAAGACCCAATGGGTCGTCCGCGAGCAGTTCATGCGGAAACCCGATTCCAAGGTGATCGTCTTCGCACACTACCGGGAGACCGCGGACCGCGTGACGCAGGAGCTCGCGCGCCTCCCGGGGATCCGTCCGGTCCGCTTCGTCGGGCAAGCCTCCCGCGGGAACGATATCGGGTTGTCGCAGAAGGAACAGGTCGAGATCCTCCAGAAGTTCCGGGACGGCGAGGTGAACGTCATCGTCGCGACCTCGATCGGGGAGGAGGGCCTCGACATCCCGCAGGTCGATCTCGTCGTCTTCTACGAACCGGTCCCCTCGGAGATCCGCACGATCCAACGCCGGGGTCGGACCGGGCGCAGCGCGGCAGGTCGCGTCGTGATGCTGGTGACCACGGACACGCGGGACGAAGCCTACTTCTACAGCGCCCGCCGGAAGGAACGGAAGATGCACCAGGAGCTCGACCGCCTGCGGAAGGAACTGAGGCAGAAGATCTTCGTGGGGCAGCCGGGCGGGGAGGCGTTCGTCGCGGCGGATCCGGAGAGGCGAATCGAGTCCTTGCGGGAAGAGACTCGCGAGGAGCGCCCGCAGACGGTCCTCCCGCGGCCGGCCGCCAAGAAAGGTCAGACGAAGTTCGAGGATTTCTGAGGCGGCGACTCGTTTTATACCTGGGACGTCCGTACGAGGCGCGGGCCCCATGACCCGATGTCCCGAATGCGGATGGGAGATCGACCCCGAGGCCGAGATGTGCCCGAACTGCGGGGCATACCTGGCCGACTACGAGGACGTCGAGCCTTCCGAAGACTGAGGACTTCACCGGCGGAACAGGTCGCGGGCCGCCCCTTTCACGAATTCTCCGAATCCGCCGCTCGGCGGAGGGATCTCGCCGCGGATGACCTCGCCGGACGCGGCGTCGATCAGGATCGGATAGCCGCGGTCCCGATAGGTGTACGAGGAGAACCAGATCGGCGCGTGCAGGAACTCCGCGTCCTTCACCTCGATCGACGTGCGGGCGCTTTCGACCGTGTCGACGAGATCCTTCAGGAGTTCCCGCTGGTGGTCGTCGACCTGCTCCCGCGCGATCCGATCGGCCTCGTCCTCGTCGACCTCGGCGTTCAGGAACCGCGAATCGCGGACCATGCCGCCGGTGTCGAAGGGCACTTTGAAGGCGAGGGGCAGTTTGAATTCGCGCGTCGGAAAATCCCCCGACCGACGGGCGAGGATTTTCCAGAAGAAGTCCCGCCGGAGGTCGCCCGTGCGTCGCTCGTTCGTGCCGGTCCTCGTGAGGACCCCGACATAGTTCGTCGTCGCGTCGACCTCGAACACGTAGAAGGGGAGGTAGGTGCACTCTAGGGAGGTGACCCGCGAAGCCTTTCGCAGATCGTCCGGCTTCATCACCCCGCCGTCCATCCAGCCCTCGAGGATCCGGAGGGCCCCGTCCCGATCGACCCTCGCGGTGAGCATCGAATGACGGAGGATGAACGGCTTGTTCCCCTGGAACCGCGAGGCGGTGCCGCAGTAGGGACAGGTGACGATGACCTCGCCCGGCGCGAGGGTCAGGGGCCCCCCGCACTTCGGGCAGCTGATCGATTCGACGAGCTCCGGCATGCCGACGGAATGCTCATGGCCTGGTCGAATATAGCCATTTTGTGGGAAGCCTCGGGGCCCTTCGACGCGGGAGCTGGTTCACCGTCCTGCTCCTTTTCTCGCTGCTGTCCCTGCTCCTCCTCGCGATCCTCGTCATCGTCGACTACGTCCTCCAGAGCCGGGCATTCCCGGCCGCCTTCGCGGTCGTCTTCGGCCTGGCGTTCCTCTTCATCCTCGTCCAGTGGCTCGTCTCCCCCGCGATCGTGCGCTGGGCGATTCGCGGCCGCCAGCCAATCACCGCCGACTCGAATCCGTGGCTCTTCCGGACCGTCGAGGAACTCGCGCGCCAGGCGGGGGTCCCGCCGCCGAAGATCTGGCAGAGCGAAGACTCCTCCCCGAACGCGTTCGTCTTCGGCCGGACGATCGCGTCCGCGGAACTCGTGGTCACGGCGGGCCTCCTGGGGCGCCTGAATCAGGACGAGATCCGCGCGGTCCTCGCGCACGAGATCGGGCACCTCCGCCATCGCGACGTGATCATCATGACGCTGATGTCCGCGGTGCCCCTCATCGCCTACGTCATCGCCCGGATGGGGTTCGAATTGCTCCGGGGCAACGTCCGCGTCCGCGGGAAAGGCGGCCAGGCCTTCCTCATCATCATCGCTTCGGCGATCGTCTCGTACGCCGTCTACCTCGTTGCCCAGCTCCTCGTCCTGTATCTGTCCCGCACCCGCGAATACTATGCGGACGCCTACAGCGGCGCCGCGACCCGCGATCCGCACCTCCTCGCGTCCGCGCTCACCAAGATCTCGTACGGCCTATCCCTCGCCTCCGAGGATTCCGAGCCCTCGGGCCTCCGGGCGTTCATGATCGGCGACCCGGTCAAGGCGTCGGAGGACTACCACGAGCTGTCTAACAAGATGAACGCGTACGACCTCGACAAGGACGGCCAGCTCGATGCCTACGAGCTGCAGAAG
>Ga0209350_1001224_pt1 | contig 11547 bp, 12 predicted proteins | sample GraSoi013_2_20cm_2_FD_185822 | JGI IMG/M metagenome (GOLD analysis project Ga0209350, IMG submission 185822) | Grasslands soil microbial communities from the Angelo Coastal Reserve, California, USA - Sample 09_27_2013_2_20cm (SPAdes) (version 2) | ecosystem: Environmental > Terrestrial > Soil >...
CAGACAGGTGGTAGCCAGACGACGACGTTTTATCTTTTGCATTCCACACTGGAAGGAGCGTTGCTTATGACTGTATCAAAGACCCCGCATATGACCGACTACGAGGCTGAACGGCGCAATTTTCACCTGGAAGTTCCCGCCCAGTTTAATTTCGCCATCGATGTGATCGGCAAGTGGGCTGCCGACCCACGCAAGCCTGCAATGTTGTGGATAGGAGAGCACGGCGAAGAGAAAGGGCTTACCTTTGCATATTTTGCTGAACGTTCCAGCCGCGCCGCCAACGCCTTCACTACCCTTGGCATCAAGAAGGGCGACCGCATCCTCGTTATGCTGCCACGTATCCCCGAGTGGTGGGAGAGTGTGCTTGGCTTGATGAAGCTGGGAGCTATCCCTATTCCCTGCACGACCCTGCTGACTTCCAAGGATATCCAGTTCCGGGCGGAGGTGGCGGAGGCACAGGGCTTTATCACAGATAGTGAAGGGGCGCCCAAGTTCGACGAGGTACGCAAAGACTGTCCTACCATTACGTATACGATTTTAGTCGAACCCAATGCTGATGTTGGCAAACGCGAGGGCTGGACGAGCTACCACCAGATCGTCGATGAGGCATCCCCCGAATTTGAGGGCGCCAAAACGAATAGTGACGATCCCTGCCTGGTCTATTTCACCTCTGGCACAGTGGGATATCCCAAGATGGTGCTGCATACGCAGGCCAGTTATCCCATTGGACATACCATCACCGGGAAATACTGGCTTGACCTGCACGAGGATGACCTGCACTGGAATCTCTCGGAAATGGGTTGGGCTAAAGCGGCATGGAGCAATCTCTTTGGGCCGTGGGTTATGGGGGCAGCCATGTTTATGCAGGACGCGCGAGGGAAGTTCAACCCCATCGAGACGCTGGAGATGCTGCATAAGTATCCTATCTCGACCCTCTGCGCACCACCGACAGCTTATCGTATGCTCGTGCTCGATGAGCCGATGGCCTATATGAAGGCCAACCCTCCCAAGGCGCTGCGGCACTGTGTTGGAGCCGGTGAGCCGCTCAATCCAGAGGTGATCAAAGCGAGCTAGCGAATTTGACACCTACTTCGACCCCGCCCCCATCATTACCGTCCTTCAACGCCTCCTCTCCCTCCGTACTGCACCCCGGTCTACACAACGTTACCTGACGCAGGTCGATACCCTGATCTGTACATCTCGACCAGCAGATCACATGCCAAACGTATCGGCACACGCTCTAGCGGGATAGGTTAGTTTACCAAAGGAGTATGAGTAGATGAAGCAATTCAAGGGCATTGATCAACTCGATACGGCTATCTTCTATGTGCTGGAACTCGTCTCCAGCCTCTCTGTGCTGCTCTTAGCCTTCGGACTGATTGCGAGCATAGCGAATGTGCTTACCAAAGCAGTGGGTGATAGTGACGATGACCAGGGGTGAACAACTACGAACGGGTCAAGACGTATCTAGTGCTCCATGCAGACGCCAAAGTACGGGAGGTTGCAGAGACGTTGACGATCAGTGTCAGTACTGCAAACAAATGGATGGTCCGTATCAAGGGGGAGGGTCAATAGGACGAACAGTACGAACACCCTGTTTGTGTGTTTGTAGAGAGCGCAGACCAACGATCTGCGCTCTCTCCTGCTGTTCCGCTTGATAGCTCCTCTGAGTTGAGCAGTCAGGCGGAGGGAAGAAGATGGGTACGTGCTAACTTATTTCCCCAATCTCTTTTGACGTTCCATATCGCGGAGTTCGACGCGGCGGATCTTGCCTGAAATCGTCTTGGGCAAGCTCTCCACGAACTCGATCTCACGGGGATACTTGTAGGGAGCCGTGACACGTTTGACATGCTCCTGGAGTTCGCTTGCCAGTTCAGAGGAGGCAGTATAGCCCGGTGCCAGGATAACAAAAGCCTTGACGACCTCACCGCGCATTTCATCGGGACTGGCAATCACCGCCGACTCGGCAACGGCGCGAGCGGTAGCCTCGCCTCGGGCGATGCTCGCCGCCAGGCTTGCTATGTTTTCTGAGGAAGATAGCAACCGATTGACTCCCCTGTTGCAAAGTCGATACGGTAGCCTGCGCTGATAATCACATCATCTGCTCGTCCGACAAACCAGAAGTAGCCATCCTCGTCCTTGTAGGCACGATCCCCGGTGATGTACCAATCGCCACGAATACAGGCTTGCGTTGCCTCCGGGTTGCGCCAGTATTCTTTAAACATCCACGTTGGGCGCCGTGGCTTTATCTTTACCGCGATATCACCTTCCTTGTTCGGAGGAAGCTCGCTGCCGTCGTGGTCGATCACGCTCACCTCGAAACCTGGCGACGGCTTGCCCATCGAGCCAGGCTTCACCTCCAAGGGCGGAAAGTTGGCACAAAGTAGCACCGTTTCGGTCTGGCCGTAGCCATCGCGAATAGTCATCCCTGTGTTTTGTTGCCACGTTCTTATTACCTCTGGATTGAGTGGCTCTCCCGCACCAACACAGTGCCGCAGCGCCTTGGGGGGATTGTCTTTCAGATAGGCCAGGGGTTCATCTAATACGAGCATACGGTAGGCAGTTGGAGGGGCGCAGAGCGTGGTGATGGGATACTTGCGCAGCATCTCAAGTGTTTCAATCGGGTCGAACTTGCCACGCGCGTCCTGCATAAACATAGCAGCACCCATGACCCATGGTCCAAAGAGGTTGCTCCAGGCAGCCTTTGCCCAGCCCATTTCGGATAAATTCCAATGCAAATCATCCTCATGCAGATCAAGCCAGTATTTGCCCGTGATAGTATGGCCGATAGGATAGCTGGCGTGGGTGTGCAGCACCATCTTGGGATAGCCGACCGTGCCGGAGGTGAAATAGACCAGGCAAGAATCATCGCTACGGGTTTTGGGTCCAGTAAATTCTGGCGATGCCTCATCGACGACCTGGTGATAGCTCGTCCATCCCTCGCGCCCGGCAACATCCGCGTCAGGCTGAACCAGTACCGTCACTTTGATCGTAGGGCACTCGTTGCGCACCTGATCAAATTTGGCCGCACCCTCGCTGTCCGTGATGAATCCTGTAGCCTCAGAAACCTCTGCACGGAATTGGATGTCATGGGGTGTCAGCAGAGTGGTACAGGGAATGGGAATAGCTCCAATCTTCATTAGACCTAGCACACCTTCCCACCATTCAGGGATACGCGGCAACATTACGAGGATGCAGTCACCCTTCTTGATGCCGAGGGTAGCGAAGGCGTTGGCGGCGCGGCTGGAACGTTCCGCAAAGTGTGCAAAGGTAAGTCCTTTCTCTTCGCCGTGCTCTCCTATCCACAGCATTGCAGGCTTGTGCGGGTCGGCAGCCCACTTGCCGATCACATCAATGGCAAAGTTGAAATATTCGGGAACATCAAGATGGAAACTTTGTCGTTCAGCCTCATAATTCGTCATATTTGGGGTCTTGGACACTGCCATATGCAAAACTCCTTCCAAGGTAGGACGCATAAGATACACAACGGCGTTGTTTGGCTACGTTCTTTCTGTATCATACCATGAAAGTGCGATCAGTGCAGCCACAGCGATAATTCATGCTGTACTACCGCGCACCACCCATCCAACTGGGAAGGCTCAATACCTTTGAACACTTGTTTTAATGAGGCATTGAGTTACTTCCACAAGTGCTTTATACTTCCTTCAGGAGTCGTGCAGATGAAAACGAAAGTGACGAGACCATCCTCAAAAATCATTACTGGCGGGAGGGGCTCGTTGACCTGAAAAGCTATGCCAATCAATGGTGGCGGTCACTCTAAGGCGACCAGTTGCTGAACCTCCCTACCGATGTCTGGCAACAACAGCTGGCTTCCATCTGTGAACTTGGTTGTCAAATGGAAGTCTGCGTGGATCAGGAAGGTCAGGAGTATCTTTGGTATCCTTCAGAGGAGGACGAATTCAAATGTACCCTGAGCAAGGAAACCACATTTGAGCAGTGGATAGAAAACTGGGCAACAAACTTGTAACAAATTGCTGATTCTCTTGAATGCTCCTTGTCAGTCGGTTCGGTCTGATAAGGAGCTTATTTGTGTTCAGCAAGACTTCACGAGGGTAACTCTATCCTTTGGCAGTAGCCATATCCAGTTGCGCTCCTAATGCGGCGCGCAGCAATGGCCGGGCTCGATAGAAGCGGTTTTTTACCGTCGACGTAGGTATATTGAGGACTTGTCCAATCTCAGGGAAATCCAGGTTACCGACGCAGCGGTGCCAGACGACCAGGCGGTATTGGATGGGTATGGCTTCGATTACCCGGTAAACACACTGCCGTAACTCCCGTCGCTCTGTCAATTCTTCTGGCTGGGGACTCGTATCTGGGAGATCCGCCAAATCTGTTGTCTCGCCCTGGGCATTGTCTCTCGGCTCTAACTCGGAAAAATACGTCGGACGTCTGTGACGCAGGTATGCAGCGATTACGCGCAACGGTAAAGAGCCATGGCCTGATTTCTGCCCGCAGATGCAGCGTGACCAGGGAAAGGTAGAGTTGGAGCAAGACCTGTTGCAAGACATCCCACGCTTCGTGATACTCTCCCACATAGCGGTAAATCATCTGAAAAAGCGCTGTCTCATACCGATGCACCAGGGTTTCGAATGCTTCATGATCACCGGCCAGTGCTTGTTGTACTAGGACGCTATCGGCAACCTCCGAGTGGGCGCTGGTTTTCCTTGTAGGTTTCTGCGTTTGCATGGCTTCACTCCTTGATAGCCATCGGCTTGTAGGAATGACTCGAAGCACGGAACGGCCTCATTCGCTTCGACTCTCTGGTTCTAAGTGTACTGGCATATCGACAAAGGTGCATCCCCAGAATGAGCTATTTTGGATGTGTTCACGTTGGTAGGATCACGAGTTTGTCGAGCAGCGTATTCGTGTAGGTATACTACCCGAGTCGCCTGCTCTACAGTGCTCAACAATAGTGTGTTTAAGGGATGTGTTTTGCTCGCCTAGTGGGTACAATGGAACGTGAAATGATGATTGTTTCCTGCCGGACACACCATGCATTTCAGCAGGCTTTGAGAACCCGACATCTTCTCAGGTCGAAACACCGGCTTCGTACCGCTTCCCTGCTGGTTGAAAGAATTTGCGGAGGATTTCATGAACCATATCGATTACAAAGAAGCCCTTCAAGTGTTACGTCGAGCCGGGTTGACCACGCCTCAAATAGATCGACTATGTGGTTTTTGTCGAAAATATACTGCAAGTGAGCTGGATCGTGCTGCTATAGATCGGCGTCACCTGGAGTTTGTACGGTGGCTAGTGACAAATCATAGGCTCTCGGACCAGATAGATGCGGATAGGCATGCCTGCGGGTAGCAAAGCAGCCGTACATCCACCGCCCTGGCACCGATTGAACCGATCTTGCATACACGCTGCTTCCCACACAGCTGACCCCCACTTTCATCTGTGATAGCGTAAATGCACTAGAGAAACCGACCACTTTGTCTGCTTCGCTACTCACGCAGCGTCCCAAATTAGTGCGTTCTGAGGATGTATTTTTGGCTGGAGGCAAGTACTCTTAAGACAGAAGTTCATGTTTCTCAGTCTGGAAGATGTACTGGAGGTGTATACTCGTCCCTACGATCCGCGTTTTCCACAGATCTGCATGGACGAAAGTGCCAAACAGCTTCTCCGAGAGAAACAGGAGAGTCAGCCTATGCAACCAGGACAGTCTGAACGCTTTGATTACCTGTTTGAATCCGCAGGAATGTGCAAGCTGTATCTTGCCTGTGAACCGTTGGCGGGGCGGCGACAAGTGAAAGTTACCAAGCATCGGACCACGAGAAGAACTAGATCGCGAGGTGCAAGCCTGGCAACGCCGTCGCAATGAGGAATCCATCACGGTCAATTGGCGCTTGACCATCGCGGACGCGCGCATCAAGCTCAAGCGGCTCTATCCCTCTCTTGAACCACGAAAGCGCTCCTCGAAGACGAACAATGGTGCAATGACAGCTTGACAGAGCAGTAAACTCTGCTTCTCTTCAAGAACAACCGAGGAGTTTTTTCATGAACCAGCTGAACCCGTGCAAATGGCGCCACTTTGAAACCGAGATCATTCTCTCGTGTGTCCGTTGGTACCTGCGTTATTCGCTCAGCTCTCGCGACCTCGAAGAAATGATGAGGGAACGGGGACTCGAGGTGGATCATACGACCAGGTATCGCTGGGTTCAGCGCTATGCCCCCGAACTGGAGAAGCGATGCCGACCTCATTTGAAAGCCTTCACTGACTCCTGGAAAGTGGATGAGACCTCCATCAAAGTCCGAAAAACCTGGATGTACCACTATCGTGCTGTCGACTCGCAAGGCAACACCTTGGAGTTTCTCTTGAGTGCGAGGCGCGATGCCCAGGCCGCCAAACGCTTCTTCGTCAAAGCGCTGCACGCCACTGCTTGTTCGGCTCCTCAAGCTTGTCCAGTCGAGGAGCAGGGGCCCAGTCGACTGGACCGGCTGACCCCACCACATCAGCTTCTCACATCATTCATGTCGAGAAGAATGCGGCCTCTCCCAAAGCTATGGTCGAACTCAAAGCCGCCTCGACGATATCAACCAGCTCTTCGCCGCGCCAGAGCTCAATCTTTCCTCGTCCACGGGGAGGTAACCGATCATGAATCGCGTGATACAATGGATTCTCTGGTTTCTCGTTTTTGCCCTCACACAGGGGCTGCTGCTTGTTTTGCTTGCCTGGCTCGTGCCAGGCATCCAGGTCCACAGCTTCGCAGCTGCCGTCCTTGGCGGCGTGATCATCACACTGGTGTTGGGACTGGCTTGGAGGCTCATCTACTGGAGTGCAGCGCGGCTTCATCCAATCCTCTTCCCCCTGCTGACCTTCTTCCTGACAGGAATCGTGATCATTCTGGCGGTGAATCTCGTGGATCTTCTGTATCCGGGTGCCCTGGAAATCTCAGGGCTTTGGGATGCGATCCTGGTAGCGCTGGTAGTGACGCTGGGCATGACTTTCCTTGGCGCGCTCTTCTCGCTCCAGGATGATCGAGGCTACGACTGGTTTGTCACCCAGCCGCTCAGCCGCCGGTATAACCAAACGCCTCATGCTGCACAAGCAGGCATCCTCTTTCTGGAAATTGATGGGCTTGCGGAACCTGTCCTGCGCTCAGCTATGGACCAGGGCTGGATGCCGACACTCAAGCGATGGTTGGAAGGAGGAACCCATCAGATCAAAGGCTGGGAACCCGATCTTTCTTCGCAAACCTCCGCCAGTCAGGCGGGCATTCTGCTGGGGAACAACGCAGAGATTCCCGCTTTCCGCTGGTACGATAAGCAGCAGCAGAAGCTCATGGTCTCCAGTAAAGTAGCAACCGCGCGTGCACTCGAGCAACAGTTGTCAAACGGGCACGGATTACTGACCCCCGATGGGGGCAGCCGCTGGAATGTCTTCTCAGGGGACGCCCCGGATTGCCTGGGCACGTACAGCAAAATGGGCGCTCGCACCAGCAGGGGACAGCAAAGCTATTTCCTCTACTTCTCCAATCCCTATAGTGTTGCGCGCACCTTCGGCCTGTTCATCGTCGATATTGTGCGCGAGCGCTATCAGGCATGGCAACAACGCCGCCAGGATGTCCAACCGCGCATCCACCGCACCTTCAAATATGCCCTTGTGCGCGCCGGTACGACCGTCTTTTTACAGGAAGCCAGCCTCTTCATGTTGCTCGCAGACATGTTGCGGGGGATGCCTGCTGTCTATACGACGCTCTTTGCCTATGACGAGGTGGCGCATCACTCAGGCATCATGCGGCCAGATGCGTTCAAAGTGCTCAAGAAACTCGATCATCTGTTTGCACAGCTCGAACGCGCCTCACAGAGGGCGCCCCGTCCCTATCACCTGGTCGTCCTCTCTGATCATGGTCAAAGTCAAGGCGCAACCTTCACCCAACGGTATGGCCAGTCGTTGGGGCAACTGGTGGAACAGCTCGTCGCACAGAGCACCTTGCGCGTCGCGGGTGCTCTGGATCCCGATGAAGGCTGGGATAGTCTCAGTACCGCCCTGACCGAAGCGCTGCGCAAGGACAGTCGGACGATGCGGCTCGTCAGACGTGCCCTTCGAGGGCAGATGCATGATGGACAGGTAGCACTTTCCCCGCAGGGCGAGGCCACGGAAGAGCAGATCAGCCAGAAGCTGAGCGGGAGCCAGGTGCTCGTCCTGGCTTCAGGGAATCTCGGGTTGATCTCTTTCACGGATGACCCAGCGCGTCTGACCTATGAGCAATTGAGCCACCGTTTTCCTGGGTTGCTCTTAGGGTTGAGCCAGCACGAAGGCATCAGTTTTCTGCTCGTGCATTCCGAAACCGAAGGAGGACTGGTGCTTGGTGCAAAAGGCATCTACTACCTGGAACAGGGCTATGCGGTTGGGGAGAATCCGCTGGCTCCCTTTGGCTCCAGTGCGGCAGCCCATTTGAAGCGGACCGATGGCTTTTCAAACGCCCCTGACATCTTGGTGATGAGTCTCTATCGCCCGGAAACCGGGGAAGTAGCCGCATTCGAGGAGCTGGTTGGGTGCCACGGCGGGCTGGGCGGTCCGCAGACGCACCCATTCGTCCTGTACCCGGTGGTGCTTCCCATGGATCCAGGGCCCATCGTGGGGGCTGCTGCGCTGCACACCCAACTCAAAACCTGGGTCAGGACATCCTCGAAGCAATCAAAGCTGCCCTGACGCTTGGCCGCGCTATATGGTATTGAATAAGTGAAAGGACGTAGACATATGGCACTGATCCTCTATCCTGATGGGACAAGCAAGGAAGTTCATCCTGCCAACGGTGATCATTTCGAGTATGAAGAATTGACAGAGATTGTCGAGGGAACGATTGAGATGATCCCTCTGCCTGATGGGCGCATCATGACACTGACTGCGGAAGGCAGACCTGATGTGGAAGCTGGAATTGCTGGGCTCCCTCGCAATGAGCAAGCTAGCGTATTAGCTGGTTTCCCCTCCAATGAGGGTCCTCTCGCCGCGCTGCGAGGGCTGGGAGTTACCCCGCCCTCTTCCTATGTTGGACCTCTCGAGCTAGCATATATCCCTGGTACGGTGCTCGTCTCGACCAAGCAGGAAGTATCGTGGACGGAGACCGAGGAGTAATTGACGCCTGTCTGCTTGTCTGCTCTCCGAAGCACATCGTCTTGTGCTCCAGGGAGCCGATATGAACCTAGCCGGGGCAATCACCACGACGACCAGGCGGCACCGTTGTTTTTGTGGGAGTGGTTAGATAGGAAGTGATGAGCTATCATGGGGGTCATGATTCAAGAACCAAGGACGCACGCTTGACGTGTCTGTGAAAGGACACCTATCGTCAAAAACGGACCCAATCGGTGTGGGAATGAAGAGGACCATGGCAAGGACTGTGGTACCTCTCGCGTTCTCACGCCAAAGCCAGTGTATTGAGCAAGTGAGCACCAGACGACGTGCTCGAATTGGATGACATCTGGAGTTGTGTGCAGAAGAACGAGCACAAACGGTGGATGTGGGCAGCAATGTGCCGCCGAACCCGCCACATCGTCGCCTTTGCCCTTGGAGACCGAAGCCCGCGCGACCCGTATTCGGTTCTGGCAAGCCATCCCGCATGACTACAAACACTGCCACACCTTCGGTGATTGTTGGCATGTCTCCCACCACGTGTTCCCGCCAGCCCAGGCCTCCAGGACGCTGTCCATCAAGAGCCTCTTCTAGTTCATTGATGAGACTAAATCTGAGTCAGCTTTTCTCCATCTTGCTGCAATCCTGTTGTAGCTGGCGAGCTCGTGCCATTCCATCAGTGGATGGAATGAAGTTCTCACTCGCCTTCAGCTTTGAGCGAACAGCATAGCTCAGTAGATTCATGCGATAAAACATCCGTTGCGACGAACGCAAAACATAAGACATCTGCCTCTAGTATACTATCGATGGAGCGAAAGCACATCGTCAATGCACGTTATTTTTCAGATATACGTTGCCTTCTACAATGTCTGACCACTAGTGCAAACGCACTGTGCCACCCAAGTAGTGTTTTTGCCCTATTGACACTATCCGCAGGTGCCAAAAAATAGCGCATTCTGAAGATATATTCCTGATTCCTGCAAGCTATAATTAGGAGCAGAGATTAACGTGCTTTCCGTCAGGAAAAGTGACACTGTGAATGTCCAGCATGCTATTGACAGCGAAGCTGGTTTGCCTGTCTCTGAAGGCTGTGGCTTATGCGGCAACGAATTCACGGGCGAGATAAACTGGGTGCAAATCGCTTTCAGCGCAGATGCAACAGTTGAGGAGTATAGTATCACGGGTGAAGAACGTCTGCTTGTGGCGATGGCAATGGAAGAGCATGAAAAGGCTGACAGGTTTTCGGACGCGTCGCCAACGTCCCGCGAAACTGCCGTCAACATGATACTTTTTAGCTTAAACGAACGGTGAGAAACCCGTCAGGTCTTGGACCTGGCACAACCAATGGGAGTAAGGAATGAAACAACAAGTTGCCTTGACGCGTCAAGCCCTCAAGACGCCGCGGGCTGCAGCGGTCGCAGGGATCATCTTTTCCGTGTTGTTCACGGCCAGTATCGTGCTCATCCGACTCGCCCTTCCCGAGGAATTGAGCGGGACGAATACCGCCGCATGGCTCCAGGGGAACACAGCTACGGTTTCGCTGGCGCTGACGCTGGTGCCTTTTGCTGGCATCGCATTTCTGTGGTTCATGGGTGTGGTGCGTGATCGCCTTGGAACATTGGAAGACCAATTCTTTTCGACCGTGTTCTTTGGCAGCGGATTACTGTTTCTGGCGATGATATTTGCCTCCGCTGCGGTCGCAGGCGGTATCCTTGCCAGCTACGCCATCGCAGCGGACACGTTGACGAAGAGCGGCGTCATTATCGTTGGGCGTGCGATTATGTACACGATCACCAACGTGTATGCCATTCGCATGGCGGGCGTGTTCATGATATCGTTGGGCACCATTTGGATTCGTACTCGCGTGATGCCGCGCTTGTTTGTGTTCCTCACCTACGCCTTGGCGTTGCTGCTGCTGGTGAGCAGCAACCTCACGCTCTGGTTGATCCTGGTCTTTCCGGCATGGGTGTTTGTGATCAGCATGTTCATCTTGATCATAAGTCTGCGTGGTGAGCAAGCTGAAGCCAAAGGCGTGATTGGCTCTCACGAATCATCATGAACGGGGTCGAACCCAATGTGCCTCATGAAGCGCTCACAGATGGCATTGCCTTGCGGAGCGCGAGAGGGTGTTTTGAGGATCTCTATGGCACCGGTTGTAGCCACACGAGCGAACCAAGGCCCAAATTTGCTCTCGTTATCACAAATGAGGAACTTCGGTGCTTGCCCATAGGGAGTCGCTTCTCGAAGCTGCTGCGCCACCCAGGCGTCGGTAGGGGATCGTGTTGTGCCAACATGCATCACTCGTCGGGATCTTCCGCTCGATGATGAAAAAGGCAAAGAGCGGGCGAAAGAAGAGATCGGTTATCTGCAAGAAGTCACAAGCCCAGACGTCTTGGGCATGGTTGTGCAGGAACGTCGCCCAATTTTGCCCTCTTGGTCGTGGTGCGCGA
>Ga0209350_1001236_pt1 | contig 11474 bp, 12 predicted proteins | sample GraSoi013_2_20cm_2_FD_185822 | JGI IMG/M metagenome (GOLD analysis project Ga0209350, IMG submission 185822) | Grasslands soil microbial communities from the Angelo Coastal Reserve, California, USA - Sample 09_27_2013_2_20cm (SPAdes) (version 2) | ecosystem: Environmental > Terrestrial > Soil >...
CAACGGCGAGCGCCTCCAGTCGCCCATAATCGGCTGGCTCCAAGTATCCGACATCCCTGGCGATCTCGAGCGCGGTCTGCACCTCCGCGAGCGATGACCAAGCTGTGTCCAGGTAGCGTCGATACTCACGCGTCCCACGTCGCGTGCTGCCTTCGGCGATGTTCAAGGGAACGGAGTAGCAGGCTCGACGCAGCTGGTCACCGAGCGCCTCTTGTTCATAGTCGGGGAAGGCGCGCGCGGCCTTGACGCACTCGACCGCCAGGCGTTGTGCGTGCTGCCAAGCCTTCAGTTTCTGGTGTAGCGGCATGGAGCCAACGTAGGTCGAGAACCCGGAGCTACGGCATCGCTTTCACGCGACCCGTACCGTCTTTGCGCAACCTGTTACCGTCCCGCCTGTTCTCCTCTGTGCGTCTGCTGCGTCTGTGCGTCTAGCTTGTCGCGTCTATCCGTCTCGCCGTCTGGCCTAGTACCTTCTTTGCCTATGCCCCTCGACTATGACGTGATCGTGGTGGGAGCCGGCCATGCGGGATCCGAGGCTGCGGTGATGTCCGCCCGCCTCGGCGCCACGACGCTGCTCCTCACGTCGAACCTCGACACGATCGGCCAGATGTCGTGCAATCCCGCCATCGGCGGCATCGCGAAGGGCACCGTGGTGCGCGAGATCGATGCGCTCGGCGGCATCATGGGCCGGGCCGCCGATCGCGCGACCATCCAGTTCCGGATGCTCAATCGCTCCAAGGGACCCGCCGTATGGGCCCCGCGCGCCCAGTGCGACCGCACGCTGTACCGCCGTGCCGTGCGCGCGCTGCTCGAGGGCTTCCCGACGCTCGAGCTCGCCCAAGGGATGGTCAGCGGGCTGCTGCTGGACGGCACGCGCGCCGCGGGCGTCGCGACCGCGGACGGCCGCAACCTGCGCGCGCGCGCCGTGATCCTCACGGCCGGAACGTTTCTGCGCGGGCGCATTCACCTCGGCACCGACACCCAGATTCCCGCGGGTCGCGCGGGCGACCAGCCGGCAGTTGCAATCGCTGAACACATTGCATCACTTGGACTTACAGCATTGCGCTTCAAGACCGGAACGCCCCCGCGTGTCGACGGCCGTAGCGTGGATTGGTCCAGGGTCGAGCGCCAGGACGGCGACGGCGACGCCTACCGCTTCTCCTTCTACGAGCGCGCGGCGCTGCCCCGCCAGGTGGCGTGCTGGATCACGTGGGCCGGTGACGAAGTGAAGGCGATCATCCGCGCCCATCTTCAGGAGTCGGCGCTGTATGGGGGCGCGATCAGCGGCCGCGGGCCCCGCTACTGCCCGTCGGTCGAGGACAAGATCGTCAAGTTCCCCGACGCCAAGAGGCACCAGGTGTTCCTCGAGCCCGAGGGTCTCGACACGCACGAGCTCTACGTGAACGGGCTGTCCACTTCCCTGCCCGTGTCGGTGCAGCTCGAATTCTTGCGGGCCGTGCCGGGGCTCGAGCGCGCGCGCATGACGCGCCCCGGGTACGCGATCGAGTACGACTACTATCCACCCACCCAGCTCACTCCCTGGCTCGAGACCAAGGCGGTGGAGCAGCTGTTCTTCGCCGGGCAGATCAACGGGACGACGGGCTACGAGGAGGCGGCCGGCCAGGGGGTGGTGGCGGGAATCAACGCGGTGCGCCGGCTGCGCGGCCAGGAGCCGGTGCTGTTCGGGCGGGACGTCGCCTACATCGGCGTACTGGTGGACGATCTGGTGACGCGCGGCGTCGACGAGCCGTACCGGCTGTTCACGTCGCGCTCCGAGTTTCGGCTGCTGCTGCGGCAGGACAATGCGCTGCGGCGGCTCGCCCCGCTGGCGGAGCGGCTCGGTCTCTTGAGCGCGGCGGAGCTGCGCACCGCGGAGCGGCGCCGGACGGACGAGGACGGTGTGGTGGGCGCGGCCCGCGCCACCACGATCGCGCCGGCCGCGGCGGCGCCGGTGCTGCTTCCCACGGGCACGACGTTGAGCGAGCCCGAGCGCGTGGCGAGCGTCGTGCGCCGACCCGGTGCGTCGCTTGCGGCGCTGCTCGCAGCCGCGGGCGTGGCGCTCAGCGCCGACGCGGACGCCATCGCGAGCGCGGAGATCGAGCTCAAGTACGACGGCTATCTCGCGCGTGAGCGCGAGGCGGCCGGGCGACTGGCGGAGCTCGCCGCGTTCGCGCTGCCGCTGGAGCTTCCCTACCTCGAGCTCAAGAGTCTGGCGACCGAGGCGCGCCAGAAGCTGGATCGCATCCGCCCGTCGTCGCTGGCGCAGGCGGCGCGCATTCCCGGCGTCTCGCCCAGCGACCTGCACAACCTGGTGGTCGAAACGGCGCGCTGGCGCCGGCACGTGGCCTAGCCCAAGGGCCGTCGTACTTGTTTCACGTGAAACGTGGCATCGGTTTCACGTGAAACTCGGCCTTTACGCCACTCCGCCAGCCCCCTATATTGGGGCCATTCCAGCGATCTAACGACATAAAACATTTATTTTCAACATGTTATAGAGATGTCACGCGTCATCGCCATCGCCAATCAAAAGGGCGGCGTTGGAAAAACAACCACCGCCGTGAATCTCGCTGCCTCGCTCGCGACCGCGGAGCGGAAGACCCTCCTGGTCGACGCCGATCCACAGGCCAACTCGACCAGCGGTGTTGGCATCGAACGCGACCGCATCAGACACTCCTTGTACGACGCATTGCTCGACGGCCGGGCGCTCGCCGACGCGCGTTTCGCGCACGTCCACTTCCCGTACCTCGACGTCGTCGCCGCGACGCAGGACCTGGTCGGCGCCGAGGTCGAGCTGGTCAACAAGCAAGGGCGAGAGACCGTGATGCGCCGCGCCCTGCGCGACCTGCGCGATCAGTACCAGTATGTGATCATCGACTGTCCGCCGTCGCTCGGGCTGCTGACGCTCAACATGCTCACGGCGGCGGACAGCGTGCTCATCCCCATCCAGTGCGAGTACTACGCCCTCGAGGGTCTCTCGCAGCTCCTCAACACCATCAAGCTGGTGCAGCGGAATTTCAACGCCGCCCTGGCGATCGACGGCGCGCTCTTGACCATGTACGACGCCCGGCTCAACCTCTCGCGGCAGGTCGCGGACGAAGCGAAGGAATACTTCGGGTCCCAGATGTTCGGGATCACTATTCCGCGCAACGTCCGCCTGGCCGAGGCGCCGAGCTTCGGGAAACCCATCCTCTTGTATGACGTGCAGTCGGTGGGCGCCAAGAGTTACCTGGCCGTGGCGCAGGAGCTCATCCGGCGCGTCGAACGCGGCGGCCTGGCGGCCTCGTCCGCCGCCTCCGCCTCCCCTGCTCCGCCCGCTGCTGAACCGCTGCCGGAGGTGCCCGCATGACGGAAACCATCACGAGTCGTCGTCGTCTCGGCCGAGGGCTCGAAGCCCTGCTCGGACCTACGCGCGAGGAAGCGCAGCGCGAGGGCAGTCTCGTCGAGCTGGCCATCGCCGACATCCGTCCCAACCCCTATCAACCGCGCCGCGACGTCGACCCCGCACAGCTCGACGAGCTCACGGCGTCGATCCGCAAGGCGGGTCTGCTGCAGCCGGTCGTCGTGCGGCAGGCGCCGGCGGGAAGCGCGAGGTGGACGACCGCACCGTGCTGACGCTCGCGCTGGTCGAAAACCTGCAGCGCGACGATCTGTCCCCCGTGGACGAAGCCCGCGGGTACGAACGACTCATCGCCGAGTTCAACCTCACGCAGCAGGACGTGGCCGATGCGGTGGGACGTGACCGCTCGACCGTCGCGAATGCCCTCCGGCTCTTGAAGCTCCCCGCGGCGGTGCTCGCCCTGCTGCACGACGGCGGGCTGTCGGTTGGCCACGCGCGCGCGCTGCTCGCGCTCGAGGATGCGCGTCTCGCCACGTCGCTCGCCAAGGAGGCGGTCGACCTCGGGCTGTCGGTGCGGGATGTCGAGGACCGGGTGCGCGGGGGGCGGGCGCCGGTCCGACGCCCGCGGCTCAAGAAAGGGCAGGGCCAGGCGCCCGAAGTGCGTCGGATCGAAGACGCGCTGCGGCGCCGGCTCGGCACCGACGTCCGCGTGACGCTCCGCGCCAAGGGCAAGGGACAACTGCACGTCAACTTCTACTCCAACGACGATCTCGCGCGCCTGCTCGAGCTGATTCTGGGTGCGCCGTTCGACGGATGAGGCACAAAGATCGCCGCGTCACCATCGTGGTCCACACCGACGGGGAGCTCGCCTCCCGTCAGTACCGCCTGCCCCTCTGGGCCTTCGAGGCGGGAAAGTGGAGCGCGCTGGTGATCGGCTTGCTGATCGTCTTGTTCTTCGCGTTCGCCGGGCCGATCGGTCGCGCCGCCGCCCGCGTGCCGGGGCTGGAGCGGGAAATCGCGCGCCTGGAAGCGGAGAACAGCCGCGTGCAGCAGCTCGCGGCGGCCCTGAATCGGGCCGAATCGAATTACCAGGAGCTCCGCTCCATGCTCGGCGTGAAGGCGCTCCCCGACAAGCCCGTCGCCAGCACGGATCTGATGCACAGCGTCGCCGTGCGCGCGCGACCGCCCTCGGCGCCGCTGCGCTACGAGAGCGGCACCTCGGAGCCGACGCACTGGCCACTCGACATCCCCGGCTTCGTGACGCGCGGCCAGGTCCGGCCCGGCGATCCGGCGGAGTCGCACCCCGGCATCGATATCGCCGTGCCCCCGGGCACGCCGGTGCGCGCGGCGGGCGGCGGCGTCGTCGAGGCGGCCGGCACTGATCCCGCCTATGGGCAGTTCGTACTCTTGCGCCATACGGGCGGCTATGAAACGATGTATGGGCACGCTTCGCGCATTCTGGTGCGCGAAGGCGATTCGGCGCAGGCGGGACAGGTGATCGCGCTGTCCGGCAACTCCGGGCGATCCACCGCGCCGCACCTCCACTTCGAAATCCGCCGCGAGGGGAAGTCACTCGATCCCCTCGCGGTCGTCAAACAGGAGAATTGACATGGCGATGTTCACCGAGAAAGGGCAGGGCGCGCCCGAGACCGAAGCGGGACTCTCGATCATCGGCACGGGGATGCGGGTCGTCGGGGACATCACCGCCGACGGCGTCGTGAAGATCGAGGGCACCGTCGTGGGTACGGTGCGCGCCGGCCGCCAGGTGCTGGTGGGGAAGGGAGGCGAGGTCGAAGGAGACGTGATCTCGCGCGAGGCGATCATCGGCGGCGAGGTGCGGGGCAGCATCCGGGCCGACGAGCGCATCGAGATTCAGTCCACCAGCGTGGTGCACGGCGATGTGGCGGCCAAGCGGTTGCTGGTGCAGGAGGGTGGCGAGATCAACGGCGTCGTGCGGATGGGCGACGCGGCGCTGGAAGAAGAGCCCACCGAAAAGGTCAGCCCGGCGAGGTCGTTCTAGACGGTCTTTGGGGATATCCACACTCCACGCGCTGTCCGTGTGGATTTTGTATCTAATTGCAAATAAACATCTTAGCTGCTGTCGTCAGGTCGGTATCTCACGCCACTGTCGATAATCTGGTGAGATAATGTCTCCATACTGGCTGGCCTGATGCCCGCCATCGATCTGGCCGCGGTGGTGTCGTACCTCGACCGCTACCTCCGGACCAGCGAGGTGCCGGACGCGCCCAACGCCCTCAACGGGCTCCAGCTCGCGAACGGTGGAACGATCAGTCGTGTGACGGCCGCGGTGGATCTGTGCGATGCCACGGTGCAGATGGCGGCGCAGCAGGGGGCAGACTTGCTGCTGGTGCATCATGGTCTCTTCTGGGGAGGCCTGCAGCCCCTCACCGGGCGCGCGTATCGGCGCGTGGCGGGACTCATCAGGCACAACATCGCGCTGTACAGCGCGCACCTCCCGTTGGACGTGCATCCCGAGGTCGGCAACAACGCCGTGCTGGCGCATCGGCTCGGCGTCGCCCGGCGGGGGGAATTCGGGGAGGAGTACGGGATGCGGATCGGCGTGTGGGGAGAAGTCGATATCCCGCGCGCGGTCCTGGCGCAGCGCCTGGGAGAGGTCGTGGGCGGGCACCCTCGCCTCATGGCGTTCGGGCCCGAGCGCGTGCGGCGCGTGGGCATTGTCACGGGAGCGGCGGGCTCGATGATCGGGCAGGCCGCCGCGCAGGGCCTCGATACGTACATCACGGGTGAGGGCGCGCACCACACGTTCTTCGATGCCGAGGAGCTGGGGCTGAACGTCTTCTACGCGGGGCATTATGCGACGGAAACGTTCGGCGTGAAGGCGCTGGCCGAGCGGCTGTGTACCGAGTTTGATCTGCCCTGGACGTTCTTGGACCATCCGACGGATCTCTGAGCCATCACGGCACTGTCATGATCCCGACCTCGTCGCCGAAGTCATCCGCGGCGCGAGTCAGACCGGCCGGGACGATCCACGCGCCCCCGTCGATGCGCACGTTGAGCCGATGCACGCCGCTCGGGATCGCCAGCACCGTCTCCCACATGCCGTTCGCGCTGCGGCGCAGCTGGAGGGGTTGCCAGTCCGTGAAGTCACCCGCGAGCTCGACGCCCGCCGCCGATGTACTGGCAACGTACAGCACGAGCCGGACCACGCCGTTGGGCCGCGGCAGCACCTCGAGCCGCAGGTCCGCAACGGGGTCTCCGTCGGCCGGCGTCCCCGGCCGTGACGCACTCGGGATGGTGGTGCGCGCGCTGAGCCGGGCCGGGCTCGCAAGGCGCAGCCGCACGCCGCCGCTCACGTAGCGACCGGCGACGCTGCCGCTGACCGGGTCGGTGGGGTAGCGGCCTGCGGCCACGAACAGCACGGTTCGCTCGCCGACCGCGAGCGTCGCGCTCGCCTCTCCGAACACGCCACGCCCGCCCCCGCGGCTTGCGAACCGCGCGCCGAGGGACCCGTCGAGGGCGAGCGGCCCGCGACGTGTGTGCGCGGTCGATACCACATCGTTATAGGCCGTGTCGCCCACGAACGAGCGCGTCGCCGATCCCCCCACCATCACTTGGGAGCGCTGCATCCACGCTCCGATACCGACAGCGGTGACGGGGCGAGCCGCTCTTCCGTACGACGTGCGTCCCGCCGTGCCTCCGATCCAGACGCCGCGGTCCGCTCCCAGCATCAACAGCCGGGCATCGGCAGTGGCGTGCCAGAAGCTCGCGAAGTCGAGATAGCGGCTAGCGCCCAACGAGCCGCTCAATTCACCGCGCCAGCGATGCGCGGCGGGACGTATCAGGAACGAGCCGGCGAGGAGGCTCTGGAGACTGCGGTGGCCGCTCTCGAACCGCAGGTAGGTGCCGCGCGCGGTGAGGATGCCGGCCGGACGTTCCCACCGCAGGGCGGGCGAAACGGACGCGGCGCCTGATGGAAGGAAGCCGTCGTAGCGCACGGACGACACACCCACGTCGATCGTGCCGGTCGTTTGGGCCGCCGGGGCGCGAGCGCCCACGAGCGACCATGCCGCGGCGACCGACGCGGCCCATGCATGTCGCGCGGCCCTGGGCGGCCGCACGCTATCAGGGACGGCCGGGGCGCTGCTGGCGTGCCCCCGCGTTGACCTGCACGGCTGTGGCTTCAGCAGTGACCGCGGCGGCGGCGGCCGTCGCGGACGCGGGTGGCGCACCGAGGGCGATGTCGCGCTCCACGGCGCGGCGGAACTCGACGAGGTCTGCGTCTCGTGTTTTCGCGGCGAGCGAGAGCACCGCGGCCGCGGCGCTGTCGACCGGAACGCCGCTCCCGACCAGGTCCGTGAGCACGGCGAGCGGCACGGTGAGAGACTCCCGGCGAATGCGCCGCAGCTCGGTCAGCGTCGCCGGGTGCGCTCCGGCGCGCAGCGCTGCGGCCGCGGCTCCGAGCTCGGTCGGCGAGGCCGTGGGGCCGAGGGCATCCCGCGCGTGGCCCAGATCGAGGGCCAGGCGGCGGACGGCGGCGACGATACGGTCCGCCGGGGCCCGCTTGGTCGCACCCTCGAGGGCGCGCTGTACCAACGGCTCGGTGGGGAGCGCGGCGGCGCGCGCCGAATCGACGAGCGCCGCCACGATCGGCCGCGTGATCGAGTCGAGGCGCTCGAGTCGCGGATCGATCCCCTGGGCGGGGGCCTGGAGCGCGACGAGGGTCGCCGCGACCAACAGTATCACGAGCCCCCCACGGTCACGACCGAGCTGGGCGCGCCGAACTCGTCGTCCCGCGCGGCCGGAGCCGCGGGATCGGCCAGCCACGCCACGCCGTCCACCAGGAAGGCGTAGCGATACCGGCCCGGCGTCAACGGAATGACGGCGGTCCACACGGACTCGTCCTTGCGGGTCCGTTGCATCGGCGTGCGGGCCGCATCCCAGTCGTTGAAGTCCCCGACGAGCGACACGGTCGCGGCGCGCGGCGCGACGACGACGAACCCGAACGCGCGGGCGCTCGCGGGCCTGGAGGGCCGATCGGGGCGCCACAGGACGACCGCCACGAACACCGCGGCGATCGCGAGCGCCCCCAACGGCGACAGCCGGATGGTGCGGGGCCGGATGATCCAGCGCCACGTCGCCCGGACCGGCCCTCCCGTCCGGCGCGCCGGCAAACGCCCGATTTGCTCCATCACGCGCGCGTCGAGGCCCGCATCGACCGTCACCGGCCGGCGCAGTTGTCGCACGACGCGCCCGATCAGCTCCTCGTCCGGCTCAAACACGTTCCGCCTCTCTGAGAATCGTCTGCAGCTGCTCGCGCGCCCGCTTCACTCGCATCTTGAGCGCCGACACGCCCGCACCGGTCAGCTGCGCCATCTCTTCGTACTCGAGGTCCTCGACGTGCTTGAGAAGAAAGGCTTCCCGGTATTCCGGGGTCAGCCGCGCCAGCGCCCAGCGCACCACGTCCTCCCCCTCGGTCTGCTCGGCGGCACTGGGGTGAGCGACGCCGTTGAGCGCCGCTTCGTCGCGCACGAAAACCCGCCCGCGCTTCGCCGCCCGGGCGCCCGTCGTGCGGCACCGATTCACCAGAATGCCGTACAGCCATGCGCCGAACCGCGCCCCGTCGTCACAGCGCTCGAGCGAGCGATACGCCCGGACGAACGCGTCCTGCAGCGCCTCCTCGGCGTCTTCGCGATTGCCGAGCATGTGCACGGCGTAGCGGGCCAGGCGGTCACGGTACCGCGCGACGAGCGTAGCATATGCGTCGGTGTCGCCGCCGAGCACCCGGCGCACCGCTTCCACGTCGCTCGTCCCCACGCTATGTATACCCACGCCCGCTCCCCCAACGTCACATCGTTGCCGGGCAGCCGCCCGTGTGACGCGGCGCTCCCAGGCAGAGGTATCTCTCACGAAGGCGACCTGCAAGTCCGCTGCCACAGGAGCTGGTCAATGTCGAGACGTGCCCTACTCACCGCACTGGCGGCGGTCGCGCTATCTTGGGCCGCCTGCTACCAGGACGACGCGAGCGTGGCGGCCCCTCAGGCCGTGCGGCCCCAGATCACGGTGCGGCTCACGGACGCCCCCTTCCCGTACGACTCGCTGCACAGCGTGACGATTTACGTCGACTCCATTGAGGCCGGTGACTCCGGGGGCACCAGCGGGGGTGGGCAATGGGTGCTCATTACCAAACCGCGGAAGGCGTTCGACCTGCTCGCTTTGCAGCAGGGGACCACAGCGATCCTGGGGCTGGGGGAGCTGCCGGCCGGTCAGTACCACGCGGTCCGCATGACGATCGACACGAGCCTGTCTTCGATCACCTGGAACGATGCGGCGCAGACGCCGGCGCCGGTGAATTGGCATGGATGGTCGACGATCTTGGCCCTGGTCGAGTATCCGGTCAACGTGCCGACGCAGGGCGCCGACATCGTGCTCGACTTCGACGTCGGCCGCAGCTTCCAGTTCAACTTTTACAACAACAACAACGAGTTCGACTTCACACCCCACCTACGCGCGATCAACTCGGCGGCGGCGGGCGCGATCGCCGGGGTCGTGACACAGGGCGCCAACGGCGCCACGCAGCCGGTCTCGAACGCGCAGGTCTCGGTGTACGGCACTTATCCCGGCCGAGCGGACAGCGCCTACTTGGAGGCCACGGGTCGGAGCGGCGGCGACGGCCATTATAAGGTGGCGTTTCTGCCACCCGGCAGCTATGTCGTGCGGATCGAAGAGCCGTTCCTGCCAAACCTCGATCCGGTGATCACGTCGGACGTGCAGGTGACGGCTGGCAACACGACGGCCCTGTCGGTCTTGCTTCCCAACGCGGGTTCAAGCGGGGGGGCGTACGTGCGCATCTCGGGTCCGACCTCCGTCGGTGTGGGCGGGACGATCACTCTGTTCGCCGCCGTGGGAGACGCGAGCGGCAATCCAGTGCAGAATCCGTCGGTCACATGGACGAGCAGCCCAGCCGACACGGCCACCGTGACGGGGTTCGGCGATTCGGCGCGCGTCACAGGTCGGATGCAGGGCTTCGCCACGATCACGGCGACGAGCGCCGGTCTCAGCGATAGGCATCGCGTGCAGATAACCGCTTCGTCGGCGCCCGTGGCGACCGTCACGGTTGTGCCGGCGGACACCAACCTCACAGTGGGCGACAGCCTGGCCTTCCGTGCGGACCTCAAGGACGCCGCTGGGAATCTCCTGTCGAATCGATCGGTGTCCTGGTACACCGCCGACAGCACGGTCATTCAAGTCTATGCCTACGGAACCGCGGCCCTTGTCCTCGCTCGGGCGGCGGGAACGGCCGTGCTCCACGCGACGAGTGAGGGGAAGACCGGACAGGCGACGATGAGGGTGGCAGTGCCGGCGCCGGTCGCCACGGTTACGGTGGTGCCCGGAAGCGCCAGCCTCACTGTGGGAGACAACGCCACCTTCGCCGCGGACGTCAGGGACGCAGCCGGGAACGTGCTCCGCAACCGGGCCGTGTCATGGTCGGGCACGGACCCGTCGGTGTTGTCGATTACGAGTATGGCCGGTGCCTCCGCGACGGTTCGCGCCCTGAGCGCCGGAACCGCGGTGCTGCGCGCGACCAGTGAGGGAAAGACCGGCGAGGCGAGCATCAGCGTCGCCGCCCCCGTCCCCGTGGCCACCGTCACCGTCGTGCCCGACACGGCGACTCTGGCAGTGGGAGACAGCGTGGCGTTCCGGGCCGACCTGCGCGACGCCGCGGGCAACCCACTGTCGAATCGGGCGGTATCCTGGTCCGCGAGCGACAGCACGATCATCAGCCTGTATGGGTTCGGCGACCAGGCGCTCGTCCAGCCTCGCGCCGCCGGCAGCGTCGTGTTGCGCGCTACGAGCGAGGGCAAGACCGGCCAGGCGACGATCACGGTGCACTGAGGCGGGGGCTCGCCCCGCGCCTCCCCGGCCCGTAGTTTGCGGGTTCCCCCGTTCCCTTGTCGGGAGGACTCGTGCGCTGCACTCCGCTGCTCGCCCTGGTCGTCGCGGCCGCGTGCGCCCGGCCGCCCCAGGCCATCACGCCGCCTCAGCCCGGCCTGTTCGGGCCCTCCAGCCAGCCCGTGCTCCTGCCGCCGCGATTGGGCGAGCCCGGCCTGCCGCGCAACGATGCCGAGTGGCGCGCCGTCGGCCGGGAGGCGGCGGC
>Ga0209350_1001240_pt1 | contig 11468 bp, 7 predicted proteins | sample GraSoi013_2_20cm_2_FD_185822 | JGI IMG/M metagenome (GOLD analysis project Ga0209350, IMG submission 185822) | Grasslands soil microbial communities from the Angelo Coastal Reserve, California, USA - Sample 09_27_2013_2_20cm (SPAdes) (version 2) | ecosystem: Environmental > Terrestrial > Soil >...
ATGCCGCCGGGGCGTCCGAGGCCGAGCGGCTCCAGATCCAGATGGTGCGCAAGGGATTCGACCAGGACCTGGCGGGCCAGCTCGCGCTGGGGCAGCAGCTGGTTCAGAAATATCCCGGCAGCCCGCGCGCCTGGCTCGCCCTGGCAGGCGTGCAGGGTGGGTTGAACCGGAACGAGGCGGCCCGGGCGTCAATCGCGAAGGCCCTGGCGCTCGCGCCCCGGATGTTCGTCGCGCACACGACCCTCGGCCTCTCGTACGTGTTCGGTGAGCCGCGCGACTTCACGAAGGCACTCGAGCACATGCAGGAGGCGGAGCGGCTCGCCCCGGACGAGCCTGGAGCGCACACGTTCCTGGGCGACGTCTACCGGGCGCAACGCAACCTCGACAAGGCGCGGGAGGAATACGCGCGGGGCCATCAGCTGAACCCGCGCGATGCCGTCCTGCTGGTGAAGCGCGGGCACGCGAACACGCTGCTGGGCAACTACGCGGCGGCGCGGGCCGACTACGACTCGGCCATCGCCGTGGGCCGCGCCAATGAAAAGGCGGCCTACGCTCCGTTCCGGGCGTATGTCAGCGCGTATGCCGGCGAGCCGGGGGCCGCGATCGACGAGCTCAATCGGCTGGTCACGTCGGTCGACGGCATGGGCGTCCCGGATCCGAAAGCGGCGAAGGTCGCCGCGTTGAGCAACGTCGCGGTGATCGCGATTCATACTCGCAACCAGCCGGCAGCGGAGCAGGCGCTGAAACAGCTTGGGCCCGTGCTGACGCAGCAGGCCGACGAGGCGGCGAATCCCGCGTTCCGCCGGGGCCAGGACGCGACCATGGCCTACTTCGACGGGTGGTGGGCGGCCCGGCGAGGGGACTACCGGGCTGCGCAGCGTCAGGCGGACCGCATCGCGCACCTCCTGGCACCGGACGCGAACCCGCGCAAGCTCGAGCCGATGCACCAGCTCGACGGGTTCATCGCGTTGTATCAGGGGAAGTACGGCGAGGCGGCCGCGCACCTGCGCCAGGGCAACTTGCTCGACCCCTACATCAAGTATCAGCTCGCGGTCGCGACCGAGGGCGCGGGCGATGTCCCGCAGGCCAAGCAGCTGTACCGCGAAGTCGCGGAGTACAATTTCAACGTGGTGGGGTTCGCCCTGGTGCGCAAAGACGCGCAGCAGAAGGCTGGCGCGAGCACGCCCTAGGGCACCGTCACGCCGGCTTGCCGAGCGCCGCCCGCAGCTCGGCGAGCCGGGCGCCGATCGCTTCCGGCGGGACCGCGACCAGGTCGGGCGGCAGCAGTCGGCGACTGGTGCATTCGAACGCCGCGATGAGGCGCTGGTACTCGAGCTCGAGCGGATAGGACGGCGGCTGGAAATCGTGGATCAGCTCGCGCAAGAGCGTCGCACTCAGGATCGTCTGGCCCGCCGCCGCCAGACGCCGGCTGCCGCGCACCAGAATCGCTTCGAGATCGGCGGCGGAGAGCGCCTCGCGACTCTCGCCGAGCAGCGCCGTCGCATCGACCCCGGGCTCGAGCGCGATGCCCAGCCGTTCCCGCAGTAGGTCGAATACCCGCACGCGCTCGGCGACCGTCGCGGGCGGGAACAGCGCCAGATGCTCCTCGGCCCGTCCCTGACGCTTCAGGTCCACGGGCACGAGGTCCGGTCTGCTGGTCATCAGGAACCAGATCACCTTGCCGCGGCGGCGCGTGTCGCCCATGAAGGCCGCGAGCGAGGCAAACACGCGCTCGGAAACACCGGAGTCCGCTCCGCCCGTTTCGCGCGTGCCGAGCGCCGCGTCGGCTTCGTCCACCACCACGGCCACCGGGCCGATCGCGTCGAGCAGCGCCAGGACGCGCTCTAAATTCGCTTCGGTCTGCCCCTGCCACTTGGAGCGGAAGTTCAAGAGCTCGACGACCGGGATCCCGATCTCCTTCGCGAAGCACTGCACGATGAAGCTCTTGCCGGTCCCCACCGGTCCGCAGATCAGATAGCCCATCGGCACCACGTCGAGCCGTCCCTGCGACAGCGCCCGCGCCGTCTCGCGCAGCTGCGCCTTCGCTCCCTCGTGCCCGGCGACCGCGTCGAGGCCCAAGTTGCTGGTCATGAACGTGAGCAGGCCGCCGCTCGCCTCCTCGATCAGCCGCTTCTTTTCGCGGGTGAGCGCGTCCTGATCGAGCGGGGCGCCGCCCGCTTCGGCTTCGGCGAGCAGGCTCTCGAGGTGGAGACGGGTGAGACCCGCGGTGAGGATCGCGACGCGGCGCGCGTCCACCACGGCGAACGTCTCGGGACGACTGCCGCGCCCCGCGAGGTACGCATAGCGCTCGTGCTCGTCCGGCACGGGGACCGTGATCTCGAACGTGCGGGCGTCGCTCACCAGGGCGGCCGAAAGCGTGGCCGTCGTCTCCGCGAGCAGGCAGAAGGTCACACTGCGCTGCAGGAACAGCGGCTCGCTCGCCCAGCGGCGCAACGCGACGATCGCGCCGCGATCCTCCGCCGGGAGCTGCCCCGGCTCGCCGGCGGGCGCCACCGTTTCTCCGTAGTCGATGATGACCGCGGCGGAGAAGCGCGGATTCCCGGCGAGCTGGTAACGGAGGTACGTCTCGATCAGCTGCAGCGCGCGGTCGGGGTCGCGCGGTTGCACCTGCGCCAGGTTGGTCCCGCCGAGCTTGTCGTACGCTTTCAGCACCATCTTGAAGTCGTTCTCGACGTCCCGGTCCGAGAACCCGATCCCCGCGCCGCGATCGTAGGTGAGGATCGCCGAGCGGTCGTTCAGGATCACCTGGGCAAGGCATTCGCCGATCGTGCCGAAGCGGCGGGCGCCGAGGGCGTGGAGGTCCCGCACGCCGGGCCCGCTCAGGATGAAAAAGTCGATGCCGCGCTGGCGAATGCGGCGCTGCAGGGTCTTGGCCCAGGCCGGAAGCGACGGCTGGTCGCTCATGGCGCCGAGACTAGCACGCCGCCCGAGACCCTGTCAACGAGTCGCAACGAGCCACCTATCCGACATCATGAACACGCCATATGTTCGCCGTGTCATGCTGCGTGCCTCCATCTTGGCGTTTGGCGTGAGCGCGCTCGCCTGCAATCTCGCCGCCGCGCAACGGTGTCAGGGTTTCGCATCCCTGCAAACACGACCGATTCAGCTGTTCGCGGGCGGCCTGTTCGGTGCCGAGTCGCGGTGGTTTGGGACGGGCCTGGCCGTTGGCGGCGGCGGTGCGTTTGGGGAATTGAAGGTGGGAGGGACCGACATCGACCCCTGGGGGGGCGTCTCGTCTTTCACCTTGGGCGGCGTTGCCGGGTACCAGGTCCCTCTCAACGAGGGCGGTACAACCCAGCTGTGCCCGACTGCCGAGGTGCAATTCGCGCGGGGCCCCAATGATATCAATGGGACCGGCATTGACTACCGGGAGACCGACGTGTCGGTCGGTGTGGCAGTCGGCGTCGTGACAACCGGCCCGGCCCGCAAGGTCGAGATCGTGCCCACGGGGTCCATCACGTTTACGAACGCCAGCAGCAATTTCACAGGCGCGGCCGCCCCCTTGTCGGGTTCGCAGGTGTTCGGCGTTCTCGGGCTTGGGGTGGGCTTTGTGTTCGGACGAGAGGTGAGCGTCACGCCCTCGGTCTCGCATGGCTTTGGAGTGAGCGGCGCGTCGACGACCTTTGGAATCCGGGTTGCGTTTGCCTTCGGTGGTGCCCGTACGCCGGCCATGGGCAGCAGTCGTGGCACATCCTGCGCGGGGGTCGCCAGCACCGACTCTGCCGTCTATGACACGACGCAGGTCACGGAGCGCCCCACGCTGCGGAGCGCATCCGAGCCGTGGACTCCGCCGATTGAGCGGGAGCTCGCGATTGAGGGTCGGGTAATCCTGGACCTGGTTGTGGGATCTGACGGCGCGCCTGATCAGAGTTCCGTGCGAATCGTTGGGAACGTCGATCCAGCCATTGATCATGAGGCCGTGCGCTGGATTGAGAGTGCGTCCTACTGGCCTGCCTGTCGCGACGGGAGACCCGTTCGCGCGCACATCGCCCAACCGGTTGACTTCTGCGCTTACGGGTGTCGCCGCGGCAAGTCGTGATGCAACGCCCTGTGCTGAACGACCGCGCAACCTCCCTGCTGATACTCAGCGCCCTCACGCTCGCGGCTCGTCCGCTCACCGCGCAATCCACGGCACCGAGATCGGGTCCCCTCGATGCACGTCTCCTTTCCGCACTGGTGTGGCGCAATGTCGGTCCCTTCCGCGGGGGACGGATCTCCGCCGTGTCGGGCGTGATTGGACAGGCCGGCGTGTTCTACGTCGGCACCCCGGCCGGCGGCGTGTGGAAGACGACCAGCGCCGGAGCAACGTGGTACCCTGTCTTCGATTCCATCAGGAGCGTTTCGTCCATCGGCGCCGTCGAGGTGGCACCGTCGGACCCCGACGTGATCTACGTCGGGACGGGCGACCTGAACTCCTTCTTGGAGGGAAGGGGCGACGGGATGTACAAGTCCTCCGATGCCGGACGGACGTGGCGTCACATCGGCCTCGAGGGCACACAGCAGATCACCGCGATTCTGGTTCACCCGCGCGACCCCAACCTCGTGTTGGTCGCCGCCCTGGGCGGGTTCTTCCAGACCCAGAGCGACGCGCGCGGCGTCTTCCGCTCCACCGACGGCGGAGCGACCTGGGTCAAGACACTGTACATCGACGACAAGACCGGCATCGGGACGCTCGCCCGCGCGGCAGACGCGCCTGACGTCGTCTTTGCCGCAACCAGGTTTCGCTATCTCGCCGCAGGGGCCCGCACAGCACCGCAGCCGGACACCGCCCAGACGCGTACGCGTCTCTACAAATCGACGGACGGTGGCCTCACCTGGCGAGAGATCGCGGGCGGCGGCTTACCGCCCCTCCGAGGCCGTGCGTCCATCGCGGCCGCGATCGGCAGCAACGCGCAGCGCGTCTATCTCATCGGCGACTTCGGACTGTATCGCTCTGACGACGGCGGCACCTCGTGGCGCCAAATGGCCGCCGACGATAAGCGGATCGCGAACGCCCAGGGTGGCTACAACTCCGGCGTGTACGTCGACCCGAAGAATGCCGACATCGTGTACACGTTCCATGTGACGGCGTACAGGTCCACCGACGGAGGCAACAGCTTCACCGGATTCAAGGGGGGGCCTCCCGGCGGCGACGACCCGCAGGTGATGTGGATCGACCCCACCGACGGCAAGCGCATGCTCATGGGCTACGATCAAGGAGCGATCGTGTCGTTCGACGGCGGCGACACCTGGAGCTCGTGGTACAATCAGTCCACGGAGCAGGTCTACCACATCGCCACCGATAACGCCTTTCCCTATTGGATCTATGCGACCCAGCAGGACGCGGGCGCGATCGCCACGCGCAGTCGCGGCGACCTGGGGACGATCACGCCCATCGACTGGAAGCCGGTTCCCGGCTGGGAGTGGGGCACAATCCTGCCCGATCCGCGCGATCCCAGCATGGTGTTCTCGAGCGGACTCAGCATATCGAAGATCAGCTATCCCGGTGGAGCATGGATCAATGTGGGGCCGGAGCAGGATCCGTCGCTCAAGCTGCGCAGCTCGCTCAACGCGCCCATCGTCTTCGCGACGTGGCACGGCAAGCAAGAGCTCCTCGCGGGTTACCAATACGTCATGGCGAGCACGGATCGCGGCGCGACCTGGGCCAAGCTGAGTCCCGATCTCACCGTCCCGCATCCGGGAGTCCCAACGCTTACCGGAGTACACGAGCCCGCCCGCGATACGACCATGCCGCTCCGGGCCATCTGGTCCGTCGCGGCATCGACGGTCTCCCCCGGTGTCATCTGGACTGGTGCCACCAACGGCATCGTGCAGGTGTCGCGCGACCACGGGAAGTCATGGAGCGACGTCACCATCCCGGGCACCGAGATCGCCGCACGCCCGATTCGCCCCGCCGTCGAGGCCTCCGGGTTCGCCGCGGGCGCAGCCTACGCCGCACTCGACTTCCACTCTCGCGGTGATTATGGCCCGTACATCTACCGCACCCGCGATTATGGGAGAACGTGGACGAAGATCGTGACCGGTTTGTCGCCGACGCTGCCGGGCGGAGCGTTCGTGCGTGTCGTTCGAGCGGACCCAAAGCGGCGCGGTCTGCTGTTCGCGGGCAGCGAGAGCGGAGTCTACGTCTCGTTCGACGACGGCGACACGTGGCAATCGCTGATGCTCAACCTCCCTACCACGCAGTTCAACGACATCGCGATTCATGACAACGATTTGATCGTCGGCACGTATGGTCGCGGCATCTGGATCCTCGACGACTTCGCGGTGCTACGCCAACTCGACCCGGCCGCGGGGGCCGAGCCGGCCCATCTCTATGAGCCCAGTGATGCGGTGCGCGTGCGGCGCAACGTGGACTACAACACGCCCTTCCCGCGCGAGGAGCCCCAGGCACCAAACCCGCCGGAGGGAGCAATCTTGTATTACTCGCTGGCGGTCAAACCGTCGGCCCACATTACGGTCGATGTCCTCGATGCGAGGGGCGACGTCGTACGCCACCTGACGAGCGCTCCCACGCCGCCCGTGCGCGAAGCGGCGCGTCCCCCGATGGAGAGCTTCTGGCTCGCCCGGCCCAGCGCACTCCCCGTGAACGTCGGGCTCAATCGTGCCACGTGGGACATGAGATACGACGCACCGCCCGCGTTCGCCCACAGCTTCGCGTTCAACGGCAATCCCGGCTCGACACCGGCATTGCCGGAAGGGCCGCTGGCGCTGCCGGGCGTGTATACGGTGCGGCTCACGGTCGACGGTCGACGCTACACACAGAGCATCGCGGTGCGCGCCGACCCGCGTACACATGTCTCCCCCGTAGCGCTCGCCGCCCAGCATGCGCTCCTCATGCGGCTAAACTCCGGACTCCGGGCGACGTGGGATGACTTCAGGCCCGTGGCCGCACTGCGGGCTGCGGTGGCGCGGGTCCCTCCTGACACGGTTTCGGAAGTGGGGAAAGCGGCGAAGGCGCTCGCGGCGACCCTGGATTCGATCGCCGGCGATTCGCTCGCAGACGCACGCCAGGTATGGGACGACCGGCCAGCGGCCTGGAGCCTGGTCGAGTTGAACAGCGAGTTCGGGCTGCAGCTGACCGCGCAGGACAACGCCGACCACGGGCCAACGCAAGTCGCGCTGGCCGAGGCACGCCAGAGCTGCGCTGAGCTAGGGAAGGTTGTCGGGCGTTGGCAGCAGACCGTTCAACGGGACGTGCCGGCGTTCAACCAGCTGCTGGCGCGCCATGGCATGACGGCACTCGCGATCCCGCCGGCAGGAGGGACGCTCTGTGCTTCATAAACAACAGCACCTCATGGGTCTTTAAGATCATGCGGGTCAAGACCGACGTTGTTCTCCTCCTGCTGTGTCTTGCGGTGCCGTGTTTCGGCCAGGTGAAGGTGCCCGATACGCCTGCCGGACGGAAATTTTCCGCGTGGCTGGAGGTTTTCAATCGCGGTGATCGCGACGCCTACAAGGAGTTCATCGATAAGAACTATCCGTCAGACCCTCTGCCGGTGGACCGGGAGATGGCGTTTCGAGAGATGACGGGCGGCTTCGACGTGAAGCAGGTGGAGCCATCCACGGCGGACACGCAGGCCGAGCTGCTCCTGCAGGAACGGAATTCCGATCAGTTCGCTCGAATCTCGGTAGTGGTCGAGCCTGCCGAGCCTCACAGGATCGTCGGTCTCGAAATCGCGGCGGTGCCACGTCCGGCCGCGTTTCCCGTCCCGCATTTGAGCGTGGGCGACCTGATCGCGGCGGTACGGAAAAGGCTGGATCTGGAGGCCGCTGCGGGCCGTTTTTCCGGGACGGTGTTGATCGCCAGGAACGGCCAGTCGGTCCTCGCTGAGGCGTACGGGCTGAGCGATCGCGAACACCAGACGCCGAACCGGCTGCAGACGCGCTTTCGTATCGGCTCCATGAACAAGATGTTTACCGCGACTGGGGCGCTGCAGCTGGTGCAGGCAGGCAAACTCGGGCTCAACGACCCGTTGGGGAAATACCTGACCGATTACCCCAACAAGGACCTCGCCGCGAAAGTGACGGTCTATCACCTTTTGACCCACACCGGCGGCACGGGAGACATTTTCGGACCCGAGTTCTCGACACACCGCCAGGAGCTGCGCACCCTCGACGATTATGTGAAGCTGTACGGCAGCCGCCCGCTCAGGTTCGAGCCGGGCAGCAAGTGGGAGTACAGCAATTACGGCTTTATTCTGCTCGGCGTCATCATCGAAAAAGTGAGCGGCCAAAGCTATTACGACTACGTGCGAGACCACGTTTACAACCCGGCAGGTATGAGTTCGAGCGGCTCGGAGCCGGAAGATCAGGCGGTGGGCGATCGCAGTGTGGGATACACGACGATGGGTGGAGGTACGGAGCATCCGAACACGGAGACGCTGCCGTACCGCGGCACTTCGGCGGGCGGGGGTTACTCCACCGTGGCAGATCTGCTGAAATTTGCGAATGCGCTGGAAGCACACGAGCTGATCGAGGCGCGTTATACGGAAATGCTGACGACGGGCAAGGTCGATACGCCGGGGGGCGGCCGCTACGCCTTCGGTTTCGACGATCACACGGCCAACGGCATCCGCTGTTTTGGTCATGGCGGAGGCGCGCCGGGGATGAATGGCGAACTCGAGATCTGTCCAACCGCCGGCTACGTTGTGGCCGTGCTCGCGAACCTCGACCCACCTGCAGCCGGCCGCATCTCCCAGTTCATTACAAACCGGCTGCCGGAGAAGTAACTCATCGGCTGCTGAGGCCAGTCTATGGCCAGGGGCAGAATCGAACTGCCGACACGCGGATTTTCAGTCCGCTGCTCTACCAACTGAGCTACCTGGCCGAGCTATGCAGCAGAAGAACTTAGCGGACCGACTGGGGCGGTGGGAGTGCCCGCTTCGCTGCGGCTGCGGCGACGTCGGCTTCATCGAGCAAACGCGTTCGCAGTGCTATTATCCATCCTTCCAATCCATCGAGCCCTCCAATGCGCACCGCGTTCTCGCTTGCCGCCACAGCTCTCGCCGTCACGCCGCTCGTCGCACAGGAACCGTATCGGCCGCCCGTGGTCGGCCGCTGGGATTTGACGCTCACGGCGCGCGACGGCCGCAAGCTGCCCTCGTGGCTCGAGGTGCAGGTCTCGGGCAATCACGTGCTCGTCGGGCGCTTCGTCGCGGTGGTCGGGAGCGCTCGGCCGATTTCCAAGCTCGATTATGCGAACGACACGTTGCGATTCGCGATTCCGTCGCAATGGGAGCAAGGCAGTGACGATTTGCGGCTCGAGGCGGTGCTGGCCGGCGACATGCTGTCGGGTGCGGTGACGATGCCCGACGGGACGCGGCTGCCGATGACGGGCGTGCGCGCGCCGTCGCTACATCGCAACGCTCCGCCGCGGTGGGGCATGCCGGTGCGGCTGTTCAACGGGCGCGATCTGACAGGATGGCATCCGGTGGGGGGCGAGAATCAGTGGAAGGTGGTCGCCGGCGTGCTGTCGAATCAGAAGGGCGGCGCCAATCTCGTGACCGATCGAACGGTCACCGATTTCAAGCTGCACGTCGAGTTCCGTTATCCCGCTGAGGGCAACAGCGGCATTTACCTGCGCGGTCGTCACGAGGTGCAGATCGAGGATCCCGCTGTCGGCACGACGCCCCCCGAGGCGCTCGGCTCGATCTACGGGTTCATCGCGCCGAACGAGTCGGTCGGGAAGAAGCCCGGTGAGTGGCAGACGTACGACATCACGCTGGTGGGGCGCCTGCTGACGGTGGTGCTGAACGGGCACCGGATTATTTCCGAGCAGAACATCCCGGGGCCGACGGGTGGGGCGCTCGACAGCAATGAAGGCGCGCCGGGGCCGATTTTCTTACAGGGAGATCACGGGCCGGTGGAATATCGCAACATCGTCCTGACTCCAACCCGCTGAGAGCCGAGCATAGGAGCCGAGATCCCGATTCCTTGAATCGCTAGACCAGATCATAGTTCAGTGTGAACGGATACTCGGAGCCGTGACTAAGCGCGGAGGTGCCATCACCGACCAGGCCACGCAGCTCTCCTGTCGCCGATCCAGGAATAACGGAATATGACTCCTTGGCGTGCCCGCTCTCGAACATCCCGATGCGTTGCAGCACAAATGTTCCGGCCTTACCACCAATTCGGCCGACAATCCGCTCGAGACCGACGAACGCAGCTGAGCCATCGCTCCTGTACATCATGAGATATTCAACCTGGCCTTCGCCTTCGATGTCCCCGCTGAACGTCTTCCGAACGCTGGCCCGCGTGAGTTTCGGCAAGTCCTGGCCCTCACTATAAGGCTTCTCATCCCAGACACTGATACTGAATCGTGCATTCGCGGTGTTCTTCATCTGACCTCCGCGGTAATCCGCCGCGTCAGCGTCACTCGGGCAAACGGCCGGCGCACGCCCGAGCTGTCATTGTCCAGGTGCCACTGCCAGGAATCGGTCGCGCGATTGTAGACGAACGTGTTATGGAACCGGTCGGTGGCGGTGTAGTTGAAGACGAACGGAATCGAATCGCCCGCCACATGGCCTCGCCCAATACCGGCCGCGTCAAATGCGCTGGATCCCGTGTTATCGAGCCACAGTACCGCATATTCACCGGAGCGCGGATCGCGCCCAAATAGGACGACGGCCTCGTATGGCGGCGTGCCGTTCGGCCCCCGCTCACGGGACACTTCGTGCATCTTCACGTACTCCCGTCCCAACATCCACTCGAAGTCCACATCATGGGTCGTGGACTGCCGCGCCATCGTGCCGCGCAGCACCCAATGACCGATGAGACGATCGAATAGGGAGTCGGGGTGGAGCGCCTGAGCGGGGAGTCGCGCGGCGCCAAGCAAGAGCCACAGCCCAGAGACAATGAAGAGGAGCGCTGAGAGCACGCCGGCCACGGTCCGCCGCATCCGGACTGCACCCACGATGAGCAAGAATCCATTGAGCACGTGAATACCCCCGATGGCGCCGGTGGTGAACCTACAGCCCCTGCTGGAACCGCAACCCGACCGTGCGATAGCGGAACCCCTCGGTCCGCGCCCCGCCGGTCGCAATCGCCACCGCGCTGTTCGTGAGCAGCCCGACCAGGGCAATTTCGTTGCTCGCGCCCCACCCGCGCGTGAGCGTGACGCCTATGTGCCACTCGAGCTGGTGGGCCGCGCCCATCATCACCTGCTGCGACCCCGCGCCGCCGTCCACCCGCGCACCCCAGCGCGCCCGGCGCCAGTCGGCGGTCACTCGCCCCTCGAGCACCGCGAACCGGTTCGGCGCGAAATAGCCCAGGGCTCCCGAGCGGCGGTACCCCATCACCCGCGCGAACGGCCCCACCTGAAAGCCGGACGCGACCCGTGCCAACACCGCCACCACGGCCGAGTACCGGCTGTTCGAGTCCGACAGCCAGGCCCCGCCGCCGCCCGCAGACACCGACCAGCGCGGCGAGGGCGAGATATCGACGCTCCA
>Ga0209350_1001242_pt1 | contig 11460 bp, 9 predicted proteins | sample GraSoi013_2_20cm_2_FD_185822 | JGI IMG/M metagenome (GOLD analysis project Ga0209350, IMG submission 185822) | Grasslands soil microbial communities from the Angelo Coastal Reserve, California, USA - Sample 09_27_2013_2_20cm (SPAdes) (version 2) | ecosystem: Environmental > Terrestrial > Soil >...
CTTCGCCATCCTGGGACCCGAAGAGTCCTGTACGGGCGACCCTGCGCGACGTATCGGCAACGAATATCTCTGGCAGATGATGGCCCAGCAGAACATCGAGGTGCTCGATGGTTACGGATTCAATACCTCCGCTAATCATAATGGCAGCGGGCACAATGGCCATAGCACCGGTTCTACTACCGTGGCCGCGAAGCATCGCACCATTATCACTGCCTGCCCGCACTGCTTCAACACGATCCGAAACGAGTATCCGCAGCTTGGTGGCAACTATGAGGTAGTGCATCACACCGTCTTCATCGACAAGCTTTTAAACGACGAGAAAATCAAGCTCCCCGCGGGCTTCGATCAGCGCAAGCTGACCTATCACGATCCCTGCTACATCGGGCGCTACAACGATGTCTACGATGAGCCGCGCCACGTCCTCAACGTCCTCAACAGTAACGGCGTCAAGGAGATGAAACACCATCGCAACAAGAGCTTCTGTTGCGGTGGCGGGGGTGGCCGCGCCTGGATGGAGGAAAAGATCGGCAAGCGCGTCAATCAAACTCGTGTGAACGAAGCCCTGGAAACGGGCGCCGATGTGCTCGCCGCTGCCTGCCCTTTCTGCATCACTATGTTTGATGATGGCCTGAAGGGCGTGGAAGCCGAGGATAAAATGAAAATCGAAGATATCTCCGAAATCGTCGCGCAGGCGATAGAATAATTTCAGCGCGAAAAATCGGCCTCCTTGCTGAGGCCGATTTTTCGCGCTGAAAAAAATTACAGCTCAACTTCATAAATGAAGTCATACTCGGTGCCGTTGCCAAAGTGATCGTGTAAAACCATCTGACCACGAGCCTCCTTAAAAGCACCTGTGCCACCAGTAATGGCGAGTGTCGTATCGGTACCATTATCATTATATGGCCCCTCCACCGTTATCTGTCCTCCGGCGAGAAAAACTGTCCAGAAACACTCCCATACTCCTGTCCCTTTTCCTGTAACCGTACGAACACAGTTCCCATTATCATGGCCAACCTGCTTCTTGTCGGCTACATCATAAACAGGGTTATGGAAGGCTAGTTGGTCACCCAAAGAGTCCCCCGCTGGCGGCACATCCCCAACAGTGTCGGTAACCGCATGCTCGATAACATGAATAGTAACTTCTTTTTTGTCATTCGCGTGAACGGCAAACACCCCCGTGTTTACCACAAACATAGCAACAACAAGCCCGAGGACGACCAGGGAAATAACGCCGGTGGGAATAAGAGACTTCTTCATCTTTCTGACATCTCCTTTTATTTCAATAAATCGCGTGCTATAACTAAACGCTGAATCTGATTCGTCCCCTCATAAATTTGCGTAATCTTCGCATCACGCATCATCCTCTCAGCGGGATATTCCTTCATATAACCGTAACCACCCAGAATCTGGATTGCATCACTGGTCACCTCCATCGCCCGGTCCGAAGCATACATCTTCGCCATTGCCGAGTATCGCCCAAATTGCTCCTCGCCGCGATCAACCATCTCGGCGGCATTATAGACCAGCAACCGCGACGCCTCAACCTTCGTCGCCATGTCCGCCAGCATAAATTGAATCCCCTGGTTCTCAGCAATAGGCTTGTCAAACTGCACGCGCTGTTTAGCATAGGCTATCGCCAGGTCAAGCGCCCCCTGCGCAATACCCAGCGCCTGCGCGCCAATCCCAATGCGCGTCTGATCCAGCGTCGACAGCGCGATTTTAAAGCCATCACCTTCTCGCCCCAACAAATTCTCAGCGGGCACTTCACAGTCCATGAAAATCAATTCGGCGGTCTGCGAGCCCTTGATACCCATTTTTTCCTCGATCCGTCCCACGGCAAACCCGGGAAAATCCCTCTCCACAATAAAAGCGCTGATCCCCCGTGTTCCGGCCTGCGGGTCCGTGATAGCAAAGATCGAGTTGACCTGCGCCAGTCCGCCATTCGTAATAAAGCGTTTGGAGCCGTTAAGAATATACGTATCTCCCTTGCGCACAGCCCTTGTCTGCATCGCCGCCGCGTCGGACCCAGAACCGGCCTCCGTCAAACCAAAAGCAGCCGTCCACTCCCCACTCGCCAGGCGGGGAATATACTTACGCTTCTGCTGTTCGTTCCCTGCTAACAAAATAGGCATCGCGCCAAGTTGCTGCACCGCCAGAATCAAAGCCGTCGTGGCACAATGGCGCGAGAGTTCCTCGATCGCCATCACCACCGCCAGTTCGCTGGCCCCAATTCCGCCATACTCTGTCGGAAAAGGCATCGCCAGGATATCCTGTTGCGCCAATAACTCCTTCAAATCCCAAGGAAACTCGCCCGTATGATCAATCTCAGCCGCCCGTGGCGCCACCCTTTCCAGAGCCAGCTCGCGAATCGCCTCAATCAATGCCTTCTCGTCTTCAGTTACATGGGCTATAGCCATGGAAAATGCTCCTTCGTGATCTTCATACATGAGATATCCAAACAGCCTACAGTGGAGTATATCACATGCACACCGCTCTCCAATGCACGTGTAGATAAGGCTCCGCACCCTCCCAGGAGGTTCAAGCACAAGACTACATATCTGCGCCGAAGGCCAGGACAAATCGCTGGTGTTATGGTGACAGGCGGCGAGCGGCATGCTACAATTGCTTATGAACCGTGGATACAAGCAAAATCTATCGAACAACGTGGTAAAGGCCAGCCGTTGCAGCACCCACTGGGAGAATACTGATGCAATACCTCCACCCTGTTATCACAGTAGAGTTGTTTCCTGAAGAGCGCTTAGCTCTCTTACACTTGCTCAATGCGCTTCCTGACGAGCAGTGGGCGAACCCCACCGTGTGTCCTGGCTGGTCCGTACATGATTTGGCCTTGCATCTGCTGGGAGACGATATTGGCATTATCTCGGCTAGACGGGACGGCTATAGAGAGCCCCGTACCCCGGCGAACCTGGATCTATCGCAATGGGCTAATCTAGTTGCGTATATCAACCAGCGCAATGAACAGTGGGTTCAAGCCATGCAGCGCATCAGCCCACGCTTGCTCTGTGAGTTTTTGCAGATGACCGGCGAGGCCATTGCGCGCCATTTTGCCCAGCTCGATCAGTTTGCGCTCGGGGTGCCCGTCCATTGGGCAGGCCCTGATCCAGCACCAGTCTGGCTTGACACAGCACGTGAATATACCGAACGCTGGGTGCATCAGCAGCATATCCGTGACGCGGTCGAGCAGCCCGGGTTGAAAGAACGCCAGTGGTTGGCCCCTGTATTGGAAACATTCGTGTATGCCCTGCCCCAAACCCTGCGGCAAGTCAATTCGCCCCTGGACACAACGGTACAACTCGTCGTGACAGGGGATGCGGGTGGTACCTGGTCAGCAGTCCGAACTGATCAAGCGTGGGCACTCTCAACAGAAGCTGCGCGAGAGCCTGATGCCAGGGTGACGATGGACCAGGAAATTGCCTGGCGTTTGTTCACGAAAGGCCTCAGCAAAGATGAAGCCTTACCGCACATCGGACTGGAGGGCAATAGCGTGTTAGCTGATAAGGTGCTCGATATGGTGTCAATCATCGCTTGAGAACCTTCCTCTCAAACGCCCACCGTTCACATCTCCCAGAGCCCAGCTATTGGGCGCCGTAGCTGGCTGGCCTCCCCTTTGATCTCTGTGTACGAAAGTGTCACGCCAACCATCAAAGTTGCGTGTCAAGAGTGATATGGTACGCAATACAAACAAAAGCAGGAGATCTTGTTCGTCCGCCTGGCAAATACGGATGCTTACTGAGCATAAAGCCTCCTTTTAAGGAATAGCTATGGTAACCAAATCACAAGAGAAGCACACACACACGAAGCAGAATAATCATAGGCCAGTTATATCAACCATCAAAAAGGGCATGAAAACCTTAGGCATGTTCTGGATCAAATTCAATAATGACTGGTCGTGGAACAATGCAGCAGGGCTGGCCTATAATTTATTGCTGTCTATGTTCCCCCTCGCCATTGCTTTACTGGCCATCCTCGGGTTTTTTCTGGGTCAACTTGATCCAGCTGCATATAACCACGTGATTAACCAGATCGAACAGATCTTTCCGGCCGCAACGTCGTCAGAAAGCATCATTAAGTCTGCTCTTGAGCATCTCGCTAAAAATTCTGGGATCCTGGCCATTTTTGCCCTCGTTTTGGCGATCTTTAATGGCTCACGCCTCTTCCTATTCATTGAAGGGAGCCTTGATATCATTTATCATGTGCGCCCGCGGGGAATTATAGCTCAAAATGTTGTGGCCATCGTCATGCTGTTGCTGTTCATCGTACTCATCCCGCTTGCAATATTTGCCTCGGCTGTTCCTGCCTTTATCGTCTCTTTTCTACCACAGGATCCCTTGAGCCAGATCCCTGTCAAAGGGATCCTCTTGAGTATCAGCGGTATTGTAGGTGGGTTAATCGCGGGGTATATTTTGTTTCAGGCCATCTATATGATCGTTCCAAATCAAAAAATCAGTTTCCGGCACAGCTGGCCCGGGGCAGTAGTAGCAGCAGTACTCCTCGAATTATATCTTGCGCTCTTTCCATTGTATGTGACGTTCTTCCTGGGAAGTTTCGCTGGAGCTCTGGATCTTCTTATTCTCCTGATCTTCTTTTACTATTTTGCCATGATTCTGTTTTTAGGCGCTGAAGTCAATGCTTTCTTTGCGGGCGTGCGGAATACCCCTTATGATCTGGCTACATTAGTCCATCTTGTGACAAGCCATCTTCCAACCAGCGAAAAGGATGTAAAGGAACAGGCGTCAGCCACTCATAAGAACGAAGTGCCGAAAGAGATACGTCCGAAGCCTGAATCATGAAAAACCGGTATCACATCCCATGATACCGCTTGAGAAGGCAAACTGCACCATACCTCAACTGTCAGCCATTGCCCCTAGGCAAATGGACATCTACGTGATATAATTAGGACAGAATTGAGGAAACCTTTTGAGAAAAGTGGGCATCCAGTCCACTTTTCTGCTTGCCAGGGACTTTTTTCTTTGCACTCGAAAAAATGATGAAAATGTCTACCTAGCGCCAGCGGGAGGATTATGGCTATGAGAAGCGAATTTCAGGCGGCAATTGCACAATTAATTGCCGAAAAAGGACTACCCCGCGAAGTGGTAATGGAGACGGTTGCCACCTCCCTACTCGCGGCTTACCGTAAAAGTTTTGGTGGCGGAGAGAATATCCGCATCGAGGTAGACAAAAATGGCGAGGTGCACGTCTGGGCCATGAAGCGCGTCGTTGCCCAGGTTAGCGATCGCAACGAGGAAATCTCGTTGGCAGAGGCGCAGCTTCTCGTCCCAAGAGCCGCTCTTGGTCAGTCTATCGACGTTGATTCATCATCCATTTTCAATCGCATCCCAACGCAGACAGCCAAACAGGTCATCTTGCAGCGTATTCGCGAAGCAGAACACGAACACCTCTATGACCAGATCAAAAACTGGATGGGCGAAATTCGCCTCGGCACGCTCACGCGCAAGGACCCTGTCCGCGGTTGGCTCCTTGACTTCGACCTGGACAAAGCGGATAAAATCGAAGGCGTCATGCCCATAAGCGAAGAAGTACCTACTGAACGCTATCGTAACGGTCAGCGCATTCGCGTCTACGTCTACGATGTGCGTCGCAGCCAGGGCCGCATGTTGCAGATCATGGTCTCACGTACCCATCGCGACCTCGTACGCCGCCTCTTTGAATCCGAAGTGCCCGAAATTTATGAAGGGACTGTCGAGATCAAAGCCATCGCGCGTGAACCCGGTAGCCGTTCTAAAGTGGCCGTCGTCGCGCGCCAGGAAGGACTGGACCCCATCGGTTCATGTGTCGGCGTGCGCGGCTCGCGTATCAATAACATCGTACGAGAACTCAACGACGAGAAAATAGACATCATCCAGTGGAGCGCTGACCCTGCCTCCTTCGTGGCCAACTCGCTTAGCCCGGTAAAACCGCTCAAGGTAGAGCTGCGCGAATCTGACCATACCGCAGTCGTCACCGTTCCCGAGCGGCAACTCTCGCTCGCCATCGGCAAAGATGGTCAAAACGCCCGCCTTGCCGCCAAACTTAGTGGCTGGCGTGTCGATGTTGTCAAACCCGCCGAAGGCGAAGTCTTCGAAGATCGTCCAGATCAATTCCAGGAGCCAGTCGCCTCCCAATCTTCACGGCGTGATCGTGGAGACCGCTCTCAAGGCCGCCACGATCGCTATGACCGTGGAGGAGAGGGCGGTGGTGGAAGCAGGCGCTCAGGGCACCAGCGTGATCGCGGCAGTCATCGACACAATTCATCATATGGTTATGACACGGATAGGGAGTAGCAAGATGGCAAATACAGGGAAAAAACAGCCGAAGCGGCCAAAACATGTTCCATTACGCACCTGCATTGCCTGCCGGGAATCCAAACCCAAGCGTGAATTGCTACGCGTCGTGCGCACACCCGATGGTCATGTCGTCATTGATCCGACGAGCAAAAAGCCTGGGCGAGGAGCCTATCTCTGTGCCCGGCTCTCTTGTTGGGAAACCGCCATCAAGAAAAAGCGCCTGGAGCAAGAATTTGAGCTGACCTTGTCGGACGAAGATCGCGCCGGACTCGACGCCTTCATCGCTACACTGCCCAAGGAAACATCAGTTGTTAAATGATGTTGCAAGAACGTCGATAGTAAGCTATACTGTGATATCATCATATATCATCCCTCGCCCTCAATTTGAGGGCGAGAAATCACTCAATATTGGCATCCAGCCCAAAGGTTGGACCAGCAGTTGAAATAAGTAAAAACGATGCGTCATTTTATCTCGACTCTTGATAGAGACACAGCCCCTCGTCAACAGGGCCGTTGTGCTAAGCGAATGTTTGCGGAGCGATAGCTATGACAAATTAACCATAGCAACCGCGCCTGAAGGCGCAGACAAAAAAATTGCCTGGCACTGCAATAACGGGGGACTGTCTCCTTTTCCCGATTAAGTGGAGAAGGCGGCAGTACTTTTTTGTCGCTGTGAAGAGAGATTTCCGACGCCATTTAAGGCGCATCATCGATAGAAGGGAGTCTTCTTCATGAGAAATACATCTGAGTCTCCAGATGCAAACGAGCAGGTGCAGGCAAAACCAGCTACCACCAAAAGCCGTGCTGGTACCCGCTCAAAAACAGAAAGTGCTTTACTAAGCACCCCGGAAAAACCGGAAAGCCCGGAACAGGATACAAAGCCTGCCACGCGGCGGCGTACGACATCCGCCACTACAACTAAAGGTGCATCAGAACCTGCGGCTCAGCATGCCACAGATACTGCTGCCACGCCGTCTGATACTACAACACGTCCATCACGTCCAGCAGCGGCACAGCGAACCAGCACCACAAGGAAGGCGGCAGCAACTCCTGCGGCCCAACCGGAAGTTCCCACACCTGCTGAAGCGACGCCACGCACTACACCTGCGCAGCGGACTGGCGGGCCAACGACCACACCAACGCCAATCCAGCGTGGTAATGCCGCAGGAACCCCTGCGCAGCGCCTTGCACAGGCCGGTGCTCCCGGTCAGCGCTCGACGCAGTCTGGCGCTCCCACGTACCGGCCCGCTGGACCAGGCGCCCCTGCACAAAGGCCGCCCGCTGGAACACCTCCCCGCTCTAACAGCGTTGGTGGCGCGCCAGCTCAGCAAGCGACCCATTATCCCAATACGCAGACTCGACCCGTCAACAGGCAAGGGGGGACGCAGACCGCACCCAATCGTCCTGGAGCTGCTATTCGTCCCGGAGCGCCACGTCCCGGAGCACCGCGCCCGGCTGCACCAGGACATCCTGCGTCGGCAAGGCCAGGAGCTCGACCCGCTACTCCGGCTCAGCGCTCTCAGGAGCGACGAGCAGCCGCTGTGAAAGAAAAGGTCACAGGGCCGGTATCGATTCCGCCGCAGATTGTGGTAAAAGACCTGGCGGAGCTGCTGCACACAACGCCGAACGAAATTATTCGCGGCCTCATCAAACATAGCATTTTTGCCAACATCAACCAGATTGTTGAATACGAAAAGGCTGCCCTTGTCGCCGAGGAACTCGGCTTCGAACCAAGCCTGAGCACGATCACGACGGCTCCTGCCGTTCAGAGCGATAGAGGGTTATCGGCCAACGAGGCCATGATGGCTACTCGCAACGATGACGACATGGTCGTTATACCTCCAGTTGTCACTATCATGGGCCACGTTGACCACGGGAAAACATCGCTACTCGACATGATTCGCAAAACCAAGGTCGCGGCTGGTGAAGCAGGTGGCATTACACAGTATATCGGTGCCTACCAGGTCGAAGTAAACGGGAAGAAAATCACCTTCCTTGATACTCCAGGTCACGAGGCATTTACCGCTATGCGCGCGCGCGGTGCTCAGGTAACGCACATTGCGGTCATTGTTGTCGCCGCCGATGACGGCGTTATGCCTCAAACGCGCGAAGCCATCGATCACGCCAGGGCCGCCAAAGTACCGATCATCATCGCCTTGAACAAGATCGACAAGGCCAATGCTAACCCCGATCTTGTCAAACAGCAGCTCGCTGAAATAGGTGTGGTGATTGAAGAGTACGGTGGCGATGTCGTCTGCGTACCCGTCTCGGCACGCAGAGGCACCGGCATCGATGACTTGCTGGAAATGATTTTGCTGGTGGCCGAGGTACAGGACATCAAAGCCAACCCGAATCGCCCGGCAACCGGTGTCATTATCGAAGCAAAATTAGAGAAAAACACAGGCCCTACCGCGACCGTACTCATCCAGCAGGGCACGCTCAAAATGGGCGATAATATCGTCGTCGGCCCCATGTCTGCCAAAGTGCGCGCTATGTTTAACGACCGCGGCAAACGCATTCAGAAGGCGGCGCCCAGCACGCCGGTCAGTATACTTGGTCTGCCCGAAGTGCCTAACGCCGGTGATCGCCTCGAGGTCGTAGCCAGCGAGCGCGCCGCCAAAATACAGGCGACAAAGGTGGCGGAACAGCGGCGCTCCGATAGTATGCCGCTTGGTCAGGTCAGCCTTGACACCCTCTACATGCAGATGCAGGAAGGCAAGGTCAAAGAACTGGCTGTCGTCCTCAAATGTGACGTTCAGGGAACAGCTGAGGCCATCAAAAATGCACTGACAAAAGTTGGCGAGGAGAATATCAAGGTACGCCTTATTCACGAAGGCATCGGGAACATCAACGAAACCGACGTTCACCTCGCTTCCGCCTCTGGAGCCATCATCATCGGCTTTAACGTCAAGGCCGATGGGGCTGCTCTGCGCCTGGCGCAAAAAGAAGGCGTCGATATCCGCTACTACGATGTCATCTATAAGCTCATCGACGATATTCAGGCCGCTCTCACCGGTATGTTGGAGCCGACGTACCGCGAGGTCATTGAAGGGCACGCCGAAGTAATGCAGATCTTCAAGGCTGGGAAGAACACAGTGATCGCTGGCTGTCGTATCACAGACGGCAAAATCACCCGCTCTTCACAGGCACGCATCCTGCGTAGAAATGCCACCGGCATAGTCTACGATGGCAAGATCGCATCGCTGCGCCGGGGCAAAGACGATGTGCGCGAAGTTGCCACCGGCTACGAATGCGGCATTGTCCTCGATGATTTCACCGATTTTGAGATCGGGGATATCATCGAAGCATATTCGAAAGAGCGCGTGAAAACAGGAGCATAAGTTACATGGATGAGGGAGCGCGGGGGTCCCGGCCCCTGTGCTCTCTCATACGTTAAAGGGAAATATCCATGGCAAATTCACATAGGCAAGAAAAACTGGGCGAATTAATCGCGGTTGAATTGAGCGACCTTATGCGCACTCGACTGAAAGACCCGCGTGTCGGCTTCGCCAGCATCACCCACGTAGAAGTTAGCGGCGATTTTCGCCATGCCAAAATTTTCGTCAGCGTCATGGGTAGTCCGGAGGATCAGGCAGCTACCATGAAAGGGCTAAAACATGCCTCTGGGTACCTGCGCCATGAACTCGCCGAACGCATCACTCTCCGCTATATGCCCGAGCTAGTCTTCAAACTCGATACCTCGATCGCAGAAGGCGCGAAAGTGCTTGAACTCATTCGACAAAACGAGCAAGAACAACATTAGAGGTGGAGGTATCGATATAACTACCAACAAAGCACTGAACCAGCAATTGGACCCGGCATTGCTGAGGCAGGCATTGGCTCTCATTCATTCAGCTCAACGTATAGCCGTGATCGCTCATGAACATCCCGATGGTGATTGCCTCGGTTCTGCCCTCGGGCTGGCTCACATACTTGGTCAAGTCGGCAAAACCTGCGTGATCGCCTGTGCCGATCCTGCGCCAGGCAACCTCGCCTTTATGCCAGGTATAGATAAACTGCAACATACGCTGGATAACGAGGACTACGATCTGGTCATTGCCCTCGATGCCGGTGAGCTATCGCGTTTTGGTTCCCTTTACCAGAAGCACCAGGCATTCCTTGAACGCGTGCCCATCCTCAATATCGACCATCATCTCAGTAGTAGTGGCTGCGGAAACGTCAATATCATCGACCCCATCTCCGCGGCAACCGCCGAACTCTTGGTCCTATTTCAGCAGCAAGCAAAGCTACCTTTGAACAAGGATGCTGCGCTCTGTCTGCTCACTGGCATCATCACCGATACCAGCTCATTCCAATTCACAAACACCACTGCCCGCACCCTGGAGGCCAGCGCCGTACTCTTACGCGCCGGAGCCGTCCCAGAAACAGTTGTACAACCTATCTATCGCACGCGTCCCCTCGCACAAATGCGCTTTCAGTCCCTCGTCATCTCCAACGCGCAAACCTCCTGCAATGGGCGCCTCATCTGGTCGCAGGCCACCGACGCCACCCTGGCTGTAGCGGGCGCTACACCAGACATGGACGACAATTTCTCTGGTCTCCTGCGCGACATCGAAGGCGTAGAGGTAGCTGTTTTCTTCAAAAGCTACGGTGATCCAAACATAACCCGCCTCAGTATGCGCAGTGCCGCTCCCTACAACGCCGCGGAAATCTGCCAGCGCATCGCCAATGGCGGGGGTCATGCCCGCGCTGCCGGCGGTACCCTTCACCTGCCCATTGATGCCGCCACCAAACTGGTCATCACCGAACTAGAGCGCATCATGTGTACCTGATCTTTTGGTGTCGAAACGCCTTGAGCCCTATTCGCAGCCCAAATGAGCAGCGTGGCATGATAGAACGAATAAAGAAAATCTAGAGCTTTAGCAAATATTATGGACGGAATACTCAACATTAACAAAGCCACAGGCATGACTTCTCACGACGTCGTAGCAAAAATACGCAACGTACTCAAACAGAAACGCGTCGGACACGCGGGAACGCTCGACCCCGCCGCCAGCGGCGTCCTCCCCATTTGCATCGGCCTGGGAACGCGCGTAGCCGAATATCTCAGCGAAAGCGGCAAAGCCTACCTGGCCGACATCATCTTTGGCATAGTCACCGACACCTATGACAGCGAAGGCAGCATCATACGCAC
>Ga0209350_1001245_pt1 | contig 11444 bp, 10 predicted proteins | sample GraSoi013_2_20cm_2_FD_185822 | JGI IMG/M metagenome (GOLD analysis project Ga0209350, IMG submission 185822) | Grasslands soil microbial communities from the Angelo Coastal Reserve, California, USA - Sample 09_27_2013_2_20cm (SPAdes) (version 2) | ecosystem: Environmental > Terrestrial > Soil >...
GCGAGGGGCCAGGGCGACCGCAAGGATCGCCCCTCCTCCACAGGGAAACAAGCGCTAGCTTACCACCGAAAAAATAACCTGACTCCTAGTATTGCGCCCAGACCAAGGGAAAGCAATGCCAGGAGATGGTCATGAGCGGTATCGAAGAAGTAAGCACCCGCCAGACTGGCCACAAACATCAAAGCGAGAGCAAAGGGGAAGGCGTCGCCAGTCCTTTCACGCCTGCGAAAGGCTCGTGCCCCGACGTCGAATTCTCCAGCAATGCGAATCTCAAGCTGCCCCGCCTCCAGCTTGGTGAGGATGCGCTCCATCGAGCGCGGCAATCTCAAAAGCGTGGTGACTGCCTGCAACATCTGGCTGAGGAGCTGCTGCGTTGTCAGTCTCAGACTCTCCAGGTTAATCCCCAGGAATTTGCGGGCGTAGGGGGTTGCGCACTCAATGAAGTTAAAATCGGGCGCCAGCCCTGTCGAAACGCCCATCAGCGTGCTGACAGCCCGGCCCAGGAAGGCATACTGCGCCGGAATCTGGAAGGGTTGCCCATACAACAGCTTCCCGATCTCCTCGGCCACTTCGGGGTAGTCCAACTCGCGGACCTCCCCGAGCGTCAGGCCATAAAACTGCTCGAGCAAGGCTCGCAGGCCACTCTCCAGAGCCGCCAGATTGGCTCCTTTGCCGATAAACCCTAACTGGGACAAGGCCTGGACCATCGTCTCCGAATCGCGCGTCACAAAACTGAGAAACAGGTCTTTCATCGCTTGTTTCACGCTGCTGGTAATCGTGCCAACCATGCCAAAATCGACAAATTCGATGATCGGAACCTTGCCCAGCGTTCCTGGCTTGACAAAGATGTTGCCGGGGTGCGGATCGGCATGGAAGAAGCCCTCCTCAAAGAATTGGTGAAAGTACGATTGAACGGTGCGATTGGCTATTTCCAGGCGGTCAATTCCTTCAGCCTCGAGCCGGGCATAGTCATTGATTTTGATGCCATCGATCCACTCCAGCACCAGGAGACGACGCGAGCTATATTCCTCATACACGCGTGGAATGTAAATGGTTGGGTCATGTTTGAACATCTCTTGGAAGCGTTGGCAGTTGGCGGCTTCGGTAATGTAATCGATCTCTTCATACACGGTGCGTTCAAATTCGCGATACACGCCTTTGAGATCAATGAAGTTGCCGGTGTCGAGAAAGCGTGTAATCACCAAGATCACGAACTTGAGCGAGCTGAGATCCATGCGCACAAGTTGATCGATGTTTTGCCGTTGCACTTTGACAGCCACCTCCTCCCCGGTGGAGGCGAGCACGCCCTTATGGACCTGTCCAAGCGAAGCGGCAGCCGTCGCTTTGCGTTCCAAGGTGCTGAACATGTGCTCGACCGGTTGGCCGAGTTCCGTTTCGATGACGGAGACGACATGACTGAAGGGCTCGGCAGGGACCTCATCCTGCAGAGAGGCGAGCACGGCCAGCGCCTTCTCTGGCAAGAGGTCGGCACGTGAACTGAGGAACTGCCCAAGCTTAATCATCAAGACTCCAAGCTCGAGGGCGGTTTGACGAAAAGCAACCAAGACGTTGATCAAGACGTCGATGTTTGGCTCAACCTCAGAGTTGCCTTTCTCATGGGCACGCAAGACCCGGCGGCGTTCACGGTATATTACCCAGATCGTCCAGAGCAATAAGCGCGTGACACGCAGAAATCGTACAGCTTGTGAGAATCTACGTATTTTTGGCATTGTTCTCCTCATGCAAAAAAACATTTCATTTCATCGGTGACTAGCATAACATGTACGCTGACAATGTATATCCCCAGAAAGTGCTATTTTTCCCTCGCCCGGTCATAGGTCGACTAGTGCGAATACACTATGTGATCCATCCCTGTCATGATGCGGATCATCACCGCCATGTGCAAAAACCAGTGTGTTCTGAGGATGCATAATCGTTCTCAAGACGCTACACTCGAACAGTGGATGATCATATTTGCAGGGCCGGGAGGAGCAAACCGCCGGTCTGATTTGATATCACTGCTGTTGAAGAAAGGAGAGTGCGTGCCTGATCCATGTGCTTGACGTAAAAGGAAGGATCTCCGCACGGCTAGACAAAAAATGACCATACAGCCTGAAGTTGAAACCAATCGTCCCACGGCAAATGCCTGGAATCTCTCTGTCGGCCCGGATATTTGCAGAGATGTGCAAGCTGGACTCGATCACGAATGGTCTGTGACAAATGGGTTAGGTGGATATGCTGCTGGCTCTCTTGTTGGGGCAACGACACGCAGCTATCACGGCCTCCTTGTAGCAGCGCTTCGTCCTCCTGTCGAACGGGACGTTCTGATCACCAAAATCGATGAAACGATTGAACTACCGGGGAAAGGTATTCTCAAACTGGGCGTGAATGAGTACCGGGATGGCACCATCGACCCACAGGGATACAGCTACCTCGACACGTTTTCGTTAGAGGCCGATGTCCCCTGTTTTTGCTATCGACTGGACGAAAACATGACGCTCGAGAAGCGCGTCTGGATGGAATACGCACAGAACACGACGTATGTACAGTATGTGCTCTCTGCTGCCCCTGGTAAAGGAGAGCGTGACGCGCCTCTGACGCTCACGCTCACTCCTTACTGTCTCTACCGCAATTATCATAGCACGACACGTGGAGATGCCAACTGGCATTTTCTGGGAGAGGATGAGGGGAATCGCTGCCGCATACGTGCCTACGAGGGGGCCCCGGCCTGCGTCCTTGTCCTGGGATCGTCTGCCCATTATACCCCGACAGGGAACTGGTTCTGGGGTGTGAAGCACCGGCGTGACGCAGAGCGCGGCCTGCCCGACAGCGAGGATGTGTATCAGCCCGGCACGTTTCGCCTGCAGATGACGCCAGGGGAGCGTGTGACGATTGTCCTCAGCTCTGAACCTCAACTGCCGGCTGAATTTGGTGGCTCTCAACATGAAGTGGCGGTGGAGAAGGCCTGGACGCGCCACCAGCAGCGCGTCCAACAACTCCTGGCGACGGCGAATCAATCCAAAGATTCCCTGCCACAAAGAGATCCAGTCCTTGCCAGGCTGATACTTGCCGCTGATCAATTTATCGTCGCTCGCCCGGCGCGTGCGCGAGATAGCCAGCCGGATAGTGGACAAGGGCATCTCTCCACCGAGCTTAAGACGGTCATTGCCGGCTATCCCTGGTTCACCGACTGGGGAAGGGACAGCATGATTTCCCTGCCGGGATTGCTCCTGGGTACGGGCAGGTATGACGAGGCGCGTGCTCTCCTCAAAGCATTTGCCTCCTATACCCACGGTGGTCTTATTCCCAACCGTTTCCCTGACAGTGGCGAGGCGCCAGAGTACAACACCATTGATGCGACCCTCTGGTTGTTCTATGTCCTTGATCGCTACATCGCGACAACAGGAGACTGGTCGCTGCTCAATGAACTCTTCCTGACGCTCAGCAGTAGTGTTGACTGGCATGTAGAAGGCACAATATATGGCATCGGCGTCGATCCGGCTGATGGTTTGCTGCGCGGTGGTACACCGGGAGTGCAACTCACATGGATGGATGCCAGGGTCGGAGATTGGGTGGTCACCCCTCGTCATGGTAAGCCTGTAGAGGTGAATGCGCTCTGGTATTATGCGCTCACCTGCATGGAATCCTGGGCAGGACGGTTCTCTCTCGATGCGAGCAGGTTCAGCCAACTGCGCTCGAAGGTGCGTGAGCATTTCGCCCGGCGCTTCTGGTATGATGCAGGAGGGTATCTCTACGATGTCGTCGATGTTGAGGGGATTGCAGGACAGCATGATGCCTCGCTGCGTCCCAATCAATTGTTTGCCGCGTCGTTAACCCCTTCGCTGTTGACTGGGGAACAAATGCGGAGCATGCTCCAGAAGGTAACAGAAACCTTACTCACCCCGTTGGGGCTGCGCTCGCTCAGCCCTGACGATCCATCGTACTGCAAGCACTTTGACGGGAATCAACAACAACGCGATGGTGCCTATCACCGGGGAACAGTGTGGCAGTGGCTGATCGGTCCATACGTTGATGTTCACCTCTCCGTCTACAACGACCGCGCAGCTCTACGCTCGTTGCTCCAACCACTTGTGCAGCATCTCTGGGATGCCTGCCTGGGTACAATCAGTGAAGTAGCAGAACCAGAACCACCTTTCACGCCGGCAGGGTGTTATGCGCAGGCCTGGAGTGTTGCGGAGGTTCTACGCTGCTGGCGGTCGGTACAGGTATAGTACAGAGAGTCCGGCCCTCAGCGGTTGGACTCTCAATCTTCACGGAGGAGGACCTATGATTGATACGACTCAAGCTTTCTTCGCGCAGCTCGCTGAACGTGGCTACGAACCGCTGCTTCATAGTGTCACCGGAACCTTCCGTTGGGATATCGAGGATGCAGGAAGCTGGTTCGTTGCTGTTAACAACGGATCGCTAACGGTGAGCAGAGATACGGTTGGAGCAGATTGTGCGCTTGCGTGTAGCCGAGAGGACTTCGACCGCATGGTGGTGGGAAAGCAGAATCCAACCACGCTGTTCATGCAAGGGAAGATGAAAATCACAGGCAATCTCGGCCTGGCGCAGATGTTCCAGCGGCTCTTCCCTGATGAGAGCCTGTTCGGCACCGCACAGGGTAAGAAAGAGAGGCAATGACCATGAGTGACAGAACGATTAGTGTCCTGGAGGGTAACAATTTCGTGGTCAGTGACTTACGGGGAGACATCGACGCCTCGCCGACTGAGCCGCTAGGCCTGTTTGCGTGGGATACGCGTTTTCTTTCACGCTGGCTGCTGACGGTAGATGGGCAGCGTCCGAACGTCCTGTCCACGGATGACCTCGATTACTTCTACGTGCAGTTCTTCCTCGTTCCGGGAACCGGCACCATCTATGTGGATGCAGACCTGTCGATCATCCGCAAACGAGCAGTCGGAAACGGCTTCCACGAGGATTTGACTATCCTCAATCACAAAGACCAACCGGTTGAACTCAAGGTGCGCATTGAGGCGGCAGCCGACTTCGTTGATCTATTCGAGGTCAAGGATAAACTTACAAAGAAAGGGGAATGCTACCAGCGGATCGAGAGCGATCGCCTGGTGCTGGGCTATCGTCGTGAAACGTTCGTCCGCGAGACCTTGATCACCGCCAGTGCTAAAACCGACATCGACGAGCATGGTCTGAGCTTCGCGGTGCATATCGAGCCTCACGGTGAGTGGACGACCTGCCTGGAGGTCGTCGCCGGCTTAGGTGGACTCGGCGAATATCACGAGGAGGCAACCTACGGACATGGAGATCGACGAGCGAGGCCCAACGTCAAGATGAGCCTGGATAAGTTGGGCGAAGCGGTCCCACGACTTTCGTGTGATTGGCCCTCGCTCCAGGTGACCTACCGTCGGAGTCTCATCGACCTGGCAGCACTGCGCTTTTACCCCATGGTGCTGCCTGGGCAGGCGCTCCCGGCGGCCGGCTTACCCTGGTTCATGACCCTCTTTGGCAGGGATAGCATCATCACGAGCTATCAGGCGCTCCCTTTCGGATCCCGACTGGCGGTGACGACCCTGCTTGTCCTGGCGCAACGACAAGGGACAAGGATCGACGACTTCCGCGACGAAGAGCCTGGCAAGATCCTGCATGAGCAGCGCTTCGGCGAGATGACCGCGTTCGAGGAACGCCCGCACTCACCGTACTACGGAGCTGCTGACGTCACGCCGCTCTTCCTCATCCTGCTCGACGAGGTCGAGCGCTGGACTGGCAACGCTGAGCTTGTACGGCAGCTTGAGATGGAAGCCAGGGCGGCGCTCACCTGGATCGACAAATACGGGGACCGCAATGGCGATGGCTATGTCGAGTACGACCGCCGCAACAAGGAGACGGGGCTGGAGAACCAGTGCTGGAAGGACTCCTGGAACTCCATCCAGTTCGCCGATGGCACGATCTCGCGCCTGCCGCGCGCAACATGCGAGATCCAGGGCTACGTCTATGACGCGAAGAGGCGCTGTGCGCGCCTCGCCAGGCAGCTCTGGAACGACCCTGCACTTGCAGAACAGTTGGAGAAGGAAGCTGCCGAACTGAAACGACGCTTCAACCAGGACTACTGGCTCGAAGATCGTGAATTCTTCGCACTCGCCATCGATGGTGATGGGCGCAAGGTTGATTCGCTGACCTCGAACATCGGGCACCTGCTCTGGAGCGGGATCGTCGAGGATGACAAGGCAGAGGCTGTTGTGCGCCACCTGATGGGCGAAAAGCTCTTTTCCGGCTGGGGCGTGCGCACCATGGCTGAAGGCGAGGGCGGCTATAACCCGATCGGCTACCATGTCGGCACAGTCTGGCCGCACGACAACTCGTTTATCGCCATGGGGCTGAGACGCTACGGCTATCGTGAGGAGGCAGCACAGATTGCGATGGGCATGCTCGAGGCGGCCACGTACTTCAAAGGACGCCTACCGGAGGCATTCGCTGGTTATCCTCGTGAACTGACAGGGTTTCCGGTGGAATACCCGACCGCATGTAGCCCGCAAGCCTGGGCCAGCGGGGCGCCGCTCTTGCTTTTGCGCGCGATTCTTGGCCTGGAACCGGTCGGTGACCACCTTCTCGTTGATCCAGCTTTACCGGCAATGCTCGGCCAGATCGAATTGCTCGACATCCCGGGACGTTGGGGTCGCGTCGATGCCTTCGGCCGGGGGAGAGTGGATACATCAGCAATGGAAGACAGTCGCCAGTCAGGTAAGGGAAAAGACGAAACGCAATAACAGATACAGATTCGAAACCAACCGGGTCGCCGCCCACGAACGAGCACAACAAAAGGATGACCTTCGAGCAGATCAATTTATAATGGCCAAAGCGAAACGTCAGGCTAGATAGGTGAGTGGTTAGTTTAGCTCCCCACGATAGTTTTGCGGTGGTCGTGGGGAGCTAAGCCAAAAGAGGGCGTTTAACTTGTAGCGCCTGCGGTCTCCCTCGCAGTACCGAAGGCCTCCCTCACACCGGGGAGCATAACATAAAGCAGGATGACGCCATTGAGCAGGAAGGACACGCTGACATCCTGCCAGGTGGATGAACCAAGCATGGCGACGAAGTCGAGCGTGAGTTCGAAGAGGGTGATGATAACCAGGAAGAGCCATGCGGCTGGATCAACCCGCCAGAGCATTTGCACCAGCCAAATGTATACCCAGACCATCAACCCCCACATCAGGGCATACCAGAAGCTGAACGTTCTGAAGGCTACGGGGCCGACAAAGAAGGGAAGGATCCCTAAGAACTGGAGCGCATTGATGGCCGCCAGGACAGCAGCGACACCAGCCAGGATGGCGAGAATAGTGACACCAACAGGACGTTGTTTCATGAGATTACTCCTTTCAATGATGAGGGGAAAGACATCTATTTCTTTCCCATACACTGCTTTAAGTCTACACACGCGAGGCTGAGAATACATCGCGTGAACGCACTATTTTTGCCCGCTATCAGAAGGGATTTGAGTTAAGGAAAGTCGGCCCATCCAGTGTGAATACACTAGGATGAACACACCACGTGAACCACTTCTATCATGTGACGATTTGTTATCGCAGCAGTCAAAAATAGTATATTCTACATTTGAATATCTTCACCGAGATAGTAGAACAGGGGGCGATTTGATGTCGCTCCACAACTGCGGCAGTGGTGCCAGGCCCAGCTCACGAACCAGCTTCTGCGCCGCCATCCCCGCAGCCTCCGTGAACGTCGGGTATGCCAGTTGCAGTTCGGCCAGTTGCTCGACTCTCATGCCGCTTGCCATGCAGGCTGCCACCATCTGAATGATTTCGACCGAGTATTCCCCTATGACGTGCGCTCCCAGGATATATCGGCGACGACGTTCGACGATCAGTTTGCAGAATCCTTCCGGATGGGCATCGACTACAGGACGCAGTAAGTCATCATACTGCACAACCGCAACGGCACAATCGTACTGCTGGCGGGCCTCGGCCTCGGTCAATCCGACGCTGGCGTATTCCGGGTCGGTGAAGCTGCCGCTGGGCACAATCTCATGCGTGAAGCGATGGTACGACCCAAGCACAGCATTTTCGGCAGCAATTCGGCCCTCATAGCGGGCACTCTGCACGAGCATACTCTGCCCGTTGATGTCTCCTGCCGCGAAGATGTGTGGCACGTTGCTCTGCAGGTAGTCGTTGACCGGGATATAACTGTGGGCTGTCTCCACGCCAGCGGCAGCCAGATTGAGCGCATCCACGTTGCCAGGCCAACCAGTCGCAAAGAAGACCGCGTCTACTCTCAGGCTGGCGGGACGCTCCTGCTTGCAGTAGTGCAGGCGAATGCCGCCATCGACCTTTTCCAGCCGCTCGGTTCCGGCACCGGTAATGACCGTCATGTGTTGCTTCTGGAAGGCATCGGCCAGTGTCACCGCGATATCCTCATCTTCCTGGGGAAGAAGCCGCGGGGCAAGCTCGAGCAGGTACACCTGGCAGCCGAAATCCTCGAGGATCGACGCCAGTTGGCAGCCGGTGGCTGCTCCACCAACAACCGCTACGCTCGCGGGCAACTGCTGGAGTGACCAGATGTCGCTGTACGTCAGGGCCAGTTCGGCCCCGGGTATCGGCAGTTTGCGCCCTCGCCCACCCACAGCGATGATGATCTTGTCCGCCTGCCACGTTCGCCCGGAGGCCTCGCCCACCGTCTGCTGATCGAGAAACCGTGCCGGACCAACTCCTTCGATGAGCTCTATGCCGGTACTGCGTATATACTCTGACAGGTGTTTTTTCTCATGGGCATAGTTCGCGACACGCCTGGCATTGGCTAACACAGCGGCCAGGTCGATCTGGGGGCGCGCTCCCTGTAACCCAAAGGTCTCCCAGGAACCCGCATCGCGGGCCAGCCGTGCGGCGCGGGCGAGGGTGCGTACCGGTGCCGGACCCTCGTTAATGCTGGTCCCTCCCACGCGCTTGCTCTCTATCAACGTCACATCGGCCTGCAACTCGCGAGCCTGCAACGCCGCATTTAACCCGGCGGGTCCTCCACCTAACACAATCAACTTCAATTCTCTCCTCCTTCCAGTATACTAAGCATTGTCATCTTCCTCCATCTTACGTAAAATGGCGCGCGCGGGAGCACCATCACTGCCGTCAATTTTGACCGGGAGGCAGATCAGCTCATACGTTCCAGGTTCGACCTGTGAAAGATCGAGACCCACAATTGCGCGCTTCTTGTGCTCAGCCGAGCACAAACCGAAGAAATTGACGAGCCATCCGATGGCAGATGCCGAGTTGCCCTCCCGAAAAAATGAGATAAACACGTCATCCTATGTAAATGATCAAACCGCACGTGTTACTGAGCAGACAGGTTTCTTGCCTTGCTCCTGTACCATTCCTCAAGCAAGTGTCTGGTGGCGTTCATGCTTGAGTTACACGCTCTATTGATCTCCGTGAATCATCGCGAAGGACATAAAAGGCTTCAGTGTGAAGTGTAGTTTGTCAGGAGCGAGAACACATCCAGTAAACGCACTATCTTTTTACGCTTTTGCAGCGATGAGCACTCGATCCGGATATATCGAGCAATGTGTTTGCACTAGTGGGTGCCTTCACAAGCTGATACGATCCTCGAGGTTCCTGACTACCGGTGCAAATATACCAGGTAGCCCTACTGGTTCAGGTGATTACCTGTTTCCCTGGTACCCAAAGATAGTGCATTCTGAGGATGTGCTCATATTCCTGGGCAAGTACACTTGTAACCGTGACCGGTGTGCTTTCCGTGAGGAAATGTTTAGCGGAGTCATGCTGGCTTGGAGGGTACTTTTATGAGTGAAGCAATTGCAACAAAGCAACCTGAAGCAGGCAAGTAATTACTGGTGTACACCTATCAGTTCGGAGTCAGGAGGAGACTATGTTAGACACGATATTTGAAGCGCCACGTAAGCGCCCTACCGGGGTTACAGCCATTGCAGTCCTGGTGTGCATTCAGGGCATCTTCAGGGTTCTGGCCGCTATCTTCTTTCTTTTGGGTGCTCTCTTAGGTGGGTGGGTGCTCACGACAAGTAGTGTCATTGTAGGTTTCCTCGCCGGGGTGCTTGTCCTGCTCTTAGGTCTCGCCTGGCTCTACATTGCCTGGGGACTATGGACGCTCAAGCGCTGGGCTTACTGGACGGCAGTGATCCTGTTGGCGTTCGATCTGCTGATCAGTTTATTCGGATTGACGCTACCCATCTCTGGAGTGTGGACGATTTGGGGCGGGGTAGTTCTTCCGGCTGTCGTTTTGATTTACTTTCTGGCTGCTCCCAATGTCCGTAGGGCGTTCCGTGGCTAAGTCGAATGGCACCTGTTGTAAGATTAGGAGGTATCGATCATGGCTTGTCTTTTTGCACTATTCGCGGCAGCTTTCCCGCGCCTGGCATTGCTCATCGTCTGGTTGTTCACCCCGTTAGTCAACCGGGCATTTGACACGTTCATCATCCCATTGCTCGGGATTGTCTTCCTGCCATTCACCACCTTGCTGTATGTCTTCTTATACATCCCAGGCATCGGCCTGACCGGGTGGGGCTGGTTCTGGATAGTCATAGGAGTCTTACTCGATATGGGCGCGTATGGAGGCAGCGCGGCTGCCAATCGACGGCGTATGCCTGGGTACAATAGTACGTATTAATTTGATACCTGATAACCATTTGTGCTCCATGCTTCCAAGATGGACTTGGAGCAGATTTGAATGTGAGAGGACCTATGTCAGATACCCTACTGGAAGCCCCACGTAAACGCCCGCTACTCATCTCAATTATGGCCTTCATCCTGGCAGTGCAAGGCGTCGTCTGGTTTATCCTCGGCTCCCTCGCCTTTGTTGCGGTGATCACCAATGGCAGTTTCAATGTCTACGGAGCCTCTGCTGCCGCCGATTCGCTAGACATCATTTCGGTCACGGGGCTCGTTTCAGGAGTGCTCTACCTTTTCTTCGCCTGGGCGCTGTGGACACTCAAGCGTTGGGCCTACTGGGCAACGCTCCTCATTGAATTTCTTAATATCATTGCAGGCGGTCTTCTCTTAACGCGTCCCAAAGCGCTCTACGCGCCAGGCGTAGGGCAAATTGCCCTCAGCTTGATCATTACCTTTTTCGTTCTGGCTTGTTTCCTGATATCGAGTAAGGTAAGAGAGGCGTTTGGAGTTTAGTACTGGTGTAAACACGCTATCCAATCCACTCTGCCACGTTCCTGACTGTTTCCTTGACATCCAAAAATAGTGTGTTTTGAGGATGTCATTGCGCCTATGGACAAGTACACTGGGAGACAGGATAGTGAGCGCTTTCAACATGTCCACTGCTGAATGTGGTTCAGGGCTCTCTTTGCCACTGAATTTGTGAAGCACCACAGGAAAGGACAAACATATGGTAACCACGTCTGAGAAGAGACAAAGCGCCTCCCGCGTACGAACCTACCTGCCCATCGAAGACTACAGCATCATCGGCGATCTGCATACCGTCGC
>Ga0209350_1001246_pt1 | contig 11433 bp, 8 predicted proteins | sample GraSoi013_2_20cm_2_FD_185822 | JGI IMG/M metagenome (GOLD analysis project Ga0209350, IMG submission 185822) | Grasslands soil microbial communities from the Angelo Coastal Reserve, California, USA - Sample 09_27_2013_2_20cm (SPAdes) (version 2) | ecosystem: Environmental > Terrestrial > Soil >...
CCGCCTCTCCTCTATCGAAGCGACCGAGGTCGATGACACGATTGCCCGGCTCCTGATCGAGGCCCCCCGCAATCTCGCGGTCCATCTGCATGCCCCGCTGCAGTCTGGATCCAACCGCGTGCTCAAGCGCATGGGCCGCCACTGGTACACGGCCGAGACGTACCGAGCCCGCCTGGAGTGGCTCGCCGCCCGGCTGCCGGTGCTCGGACTCGGGGCGGACATCATCGCCGGCTTCCCGGGCGAGACCGACGACGATCACGCTGCGACCATGGCGCTGGTTGCCGCGCTGCCCTTCACCTATCTGCACGTCTTTCCGTACAGCGAGCGGCCCGGCGCGGCCGCGGCGCGGCTGGGCGTGCCCGTGCCGCCGCGCGTGCTGCACCAGCGGGCGCGCGAGCTGCGCCAGCTGGGAGAGGCCAAGGCCCGGCGTCATCACGCGGCCCGCGTGGGCCAGACCGCCGACGGTGTGGTGAGCGGGCACGGGGCGGGCAAGGTCGAGGTGCTCACGCAAGACTACGTTTCGCTCTATCTTCCCACCCAAGAGTGGAATGGAAGCGCCCGCTTCGAGGTGACGGTTCGATAGCCATGCCGCGTATCTACATCGAGACGTACGGCTGCCAGATGAACGTCGCGGACTCCGAGCTCGTGCTCGGCGTACTCGAGCGGGAGGGCTACGTCGCCGTGGATGATCCTGCCGCGGCGGACGTCGTGCTGGTGAACACCTGCGCGGTGCGTGACCATGCCGAGCAGAAGGTGCTGTCGCGCGTAGGGGAGCTGAAGCGCTGCAAGCGGCCCGGCGGCGTGCTCGGCGTGGTGGGGTGCATGGCGCAGCGGCTCGGCCCCAAGCTGCTCGAGCGCATCCCCCAGGTGGACCTGGTGGTGGGCCCGGACGGCTACCGCGGGCTGCCGGAGCTGATCGCCCGGGTGCGCGCCGGGGGGGGCGAGCGCGCCGCGGACGTGGAGTTCAGGGGCTGGGAGCATTACGAGGATGTGCCGCCGGCGCGGGAAGCCGGCGCCTCTGCGTTCGTGACGGTGCAGCGCGGCTGCGATTATCGGTGCACCTTCTGCATCGTTCCGATGACACGTGGGCCGGAGCGGAGCCGCAAGTTGGTGGACGTGGTGCGAGAGGTAGAGCGCCTCGCGGAGGCGGGCACCACGGAGGTGACCCTCCTTGGCCAGACGGTCAACAGTTACGACGACGGGACGCACGATTTCGCCGACCTGCTGCGGGCCGTCGGGGCCGTGCCGGGCATCCGCCGGATGCGATTCACGTCTCCCTATCCCACGGATTTCGGGGAGCGCGTCGTGGCGGCCATGGCCGAAACGCCCGCCGTGTGCGAGCACGTACACCTGCCGGTGCAGAGCGGCAGCTCGCGCGTGCTCAGGCGGATGCTGCGGCGCTACGATCGCGACCGCTACCTGGCCGTGGTCGCGGCGTTGCGCGACGCCATGCCCGGCATCGCTCTCACCACCGACATCATCGTCGGGTTCCCCGGGGAGTCCGAGGAAGATTTCCGGGAGACCCTGTCGCTCGTCGAGGCGGTGGCGTTCGACGACGCCTTCACGTTCCGGTATTCGCCGCGCGAGGGGACGCCCGCAACACGCCTCAAGGACGTCGTGCCCGACCCCGTCGCCGGGGAGCGGCTCGAGCGGCTGGTCGCGGCCGTCCGGGGGATCGCCCGGCGCAAGAACGTCGCGCTGGTGGGCAGCACGCACGAGGTCCTCGTCGAAGGGTGGGCCAAGCGCGGCGACCTGCTCCAAGGGCGGACCCGCGCCAACAAAGTCGCTCTGTTCCCGGGGCCTGACCACTGGATCGGGTCGTACCGCATGGTGCGCTTCACCGGCACGACCGGCTCGACCTTCGCCGCGCGGACGGTCGGCCAGGAGCTCGCCGTCGTGGGGTAACGAACGTGACGTACGAGGTGGTGCAGCGCGAGTACGCGAAGTTGCGCCCCCAGCTGCCGCGGTTCTGCGGCTGCGACACGTGCCGCGGCGACGTGCTGGTATACGCCCTCAACCGGCTGGCCCCGAGCTACGTGTCCACGCCGCAGGGCGAGGTGCTGGTGGAGCTGCGGCTCGACAGCGACCAGGAGAAAGCCAAGCTCGACGTGGCGCTGCTCGAGGGATTCCGCAAGGTGGGGCTGGCGCCCCGCTGCGGGGCGAGGCCCGTGCAGCTGATGTAGGTCGCTAGGCGGCCCCAGGTGCGGCCGCCGATTCTCTTCCTTACAATAGCGTTCGGGGTCGGGCTGTACGCCGGCCTCGACTTGTTGGCAGTGCGCGGCGCGCTGTACGCGGTTGCGCCCGTGCTGGTTGCAGCCCTTTGGCTCGCACGCCGCGCGCCGCTCGGTGCTGCGGTCGGGATCATGGGAGTCGCCGGGACGCTCTGGGGCGTCGCGGCTGTCCGAGAGCGGGACGTCACGTGCGCGGGGACGTGGGGACGGGAATCGGGAAACGGGAAACGGGAGACGGTGGCCGCCGCCGTCCGCCTGCTCGACCCGGTCTCGTCGCAGGGCGGCGTCGTGGACGCCGACGCAGTTGCCGGCAGGTGCGGCGGCCCCCTGCGGCTACGCTGGCCCGAGGAGCACGCCGCTCGCGGCGGGACGGAGTGGGTGGTCGCGGGCCGATGGAGCGGCGTCGCAGACCGCGGCGTGCTCGTGGTCCGCCGGTTGGTGCGTCTCGACGCCTCACCGCGCGGCCGCGGGGCGATGCGCGACCGGCTCGCGGCGCGGAGCGCCGAGCTGTTCGGTGCGCGGGCACCCATCGTGGACGCGCTGGTGTTCGCTCCCAACGCCGCGCTCGATCCCGACATTCGCGAGCGCTACGTCCGCTCCGGGCTGGCGCATCTGCTCTCCATTTCGGGGCTGCATGTCGGGTTCCTCGCCGCCTGGCTGGCGCTGCTGTTGCGCAAGCTGCGGCTCGCGTCCGGTCCCCGCTTTGCCGCGACGGTCCTGCTGCTCGGCGCCTATCTGTGGCTGCTCGGGTGGCCCCCGCCCGCCGTCCGGGCCGGCGCGATGTTGCTGCTCGCCGAGATCGCTCGCAGACGCCAGCGCGTGGTGGCGCCGCGCGGCATGATCGCCCTCTCGGCGCTGGGCGTGCTGCTGGTGGATCCGTTCGCGTTACGCTCGGTGGGCGCCTGGCTCTCGGTCGCGGGGATCGCCGCGGTGATCTGGGCTGAGCGCGCGTGTGCGCGTGAGGGGCGCGTCGTGCGGCTGGTCGCGCCGGCGCTGGCCGCCACGCTGCTCACCGCGCCCATCAGCGCCTTCACGTTCGGCACCGTCGCGCCGATCGGCGTGCTCGCGAACCTGGTGGCGATCCCGCTGGCCGGGATCGTGGTGCCGGGCCTCGTCCTCGCGCTGGCGCTGTCGGGGGTGATGGCCGGTGCCGCGCATCTGGTGGCCGCGGGAGCCGGGTTGGGACTCGCGCTGCTCGACCTCGCGGCGGGCACGGCGGCGGTGGTGCCGGGCGGGCACGTCGTGATGGTCGCGGGGTGGGAGGCGGCGGCCGTCTGGGCCGGCGTCGCGCTGGTCGCGTGGTGGCTGTGGTACTCGCCGCGGCGGCCCTGGCTGATCGCCGCCCGCGTTGCCTTCGCGACCACGGTCTTCGTCGCGACGACCTTGCGTGACGTCTTTCCCCTCGACGCCTGTCGTTGCTTGACGGTATTCTTTCTCGATGTAGGACAAGGCGATGCAGCTCTGTTGCGAACGCCTCACGGACGGTGGGTCGTGATCGATGCGGGCCCCCGCACGCCCGAGAGCGACGCGGGACGCCGGGTGGTGGTCCCGTTCTTGCGGCGCCAAGGGGCCGGCCGGGTGGCGGTGGCGGTGGCGACGCACGGCGACGCCGATCACCTGGGCGGGATGCCCGCGGTGGTGGAAGCGTTCGATCCCGAGCTGGTGCTCGAGCCGGGGGAGCCACTGGGGCGGCCGCTGTATCTCGAGTTTCTCGCCAGGGTAGAAGAGTCGGGCGCGCGCTGGCACCCGGCGCGGGCCGGCGACCGGATCGAGCTGGACGGCGTGGCGCTCGAAGTGTTGAGCCCGGACTCGCTCTGGATGACGCTGCCGCTCGATGTGAACGAGCACGGCGTGGTGCTGCGGGTGTCGTACGGCGTCGTACGACTGCTGTTCCAGGCGGACGCGGGACTGCCGGTCGAGGCGCGGCTCGCGGGGCGGGTGGGTCCTGTCGAGCTGCTGAAGGTGGGGCATCACGGCTCGCGGAGCGCGACCTCCGTCGCGTGGCTCGACGAGCTGGCGCCGCACGAGGCGGTCATCAGCGTGGGCCGGCACAACCGCTACGGCCACCCGACGCCCGACGTACTCGCGCGCCTCGCGGCGCACGGCGTCACGGTGCTCAGAACCGACGAGCGCGGCACCATCACCTTCTCCACGGACGGCCACGGTGCAAGGCTCAGAAGTCATCACGATTGAGCGCTTCATCATGGAGCAGGAGCGGCTGCACCCCGAGGCGACCGGGGAGCTGTCGAACCTGCTGTACGACCTGTGTCTCGCGGCCAAGATCATCTCGCGACACGTGCGGCGCGCCGGCCTGAGCGACATTCTCGGTCCCGCCGGCGCCGTCAACGTCTCGGGCGACTTGCAGCAAAAGCTCGATCTCTTCGCCAACGAGACCGTGCGCCAGAGCGTGCAGTACACGGGCCGCGTCTGCGTCACCGCGTCCGAGGAAGACCCGGCGCCGGTACCGGTCCCGCCGGGCAAGCCGTCCGGGAAGTACGTCGTGTTGTACGATCCGCTGGACGGCTCCGCCAACATCGACGTGAACGTCTCGATCGGCACGATCTTCTCGATTCATAAGCGCCTTAGCAAACGCACCGGCACGGCGGGTCTGTCCGACTGTCTTCAGGTGGGCAAGAAGCAGGTGGCGGCGGGATACATCCTGTACGGCTCGAGCACGATGCTGGTGTACACGACCGGGCAGGGAGTGCACGGGTTCACGCTCGATCCGACCATCGGTGAGTTTCTCCTGTCCCATCCCAACATCACCACGCCACCGGTCGGCCGGTACTACAGCGTGAACGAGAGCAACTGGAACCGCTGGGCGCCGGCGGTGCAGCGCGTGGTGGGCGCGTTCAAGAATGGCGAGGGTGAGGTCCAGCCCAAGAACGCGCGCTACATCGGCTCGCTCGTCGCCGATTTCCATCGCAATCTCATCTCCGGCGGCATCTTTCTCTATCCTGCCGCCACGAATTACCCGCAGGGCAAGCTGCGTCTCTTGTACGAGGCGGCGCCGCTCGCGCTGGTGGTGGAGCAGGCGGGCGGTCGGGCCACCGACGGCTGCCGCTCCATTCTCGACATCGTGCCCGAGGACTTGCACCAGCACACGCCGCTCGTGATCGGCAGCCGGGACGATGTCGCGTTCGCGGCGCGCATCATCGGCGCCGAGGCAGCCGTGTCGGCGCCGTGAGCGAGCGCAAGCCCGTGTACGGTCCGGAAGACTGGACCGGCGATCTGGCGCGCGAGCTCGGCGACGCCGGCGCGTTCCCGTTCACGCGCGGCGTCCACCCGACCATGTATCGCGGTAAGCTCTGGACCATGCGCCAGTACGCGGGCTTCGGGACCGCGGAAGCCACCAATGCGCGGTTCCGCCATCTGCTCGCCGCGGGTCAGACGGGGTTGTCGGTGGCGTTCGATCTACCGACCCAGATGGGGTACGACTCCGACCATCCCATGGCCGCGGGCGAAGTGGGGCGCGCCGGCGTGGCGATCGATACGGTGGACGACCTGGCGCGTCTGTTCGACGGGATTCCCCTGGACCGGGTCTCCACATCCATGACCATCAACGCGACGGCGGCCGTGCTGCTCGCGATGTACGTCGTGGTCGGGGAGGAGCAGGGCGTGCCGCGGGGCAAGCTGCAGGGCACGGTGCAGAACGACATCCTGAAGGAATTCATCGCGCGCGGCACCTACATCTATCCCATCGAGCCGTCGTTGCGCCTCGTCACCGAGCTGTGCCGCTTCGTGGCCGCGGAGCGGATGAGCTTCAATCCCATTTCGGTGTCGGGATATCACATGCGCGAGGCCGGGGCGACCGCCGTCGAGGAGCTGGCGTTCACGTTTGCGAACGGGCTCGAGTACCTGCGGCGCGCGGTGGCGTCGGGGCTGGACGTGAACCAGCTGGCGCCACGCGTCTCGTTCTTCTTCGCCTCGTTCACCGATCTATTCGAAGAAGTCGCCAAGTTTCGAGCGGCCCGGAGGCTGTGGGCGCGGCTCATGAAGGACCGCTTCCAGGCGGGCGACGCGGCGTGTCGCCTGCGCTTCCACACGCAGACGGGCGGGTCGACCCTCACGGCACAGCAATCCAAGAACAACGTGGTGCGGGTGGCGATCCAGGCGCTGGCGGCGGTGCTGGGCGGCACCCAGTCGCTCCACACCAACGCCTACGACGAAGCCCTGGCGCTTCCCACCGAGCAAAGCGCCACCCTGGCGCTCCGTACCCAGCAGATTCTGGCCCATGAAACCGGCGTGCCCGAGACGGTGGACCCCGTGGGCGGGAGCTGGTACATCGAGGCGCTCACCGAGCGCATGGAGCGCGAGGCCCGCGCGCTGCTCGACGGGGTCGAGCAGGCAGGTGGGGCGGCGAAGGCGGTGGAGCGGGGCGTCTTTCAGGAGGCGATCGCCAAGAGCGCCTTCGCCGCCCAGCGCGCGATCGAGTCGGGCCAGACCGTGGTCGTGGGTGTGAACGAGTACGCCGACGAGCAGCCGATTCCGTCGATGCCCGCGCCCGACTACTCGGCGCTGGCAGCCGCGCAGCGGCGACGGCTGGCGGAAATACGCGGGAAACGGGACACGGAAAACGTGAAACGCGTGCTGGGCGTGCTCGAGCGCGCGGCCCGCGACCCCGCCGCGCCACTCATAGACCCGATCCTCGACGCGGTGCGTGCCCGGGCTACCGTGGGGGAGATCTCCGACGTGTTGCGGGGCGTGTGGGGCGTGTATCGCCCCTCATGACGTCACGGCGTCGTACACGCGCCGGAACTCGACCGAGCGCCCACGGGGCCGATGCCGCCGGCCAACGCCAGTCCGGTGAGTGCGATTCGCGTGGTCAGGTTCATGGCTCTCCTCCACCGCGTCGTCGTGCCCCGCCTCCAAGGCCGGGGGACTTCAGCGCGTCGGGTAGTTTTTTCCATTGCTCCGGGGTGAGCACGGCGCGGGCCTGCTCGAGCGCCTTGCGGATGTTGTCGCGTCCGGCCTGCAACCGCGGCCGCATGCGGGCGAACAGGACCCCCGGGTCGGGGCGGTCACCGGCGCGCTGCACGTCGGCCCGGAGCGAGTCTCGCACCGCGCCGTTCTTGGCGTCGAGCGAGTCGGCGATCGCTGTGAGCGCCGCCATCTGGGAGTCGGCGAGCCGGAGCGTGTCCTTGAGGCCCAGCATCACGCTGATCGGATTCGGCAGGATCTGGGCGAAGCGCGCGGCGAAGCTCGCCACGCGGACGGAATCCCCGCCCAGCAACCCTGCGCCTCCCGCGCGGCCGCCACGCCCGCCGAACGCCGTGCGGATCCGGTCGCGCGTGCGGTCCGGTCCAATGGCGAGGTGGGCCTGGATGCCGATCTGGAACGGCACGGTGACGCCGCCGTTTGCCCCCGCGATGGCGCCGAACCGCTGGTTCACGGCGTAGCGGAAGCTTTCGGACGTTGGATCGAACCCTCTGACGTAGAGCAGCACCGGATCGGGCGCGGCGCTGAACCCCCAGCCGCGCAGGTTCGCCGTGCCGTGCAGCCATTCGTCGAGGCCGCCGAGCAGGTTCACGGTCACCAGGGAAATCGTCAGCCGCCGGTCCAGCCGGAGCCAGTCGGGGCGCCAGTTGAGCTGTAAGTCGAGCGATGGCTGCCACGGGCCGCGGCACGAGTTCCGCGCGGCCACCTGGTCGAGCTGCGTCTCGAGGCAGCTCTGCACGGCGGCGGGAGCGTTCGCGAGCAGCGTGCGCATCGCGTGGGCGACGCTCGTATCGGTCGTGGTGCCGGGATTGAACACGAACGCCCGGTCGTTACGCGCGCCGTCGCCGTTGATGTCCGATCCCACGGTGGGCGTGAATGGCGTCCCCGACGTGAGGCGTCCGATGCCGGTGATCTCGAGCGCGGCGGTGATCGGGTAGGTCAGCGTGCCCAGAAACGAATGGCGCCGCTCGAAGCTCGACGTGGCCCACTCGCGCACGTTGGGGTCCCCGGCGGTGCTCGCGGCCGCGAACCCCTGCGACGACGCGCCCGACGAGAACGACGACTGGTCGCGCGCCCGCGTGTACGTGTACGACAGCTGGAAGCTCATCCCTCGTCCCGTGAACCCGCCGAAGCCGAGCGTCAGCTGTTTGGTGTCCGACCGCAGGTCCGACCCGATCACGAGCACCTGCCCGAACTGCGGGTAGAGCCGGGAATCGGTGGAGCTGAGCGCGCCGGTGGCGGAGACGATCGAATCCGCCGGCACGTACACCGGCCGATTGCCCTCGTTCGCGAGCGTGAACGCAGGCGTGGTGACGAGGTTCAGGTCGCGGAAGCCGTACTGGCTCATGCCGCGAGCGTAGCTCGCGTCGAGCGACACGGTGTGCGTGCCGAAGATGCGGCGCTGCACGCCGAGCGAGGCGCGCCAGGCGCGCGGCGCTGCGAACGCTGGGTCGAACACCGTCACGTTGGGGTGCGGCGTGATCGTCACCGCGCTCGCCGTGTCAGTGCACTGCGACGGGATGGCGGACGGATCCTGCAGGTACGCGGACCAGTCCGGCGTGGGCACGGCGGCGCCGATACAGACGAGCTGCTCCTCCGCGTTGGACAGGCCCGGCGCCGCGAGCGCCGCGCTGTACAGCCCGGTGGGCGTGAGACTGCGGAAGTCCCCCACGCCGCCGCGCATGATGGTGCTCGCGGGCCCGTCCGAGCCGGCCAGCATCCAGGTGAATCCCAGGCGCGGCGAGACGTGCAGCTCGGTGGGGATGTGATCGGTGCGCAGCCCAAACAGCGAATCGACCGTCGGATTGAAGGCCGGCGCGCCGCTGAACCGAGCGGATTCCACGCGAGCGCCATACGTGAGCTGCAATCCACCCCCCGCGCGCCACGTGTCGCCCAGATAGACGGCGGCGTTCCACGCCGTGCCCTGGCGCTCGAGCGGACTGAGCGTCCGTGTGAACGTCGCGGGGCTGTCGGCCGCGAGCGCCGTGAGCGAGGGGAAGGTGAACGTCCCCAGCTGGTTCACGGCGAGGTTTTCTTGCAGCTCCGTGCCGTTCAGGTACAAACCCAGCTTGATGCGGTGCGCGGTGCGCCCCGGCAGCCAGGAGAACTCGTCGCTGACCTCGAGGGAGCGATTGTCCGTCGTCTGGGGGAATCCGGCATTGCCGCCGAAGCTCAGGGTGGTGACGCTGAGCGGCGAGGCGACCTGCACCCGACCGGCGGGGAGCGTCACGTACCCGGTGTTGTCGCGCTGGCTGCTCGAGACGTAGCCGCGCGCTTCGTTGATGAAGTTCCCGCCGAAGTACGACGTGAGCGACCCCATGATCCCACCGCCGGTCTGCGACATCGTGCCGCCGGTGGGCGGGAGCGCGAGGGCGCCGAGCCGGGTGGGTTGCTGCGAGTTCCAGCGGCCGTCCAGCCGCAGCATGAGCGTCTGGGCGTCGGACAGGTTCCAGTCCAGCCGCACCAGACCGGTGGTATTGTCCGTGGCGCGGTCGTCGGGGAGACCAGGGACGGTGATCGGCGTGCCGCTCTGCTGAGCGAGGCCGATGAAGCGCGCGACCGAGTCGGGGCTGACGCCCAGCCGCGCCAGGGTCGCGGCGTCGGCGCTCGAGAGCGACGTCAATCCCTGGGCGCGCCAGCGGCCCTGCAGGGCGCCGAACACGAATAGCTTGTTCGCGATGATCGGCCCTCCCATGCCGCCGCCCACCTGGTTCTGCGTGTACCCCTGCCCGAACGGCGACGCGGTGGGCCCGCCCCAGGCGAGGTCCTTGTCGCGCAGCGTGTAGGTGTAGGACCCCTGCGGCACGTTGGTACCACTGCGCGTGGTGGAAGCGAGGAGTCCGCCGGAGAACTGTCCCCGCGCCACGTCATAGGTGCTCGTCACCACGCGGGTCGAGCGCACGGCGTCTTGGGGGACGCTGCCCGAGCCGAACGACATACCGTCGAGCGTGATGTCGTTGGCGGTGGTGCGCTGGCCGGCGACCGAGAACGCCGCGTCGGTCGAGTCGGTGCCGGCGATCCCCACGACACCGGGCGCCAGCGTGGCAACCAAGTTCAAATCCGAAGCGTCGATCGGTAGCCGAGCGAGTAATTGCGGCGACAGGTCCCGCTCGGTCGATCCCGGCGTGGGCCGCTCGTTGTCCCGCGGGTTGCGGCGGGCGGTGATGGTGACGGGCTCGAGCGGAACCGCCGCCAGTCCCAGGCGGATATCGGCGACGAGCCGGTCCTCGTCGGCTTGGCGGGCGACGCTGAGCCGCGTGGCGGCCATCCCGATGTAGCGGGCGATGAGCTGGTACTGGCCGCCGCCGTCCGGGAACACGATGGTGAACCGCCCGCGCGCGTCCGTGGTGCGCTGCCGGGAGATCTGGGTCTCGAGCGAGATCGCCTGGACCACGGCCCCGGCGAGCGGCTGGCTGTCGGGGCCCGTGACGGTCCCCGTGATGATGTCGGTCGTGGCGCCGACCTGGGCCGTCGCCCGGCGCGGGGCAACGGCCACCACCAGGAGACTCAGACTCCAGATCAGCGGTCGTCCGGCAGCCACGCGCGCGTATCGCGAGGAGAAGGCATTCTGATATACGCGGGCAGCGGGGTCGATGCTGATGGGCCGGCGCGTCGTCTCCTTGCGCCGTGCGGTGTCTCGCCCGCAGCTTACGGACGTTCCACATGCGCACACTCATTGTGTTCAGCGAAGGCGAATAGGCCGTATGATGCTCGGTCTGCGCACGGTCATCTACCATGTCTCCGACCTGGAGCGCGCCAAGGCCTGGTACAGCAAGGCGTTCGGCGTGGAACCGTACTTCGACGAGTCGTTCTACGTGGGATTCAATGTCGGCGGCTACGAGCTGGGGCTGGATCCGGACACGAAGGGCGTCGCGCCGGGCGCGGGTGGCGCCGTGGCCTACTGGGGTGTCCCGGACGTGGACGCGGCGGTCCGGCACTTTACCGCGGCGGGGGCAACCCTCAAGGCCCCGGTCCAGGACGTCGGTGGCGACATTCGCGTGGCGACCGTCGCCGATCCGTTCGGCAATCTCGTGGGCTTGATCGAGAACCCGCACTTCGCTGCTGCATGACCTGCGGTCACGTAAATTCGCTTGCCGGGTCGCGCCGATTGTGCGTTATTGAAACCTACGCCATGGCCGTGCCTCATCACCTCCCCCGGTTCAGCACTTCATTCCCGATCTGGAGCAGCTCACGCGCGCCTGCGGCGACAGGCTCGCGTCCGTGAAACCGCTGGTCGAGGCGGCTCTTGGTATCGCGCGCGGCA
>Ga0209350_1001247_pt1 | contig 11426 bp, 10 predicted proteins | sample GraSoi013_2_20cm_2_FD_185822 | JGI IMG/M metagenome (GOLD analysis project Ga0209350, IMG submission 185822) | Grasslands soil microbial communities from the Angelo Coastal Reserve, California, USA - Sample 09_27_2013_2_20cm (SPAdes) (version 2) | ecosystem: Environmental > Terrestrial > Soil >...
GGAGCCGCATCAGCTGACGGCAAGCGTACGTGCCGTTCTCGCGGCCGCGCAATTCCGACCGTCCAAAGCTCGCCCAAGCAAGAGACGCGAGGGGACCAAATGAAAATCACCTTCGGCCGAACCGCCGTGGGGACGCTCCTACTACTGTTTGCTCTCTCATCTTCTGTGTTGGCTCAGCAGGCATCCCTACGCCGCAATGTCATTCTTCGCCGCGACCCCTCAACGTCCAGTCCGGTTCTGGAGCATCTAGCCAAGGGAGTCAGAATCATGCTGGTAGATGCAAGTCCCGACAGCGGTTTCTATCACGTCAGGACAGAGGACGACCAGATTGGCTGGGTCTTCTCGAAGTATGTCACCGTTCCAGAGTCCGTTCCTCCAGGGACTCCAGCGGACGCGGGCACATCAACCACAGGTGGTCCGTCACCGGCAGCAACCTGTGATTCCAAGTTATGGAATCACGTCTACCATTCCTATCGCCTGATCGTGAAACAGCAGTGTATCGCCGTGACCGGGACGATCGTGGATGCGACAGCGACTCAGAGGGTCAAGCAGTCAGATGGCGTCCGTCACGAGGGCGACGGGGACACACACGGATGGTTGAAAGTGGACCCCGAGTTTCAGAATCTACTGAATGCCGGCAACATGAGCGATGAAGACGGTAACCTCGTGTTCGAAGTCATATGCAGGTTTCCCGTGACGCAGAAAGACGCTCGAAGTGCGTGCCAGGGCTACACGGACCATATCGTGCTCCCGCCAGTCGGCTCGCGGGTCAGGATAGCGGGCAGTTACGTGCAGGACACCTTTCATGCGAAGTGGAACGAAATTCACCCGGTCACCAGTATCACAGTGATTCCATGAACCGTTACTCGAAATGCGCTCGCACGATCAGTGCTTTGGAATCGTCAGCTTCGTTTCGCGTCGCACTCAGAAGTGGTAATTGATGTGCGCCTTGAACCAGCGCGGCATGCCGGGATAAACCTGCGCCAGGCCGTTGATCGAAGTGTTGTCGAAGCCCATCGTGCCGTAGTGCTTGTCGGCGAGGTTCTCGACCGAGACACCGATCTCGAGCTTGCCGCTCGGGGGCGTGTAGCTCGCGCGCGCGTTCGCGATGCCGAACGCCGACTGCAGCACCGCCGGGTTGTCGGACAGGTTGAACCAGAAGCTCGACAGGTAGTTGCCGTCGACTTGCAGCGCAACGTGTCCGCTGCCGACGGGCAACGTATAACGCGCCATCGCGTTCGCGGTCCATTTCGGCGCGTTGCCCGGCACGTAGTCGCCCTTGACCCCGGTCCCGCGCGTATCGACGTTCTTCACGATCGCATCGACGTAGGCGACACCGGCGCCGAAACGCCACGCTTCGGAGGGCGCCCACTCGAGCTCGAGCTCGGCGCCTTTGTGCGCGGCATCGGCGTTGACGATGAGCTGCTCGAGGCTGACGGTGTAGATCAGCGCCTGGTAGTCCTTGTAGTCGTAGTAATACGCCGCGCCGTTCACGCGCAGCCTGTGATCGAGGAACTCGGACTTCAACCCGACCTCGTAGGAGGTCAGCTTCTCGGGCTTGAAGATCAGTGCGCTCGTGTCGTTGATGAAGAACGGAAACAGCGGTGCGGTGAAACCGCCACCCTTGACGCCGCGGTTGACGCCGGCGTAGGCGAGCAGATCCGGTGCGAGGTGGAAGTCGAGCTGCGCCTTGCCGCTGAACAGCGTGTCGGAGCGACTGTTGGGGTAGTGGTGCAACGGCAAACTCGCCGTCTGCGTCAGCACGGTGATCTGCCCGGTCGGGCTCTGCGGATAGTAGAGGTACGGGATCCAGGTGAAATCGAAGTCCTTCTTGTCCGAGGTTACCCGGCCACCGAGAGTTAGCCCGAGGAGGTCGGTGAAGCGGTACTCGACCTGGGCGAACCCCGCGTACGACTTGGTCAGCAGGCTGTACGGCGAGCGCGTCGCGGGAACCGAGCCCGGCGGCGCCAGCGTCGAACCGGGCGGCGCCTGGACGACATCGTTCCAGTACGGCGCCGTGCCGATGGGCCACGCGCCATCTACTCGGAACCCATAGGCTTTCTGATAATTCTGCGAGTTCGGATTGGTCTGGCTGTGGAACTCCTGCGCGGTGAAGAACGCGGGACCCTCCCAGCCCTCGAAATAATCGCCGTTGATGCGCAGCCCATAAATGCCCGCGGTCCAGTTCAGCTTCTTGTCTCCCCCGTTCAACCGCGCCTCGATCGACTGCTGGTCGACGTTGCTGCCGTTGAAGAACTGGAACAGCGTGACCGGCGAGGCGTCCGAGTCCTCCTGGTAATCCTTGCGCCAGGTCGAGTAGTCTCCGATGACGGTCAGCGACTTGCCGGCGAAATCGCGCGTGTACCGAGCAGTGAAACCGGTGGCCTTCTCGCGCGTGAAGCCGCTGATGCTGTCACGGATCACGAACGGGCCGCTGTTCTTCAGGCCGCTCGCGTTGCAGCCCGGGCACGTGAGGTAGGGGTTGTCGGTCGGACCTGCGAGTGCGTCGTAGCCGGCCGAGATCGGCAGCGTCGCGTATTCCTCCCACGAGCCGGCGTGCACGTCCTGGCGCGCGTAGCGCGCACTCATGAGCAGCTGGGAACTGTCCGGCAGCTTGAACAGCAACTGGGCGCGCAACGCGAAGTCGTTGCCGTTCTCGGCATCACTCGCGCCGCCAAACAGGTTGCGAAACAGCGGGTCGTAGTGATTGGACTGGAACGCGAGACGCCCGTCGACGCTGCTCGACAACGGGCCGTTGATCGCGCCCTCGACGCGCCCGAGGTTGCGCTGGCCGAAGGTGGTGTCGAGGTAACCGCCGGCCTGGTCGGTCGGCTTGCGGGTGATGTAGTTCGCGAGTCCACCGGTCGCGTTGCGGCCGAACAGCGTCCCCTGCGGCCCGCGCAGCACCTCGACACGGTCGACGTCGAATACCGAGAACGCCAGGCCGACCATCTGGCTCACGTAGACATCGTCGACGTAGATCGCGGCCGGGCTCTCCTGGTGGTCGGCGAAGTCGTTCTGCACCACGCCGCGGATCGCGAGGCTGAAGGAGGATGGACCGTTCGGTTGCGTCAGCACGACCGCCGGCATCGATTTCGTGATGTCGGTGGCGCCCACGACTCCGAGGTCGGTCAAGTCCGCCGCGCTGATCGCCGACATTGCGATGCCGATGTCCTGCAGGTTCTGCTCGCGCTTTTGCGCCGTGACGATGACCTCCTCCAGCCCACCGCTCGTCGAGGCGGGCTGTTGCGCGCGTGCCGTCGGCTCGCCCGCGAACGAGGCCAAGCCGGCCGCGGCCAGAACCGCGACGTGAAACCGCAATGCTCGAGGGCTGACTGGCTGCATGATCGGCTCCCTTCGCTCAGGCGGCGCGCAGCAGGCGCGCAACCGCGTGACCCCTCATTGGTTGTTGGCCGTTGTCGCTCGCGTCGGGGTAGGCGCACGCGCACTGTAGCCGTTCGGCGGGGCGGAGGGAATCCGGCGAGCGGATTCGAATCCGTCGTGCATCGCAGCGTCGTAACCGGGCGCCGCGGCGCCGCCGACCGCAGGCTGCGCAAAAAGGATTTGGCAAAGCCACCGAGTCCCGAAATAATCCGTCGCGTTCGCAGGAGGTGCCGCCATGTCGAATCGCCCGAGCCTTCCCGCTCTGCTTGCGCTCGTGGCCGTATGCACCGGCACGCTGCTCGCGCTAAGACCCGCCGTCGGGGCGGACGCCGCAGCGGAGGCAGCGGCGCCCGCCGCTCACACCTCGCGCCATGGCCCCGCCGCGCGGCCCAAATCGGACCTGATGGGAGTCTATGCTACCCTCGCCACGAAGCGCTTCGTCGACCTGACGCACTCGTTCGGTCCCGACACGCCGCACTGGAAAGGCTTCGGCGAGATGAGGGTGCGCACGCTCTACACGATCGCCAAGGACGGGTTCCACGTCGATGAGTTCTGCCACGTCGGCCAGTGGGGAACCCACGTCGATCCGCCGGCGCATTTTCACGAGGGCAGGAAATCGGTCGATCAGATCGATCCGAAGGACATGCTGATGCCGCTCGTGGTGCTCGACGTGCACGAGCAGGCGGCGCGCAATCCCGACTATCTCCTCACACTCGAGGACGTGCAGGCCTGGGAGGCGCGCCACGGACGGATTCCGGAGCACGCCTTCGTCGCGATGCGCACCGACTGGTCGAAGCGCTGGCCGAACGATGCCGCGATGCAGAACCGGGACGCGGCCGGGGTCGCGCACTATCCCGGGTGGAGCCTGCCGGTGCTCAAGCTCCTGTACGAGCAGCGCCACATCGCGGCCTCGGGCCACGAGACCACCGACACCGATGGCGGCCTCGGAGCCACCAAGGACGACTATTCGATGGAGTCGTACGTCCTCGGCACCAACCACTACCAGATCGAGATGCTCGCGGACCTCGACCAGGTGCCCGAGTACGGCGCTCTGGTGATGGTGACGTTTCCCAAACCGGCCCAGGGAAGCGGCTTCCCGGCGCGCGTGATCGCGATCCTGCCCTGAAGCCGCCTTGAGTCCCGCACGAGGTGACCTGCGATGAAACCGAGCCCTGGCCCCGTCCCCCACTACCGCTGGAATGAGCTGCCGCAAGAGCCCCTGAGGGGCACGATCTCCCGGCGGGTCGTCACGGGCGAGCGCATGATGATCGCCCATGTCTATCTCAAGAAGGATGATGAGGTGCCGCGGCACTCGCACGAGAACGAGCAGATCACCTACGTGCTCGAGGGGGCGCTGCATTTCTGGTTCGGAGAGGACGGCGCCGAGGAGCTCACCGTGCGCGCCGGCGAGGTCATCGTGATCCCTTCCCTGCTGCCGCATCGCGCGCTCGCGCTCGAGGACACGCTCGACGTGGACGTGTTCTGTCCGCCGCGTCAGGACTGGCTGGCCGGAACGGACGCGTACCTGCGGCGCTGAATGTCCGCCTACGACATCGCGCCTGGAGCCGCCGCGGCGCTCGAGAGCTTCGTGCTGCCGGAGAAGCTCGGCTTCGGCGCAGTGAACGCGCCCGTCATGTTCAGCGCCGAGTGGCGCGACGGACAGTGGCAGCGCGGCACGCTGCTCCCTTACGGGCGCATCGAGGTCTGGCCCGGCTCGCGGGCGCTGCAGTACGCCGAGCTCGTCTTCGAGGGCCTGAAGGCCTACCAGGTCGAACAGGCGCGACCCAACCTCTTCAGGGCGCAAGACAACTGCCGCCGCATGGAGCGCTCGGCGCAGCGCCTGTCCATGCCGCTGGTGCCGGAGACGCTGTTCTTCCAGGGCATCGAGGCCGTGACGCGTGCCTGCGCGCGCTTCATCCCCAGCCGCTCCGGGCAGTCGCTGTACCTGCGACCCTTCCTGTACGGAACCGAGAGCGGCTACCTGCTGCGCAATTCGCACACCTTCCGCTTCATGGTGATCGCGAACCCGGTCGAGTCCTACGCCACGGGCGCGCCGACGGTCGCGATCGAGCGGCGCGAGGTGCGCGCGGCCCCGGGCGGCATCGGCACCGCCAAGGCGGCCGCCAACTACGCCGCATCGCTGCGCGCCTCCAGCGCGGCGCTCGCCCGCGGCCACACCGTGGCGCTGTGGCTCGATGCGGCCGAGCATCGCTATATCCAGGAGCTCTCCGGGATGAACTTCTTCGCCGTGATCGACGGCGAGCTGCACACGCCCGAGCTCGATGGCGCCATTCTCCCGGGCATCACGCGCGATTCGCTCCTCACGCTTGCCCGGCACCTGGGCTACGTCGTGCACGAGCGTCCGATGCAGATCGACGAGCTGCTGGAGCAGATCGAGAACCGGCACTGCAGCGAGCTCTTCGCCTGCGGCACCGCCGCCATCGTCATGCCGATCGCCGCCCTCGCCGAGCCCGACGAGCGCGCCTACCGGCCGGTGCGGACCGATGAGGTCGCATCAAGACTGCGCGCGGCGCTGCTCGCGATCCAGGAGCGGCGCGCGCCGGACCCGTTCGGCTGGACGCGCGAGCTCGCATGACCCGGGCAATCGTGCTGCACGAGACCGGCGGGCCGGAAAAGCTCCGGTGGGAAACGGTCGAGGTCGGCGAGCCGGGCGCAGACGAGCTGCGCATCCGCCACACGGCGATTGGCGTCAACTTCCACGACACGTATGTGCGCAGCGGCTTATACCGCACGCTGACCCTGCCGGGGATTCCCGGTGTCGAGGCGGCCGGCGTCGTCGAGCGCGTGGGGCCCGGAGTGTCGGGCTTCGCGCCGGGGAATCGCGTCTGCTACATCGATGAGAAGTACGGCGGCTACGCCGAGGCGCGCCTCCTGCCCGCGCGCCTCGCGCTGCGGATTCCCGACGGGCTGAGCGACGAGGCGGCCGCGGCCCTCACCGTCAAGGGGCTGACGGCCTGCATGCTGCTGCGACGCGTGCACGCGGTGCATCCCGGCGAGAAGCTGCTGGTGCACGCCGCCGGGGGCGCCGTGGGGCAGCTGCTGGTGCGCTGGGCGAAGCACCTGGGCGCGACTGTCATCACGACGGTCGGCTCGGCGGAGAAAGCCCGGGTGGCCCGCGAGTGCGGCGCGGACGAGGTGATCCTCTATCGCCAGGAGGACTTCGTGGCGCGCGTCGCCGAGCTCACCGGTGGCGAGGGCGTGGATGTCGTCTATGACGGAGTGGGTGCGGATACCTTCCTCGGCTCCCTTGATTGCCTCGGCTTTCTCGGCACGCTGATCAACTTCGGGCAGTCCTCGGGTCCGGTGGCGCCGTTCCCCGTCTCGCGCCTCGCCGCGCGCTCGAACACGCTGGTGCGGCCGCTCCTCTTTCACTACATCCGCACGCGCGGCGAGCTCGAGGCGATGGCTCGCGAAACCTTCGCGGCGATCGAGGCGGGTGTGGTCCGCGCGACGATCGGGCTGCGATTGCCCCTCGCCCGTGCCGGCGAGGCGCACACAGCGCTCGAGTCGCGCGCGACGAGCGGCGCCATCGTGCTCGTGCCGTGAGCGCGGGACTCTTCGCGGTCAAGGCGATCTGCGCCGCGGCCGAGGCGGGCGAGCAGCCTCTCATCCGCGTCCTGTCGCTGCCGTCACTGACGGCTTTCGGCATCGGCTCGATCATCGGCACGGGCATCTTCGTGCTGACCGGGACCGCCGCCGCCAATCACGCGGGACCCGCGCTCGTCATCTCGTTCCTGCTCGCCGGCTGTGCGGGCGCGTTCGCGGCGCTCTCCTATGCCGAGCTCGCCTCGATGATCCCGATCGCCGGCAGTGCCTACTCCTACGCGTACGCCACGCTCGGGGAGCTCGCGGCCTGGTTCATCGGCTGGAATCTGGTTCTGGAGTACACCTTCTCGGTCGGTACCGTGGCGGTCGGCTGGTCGGCGTACGTCGTGAGCCTGCTCGCGCAGTTTGGAATCCACCTGCCGGAGGCGCTGATTGAGCCCCCCATCGACCGCGGTCCGGGCGACGTCGGGCTCATCGTCACGGGCGCCGTGATCAATCTGCCGGCGGTGCTCATCGTCGCCGTGGTGGCCTACATCTGTTACATCGGCATCCGCCAGTCCGCGGCGATCAATTTTGCGTTCGTCGTGCTCAAGATTGCCGTGGTGCTCGGCTTCGTGCTCCTCGGGGCGGGCTTCGTGAATCCCGCGAACTGGCACCCGCTCGTGCCGGCGAACACCGGGCACTTCGGACATTTCGGCTGGAGCGGCGTAATCGCCGCGGCCGCCATCATCTTCTTCGCTTTCATCGGCTTCGATACCGTCTCCACCTGCGCGCAGGAGGCCAGGAATCCGCGCCGCGACGTGCCGCTCGGCATCATCTCGAGCCTCGCGATCTGCTCGGTGCTCTATGTCGCGACCGCGCTGGTCCTCACCGGCATGGTGCCTTACGCGGATCTGGACGTCGCCGCGCCCGTGGCGCTCGCCATCGACGCACACGCGGAGCTGCGGTGGCTGGGGCTCCCGGTGAAGCTCGGCGCGATCGTCGCGATGATCTCCGTGATGCTGGTCATGACGGTGGGTCAGGCGCGTATTTTCATGGCGATGGCTGGGGATGGGCTGCTGCCGTCCTGGTTCGCGACCGTGCACCCGAGGTTCCGCACTCCGGCGCACTCCACCGTGGTCACCTGGGTCGGGGCCACGCTGATCGGAGGGCTGCTGCCGGTGCGGATCCTCGGCGAGCTGGTGTCGATCGGCACGCTGTGCGCGTTCGTGACGGTCTGCGTCGGCGTGCTCATCCTGCGCCGGCTGCGGCCGGAACTCCCGCGGCGGTTTCGCGTGCCGGCGCCTTACTTCACCTGCGTGAGCGGGGCGCTCGTGTGCTTCGGCCTCATGGCCGCCCTGCCGCGCGACACGTGGTGGCGGCTCATCATCTGGACCGCGATCGGGTTCGCGATCTATGCGCTGTACGGGTATCGGAACAGCCGGCTGCGGCGCGCGGCGGCGCCTTTGCTCTTGGCGTGAGGCTGTTGATGGAGCAGGCATCGAGGTTAATCAGATGACAGCCAGACGCGAGCCAATCGAGTACGCGAACGCATCGGCGGAAGTGCGCGCCGTGTACGACGACATCATGGCCACCCGCAAGACTGACTGGGTGAACAACTTCTGGAAGGTGCTGGCGCATGATCCAGCGACGCTGCGGCGGGTATGGGCCAACATCAAGCAGGTGATGGGCCCCGGTGCGATTGATCCGCTCACCAAGGAAATGCTCTATCTCGCGGTCAGTGCCAGCAATGGCTGCTGCTACTGCATCGCTTCCCACGGCGCGGCGGCGCGCAGCAAGGGCATGAGCGAAGCGCAGTACTCAGAGCTGCTCGCGATCGTGGGCCTGGCCAACGAGACGAATCGCCTGGTCACCGCACTCGACGTGCAGGTCGACAGCCGGTTCCTGTGACAGCTTCAAGCAGGTTGTTGGGTCTGTGAACCTCGGCCGTGGCCCGAGCGGCGACATGCGGCTTCGGCGGCGTCGTAGTCTGGGAGGGCGTGATAGCGCCACGGCCTGCATTCATGCCTCCCAGGCGAGCGCCCGGTCAGTGCCAAGCGTGCGGGCCGAAAAGCGCCTCGGCGTTTCGCCGGTAGATCTTGTCCACGACCGCCTTGGGCAGGTGCAGGCCGCGCAAGGACGGCGCGAAGTCCTCCGAATGCAGCCGGTCGGCGCTGACGAGGAAGCGCCAGTCGCGCAGCCAGTCCTCGTGCACCTGGGCCGCGGCGGTCTCGGTGTCTTCCTGCGCCCCATAGGCATCGTCACTTCCGTAGAGAATGCGGTCCTGGTAGCGGATGAGAAAACGTTGCACCTTGCTGCGCCTGCTCACCGCCTGGTACTCGAGGTGCACCATGCGCGCGGCGACATCCACCCGCGCATCGGGAAACCTATCGAGAAAATTGGCCACCCGGTCGACGTCCCATTCAAGCGACGCCAGGTGCACGCCCTCGAAGCGCAGCGCGGGATGGGCCTTCAGCATGCGGTCACGAGCGGCGAGGATGCTCTGGTGCGAAGGCATCTCGGGATGCGCCGCCATGTAGTACTGCGGATGCTCGCGGAAGTACTCCCGGTCCGAGCGCACGGTCATCTTCTCAAACGGCAGCCAGCAGTTGAGCGGCTCCGCCTGGTGCCCGAGGAGCACCACGTGCTCGCGCTCGAGCCGCGAGTAAATCGGCTCAAGACGTGCATCGTCCGGCAGGACATAGCGGCCGTCGCGGTCCTTGAGCGCCATACCAATGTTCTTCCAGATCTTGATGCCGACCGCGCCGCCGGCGAGCGCGGCGTCGATCTGCTGCTGCGCTTTTTCAGTCCAGCCGGGCTCGTTGAATCCGGCCACCGAAAAGGTGCCCGCGAACGCGACGCGGCCGGGGTAGCGTCGTTTGAGCACAATGGCGTCGGCCAGTTGCTCGGCGAGCGGCGGGAAGTCGGGGTAGTCGACGTTGAGGGTAAGGATGCGGAAATTGTCGCGGCGCGCCGCAGCGAGCAGATGCTCCGCGGCGCCATGCACGTGCATGTGCGCGTCTATTTTCGTGACCCGGCGGAAGTCGTCCAGCCGGTAGTAGTGTTCAGAGGCCGAACTGCCTTGCGCCCTCGCGAAGCTCGTCAGCAGCGCGGCCGCAAGTCCTGCCGCCAGTGCGAATCGCCGGGCCGCCCTCACACCAGCTGCACCTCGACCCCGCGGCGCCGCAGCTCCTCGATGGCCGCCTCCGGTGCCGCCCGGTCGGTGATCAGGAGGTGCAGCTGCTCGACCTTGGCGATGAGCGAGATGTTGCGGCGCATGAACTTGGAGGAGTCCGCCACCACCACGACCTGACGCGAGATCCGAATCATCTTGGCGTTGAGTTCGGCCTCCGCCAGGTGCGGCGTCATGACCCCGAGCTCAGGATCGACGCCATCCGCGCCGAGGTACAGCCGGTCGGCCTGCAGGTTTGCCAGAGCCGCCTCGGCCATGTGTCCGGAGAGCGAGTTCGATTCCCGCCGCAGGATCCCGCCCGGCATGATCAGGCGCACCGCCGGCACATCGATCAGCAGCGCCGCAATATTGAGCGCGTTGGTGATGACGTTAACCGAGCGCAGCTCGAGCTTGCGCATGCGCCGCGCGATCTCCGCGGTGGTGGTGCCGGAGTCGAGGATGATGGTCTCGCCGTCGCGGATCAGACGGCAGGCGGCTTCGGCGATGGACAGCTTCTCGGCGTAGTGCTGGAGCTGTTTCACGTTGAGCGGCTGATCGGTATCCTCGACGCTGAGCGCGCCGCCATGCGTGCGGGTGAGTGCGCCGGTGGATTCGAGCACCGAGAGGTCCGCGCGCACGGTCACCTGGGATGTGCCGAAGCGCACGGCGAGCGCATCCACCGTGACCTTGCCCCGCTCGCGCAGCAGCTCGCAGATGCGCCGCCGGCGCTCCTCGACCAACAGTCCGCGCTCGTTCGCCTCCTGCATCATCAGAGCGGTATCGCCTCGAGAACCTGGAAACGCTCGAAGGCGAGCGCCAGGTGCGGCTGCGCCTGCGATACGTGCCCGAGTTCCCGGTCGTTGAAATAGTCGCGCACCCGGTACCGCCCGGCCGTGAGTCCCCGCAAGGCCACCGGACCGCTCCAGCGGCGCGCGTAGAACGCGTAATAAAGGCGTCCGGATTTCTCGACCACGTGCGTTTCCGGCTTGTCGAAGCCGATGTCGTAGAGCTCGCCGCGGTAGATGCCCTGCGGGAGCAGGCGTTCATTGTAGAGCGCGATCCACCGACGCCACAGCGCCTCGCGTTGTGGCGTCAGGAGGAAGGAGTCCTTCGGCTTCGGATCCACCGGCCAGGTGAACTTGGTCGACACGATGGCTCCGATGCCGACCGTGGAAGCGAAATCATCGCCCCCGTCGCTGAGCTCGACATGGTCACCGGCGAAGGCCGCGCTGGGACCCATGAGGGCCTTGAGCGTCTTGCCCTTGTGCCGCACCTGCCAGGAGGACTCCGGGTCCGAAGCCGGCGCCTGATTCATCGACGCAAA
>Ga0209350_1001250_pt1 | contig 11413 bp, 7 predicted proteins | sample GraSoi013_2_20cm_2_FD_185822 | JGI IMG/M metagenome (GOLD analysis project Ga0209350, IMG submission 185822) | Grasslands soil microbial communities from the Angelo Coastal Reserve, California, USA - Sample 09_27_2013_2_20cm (SPAdes) (version 2) | ecosystem: Environmental > Terrestrial > Soil >...
CGGCGCCCGCGGCTCCCTACAATGGGCCTGAAGAAATTGTTTTCTTTCCAACGGCAAGGACAATCGAGGAAAAAATTGAGGAGTTGCTGGCAGAGTAAAGTATACCAAGCGACATCTAAAAAAAGGAAGCATCTCAAGTTAAACTAAAAGCTCGAGATTCTTCCCGTTTTTTATGCGGATATGAGATCAAACTCCCAAAGTCCCACGACAGAAACCTGCTTAATACACGCTCATTTGAAGCGCATTGCTTGCGCTGTCTCACAGCAGTATCAGGTCTCGACTATTGTACGGGCAGTATGATATACTTGCCAGCGGTCTCAAAGCTGAAATACCTTATTTATTCAATTGAAAGTGTATATGAACACCAACTATGATACGGTTGCTGAAGATTCCTTGCTAAAAACCAAGAAAAAGAGGCAGTTTCTTCCACAAACCGACGCAGCAATGGACTCGCATAGAGCCTCTCTTCCCGTGTTGTTGATTGCTGCGCTTGTGCCGCGTATTATGCTGGCCCATCAGCTTGACCTGGTTACGGATGAAATAATCTATATTATGGGAGGGAAAGGCTATTTTCCTCTTCTACTCCATCTTCGTTTCAGGTCGAATCTATGGTTATTCAACTATGAACATCCCCCCGTTGTAAAACTACTGATCGGCCTTTCCATATTTCTCAATGCCCACCTTGGCAGGATGTTGAGCGAACTCTTCGCTGCTCGTGTTCCTAGCATTCTCAGTGGTACAATTTTGATAGTAGCCATCTACTGGCTGGGGCGTGCACCTTTTGGTCGCCTGGTTGCCCTACTTGCAGCACTCTGTCTCGCGCTCAGTCCCTGGCTGGTGTATTTCAGTGCGCTGGCTTATCTTGATATGACGATGACAGCACTGATCACCATAGCTTACCTTACACTTTGGCCCGCAATCCAGCAACCGCGATTATACCTGCTTTCAGCGTTGCTGATGGGCCTGGGAATTGCCAGCAAATACACAGCGATCCTCGCCTTACCCGGCATGATCTTTTTTACAGCGTACTATTTTATCGCGATCCGTCCCAGGTTGAATATCAAGCAGCGACCATTAGTCCCATGGAGATGGTGGTTAACCGCTCTCTTGTTGATACCTGCAACTTTCTTCATCGCTGACCCAGCTATCTGGCAACAACCATACAGTCTCCTGCTGCAAAGTGTGCTCTTTGAGTGGCATCATTCAATAACAGGACACCTGACATTTCTCGCAGGTCAATACGGAGAGCACGTTCCTCGTTGGGCTGTACTCTACATCATCTTTGCCAAGCTCAGTATCTTTGTCACCCTCCCCGCGGTATTTTTTCTCGTGTACTCAGTGATACAACTGGTGCGTTTCCACTTGAAGAGAGCGAAGTTATCGATCACAGAAGTAACCAGCATCGCCTATCTCTGTATCTGGCTCGTCTCACTTGTGAGCATGTTTAGCCTTCTGAACATAGTAGTTGGCACACATTATCACTTACCCCTGGCTCCTCCTGTTGCGTTAGCGGGTGCTTATGGCATAGTCGCGCTTGTACGATTTATCTCTAAGGCATTTCAGGTTAGCCACGTGAATACTGAAAGCCACATAGATAAAGAAACAGCAGCTGGAGGCCCCGAAACGAACGGTAGGCAGCGCATCAAATTTCGCTCTGTAGTTGTACCGGCAGTTCTCTTTGTGCTCTTTGCAGGGCCGCATCTCCTTGGCTTGTTGACCAACTATGCAGCGGAAGGGTATACCAGCGAAATTTTCAACGGTGAGAATTCAGTGTTGCAAGTAGCTTATCCAGGCTATCGAGAAGCAGCTTTGTGGCTGATAGCACATACTCGTTCGTCTGGAAGGGTAGGAATTGTCGCGCTGCCGGGTACCCTCAACCATGGGGATTACAATTCATCCTGGTATAGTTACAATCGTGGTATTCAAGGGAGGCTTACATATAGCGAAGTGCAACCAACCAGCGCCGGTTTTCCGTTTGATTACCTGATGTGGCCAATGCACTTAATACAACGCGGATATACAATTCCAGCAGCATGGCGTTTACATGTCGTGCATGTGATTATGGGTGGAAATACTATTTACTGTTTTATCCTGGCAAAAACTCCTGCAACAACGACTTGATGGAGGCATCTTAATTAGATCATGAGTACTGAATCTGCTGGCTCTTTTGTCGATGCTTCGGCGGTACCAATACAACAAAAAAATCCAAAACGTGAACGGAGAGTACCCCTTGAAAAGGGGGCACCTGCTAAACTGGATCAGAGATGGGACTGGCACGATGTGCTCTACCTACTTATTTTAGTGGGATTGGTCGTGGCTATGGCTATCCGCTATACGCCTAATTTCACAGGTGAAGTTGCCGGGGAATGGTGGGATCCACTGCTGAATATATGGACAATGTCCTGGGATACAACGACATTACTACATGCACCCACACATTTGTGGCAAGCACAATTGCTCTACCCCAATAACCTTTCATTAACTTTTTCTGAAAATCTACTGGGTGAGACGCTTCTTTATGCGCCTTTCTATCTTGCTACTCATAACCCTGTGCTCGCCTATAACATCACATTCTATCTAACTTTTGTGCTGTGCGGCATCAATATGTATATAATGGCGCGCCACTACATTGGCAAGCCATTTGCATCATTCGTGGCAGCGTTGATATACGCGTTTGCGCCCTATCGAATAGGGCAGATCGATCATATCCATATCGTCGCCGGGGAATGGATGCCTCTAGCATTTCTATACCTTGATCTCGCACTTGAACGAGGACGCTGGCGTCACTGGATTCTCTTTGCCCTGTTTTACCTCCTTCAATTATTGAGCAGTGTGTATTATGGTATCTTTCTTAGCTACGCTTTACTTACATTTGTTCTTTTCCGTTATGCTAAACCATTTGTGACACAATTGCGTTCGACTGATAAACGCTCGTATCTCAAATATCTCTTTTTTCGTGGAGTGAGACCTGCTCTTGTTTTTGCTATCATGTTCGTCTTTCTTGGAATTCTCATGGCACCGTATCTTGCATCCCTACATAGTGGTTTCTCACGTTCACTAGACCAGACTGCGGGTTACTCGGCTTTTGTGCGTGATTTTGGCTTCGCAGATCCTTTTAACTGGTTATATGGCATCAGCTATTACAACGGGGTTTTACTTCCATATGACAGTGAGCACTACTTATTCCTGGGATTGACAACTCTGGCACTAGGGATACTCGGCGTAATACTTGTCCTGCGACTTAAGCTCATCATATTGCGTCCTTATATGTGGACTGGACTGATCGTATTACTCTTTGCCTTTGGACCATTTCTGCAATACTCTACACCTAGCGGGGCACCGTTTGTTGCTGCCGCCTCGAGGTTCCTTGGGCTAGTGGCTTTACCGCCCAATCCACCTCATATCCCAATGCCGTGGCTGCTCGCCTACTTTATACTACCAGGTTTCTCAGGTCTGCGCGTCCCTGCCCGGCTGGTCGGAGTATTATTGATTATCCTCGCGCTTATGGCAGCCCAAGCGGTAGCCTGGCTGCAGACCATCAGTAGCGGAAATGCCACGGAACGAAGAGACGAGCCCCCAAATCTCTTCAACAAACATTTCCTTCATTCTACTACATTCTCTTTCTTGAGAGGCATTGTGATCCGGTGTCTCCTGATTGCGATTCCCCTCACTCTGCTACTGGAAGCGGCTCCAGCTTATTTGCCAGTTACCATGATACCAACGGGGAACGCGATTCCTGCCGTCTATCAATGGCTTGCAGTGCATGGAGATCAGCAACCTATTGTTGAGTTACCCATGGCCTCGGTCGATAGAAATTTTGAAACAAAGCAGGAAGCGTGGTATGACTACTATGCAACCTACCACTCCCATCCCATCGCGAATGGATGGAGTGGCTACCGACCACCCTTAACTGCCAATATGGCATTTACGCTTTTGAACTTTCCATCAGAAGCTAGCTTGACTCTCTTGAAAAAATATCATATCTATTATGTCGTGCTTCATCTTCAATTCTATAACACGACTATAGCACATACCCTCGTGGCACAAATGGAGTCAAACCCTGACTTACGTCGTGTTGCGGAGTTCGGCTATGATTCAGTTTGGCAGGTGATATAAGCTATGAAACGTGCTCCTGTTCGAGACATTATCTGGTTATTCGTCGCTACGCGGCTGATATTGGTGATGGTGACTTATGTTGGCTATATCCTGCTTACAGCACCTAAATATTCGAGTAACCCGGTTGATATCGTAGGAATATTAGCATCCTGGAATCACTGGGATGCGGCAAACTATGTGCGAATCGCTCAATTTGGCTATCAAACACCGTATGATGTCGCGTTCTTTCCCCTGTTCCCCCTGCTTATTACGGCATTCGCACATATATTAGGCAGTTGGAGCTATCTGCTCGTTGGCACTACTATCAGTAATGCAGCATTGCTCGGAGCGCTTTTCGTGATCTACCAGCTTGCCGTGGAGGCAGGAGGAGAGCAGGTCGCGCAACGCACATTGCTCTATCTCTGTATATTTCCGACCGCCTTCTACTTTTTCGCACCTTATAATGAGTCGTTGTTTCTTTTACTGACAGCAAGTACATTTCTCGCTATGCGACAGCAACGCTGGTGGCTAGCAGGTCTGCTCGGTTTGCTGGCTGCATTGACGCGGTCAGCGGGCATCCTACTGGTCGTCCCATATATGGTCGAGCTCTGGACGACGCGTGAAAGCATCACTGCCTCCCGGCAGAATATGCTGTTCAGAGTCTTACCAATTTTGCTCATACCACTGGGAACAGCTCTTTATGCCATCTATTGCTGGCATATTTCGGGTAATCCACTTGATTTTATCGCGGTACAAAGTCATTGGGGGCGCCATACAACGTGGCCCTGGCAAGGAATCTGGCAGTCACTCACCGAAATATTCTGGTACCAACCTTTTGGTTCGTTTAATGAAGTACACAATCTCCTTGATTTGAGCGCAACGCTGGCCTTTATCGCCCTGGCAATAGTGGGGAAAAACAAGTTACGAGCAAGTTATAGTTTCTGGATGGGTTTAGCACTCCTCTATATGATACTCAGCCCAGCTACTGTAGCGCTCGACCCGCTTGAGTCAAATCAGCGTTTCGTGCTGGAGATGTTTCCTGCTTTTATTACATTATCAATGCTTGGTATCAAGCATCCGCGCCTACATCAGGCAATTATGCTGGCATTTCCAACCTTACTCGCCACGCTGAGTATTCTTTTTATCATGAATCGCTGGATGGTTTAGGAGAAGGTGCTGATGGGTAAAAAAATGGAAGAAACAGCGCGATTACCAGATCGGCCACTTGAGCCGGTAGCCACCAGGCAGCAAGTAGCGCCTGCACGGGCCAGGGCTTTGATAGGTGGGGCGATTGCATATTTGCTCTGTATCTTCGTTAGTATCACTCCGCTACTACACCTGGCTGGTAAGTCATTCCTGTTATCAATACCGACTAACCCGTTGCTCCTGCTATGGGGAGCGTGGCTGCCATATGATCTACATGTGCAACCAATGCACCGCGCTTCGATGATCATTACGAACGATATCGAATTCTCACTGCTCCTGGTATTAGAGTTTGGTATCTATACTTTCTGTGCCTTCTTTGTCTACCGGCTAGCGGAACAAGGTGATTATAAACGCATCATAGGAGTGATCATTTTCGGAGCAATAGTGTTTGGGTTCATCCATGTACTCACCCCAGCGATGCTTTCACGTGATATATTTGTTTATGCAGGCTATGGCCATACGATTGTAGCCCATCATGCCAATCCGTATTTTGTACCGCTATCTGCCTACCCCAAGGATCCTCTGACACCTTATGATGATTGGAATTTTGCGACTTCCGCCTATGGACCTGTCTGGTTGGCAGTCTGTTCGCTGTGGGCATTGCTATCGGGTAGTTTTCCATTAGGGTATATCTTCGCGTTTCGCTTATTTGGCATGGCTGCGCACCTGACCAATATATGGCTCGTGGCTGCTATCCTGAAGAAGATGGGGCATTCACCGCGTACCGTAACTCTTGGAATGCTGCTTTATGCCTGGAATCCGCTGGTATTACTGGAAAGCTGCCAGGGCGCGCATAATGACACATTTATGGTCACTTTGTTGTTGCTGGGTTTTCTGTTGACCCTACGTGCAGAGCACCGAGGTTTCGCTCGGCCGGCTCATTACTTGCCGCCGATCATCGTCTTTACACTCGCCGTACTGGTAAAATTCACCGCGGCACCGCTTATATTTTTTTTCCTGGTGCTCATGATTCGCCGCGCCTACTCTTCAAATCTGCTAGATATTCAAGATAACCAGTCGACAGTGTCTCGACCCTGGAGGCGCATCTTCTCCAAGGTGCTTCTAGCGGCAATCACCAGTGGTTTAGTTGCATGGATCTTCTACGCACCTTTCTGGATCCGGCACAATATACACTCCATCATCAGTAGTTTTTCTTCGCCGCCATCGGCATACTTTTCAGAAAATTCTCTCCTGAGGGTAATGCATGATTGGGTTAAATTACATGGGTTACCTGCTCGTACATCCTGGAGCTATTTGCCAATCGCTGTTTTGAGCAATCATGCTACCTGGAATGTGATCAATCTCGTCGCGCTACTCTGCGCATTATGTATTGGAGCGGTCTGTTTATGGCGCATGCCCACCACGCGCATGATGATACTCGCATCTCTCGCCACGCTGGGATTACTCCTTGTAGTAACACCATGGTTCTTTTCGTGGTATGTTACCTGGCTTGTGGGCCTGGCAGCCATTAGTCTCCCCACAACCCGTGATCGCTTCGGGCGAGCACTGGTGGCTTTTGCATTGACTTTCTCCGCCACTGCATTTGACACATATTTTGTAGCTATAGGAGGTTGGGGCGGGTTCAACTGGATAATGATGATTGGTCTACCCTTAGTAGTATTTATCTTTTTCCTCAATTTCAAAAAAGGACCTGATTTGCATTCTCTAGAGACAACCTATACAACTACACAAAATTACTGATTTACCTCACAACAAATATCTGATTTACTTTTAACGAGAGGTTTTTTCATAAAGAAGGAAAGCTATGCGCTGGTTACCCATTTTAAGAATTCGCATGCTCAAATGGCATACCGATCCATTGGCAGCACTTATCTCCTTGCAGGTCTTGCAAGATGCGCTACGTTCGTGGGGATATCTCGCTGTCATGGTCTTTATCATGATCGAGAGTGCAGGTATTCCCTTCCCCGGCGAAACAATGCTCCTGCTGGCGTCGTTTTCGGCAGCCACTATTGTACCTCAATTACATATTGGACTGATTATCGCTTTTGCGGCGCTGGGCGCAATTATTGGAGACAATATAGGCTACTATATCGGACGAACAGGAGGTCGCGCTTTGGTCGAACGATATGGACGCTATGTTTTTTTGAAACCGCAGCATCTCAGGCGCGCTGAACAGTTCTTTGAGAAACATGGTAATAAGACCGTTTTCTTTGGTCGTTTTATAGCTGTGCTGCGTACATGGGCTGCATTCCTGGCTGGAGTTAACAACATGCGCTGGCTCACATTCTTATTCTATAATGCGGTAGGAGGTATTCTGTGGGCAACCATCTTCGGCACACTTGGCTTCTTAGCAGGGCGCGTCTTTCATGATAATTTCGCCCAGGTAGAACAAATTGCCAGGAATATAAGCTGGATAAGTGCAGCTGTGATTGTGGCGGTAGTTGTAGGAGCATACTTGCTTATTCGATTTCGCCGCGCGCGCGGTTCTGATGCTGCGAGTTCCTCAGAGAATGGCAAGGTCGAACAACCAGCAGGGCATGTTCTTCCTAAAGACGAAACTCCTCAGAGTACTGTTGCTGACTCTTCAAATTGCAAGCCTCAAACAGAGATCACGCCAATCAATGTGGATGCACCGAGCGTACACCCAGTTGAAGATATATGTGAAGAAGAGGTAGTGGCTCAACCTCAGGCAAAAGATGAGTGATAGTGAGGTTGTTGTATGCCGCTATATCAGCAATGGCTCACTCTTAAACAAGGAGGGTAGAGTGTGGTTCAAGCCGCCATTACATATAGATGAGGCCATACATTATACACATCAACTGGCGCAGGCGCTCGAATACATCCATCAACAAGGATATCTACACGGAGCGCTTACGTTTTCAAACGTCATGGTAGTGCGGGGACAGAATATTGACCATGAGCCAGATTACGCTCCTTTCCTTCTCGCCGATGCTGGCCTGGCAAACTATGTACGCTGCTTTGGCCAACCACTCTACCAATTTCAGCCGATTACTGCGGCACCCGAACAACTAGGGAAGCGAGTAACACCGGCAAGTGACCAGTTTGCGCTGGTTGTCATACTCTATTTCTGGCTTGCAGGTCGCCCACCCTATCTCGGCTCACCGGAAGAAATCGAACACGCAAAACTTAAGCGAGGCGTGATGGCCCAAGAGATCCGAGAGGAGATGATAGGTTATGCTCAAAAAAGATGATGAACATCCTCAACTAACAGTGGAAACTATAGAACAAGCGACTGCTGTACAAAGATCAATTTCAATTGTCTTTGTTGCGCTCTGTACACTCGCTTTTGTTCTTTGTTTCCTGGTAAGCGCTGGTGTGCTCAGACAAATCGCAAGCATCTCAACATATGTACCAATGAGCTCCCAGGTTACCTTCATAGGTTTGAGGCTTCTGCGTACATTGGGTATTCAGACGTTAACAGATGCGAACCTTACGTTCACAGTCATTACAGGTATTGAGTTCGCGATGTATGGACTCGGTGCGCTGTTTATTCAAGGGCAAAAATCAGAACGGAGAAACATCCGCATCTTTCTTTTCATCTGGCTTGGCGCAATCATAGCTGGCAGCATTTTAGTTGTTACCCAGGCTTTAATTTCACACGATATTTTTGTCTATGCTGGCTATGGGCGCACCATAGTTGCCCATGGTGCAAACCCGTATTTTGTAGCACCTGCCGCATTTCCACAGGACCCGGTCACTCACCTCGACGACTGGAAAGATGTAACAGCAGCTTATGGCCCGCTCTGGTTGAGCTTCTGTTCATTGGTTGCCTTAGTAGCTGGCACGAATGCCACGAGATATATGCTTTTGTTCCGTCTTGCTACTTTTGCGGCTCACCTTATAAATATAATATTGGTGGCCGCTATCTTACGTACATCGGGGCGTTCGTCTCGCACTATCACACTTGGTACATTTCTCTATGCCTGGAATCCACTTTTACTCTTGGAAAGCTGTTTCAGTGGACATAACGACATATTTATGATCACGCTTATCCTTTTTGGTGTGTTGTTCTGTGTCCAAGGCGAACGGCATGGTTTTACGCGACCTCTTCACTATCTACCACCTGTTGTCGCATTTACCCTTGCAGGCTTGATCAAAATTACTGCGCTTCCCCTGGCCGCATTATTTCTTATCTTATTGGCTCGTAAGACGCTTTACGGAACGGCGAACGATACTCTCAAGAGTTGGAAGTTAGCATCATTGCAGTGGAAATTTGCATTTCCGAAGGTGTTGTTCGCAGGAATAACAATCGGATTAGTGGTCGTCTTGCTCTATGGTCCTTTCTTCATAGGGCATAGCGTACCACATATTATTCATAGCTTTACGGCTCCACCATCCTCCCGTATACCGGAACATTCTATTTTGAAAGCCCTTATCGGATGGGTGGGCTATCATGGTATGCCATTACAGACCTCCTGGTTATACCCGGTATTGACTTTACTGACCACTTATAAAGTGTGGAGGATCATCAATATCGTGCTGGTATTGAGTGCACTCATAGTGAGCACCATCTGGTTGTGGCGTACTCCTACAACACGTACTCTTGTTCTTACAAGTATTGCTGTCCTTGGACCATTACTGATTGTTACGACATGGTTCTATCCCTGGTATGTTACATGGTTAGTAGGTCTTGCCGCGGTAAGCATACCAACGTCACATCAACGTGTGGCACGAGCCTTGTTCGCATTTGCACTGGTTTTTTCGGCTTCAGCGCGCCTGACCTACCTTACTGCTGGCCGACAGGACCTTGTTGATTGGGATGTGATCAGTTGCGCTGCAACCATCATTCCTCCAATGCTAACGTTTCTCTTTTTCCTTTGTATCAAAAAAATGCCTTGGGAACACACTTCACCTGAGAGCGAGACAAATACAATGGTCACTACAAAGTGATCCTGCTTTTAACTATCCATTGCCACCAGTGGTGGCACTCCACACTATGTGCGAAGTGCCGCAGGCGCTGAGGGATCAAGAGAAGAGAGGAACCTGAACGGTAACGAGAATCTTACTGGCCGCCGGCTGCACCTCCGGCTTCGACATGGACAGTTTCACCTACGCTCTCCTCGATCGCCTCGAGTTCAGCTTCTGAACCTTGAATGACCGGTCCTCTGAACCAATTTCGCGCACTGGCGAACCACCAGATCGTGATAATCAAGAGGGTGCCGAGAACTACCACTGGCGTGTAGTTGAAATTTGTCGCTGTAATGGGATAGGCTGCCGGCAACATAAAGAGCACTGAGATGAAGGCAACCCATATTACAGCGATAATCCCAATCGGCTTGCTCCACGCTCCCAGGTGCCATGGCCCGGGCTTGAAATTCTTTGACATCAGGCGAAGCAGGATGGGCAAGGCATACGCGATATAGAGGCCGATGGTGGCAATAGAAGTAACCGCCAGATAAGCTGTGTAGTTCACTACTGTGGGGGAAGCCAGGATAAAGGCACACACAGCCGACAGGATGATGGCATTGCGCGGCGTGCGCCCCCTGTCGAGGCGATGCCAGGTTGCGTGGAATGGAACAGCACCATCACGTGAGAAGGCATAAATCATGCGCGAGTTCGATGTGATCGAGGACATGCCGCAGAAGAACTGCGCAACTGCAATAACGGCGAATAAAGCCGTTCCCAGGACATAGCTGAGGCGGCTTTGCAGGATGTACAGCACCGCATTGACAAAGCTGCCGGCTGCAGCGAGGTCAGGAGAGGCTGCTACAAGGCCCATAAGCAGGGCATAACCAGCAACAGCGGACACAACCACGGACATAACCACGCCCCACGGCGCTCGCGTCTCTGCCCCGATTGTCTCCTCGGTCATATGGGCGGAAGCATCGTAGCCTGTGTACGTGTACTGTGCCAGTAACAAGCCTATCAAGAAGGCATACCAGAGGGGGAAGCCCGTCGCGTTGAAGGTCTGATTAACCGCGAAAAGCGTGCCAGCAGAATTCAGGCCGTGAACAGCATTGCCCGTCACCCGGGTGGCACAGCACACTCCAGCATTTCCAGGATTGAACTGCAGTGCGAGCAGAGTTGCACCCACCACACCTACAACAATCAGGGTCACACCAGCTATGTGCCACCAGACACTGACATCATTCAGCAAGGCGACAAGGCGCACGCCAAATATATTGAGCGA
>Ga0209350_1001256_pt1 | contig 11395 bp, 10 predicted proteins | sample GraSoi013_2_20cm_2_FD_185822 | JGI IMG/M metagenome (GOLD analysis project Ga0209350, IMG submission 185822) | Grasslands soil microbial communities from the Angelo Coastal Reserve, California, USA - Sample 09_27_2013_2_20cm (SPAdes) (version 2) | ecosystem: Environmental > Terrestrial > Soil >...
GCCGACGAGGTCGATCTTTCCGTCGCGGATCAGCATTCCGCCGTCTTGAATAATCGCTAGCGTAGACATCTTCGCGCCTACGCGGAATCGGTTCGGTCCAGCCAGCGTGACGAGTTGCGAAGCGTGAAGAACAGCGAGTGACTTCACGATTTGTTTAGCTTGCCTTCGACAACCTCGATGATGGTCTTGAACTGTGCCTCGGAATCCGCGCTGATCTTTCGAACCTTCTCCTGAAGATCCTTTTTGGATTTCTCGTTCTTCAATTGGCCAAGATTGATTCGCACGTTCAATGCCGCCCCTTCGATGCACGCGCGAGTAGCTAGGGTACCGACACCGACATCGGAGATTGAGACTGGATTTCCTCTTTCCGCCATTTCGGCCAGCAAGGCATACGACCTCGATGCCGTTTCCATGACTTTCAGGGGAATCTCTGCCGCATGCTTAGTCGCCTCTTCAATGGTCGTAGCACGTGTAGCCTTTTCTTCGGCGGATTCCTTGGGCAACGCCAATGCATCCATTACTTTGTTGAAAGCGGCCGTATCCTCGTCTACAAGCGACAGCAATTCGTCCTTGAGTTGCTGCGCCTTGACGGCCCAACCGCTGAAATACTCGAGCTTGTCGTCCCAGCCACGTTTCCCGGCAGAAAGATTCGCCACCATTCCGCCCAGCGACGCACCTAACGCGCCCATCAACGCTGCCACGGAACCTCCGCCCGGCGCGGGCGAATCGCTCAACGTTTCATTGCAAAATTCGCGCAGATTCATCTTCGCCAGGGACAGCTTTTGTTCAGCGGATTCAATCTTCAACTCAATCACTTTCTCTTTCGGATCGAAAGGTCTCAATTCGCTCAAGCCCATCGAGCGAATCGCAATATCGATCAACTCTTCCTCTGAAGCGCCTTCGGACCATCGCTGCTTGCGAAGAAAATAGCGGCCGGCATCAACCAAGCATTTTTTTGGAACCATGCCCACAATCTCCGAACCAGTCACGCGCAAGCCGCGCCTTGCGGCCGATTCTATGCAGGCATCGAATGCAACGTGCAACGGTGTCTCCTCGATGTTGGTGAGATTTATCGAGACCTGCGCGATCCCGTATTCCTTCACGAACCAACCGATCGCCTTCACATGTTTCAGCATGCCAGGAATCCGAACGGCTTCGCCGTTGGAATCCAGAATCGGTTTGCCCGAAGGCGTGCCGTCTTCAGTCTTTACTCTCCCCTGCTCTCGCACATCAAACGCAACCGAGGTCGCACGACGCACCGATTTCGTGTTCAAGTTCACATTGTAGGCCACGAGAAAATCGCGAACCCCAATGACTGTCGCGCCCGATTTCTCATTGAAAACGGCGGGCCCGAAATCTGGTTTCCATTCGGGTTGCTTTATTTTCTCAAAAAATCCTTCGTATTCGCCTGCGCGAATAATGGAAAGGTTCGAGCGTGATTTATCTTTGGCAGCTTTTTCGTAGAGATAGACCGGAATCTTCAATTCCTCGCCCACGCGTTTTCCAAGGCGATTCGCGCACTCAACTGCCTCTTCCCAGCTAACGCTGCTGACCGGAATGAATGGGCAGACATCAGTCGCGCCCATCCGTGGATGCGCTCCTTTGTGTTTACGCATGTCGATCAGTTCCGCCGCTTTTTTGATGCCGCGAAACGCCGCCTCCACTGCCGCTTCAGGATTCCCGACAAAAGTCACCACCGTCCGATTCGTGCTCGCCCCGGGATCGACGTCCAGCAACGAAACGCCATCTACTGATTTAATGGCGTCAGTAATCTGCCCAATAATGTTTTGATCTCGCCCCTCAGAGAAATTCGGCACGCACTCGATAAGCTTCTGCATTGGAATGCCTTTGCCTGCTACGGTCAATCCCGCGCTCGCGGCTGCATTGGGATATTGATGTCGTGCCTCGCGGCGAATTCGATAGCGCGCGAATAGCCGGCATCGGCGTGGCGAAGGATGCCCATGCCGGGATCGCTGCTAAGTACACGCTCCAGCCGACGTTTGGAATTTTCGGTGCCGTCAGCAACGACAACCATTCCGGCATGTTGCGAGAAACCAATGCCGACGCCGCCACCGTTATGGATCGACACCCACGAGGCACCCGCAGCGGTATTGATCAGCGCATTCAGTAATGGCCAGTCAGCGATTGCGTCGCTGTCGTCGAGCATGCCTTCTGTTTCGCGATTAGGAGACGCGACGGAGCCGGAGTCGAGATGATCGCGGCCGATCACGATGGGCGCTTTGATTTCGCCACGTTTCACTAATTCATTCAAGACCAAACTCGGCGCGCCCACCGTAGCCGAGCCAGCAAATCCGCGCAGGCAATCCTTGAAATTGAATGCGCTTCTCGGCGAGCTCGAGCCAGCGCGCCAGCGTTTGGTTTTCAGGAAATAATTCGAGGGCGAGTTTGTCGGTCCGTGCGATGTCTTCGGGGTCACCGCTCAACGCGACCCACCGAAATGGACCCCGCCCTTCGCAAAATAGCGGACGAATGTATTCCGGAACAAACCCCGGAATATCAAATGCGTTTTTGACACCGTGCTTCTTTGCCTGCGCGCGAATGTTGTTTCCATAATCGAAAGTAACTGCGCCCTTCTTTTGCAATGCCAGCATGGCTTCGACATGCACAGCCATTGAATGCATCGCGCGCTCGATATATTCGTCCGGATTTTTCCGGCGCAACGCGAGCGCATCCTCGAGCGACATTCCGTGCGGGACGTAGCCGTTTAGTGCATCGTGCGCGCTGGTTTGATCGGTGAGAACGTCAGGGACAACTCCCCGCCTCACAATTTCAGGCAGGACATCGGCGCAATTACCGACCAATCCGACGGATATCGATTTTCGATCTGTGCGCGCCTGATCGATTAATTTCAGCGCTTCGTCGAGCGAATCCGCGCTCCTGTCGCAATATCCACTCTTCAGTCTCTTCTCGATCCGCGCAGGATCGACTTCGACTCCGAGAAAAACCGCACCGTTCATTGTCGCGGCGAGCGGTTGCGCACCACCCATCCCTCCAAGGCCACCGGTTAGTACGAATTTTCCTTCGAGCGAGCCGCTGAAATGTTTGCGTCCAGCAGCGGCAAAAGTTTCGTACGTTCCCTGCACAATTCCCTGGCTGCCGATGTAAATCCATGAGCCGGCAGTCATTTGGCCATACATCGTCAGCCCCATTCGCTCGAGCCGATTGAACTCAGCGTAGTTGTTCCATTGTCCGACAAGATTGGAGTTCGCGATGAGGACACGCGGCGCTTCACCATGTGTCCGGAATTTGCCGACCGGTTTTCCGGATTGCACGAGAAGCGTCTCGTCATTTTCGAGCTCGCGCAGCGAGCGAACGATCGCCTCAAATGCCTCCCAACTTCTGGCAGCGCGACCGGTTCCGCCGTACACGACCAACTGATCTGGATTCTCCGCTACGTCTGGGTCGAGATTGTTCATCAACATCCGCATTGCGGCTTCCTGATGCCAGTCTTTGCAGGTGCGTTGGCTGCCGCGTGGCGCGCGGATGATTCGTTTTCCGCTCATGACTTTTCGTCCTCGCCATCAAAATCGCCCCGGCGAATCGCTTCGGCAACACGTGCAATGTCGCCCGAGAGCGCACGGTCATGCGTAAGTGGCGGGGCAATCTCCCGCACAACAGCGAACGCCTGCTCGACGCCTGCTCCAGCTTTCAACGGCCTGCGATGCTGCAAGCCTTCAGCAGCTGTGAGCAGCTCAATCGCCAGTAAGTTTTCGGCAAGATCGACAATCGATCGCAGCTTTAGCGCGCTCGTCATCCCCATTGAAACGTGATCTTCCTTTCCACCAGACGTGGTGATGTTGTCAGCGCTCGCCGGGTGTGCTAGCACACGCGCTTCGTTGACCAACGAAGCAGCCGCGACCTGCGCAATCATGAAGCCCGATTCGACGCCCGGTTTCCGTGCCAGGAATGCAGAGAGCCCTTCGTTCTTGTCCGGATTAACCAACCGATCGATACGGCGCTCGCTCATGTTCATCAGGTCGACAATCCCGATCGCAGCATAATCGAACGCGAAGGCAAGCGGTGCGCCGTGAAAGTTACCGCCGGAAATCACTTCTCCGCTGTCCGCAAACACAAGCGGATTGTCGGTCGCTGATGCAGATTCAATCAGCAAAACATCTTCGCAATGCGTCAACGCGCCTCGAACTGCCCCGTGCACCTGCGGCATGCAACGGAGGCTGTATGCGTCTTGGACATGCGGATCGCCTTTGACGTGTGACTGGCGAATTTCGCTGTCCTCCATCAGCGATAAAAGATGTTTGGCCACAGCTTTCTGGCCTGGGTGCGGTCGCGCTTCCTGTAACCGCAAATCGAAAGCGGCAGGGGTGCCTTTCAACGCTTCGAGACTCATCGCGCCGGCAACGTCAGCGATACGCGCGAGGCGCTGGGCGCGCAAAAGCGCGAGCCCACCAACCGCGTGCATCGCCTGGGTGCCGTTGAGCAATGCCAGGCCTTCTTTTGCTTCAAGTTGCAGTGGCGTTAACTCAGCTCGCCGCAGAGCGCCGGCGCTCGACATCCGTTGCCCTTGAAAGAAAACTTCGCCTTCACCGACAAGACTTAATGCAAGATGCGCAAGCGGAGCGAGATCACCGCTCGCCCCGACCGAACCTTTTTCTGGAACGACGGGATGGACGCCCCGGTTGAGCATTTCGCAAAGCAACTCGACGACTTCGCAACGGATGCCACTCATACCGAGAGCCAAGACGTTCGCGCGCAGCAACATCATCGCGCGCACCTCGCCTTCGGACAGCGGATTTCCAATTCCGCACGCGTGGCTGCGAATTAGGTTCAATTGAAGCTGGTGCAATTCAGCATGGGGAATCCGGACATCGGAGAGCTTGCCGAATCCCGTGTTGACGCCGTAAGTCACCACATCTCGTGCGACAATTTCCTCGATCAGTTTGCGCGCCGCGAGAATCCGCGGACGCGCGATCGAAGAAACATGAACGGCTTCACCTCCGAGAGCGACCGCCGCAAGTTCAACGAGGGAAATCTGCTCACCCTTCAATTCCATTCACGCAGCTTAACGGGAAACGGATGAGATGGGAAGCGAGGCATCTTATTCGTATGTCGCTTTACCGTCGCGTGACCGGATGAGGGCTGAACATTCAGGAGGCGAAAAAAGGCCAGGCCGAAATACGACCTGGCCTTTTGGGCGAATCCGCCCAGGTTAAATTGCCGGATGCCGGAGCTATTTTCCGGTTTTCCCCATAGGTGGAGTCACCACCTCCTTGTGTTGCGCACAAGCCCCGAGTCCCAAAGCGCTGACCAGAACGGCCACGACCACGATCGTTTTCAATAGTTTCAATCTATCTCGCCTCCTTTCGCAGCAGGTTGCTCCGGTCTGTTTAGGCAGGGAACAACGGGGAAGCAATGCTTTTTCTTAACTTTTTTGGACGTATCACAAACAGGGAGCCGGATTTATTTCGAGTATCCGGTCGTTCCCGCGCTTGTGGTCACGGTCTCTTTTCTTTGAGCGCAAGCACCGAAACTCAAAGCAGTGGCCAAAATGGCCACGATCATGATTGCTCTTACAATTTTCAATCTATATCGCCTCCTTTCGCCGCAAGCTGCAGGTACCCGTTTAGGATCACACGGGAAGCAACGTTTCTCTTAGGTTCTTTGGATGTATGCAAGCACAATTTGCAGTTTCTGCATACGACGGCTGCAGTCGCTCAAATCCCGCAATTTTATGCCTCGATTACGACTGGCGTCCCCTGGTCCACTAAATCGAATAGCTCAATTACATCCGCGTTTAACATTCTGACACAACCGCAGCTGTCCGGCTTGCCGATCTTGTGCTCATGTTTCGTGCCATGGATGTAGATGAAGCGGTCGCGCGTATTGGCATTCTGCTCGTCTAATCCGTCGAGCCATAAGATACGCGACGTGACCAGATCTTCCGTTGGCGGAAGCGGATCGCTGGGCTTGAGCGGCATGCGACTTTGGAAAATTGTGCCGCTCGGCATGTCGCCGCCAATCTTTTTCGCTACCGAAAATCGACCCGTTGGCGTTTTCATGCTGCCTTCTTCCGTTCCGATGCCGAATCGCGAAGTGGACACCGGGTAACTGCGGATCGGCGTCTCATCCTCCTTCAATGTCAGTCGCTGATTACGAATTGATACATGGATGCTCTTCATTCCACTGTTCGGTCACTGCAAATCTTATAACGCATGTCGCACTGAATCGTGCTTAAGATTGAGAGCAAATTCTCATTGGTTGCTACGATCCTGGCCACGATTCGTTTTGATGTCGATTCTCAGCCTCGCTTTCACGCTTTTCGCAATCCTTTCACTCCATCTTACACTTCCGAAACGTTCTCACGTCCGTGGCGAAGCACACGTGCCATCCATGTTAATTCATTCAGAAATTTGTCCACACGTCGAACATAAGCTTGATCGAGTAATTTTCCCTGCTCGTCGAAAATATTTCGCACGTTCCCGAAATTGACGTCCTCGAAAATTGTAACCAGACCCAACTCCCGCATGACCGGCAGCAGGCCCTCGATCACGCGAGCCCCGCCAAACGGCCCCGCCGACACGCCGCAAATTCCAACCGCCTTGTGAATGTATTCTTTCAAATTCATATCGAGCGCGTGTTTCAGAAGCCCCGGATAACCGTGATTGTATTCGGGCGTGACAATGATCAGCCCGTCGCAGCGATCGATCATCGCCGAGAACGTTGGGTCCTTCATTTGCTCGCCTGCATCATCCAGTTTCATTGGGAGTTTGCACACATCGATCAGTTCCGTCTCCACATCCGCGCGCTTCTTTGTCTGCTCAAAAACGAAACGCGCGACGTTCTCGCTCTGCCGTCCCTAACGCGCAGTTCCGAGAACAATGGGAATAAAAAGAGGGCGCTCCATCTATCCGCTTTCCGCTATCCGAAATTGAAAAACTGCCGATGGCCGGACTCGAACCGGCACGGGCCTTTTACGGCCCAACGGATTTTAAGTCCGTTGCGTCTACCATTTCGCCACATCGGCGCTGTGCGGCGCATCTTAAGCTTGTTATGCAATCGGCGAAAACGAATTTCGCACTTGCGGATCTACATCTGGAGCAGCCGAAAGCGTTTCGTTGTGCACGTCATGAAAAGCTGACTGCGTTTGCTGAGGTTGAATCAGCGATGCGCGCTTACAGCGAATTGATTTGACATATTGGCGAGATTTTTCCAACCTCCGCGTCGCTACGCGCATCTGAATCAGGCGGAGGCCATTTCCCCGCTAGGTTCTTGTTAGCTGACCCTCTGGGCAGGTACAATGACATTGACAGCGCTTGGCACAAAACTGATCTCCGCCTTCCTACCTACCTTCACCCTTTCTCCATCGAGAAGTATCGGAATATCTTTGCTTGATTGCACAGTCACCCGTTTGGTTTTGCTGACGCTTATCTTTTGGGCGTCGCGCCATTTGCCAACGGCAGCGGCAGTCGCAAGGCCGATTAGTTCGATTGCGTTCTCCACATTAATGAAAGCGGCTTCAAGCGCTTGCTCCGACTCAGCCATTTGTTCCGATATGAGCGGGCAGATAACAGCGACGACTTCAGCTTCGCCATTCGTTTCCGATGAAATGAAATACTGAATCTTCGCATCGAACATTTCCTGGAAAGCGAAGGTGCCTGTTTTGATTGCATCAACAATGTCACCTTCGCGAAGAGATTCGCGAGCCTCCACCCACAGCGCAGGCGCACCTATAATGGCGGCAACAAAAAACTGGTTGTCTTCGACGCGGCCTCCGGAAAGGATCTTTATTACAGGATCAGCGAGCGTATTTTTAAGCGCGTTTTCCCATGAAACCTCTCCATACAACGCTCGAGGGAGCATATTCATCGTTCCGCCGGGCAGCGGCAGAAGGTACATGCCGCGCCTGCTACACGCTTCTGCAGCGGTCCGAATGGTGCCGTCCCCTCCGAGCACGATGAGCACCTCGAGCTTCTGCACCGCTGCTTCGGCGAACGACCGCTCCATTTGATCTGCCTCTCCACACCAGGTTTTGCACTCTGTCACGCCCGCACTCCCAAGGACGCTAAGCAATTCTGCCTCAGATCCGGAGTCGCAGCCTCCGCTTGAGGTGTTGATTATGACTCCAAAGCTTAATTCTGAAAGACGGATGGCGGTCGATGCCATACACAGATCTAATCCAATTGAACTATTTGTTCATGTGAACGGCTGGAAAACTTCGCGTACCCGATTCCATTGCTAATGAATCGATTTTCACAATTTTGGGCGCTCTGCGCGATCTTCATGGCCTTGAGCGCCTGTAGCACTATGACCGACATGGTCACATCGAATTTACCAGAGCGTCATTCAGGCCGGCCGTCGATCGTCGTGAGCTTGCCAGAGCAAGAAGCCTATCTCTACCGTGGAGGGTATAGAGTTGCGTCGTCTCGCATATCGAGCGGCCGGGAAGGATACCGCACTCCGACTGGTGACTTTCAGGTGATCCGTAAGGACGAGGATCATCGGTCCAGTCTCTATGGTGATTATGTTGATGACTCAGGCCATGTCGTGAAGGCCAACATCGATAGCCTGCGTGACCGTAGACCGCCGCATTCGCACTTCGTGGGCACCCCGATGCCCTACTTCCTTGAATTCTCGCCGGGCTACGGATTGCACCAGGGTTACCTGCCCGGCGTGCCTGCATCACATGGATGCATTAGGATGCCCTATTGGAAAGCGCGCCAGTTTTATAACGCCGCTCACATCGGGACACCTGTGCTGGTAAAACGCTAGCCAAGTAAGCAAAGTCATCGGCTACGTCCTTCACAATCCACCACTGAAACGAACGAACTGAATTGCTGACGCGCATCGCGGCGACAGAAAGCGTTTCGTTGTGCACACCGATGAAAAGCTGACCGCGTTTAGGGAACTCGAATCTGCGATTCGGGGGCGGCTTTTTGGCTTGACAAGGCGGCGAGGTTTTTCCAAACTCGGCGTCGTCAAACGGATCTGAATCAGGCGGAGGACATTTCCCCGCTAGGTTCTTCGCCCCTTCCGGACCCGCAATCCCAGAAAGTAACTCAGCGGGGAAAAGGAAAAGAAAGGAAGAACCATGAATCCGGTGATCCAATTTAAAACGACAACTCTACCACTTCTCATCGCGCTCACGTTTGCTTGCTTTGGGCCTTTGCCTATAACGCTAGCACTCCTCCCGCCGCCAGACGGGGGTTATCCCAACGGAAACACCGCTGAGGGTGATGATGCGCTCTTGAACCTCACAAGCGGCACCAACAACACGGCAATTGGTTTTGAGGCGCTCCTTAACAACACAACCGGCTTCCAAAACACGGCCACCGGTTTTCAGGCGCTCGAGAGGAACACCACCGGCTCCGACAACACGGCTAACGGTTTTTTTGCGCTCGGTGGCAACAGAACCGGCTTCGTGAACACGGCCATCGGTGGTTTTGCGCTCGGTGACAACACCACTGGCGGCGGGAACACGGCCACCGGTTTTGAGGCGCTTGAGAGCAACAGGGCCGGCGACTTCAACACGGCGACCGGTTTTGAGGCGCTCCTAAGTAACACGACCGGCAGAAATAACACAGCGGCGGGTCAGCGTTCACTCTCTAGTAACACCACCGGCAACTTCAACATCGCACTCGGCCCTAATGCGGGCGACAAGCTCACCACGGGCGCTAACAATATTGATATCGGCAACCGCGGTGTTGCGGGCGAGGCCGACACAATTCGCATCGGCGATCAGCAAACCCAGACGGCTACCTTTATCGCCGGAATTATTGGTGCTGCAGTTGCAGGCCCGGTAGTTCACATAAACAGCAGTGGTCAACTTGGCGTGCCGCCTTCCTCGGCACGTTTCAAGGATGAGATCAAGCCAATGGACAAAGCGAGCGAAGCCATCCTCGCGTTGAAACCGGTCACCTTCCACTACAAGCACGAGCTTGACCCAGATGGCATCCCGCAGTTTGGCCTCGTAGCTGAGGACGTAGAAAAGGTCAATCCTGATTTGGTGGTTCGCGATGCCAAAGGCGAAATCTACACCGTCCGCTATGAGGCGGTGAACGCGATGCTACTCAACGAGTTCCTTAAAGAGCACCGCAAAGTTCAGCAACAAGAAGCGACGATTGTGCAGATAAAGAAGGATTTCCGAGCAACCGTGGCGCAACTTGCTATGCGACTCGACGAACAAGCAGCGCAAATCCAAAAGGTGAGCGCTCAGCTTGAGGTCAACAAAACTGTCCCGCAAATCGTTCTCAACAATCAGTAAAGCAGCCGGGCCGCTAGGAAGAGGCTCCGGTCATTGACAAAAGAAAATTATGAAAAACATCATGCGTCTCTCCTCATCAATATCACTCGCGGTGCCTCCTCCGCGTCCGCGCCTACGATTGCCGTTATTATTTGTGACGGTAGCGACGTTGCTGCTTCTGCTTTCAACGGCAGGCAGCACCTTTGCCAACAGCGCTACGTGGAAGACCAATCCCGCTACGAGCGATTGGAACCACGCCGCAAACTGGATGCCGCACACTGTCCCTAACGGCGCAACAGACACGGCGTCGTTTGCCACCTCCAATACAACCAATGTCTTCCTCTCCGCTAACACGGAAGTGAACGGCATCATCTTTAACGCCGGCGCGAGCGCGTTCACCATCACCGTCGGTCCCACATTGACGTTGACCGTCAGCGGCGCGGGGATCACGAATAATTCAGGGGTCACGCAGAATTTTGTGACTATGGCCGATATCAACGGCACACAACATGGAACGATACAATTCACAAACGGCGCGACTGCGGGGAATGGGACTCGCATCACTGACAGCGGCCCCGAGGCCAGTGATAATCCAGGCGGCATCACACAATTCTTCGACAGCTCCAGCGCGGGCAGTGCGGGTATTGCCAACACCATCGGTTCGGGCGGCGGGTACGGCGGCAATGCTGGTTTCTTCAACGCGGGCGGGTTCACATTTATCCGCTTTTTCGGAAACTCGACCGCAGGCAGCGGCGACTTTTTCAACGGCGGCACAGTCTCCTTCTCCAACGCTTCCACCGCGGGCAATGGCACTTTTCACACCGAAGGCGGCGATGTGAATTGCCAACCATGCGCCGGCTCCGTACGTTTCGCCGATACTTCGACCGCGGGCAATGGCACTTTCACCTACGCCGGTGCCGACACTAGCGACGGAACGCCGGGTGCCACCTCTTTTTCTGGCAGCTCGAGCGCAGGCAACGGCACCTTCACATGCTCGCCTGGGCAGGAAGGCGGTGAAGGTAGTGGCGTCGGTTTCTTCGACGCTTCGACCGCGGATAATGCCACCTTTACTCTTGAAGGCGCCACGGACATCAGCTCAGGTGGTGGGGTCGGATTCGGCGGAGCTTCGACCGCGGGCAACGCCACGCTGATTGCCAACGGCGGCTCGGGCGGAGG
>Ga0209350_1001257_pt1 | contig 11389 bp, 11 predicted proteins | sample GraSoi013_2_20cm_2_FD_185822 | JGI IMG/M metagenome (GOLD analysis project Ga0209350, IMG submission 185822) | Grasslands soil microbial communities from the Angelo Coastal Reserve, California, USA - Sample 09_27_2013_2_20cm (SPAdes) (version 2) | ecosystem: Environmental > Terrestrial > Soil >...
CCTTGCTGGACGTCCCACCTTTCGTCGATCGCGGATGGAGCAGTCTACTAAAGAAGCCTGGAAACGCCTCCTCGACGAAGCACGGCGGGAACTCCCCGACGCCACCGTGCGAACGTGGCTCGAGCCAGCGGAGCCGATCGCGCTGGACGACGGTCGGTTGATCGTCGGGGCCCCCGATCAGTTCGCGGTCGAGTGGAACGAGTCCAAGCACGCCGGCGTGCTGGCGCGCGCCGCGGAGCGCGTGTTCGGCCGCCCGACGGCGGTGGTATTCCGCGTGCAGGAGGATCGTCAGCAGCGCCCGCAGATGGATTTTTTCGTGGCGCCACGCGAGGCGGTCGCGCTCGACAAGACCGGCGTCCCCACGACGCCGCTCAACGAGCGCTACACGTTCCAGACCTTCGTCATCGGCAAGTCGAACGAGCTGGCGGCCGCGGCCGCGCATGCCGTCGCGGAAGCGCCCGGCAAGACGTACAACCCGCTCTTCATCTACGGCGCCACCGGCCTCGGCAAGACGCACTTGATGCAGGCCGTAGCCCACGCCGTGCTGACCAAGTACCCCGGGACGCGGGTCCACTATTTCGGGGCCGAGCAGTTCATCAACGAAGTCATCGAGTCGATTCACGCCCGCACGATGTCCGAGTTCCGGCGTCGTTACCGCAACGATGTGGACCTCTTCCTCGTCGACGACGTGCATTTCCTCGAGGGCAAGGAAATGACGCAGGAAGAGTTCTTCCACACGTTCAACGCGCTGTTCGAAGGGCACAAGCAGATCGTGCTCACCTCGGACCGCCCGCCCAAGGAGATCCCGGGCCTCGAGGACCGGCTGATCTCGCGGTTCGAGTGGGGGCTCGTGGCCGACATCGGGCACCCCGATCTCGAGCACCGCATCGCCATTTTGCGCAAGAAGGCGGAGCAGGATCACCTCGAGCTTACCATTCCCGACGACGTGCTGCGCTTCATCGCGGAGCACATCCGCTCGAGCGTGCGGGAGCTCGAAGGCTGCATCATCAAGCTGCTCTTGTTCGCGTCGCTCAAGAATCGCGAGGTCACGATCGAGCTCGCGCGCGAGGCGCTGTCCGACAAGATCCGCCAGGGCGATGAGGCAGGGGGCTACGCCGGCCAGGCGACGCCGAGCATCGATCGCGTGCAGGAGGTCGTGGCGCGCCGCTGGGGCGTCACGCCGGAAGGCCTGCGGTCCAAGGCGCGGACCAAGACCCTCACCATTCCGCGTCAGGTAGCGATGTACCTCGCCCGCAACATGCTGGCCATGCAGCTCGTCGAAATCGGGCAGGCGTTCGGAGGGCGGGATCACTCGACGGTGATTCACTCCGTCGACAAGGTGGAGCGGCAGATGGTGCGCGACCGGACGTTCAAGGAGCGCGTCGAAATGGCGCGCCAAGAGTTGTCCGCACTCTAGCCAACATGTGGGCAGGGATATGTGGGCCGGTGTGGACGCGCGGCGGCGCCGTGGGAAAAGGGGCCGGATTGCCAACACTCCCAACAGCACGCCCACAGCGCGGCGAACGGGCGGCACGCTGCACACCGTGTGTGTTAGCCCCAAGCACCAACATTTCCCCGTACCCTACTACTACTACTATGTAGTTCTATAAGGTATTGGTAGTAGATTCTACGTTCACAATCTCCACACTGGGCAAGGCGGCGGAGCGGATGAAGTTCACGATCACTCGAGAACAGCTGCAGGAAGGCCTGAGCGCGGTGGCCGCGGCGATCCCCGCGAAGACCACGCTGCCCGTCCTGGCGAACGTCCTGGTGGAGGTCACCAAGCAGGGACTGCGTCTATCGGGCACCGATCTCGACATCGCCGTCACCACCACGGTGCCGGCGGAGGTGGACGCCGAGGGTGCGGTGACGCTCCCCGCCAAGAAGCTGGTGGACATCGCCCGCGAGCTGCCCTCCGGTCCGGTTCGCATCACCGCGGCCGGCGAGTCGCGGGTGGGAATCGAGTGCGGTCGGTCCAAGTTCAAGCTGCTGGGCCTGCCGCGCGAGGAGTTCCCCTCGTTTCCCGCCGTCAAGTTCGACGGCGCGTGGAAAGCGGCGGCGGGTGTGGTGCACAAGCTGGTGGGTCATGTCGCCTTTGCCGCGTCCACAGAAGAAAGCCGCCCGATCTTGAACGGCGTGCTGTGGGAGCTGCGGCCCGACCACATGCGCATGGTGGCGACCAACGGGCACCGCCTCGCCAAGATGGACGTGCCGGCCAAGGGCGGATCGACGGCGGACCTGATCGTTCCCCCCAAGGCGCTGGAGCAGATCCGCCGCCTGTTCGCCGCCGACGAGGCACTGGAGATCGCCCGCAGCGACAACCACATCGGGTTCCGCGCCGGCGGCACGCTGGTGTTCTCGCGCCTGATCGAAGGACCGTATCCGAACTACGAGCAGGTGATCCCGCGCGAGAACGACAAGGTCGCCACCGTGGACAAGGCGGCCATGGCGGCCGCGCTGCGCCGCATGAGCGTCGTCGCGAGCGACCAGACGCATCGGATCCGGCTCGCGTTCTCCGGCGGGGCGGTCAAGTTCTCGGTGCAGACGCCCGACCTGGGCGAGGCGCAGGACGAACTCGCCGTGACGTACGAGGGCGAGCCGCTCGAGATCGGATTCAACGCGACGTACCTACTCGAGATCCTCAAGTACATGCCGACCGACGAAGTGCGGATCACCTTCAAGGCGCCCGAGCGCGCGGCCACGGTGGAGCCGGTGGGATGGGACGATCCCGCCAGCTACATGGCGCTCGTCATGCCGCTACGGCTCGTCGATTAGAGGGGTAGACGGCTAGACGGCTAGGCAGACGCCGAGACGCCGAGACGCCTAGCGGGTGCCAGTACGGAGACGTTAGGAAGGCTTACCTCAAGACTCAAACCTCACACCCGCTAGGCGTCTGGGCGTCTAGCCGTCTCCCTACAGACTATCCGTCTGACTCCTCGTCGTGTCCCGAACGGTGTCCATAAGCGACGGCGCTTGCACGTTTAGCGAATCGATGGGCGGCAGAATCACCGGAGGCACGACTAGCGCCGTGTCCTCCTCTTCCGGTGGAATGTACACGTCCACCCCGTGGTACCTCGCGAGGATCAGGTTGCGCCGCTCGAGCGTGCGCTCCGGGCGCAACGTCGGGTTGGATGTGCGGGGATGCGGCAGCGTCGCCGCCAGTTCGGCTGCCTCCTCTTCGCTGAGCCGCGACGCCGGCACCCCGAAGTAGGCGCGGCTCGCCGCGTCCACTCCCCAGATCCCCGGTCCCCACTCGGCCACGTTCAGGTACAGCTCGAGGATCCGGTCCTTCGACAGCGCCAGCTCGAATCGCAGGGCGGTCACGGCCTCCTTCACTTTCCGGAGGGGATTGCGCGACGACGAGAGGTAGAGGTTCTTCGCGAGCTGCTGGGTGATCGTGCTCGCGCCCCGCAGCCTGTCGCGCTGCCGCCACGACCGGAGTGCCTCGGCGATCTCGCTGACGTCGATGCCGTGATGAGTCCGGAAGCGCGAATCCTCGCCGATGATCACCATGCGCTGGAGCACGGGCGCGATGTCTTTCAGGGGCGTGGGACGCCACGCCGCGGCGGGGGACCGCTCCCGCATCATCGCCGTCACCCGGGGCCAATGATCGCGCCACCACAGCGGCGGGGGCCACACGCCGACGAGCCACGCCAGGGCCACGCCGGCGGTCCCTAGCGCCCAGCGACGTGCGTTCCTAGGTTTCGCGTCCGCCATGTCGCTCGATCTCGCCACGCTGCGTCGCCGCCTCCAAAAAGCGCTCGGCAAGCAATTTACCGTCGGCGACCTGCTGGGCGAAGGTGGCTTCGCCGCGGTGTTCCGCGTGCGCGACAAGTCGCAGGACCGCGACGTCGCGGTGAAGGTGCTCGACCTTGGCCTGACGCCGTCGCCCGGGCTGGCGGAGCGCTTCGTGCGCGAGGCGCGCACCAGTGGGCAGCTCGAGCACGCGCACATCGTGCCGATCTACAAGGTCGGCGGCTACAAGAACGAAGTCCTCTACATCGTCATGCGCTGCGTCGACGGCCCGTCTGTGCGGCAGCTGCTCGAGCGGGATCAGCGCCTCTCCGTAGTCGACGCGACCCGCATCGCGCGCCAGGTCGCGGACGCGCTCGGCTACGCGCACGGCCGGGGCATCGTGCACCGCGACGTGAAGCCCGACAACGTTCTGCTCGACGGCTCCGGTCACGTGCTCGTCACCGACTTCGGCATCGCCAAGGCCGCGCAGGAGGCCTCGGTCAGTCAGCTCACGACCGAGGGCATGGTGGTCGGGACGCCGCACTACATGAGCCCCGAGCAGGCGACGGGCGAGCGTGTGGACGGACGCTCGGACATCTATGCCCTCGGCGTCGTGTTGTACCAGATGCTGGCCGGCACGCCGCCGTTCGAGGGTGAATCGGCCCAGTCGGTGCTCATGAAGCAGGCCACGGTGGACCCGGTGCCGATCCGCCAGCTGCGCGGCGAGGTGCCGGCGGCCCTCGCCGCCGTGATCGAGCGGATGCTCGCGAAAGATCCCGCCGACCGCTATCAGACGGCCGAGGATGTGAGCCGGGCGCTGGTTGACGCGTTGCCCGGCGCCGCGCGCGACGGGCTGCACACGCGACGCGGCCTTGCCGTGGGAATGGTCCGCGCGGTCGTCGCTCTGGGCGCGCTGGCCGCCGTGGGCCTGGTCGCGTTCGCCCTGCTCTCGCGCGGGCCTCGCCTTTCCGTGAGCGCGCCGGTGCCCGACAGCGTGATACAGGCGCTGCGGCGCCAGCGGGCGCTGCCGCTGGGCGACGTGCCGCTCTACGTGTTCGCACCGCGCGGCGCCGAGGATACGACCGTGCTGCTCGTGGCGCGCCGCGTGGTGAGCGTCGTCACCCCGCACGGCGCGCGCGTGTACCCTCGGGACAGCGTGCGCGCGCGCTGGCCGCTGAACCTGCGCGGCGGGCTCACGTTGTGGATGATCCTCAGCGTGCCGCGGGAGCGCGAGGATACAGTGTTCCGCAGCCTGTCGATCAGACAGGTGTACGCGATGACGGCACGCCTGCGGCAGCTCCGAGTCAGTCCCTGACTCTGCGGGCGCGGGCGAAGCGGCGCGTGGAGACGCCGTACAGGTCGAGGCCGTTGATGCCGCCGGCGTCGCCGGGCGCCGTGGCCACGAGGCCGGCAGCGTCTTGCGCGCCGAGCGACACCCCGAACGTCAGTCCGGCGCGCGCCAGCGTGCGGTCGGTGTCGAGGCGGGCCAGGACTCCGACGGGGACCCGGGTCGCTGCCCCCAGCGTGGCCCGCAGGCCGAACGCGTACCCGAGCACGCCCGCCGACGTGAACCGGCCGTCGGCCGAGAGCGCCGCGCGCGCATCCCATAGCTGCAGCGTCGCGCTGGGCAGGTAGGTGACGGGGAGCGTCGTGCCCCGTACGGTGGGGCGCCCCACGTTCGCGATCACCCCGCCCAGGGACAGAGCGGGCCTCCACTGGTACAGGACACCGAGATCCCAGCCGCTCGTGGACGCGCCGCCGCCCCGGTACAGCGCGGCCGCCACGCCCGCCGCGAGGCCGGCGCGTCCGGCGGCGTAGCCGATGCGATACGTGTGGCCCCGCCCCCCGGCGTCGAACACATCGCGCTGATAGCCGAACGACAACCCGCGGGAACTCAGGCCGAGCGTGAGCTGTCGCAGCCGCCCGGCCGCCCCGGGCTCCGCCACCATGACGTCGAGATGGAGCGACGCCTCCTCGAAGCGACCGGACCCGGCAGGGTTCACCCACACCGCGCGCGCATCGGTCACGTCGCTCGGGTACAGATAGAGCGTGGTGCGATTCGGCACCACCTGGGCCCCGGCGACGGCGGGCAGCGCCAGCGACAGGAGCCACAGTCCGATGGTCCGCCGGTCCGGCTGTCCGCCCACTACGGCAGCACCGAGACCGCGGTGTGGGTGACTTGGACCACGGGCACCGAGACGCCCTGCACCGGCAGGCGGATGGTGAGGGCCGTCGAATCGCGTACCTCGCCGGCCATGTAGCGGCCGTCGGCGGTGAGGAAGGCGGTCCCACTGGCGGTCCCCTCGCCCGACAGCTCGTAGGGTTGGCCCGCGTTCTTTCCGCTCCCCGTGACGTGATAGGTCTGGCTCGACTCCACGCGCAGACCGGGCCCGCCGGCGCCGCCCTGCCACGTCGTCGCGGTCGCTTGAATGGTCGCGCGCCGGGAGCTCGTGGCGTCCGCGCCCTTTTGCGTGGTCTCCACCGTATCCGTCCACGCAGCACCCGGCTTGGCCCCGTCCGCTGGGAGACGCGGCAGGAAGTCCCGGAAGTTGCCGAGCAGCTGGGCCACGGACTGGGCCAGCGCGCTGTCGGACGGCACGGCGTTCACGAACTCGCCGCGCCGCGCCACCCGGCCGGCGAACACCAGCTTGCGCACCTTGACCATGTTGTCGGCGATGGGCGCGGGGGTGCCCGAATCGGCGACGATCGAGTCGACGCTGAAGGTCGTCGGGTACCCGAGGCTGTCCGTGGGGCCGGTGATCGCCATCGTGACGAAGATGCGGGCGCCGAGGTTCTGCGCCTGCACGTGGTCGCCCAGGGTCTGCTGGATGTGGAGCTGCCGGTGTACGAGATACCGCAGGGCGCCCGGCCCGTAGTGCACGCCGAGCGATGGCGACGCGACTGGGGGCAGCGGGGGTGTAGTGGGCGTCGACGCGGGCTGGGCTGGCGCCGTCGGGGTTGTGGCGGCCGTCGTTCCCACCCTGGTCGAAGCGCAGGCGCTGGCGAGCGCCGTCACCACGAGGAACACCCGAGGCGTCATGGCGAGGCCCGCTCGCCCTTGGTGCGGCCGAACACGGCGACCATCTCGCTGCCCTCGCTCGCCACGCGCAACAGCTTCCAGCCGCGCTTGCGCATGTCGGCGCGCCAGCCGATGAGCTTCTCCCACTCCTCAGCCGTGGTGCGAAACACCCGCAGATCCGCGTTTTGCTCCCATTGCGCCGGGTAGGGCTTCGAGGGCGAACTCATAGGGAGGAGGGCGGTAGGGCCATAAGCCGAGTTCTGTTTGCCCGCCGTAGCGGGGCAGATGGTCATCTCTCTGGGGTGGCTGTCGCCAGCCACCTCACGCGGCCTACCCGCAGCTCAAGCGACCCGGGCCGGGTCTCGCTGCTTACTTGGCCTTGCTCCGACTGGGGGTTACCGTGCCACGCCTGTTGCCAGGCGCGCGGTGGGCTCTTACCCCACCGTTTCACCCTTACCCTTGGAATCAAGGGCGGTCTGTTCTCTGTGGCCCTTTCCGTCGCCTCACGGCGCCCAGGCGTTACCTGGCAGTCTGCCCTGTGGAGCTCGGACTTTCCTCGGCACGCCACTCCAACCGGCATGCCGCGACCATCACGCCCTACCGCCACCCGGTATCTAAGCTACGGGCTCTGGAAGGGTCGGGGCAAGGCTAGCGCGCCAGCCGCCGCAGCAGGCGGCCCAAGCTGTCGAGCGACACGCGCTTTCCGAGGCCAGGCGCCTCGTCGGCGGCGAGCCAAAAACCGTCGTTTTCCTCGAACACGAGGCGCTTGAGGCTGGTCCAGTCGCGGGCGGCCAGCGAGGCCGGCGGCAGGGCCATGGCGTGCGCGAGGTTGAGGCCGCCGGCGCGGTACAGCGACAGGAGCTGGCGCGTGCGCAACTCCGGCGTGAACAGGAGCAGCGGCCGGTCCGGCAGGCCGAAGCCGCGCATCAGTCCCAGCGTAAACCAGTCGGCCGGAGGCTGGGGCAGCCGGAACGCGAAATAGACATCCCGCCGCTCCTTCAGGATCCGGTCGCGCAAGGCTGCGGCGCGCGCCGTCACTTCGTCCTCGAGGGCGCGATAGTAGCGCGACAGCAGTCCGGCGTCCCGCAGGGCCGCGTAGCGGGCTCCGGCCGGCAGCGAGTCCAGCCTCGCCCGATCGCCCAACGCGGCGATCCCGCGCCGCCACGCGGCGTCGCAGAACTCCTGGCCCATCGAGTAGCCGTGCGGACCGTCGATGTCCAACCCGAGCCCGATGACCAGCGTACGCTGCTCTGCGGCCAGACGGCCGAGCGCGGCGTAGGCGCCGGCGAGTCCCTCGGCCCACAACGCCGAATCGAGGGCGCACGGCATGGGGAGCCCCTCGCCCCGTGCCCCGCGTGACGAGTCGGCGGGATTGCGGCGTGCGTGCGCGTAGTCGAGCACGGGAATCCAGGCGACGCTGGTCGGCTCGAGCCGGCCCACCGCGGCCGTCCAGGCCCGCCGCACGGCGTCCCGCTCCTCCCAGCGCGCGTGCACCGAGTCCGCGCCCGCCGGGTCGGCATCACCGCCCAGGAGATTGAAGCCGCCGACGTCGAGCAGCGTGACGATCGAATCGAGCGAGGCGGCCGGCCGCACGGCGTGGCGCCCGTCGCGCGCGGGAAGGAGCGGCGCCCAGAGGACGCGCATCCCCTGCTGCCGCAGCCATTCGGGGACGCTGGTCGCGCGGTCGAGCTTGGAATCGGGGACGAGCGGCAGCGCGACCGTGTCCACTCCGACGGGCGGCACGAGCGGCGGGGGGACCAGCTCCACCGGAATGGGCGCCTGCTGCAGCGCTACCGGCACGCCGCGCACCGCGGGGGGGACGTGCGCCCACTCCGCGGGCCGGCGCGTCCAGCGCGCCAGCGCGGTGAGAAACCCCCGGGTTCGCTCCAGGGCGTCGGGCTGCTGGAGCGGGGCGGTGGTCGGCCGGAACTGGGGGCCGAGGGCCCCGAGCGCATGCCGGCTGATGACGAGCACCAGCCCGTCGCCGACGCGCGCCGCCGCCACGACGCCCGCGGCCCCGCGAGGCGAAGCGGTGCGCGGGGGGCGCGGCGCGCGCACGAAGGCGTGGAGCGACGTCACCGCGAGGAGCGCGGTATGATCGCGCACCGAGACCACGTTGTTCCGGTCGAGCGGGAACGACTCGTACACCTCGCCGAGCGGCGAGCCGAGCGGCTCGTCGCCCACGGTACGCGCTTCCGCCCAGGGCTGCGGCCGCCCGGTGGTCGTCAGGGCTCGGGCGGTCGTGTCCTCCAGCAGGCGGTCGCCGATCGCGATGCCCGTCCCGAGGAACTCGAGCCAGCGGTTGGTCGTCCAGCGGTCGAGGTAGCCCTCGCCGTCGGCATCATAGCCCAGCACGGCCACGCCGCCGCGCAGCACCCACTCGGTGAGCAGCGCGAGGTCGCCGGCCGTGAGGGCGTCGGAGGGCGCCTCGGGTTCGCGACCGAGCAGGAACAGGAGCACGCGATAGCGATCGAGATCAGCACGCACCAGGTGCGGATAGAAGCGGCGGTATTCGACGTTGTACCCTTCGTCACGCCATGGCTGGACCGTGCCGTTCAGCAACGCGGGCTCCGAGAGGGCGAGGTCGAGCACCAGCAGTCGCCGCGCCTGGGGTTGGCAGGCGGACAGGAGGAGCACGGCGGTGAGTCCGACGGGTCGCATCCCGTCAGTGTAGCTGGCGCGGTGGGCCCGTGCCAGCCGTCAGCCGGCCGTGACGAACGGGCCGAGCGCGTCGCGCATGTCGCGGGCCCGTTGCCAGCGCCCGTCACGCGGCTTCACGAGCGCGCGCGCCAGCACGGCGGCGAGCGGCTTCGGCACGTCACGTCGCACGCTGCGCACGTCGGGCGCCGGCTGGTGCTGATGCATGTCCAGCACGGCCGCGGCGCTGACGGAAGAGAACGGCGGCCGGCCCGCCAGGCACTCGAACAGCACGACGCCGAGCGAATAGAGGTCGGTGCGCCCGTCCACGTCGGGAGCACCCTCCACTTGCTCCGGGCTCATGTATTCCTCGGTGCCGACCACGAAGCCGCTCCGGGTCACGCGATCGTCGCCCGAGCTCGCGATCGCGCGCGCGATCCCGAGATCGACGAGCACGGCTCCCCCGGGCGACAGCACGATGTTGTCCGGCTTGATGTCGCGGTGCGCGATCCCGTGCGCGTGCGCGTGCTCGAGCGCGTCCAGCACTTCCACGGCCACGCGCGCCACGTCCGGGACGAGGAGCCGGGGCACGCGGCGCAGCGCCTGACGCAGGTTGTCGCCCGGCACGTACGGCATGACGTACCAGAGGAGATAGTCCGCCTCGCCGCTGTCGATCAGACGGGCGATGTGCGGGTGGTTGAGCTGCGATGCGTAGCGGATTTCCCGCAGGAAGCGGTCGGCGGCGACCGAGACGGCCAGCTCCGGATGCAGCACCTTGATGGCCACGTCGGCGCCGCTCGTGTCCCGACCCGCGAAGATGCAGGCGTTCCCGCCCCGGCCCACCGCGGCGATCACGCTGTAGCGATCGCGCAGGGCCTTGCGGACCCGTTCGATCAGATCGCGTCCCGACATGGCATCCCGTCCCGTCCCCCGACGCCGCACGCACCGGGATGAGCTAACAATACGGGCCGGGCCGACGGGCGCTAGATTGCCTCCGCGTGCCGAGGCTCGAGGCGGTCCAGGGGGACATCACCCAACAGGCGGTCGACGCGATCGTCAACGCCGCCAACACCACGCTGTTGGGCGGCGGGGGTGTGGATGGCGCGATTCACCGCGCCGCGGGCCCCGAGCTCCTGGAGGCGTGCCGCCGGATCGGTGGTTGCCCGACGGGGGAGGCGCGGATCACCGGCGCCTACGGGCTCCCCGCGCGCTACGTGATCCACACCGTGGGGCCCGTCTGGAGCGGCGGCAGGCGCGGCGAGCCGGAGCTGCTGCGCGGCTGCTATGAGCACGCCCTGCGGCTCGCCCGCGAGCACGGGCTCACGTCGGTCGCCTTCCCATCCATCAGCACCGGGGCGTATCGGTATCCCATCGAGTACGCCGCGGGCGTCGCGGTGGAAACCGTGCGTCGCGCGCTGCGCGAGCCGGGACCGGTCGAGCTCGTGCGGTTCGTGTGCTTCAGCGCGGGGGACCTGGAAGTGTATCAGGGGCTCCTAGGCGCTTGAGGGCCGCTCGCGCCGCGGCACCGTAGGGCGCCCACTCCTTGCCCGTTCCTACCGCCGCGACGAATTGGTAGGTCGCGATCGCGCTGGCCCGGTCGCCGGCCCGCTCGGCGTCGCTCGCCCGCTTGAGCAGGTTGTCGAGGGTCGTCGGATCGCGATACACGACGCCGGGATCGCGCCGCACCTGTCCAGCGAACCGGAAGAACCACGCCGCCCCGGCGGCGCCGAGCGCGACGCTCGCGCCGGCGAGCAGCAGCCCGAGGCGCCGAGCGCGCGTCGCCTCCGTCACCGCCGCTCGTTGACCGGTGGTTGAGGCGGCGCCGCCGGCGTCGGGGCGCGCGACTTCCCGCCCCGACGCCGCTTGACCCGACGTTGACCCGTCCATGTTAGCGTCGTACCCGCATGGTGACCGTGTGTACCGTCCTGCCGCTCCCCGAGCGGCCCCGCCTCGACGCCGCCGCCGACGGCTGCTTCACCACGCTCCACGCCGCATCGC
>Ga0209350_1001264_pt1 | contig 11347 bp, 7 predicted proteins | sample GraSoi013_2_20cm_2_FD_185822 | JGI IMG/M metagenome (GOLD analysis project Ga0209350, IMG submission 185822) | Grasslands soil microbial communities from the Angelo Coastal Reserve, California, USA - Sample 09_27_2013_2_20cm (SPAdes) (version 2) | ecosystem: Environmental > Terrestrial > Soil >...
CGTGCATATTGTCGTTCATAGACATCTTATGTTGCATATGTGCCTCCAAGCCTTTCTAACTGGGTATTCTAGCGGGAGTACCTGGTAATTACGTCAACACTCCTATCTCTCAAACGTTGGGAGGTCACTTTTTTGGGGGTTGAGTTGCCTTTGTCTGAGATCTGCCTTACAGCCTTTGATTGTTTCGATACCTCAAGGGACCAACATCACCGACAAGACGAAATGCCGCCCAGAAGTATGGGTGAACATACATCGATTCCGTTTGATGCAAGAGACTGCATTGAGCGGTTCGCAGCGCTTGCACCTTGCTCTCTCCTTGCAAAAGATGCTGATAGAAGCGTTGCATCAGCTCGTTCGTCGCGTTATCCTCTACGGGCCACAAGCTTATTACGAGTGAAGTTGCTCCAGCAGCCAGGAAAGCCCGGCTCAGGCCCAATTGTTCATCGCCTCCACCGCTCAGGGCTAACCCCGTTTCACAGCCGCTCAAGGTGACCAGTTCACATTTCTGTAAATCGAGGCTGAAGGCATCAATCGCGTTTAACTGTCCATCAGCTAAACGAACATACGAAAAATTGGGGGCATCCAACCTGCTTTGACCATGAGTTGCGAGATGAATGATTGGACTGGATGATGCTTGCTGGATAAGCCGCGCAATCGTGGCTTCTTTTTCAAGATAGCATCTCCCCTCTAAAAGTGATGCTATGGTTCTTGCCTCATCATGGACACGTAGCAAATGCCCATCGTCCGAATAAGCAAGCACGAGCGGATGTCCGGCTGATATCTCTGCTGAGGCAGAATCACCGTTCTGTTTGTCATTCTGCATACCGAGATGCACCAGCAAGCTGCTCGCCGGGAGGTAGTTCATCTGGTAGTCCTCGATCAGGAAGCGGGAACCATCATACAGGGCATGAAACGGCAGCTGATGTAACGGACCATAAGGAACAATGGTAAGGTGTCCCGCCGGAGAAGGTAGTAGAGGTATCGCAGGAGATATTAATAGATCATAGAGCTTTTTAAGCAGACGGCGGATGAGCTGCTGTGGTGGGTGCAAAACATCGGGCCAACCCTGCGGTTGAAGATGAGCATGGAGTAATGGTAATAGATACTCCAACTGGGCCAGTCCGTCAGGATCTTCATGGACTATCAAATCTTCTGCTGTAATCGCAAAAATGACAAGCTTCCCCTCATAGATATAGTATGACAGTAGAAGATGATCCGCAGAAAGAGGTTGGCGCACCTGTGCGATATCTATCCTTTGTACTTTGAGTGCTGCCTGTTCTAGACGCACAGCTTTCCTGGAATGAGAACCTTGAGACCTCGCTGGTGTACTTGCTTCGTAGAGATACAGGCGCTCAAACAACTCGTTTAGCTTCTCCTCGCAATGCTTCAGTTCGGTCTGGATGATATCTCGATTAAGGGCAGGAGATAGCGAGGTATCAATATCTGCGAGTAGAACGCTATATTTGCGATGTTGCTCCTGCCAATCTCTGAGTTCGTATCGTGTGCGCAGGACTGTTGTAGAAACAACATTCCCTTCTCTCTCGTTCTTTCCAAGTGGTGCCTTAGAACTACTAAGATGCTGACGAAGGGCCATTGATCGCGCCTGTTCAAGATAGTAAAAAGCATGCTCTGGCTGAGATTGCTGGAGACATAGAGCAATCATATCCTCGTACACAGTCCATGTCGTGTGCAGGAATGAAGCAGAGAGATCATACACAAGATCATCGAGAATACGTTCGATCTGAGCAATTGCCGCTCCGTAGTGCTTTGCAGCCTTCAAAAGATTGTGCTGAAGAGAAAAGATTCTTCCCAGGAGGTAGTGGCTTTTATAGATTTCTCCTTGCAAATTATGCTGACGTGCCTGAAAGATAACTCGTTTGCATAGTAACGTGGCCTCCTGTAGCAGTGTCGTTTGCTGCTCCTCCCGGAACTCAGTTTGCTCCACATTTGCTATCAACGCACTAGCCATAAGTAGACTGGCATGAATGGAGCGGGCTATAAGACCCTGAACATCACAATAATTCTTGACTACTTGAGCCTGCGCGTATGCTGCAGTGAATGACCCCATTTGTAGAAGAATTTCTGCCCGTTGGAGATTGCTAGCAAGAGCATGTGGTTCAAAGCCCCCATCATTAAATAATGCCCAGGCTTCATCAAGAGCATCCAGAGCTTCTTGGAGTCGATTAGAGGCTACTAATGCTCTCGCATGTTCACATAGTGCATTGCCTGTACTCAATGATATACTGGAATGTCGGAATGTCTTTACCGCCTCCTCCGACAACAGGCAAGCCTCTTGCGTTCTATTCAGTTTTACAAGACAATTCGCCATACAAAGCTTGAGTTCTGCCAGCAAAATAGGGCTGTCGACATTATCCTGTACCATGCTATCACGAGCTTGATAGTAGCGCCTTAATGCCGAGCCATAATAGCCTTGTATATAATCGAGTTCCGCCAGGTGAGTCTCTAAGTAGATAACCAAACTTGTTTCCCCGAGAAGGATAAAGCTTTCCTGTGCCCGCTGAAAAAGACAGTACGCCTCTTCTAACTTGCCAAGCCGGGAGAGAATTTCTGCCTGATTTACTTTTGCTATCGCTATAGACCGCTTAATGGAAATCTCACTTTGATCGGTGACGGTAGAAAAAATTGCGAGCATATTTTCGTAGAGCTTGAGTGCGTCCTGGTATCGTCCTATAAATTCGTAGACTATAGCCGTATTGTTATCGACAACGCCAGCCCAATAATATTCTCCCAATTGTAAAAAAACGGTGCGGGCCTGCTCTCCGGCTTTTAGCGCGTCTTCGACGCGACCAAGCCAGCCTGCAGATAAGACCCAACTGATACGAGAACGCGCCCAATTTCCTTCATCGCCCAAGAAAAGAAAATCCTCCCCAGCAGTATCCAAACACTCTAGCGCAGCTTCATAATGCCCAATCTGAAACAATGCATCCCCTTTTGCCTTGAAGCCGAGCGCCTGCGATGGAAGATGTGAACAACATTCACCGAAGAAGGTCAGCAGTTCGGCTAACTTGAGCGAGAGAAAAGGGGCGTAGAGGAGGCGCAGAGCTTCGTCCGCCAGCCATTCGCCAATGGTTTTATGCTCGGACAGCTCCGCGATATGCTCCTGTATGTGAGCGCGCCCTTCTTCCAAAGAGTGGTCGCGTAAATATTGTAAAAATAGTTCACGATCCATATGCGGTGGTTTGCTTTCCCCAGTGAGTAGCATGACACCGAGTGGCCCAGCCGACTCTTGTGCTTGGTGTCTCTGTATGGACACCTCTGAGAGGGATTTTTGTGTATGACTTCGTTCGACATAGATTATTTCTACTCATTTATACAACAGTGTGACGAGCGAACGCAAGGATCTCCATCACGAGCACAGGGCTTTAAGAGATGGGTCTTACACTCGATCTGATAAGAGAGCGATTCGACTATCAGATGCTATTCTCTTAGTATACTCCTTGTCGCTCAAAGTAACGGCGTGGATTGTCGACGGTCATTGTATGGATCTGTGCATCGGTGATACCTCCCGCTTTTAGGGCGGGAATCACCTCGTCAGTTATGTAGGTCATGTTCCATTTGGGCGCCAACGCCGCAACCACTTCTGGCTCGAACCAATCGATCGTACAGCAAGTGTCCTGTGAGAGCATCATCTTCTCTACGTACCCGCGCCGGCACATCTCCAGGATCGTCGCGTTGCGCTTCTCAGTTGAGAGATATCCCGCGGTCTCCTCGAGACCGTAGCGGTCCATGCCGATGAAGGAGCCTCGTTCGACCAACTGCGTGAGGTAGTCAATGTCATCGGTATCGCCGGAGTGTCCGATAAGGACGCGGCTCAGATCAACCCCTTCCGCTTCCAGGATATCCTGCTGTTTCAAACCCACACCGCTGCGTGGATGCGAGTGAGTCATAATCGGCACACCGGTGCGCCTATGTGCCCGGGCTACAGCGCGCAGCACCTGCTCAACGCCTGGCGTGATACCGGGCTCGTCAGTGGCACACTTGAGAAAGGTGGCCCGTATGGAGGTGCCCTGAATGCCTTCCTCAATGTCGTGGATAAACAGACCTGCCATGTGATCAACCGAGCGATGATGAAAGTAAAAGGGCACATCGTTATACGTATACAGTCCAGTCGCCGGGATAATCTGCATGCCCGTCAGACGCCCGACCTCCTGCATGAAGCGGATATCCCGGCCCAAGCCCATGACAGTAGGCTCCACGATGGTTTTGACGCCGCGCTCCCGCGCGGCTCTGACCTGCCCGAGGGCCCGCTCCATCTCGCGCTTTTCGTCATACAGGTACGGCCACTGCATGACAACCGCGTCGGATCGCAGCCGCAGGTGCTCATGGATCAGGGTAAAACCCATTTCGGACGTGTCGATGGGATCAGTAACGGTCTGTACTGTTGCCATTGTATTTCTCCTCTTTTTGCAATCCTTGCCATTCATAGCCACGGTGCGGTATTATTGCTGGGATGCTGAAGCTCTTTCCTGCTCCTGCAGTTGGCGCCAGAGAATCTTCCCCGTCCCGGAACGCGGTAGCGCGTCGACAAACTGTACCATCCTTTCGACCACTCGATGATCTCCTCCTCGGAGACCATACCACGCTGCTCTTGACGCACAACCACGAATGCTTTGACCGTCTCTCCACGCCTGGGATCCACCATGCCAATCACGCAGGCCTCCTGGACCGCTGGATGATTGTAGAGAATCGACTCGACCTCGGCGGGCCACACTTTGAAGCCGCTAGCGTTGATCATGCGCTTGAGCCTATCAACCATGAAGTAGTAGCCTTCGTCGTCGTACTGCCCCAGGTCTCCCGTGCGTAGAAACCGCTTGCCATCTCTGGTGAGAAAGACTTCTTCCGTTTCTTCGGGCCTTCTCCAGTAGCCGCGCAGGACTTGCGGCCCGCTACAGACGATTTCCCCTACCTGGTTCGGCCCCAGTTCTTCCAGCGTCTCGGGATCGATCACTCGCGCATCGACATCGAAGGAGGGGACGCCCAGGCACTGCAACTTGGGCCGATCGGGAGGATTGAAGTGCGTCTGCGAAATGGTTTCAGAGAGCCCATACCCCTCCATATAGCGCAGGCCGAGGAGTTCGTATAGTCGTTCCCCAACCGCCTCTGGTAGTGGTGCGCCGCCACCGCCAACCAGCATGAGCGTGTGCAAGTCGTAGTCCCGAATCTTCGGATTTGCGAGAAAGTCAATGACCATCGTGCTGATGTTCGTCCAGTGGGTGCATCCGTAGCGTTGGATCAACTGTGCCGCCACCTCTCTGTCCCAGCGGGTCATCAGCACGAAGCTGCTGCCATTAAAGATGGGGGCGTTCATACTATGCTGCATACCGGTCACGTGAAAAAGAGGAAGAGTAGTCAAAATGACAGCATTAGGCGTCATGGATGTCCAGACTCCCGCACCAACCAATGTAGCTTGCACGGTATGGTGTGTATGCATGCACCCTTTCGGTTTCCCTGTCGTCCCCGAAGTGTATGGCAGAACAGCAAGGTCATCGGGACCGGCAGTCAGAGATCCTGGCCCGTATTGCTCTTGTAGCGCCTCCGACCAGAGAATAGCTCCCTCCTCTTGGATCTCTTTGCGGGCTGCCGCTACGATATCTGGGATGGGGATATCGGACTGTTGTGCATGAGGTGCCAGGTAATCAGAATAGGTAGCAACAAAAACATGCTTCAAAGGAGTCTGACCCAGCAGCGGGGCAATGCGGTCGTACACCTCCTGCCCAACAAACGCCACACGAGCCTCGCTGTCTTGTACATAGTATCTGAGTTCCTCAGTCACATACATCGGATTGAGTGGCACAACAGCGGCATTGGCGCGCAGGATCGCGTAGTATGCGATCACGAACTGCGGACTGTTCTGCATATACAAAAGAATGCGATCCCCTCTACCAATGCCCAGCTGGGTCAGATAGCCAGCAAACCGGTTGACTTCTTCTGCCAGTCGGCGGTAAGAAATCTCTGAGCCATAATAAACCATAGCGGTCTTTTCGGGGTACCGCGTCGCGGAGACTTCCAGATTGTAGTACACATTTGTCTCCGGCAGTGTCAAGGAGTGTGGCACCCGTCTCGGCCAAAACGCAAAGTGCCGATCAGTCATAGTCAAAGGTCTCCTTTCCAACGAGCAGCTGATGGCCTTTGTCAAGAGAGACGGGTACACGAGAGGTCGCTGATTCGACAGCTGCTACCATGAGCGCGAGGGTCTGAAGATTATCATCTCCAGAGCTCTCAGGCTCTTGGCCCGTACGAACGGCCTGCACAAAGGCCTTCAGGCTCCCGCGTCGATCCGTGAGCGGTATCTCAGGCAGCTTCACTTGACGTGCACGCTTGCCTAATCGACGAATGCCGACATGATCAGGAGCAGTATCATCCCGGCTCGTCCAGACAACCTCGCCCCCGCTACACTCGATGTGCCATTCTCCGCTCCAACAGGTCTTCGGACCAGGACTTACCCAGCTTCCCCGATAATTCACTACAGCTCCACCGTCGAAGGTGATCGTGGCCGCAGCCGAGGCCGGATCGACGAACTTGCTCCAGGGAGGGTTCCATGCCTGGCAGTTTATCTGAGATGGCTCCTGACCGAGAACAACCCGCATCAAGTCGAAATGGTGGATGGACATGTCTACAAGCAACGGTTGCCATACCTGGTAGTAGCGATGGCCTTCAACTGCTGAGGTATTGTTGTAGCGCCGGAAGTCAATACTCACAGAACCAACCGATCCCAGTGTCCCCTCGTGAATCAAGGCGGTAACGGCTCGAACGGCTGGAAAGAAACGATAATTCTGGCTGATCATGAGCACTCGGTGACGTTTTGCCGCCGTGGTGACCACCTGCTGTGCCTGAGCTATGGTTGGCGCAAACGGCTTTTCAAGTAACACATGTTTCCCCGCATTGAGCGCCTGTAATGCAAGCGGGATATGTGCTGGCAGACTGGCAGTGATGAGCACGGCATCGGCCTCAACGGATGCAAGGGCCGACTCGACTGTCAGAAAACATCGCTCTGGTGGTAGGTTGAGGAACTGCTGCGCTTGCGCAAGGATTCCTGCGTTCAGGTCTACACAAGCTACTAATTCAACATCTTCACTCTGATGTATGACATGGCTGACCCAATTCCGTCCCCAGCCTCCCATCCCAACCTGCACCAGACGAATAGCCGCCATACATCTCTTCACGCTCGATGTCAATGTGCTCACCTCTCCCTTCTGTAATTGTAACGGCATCTGTTGATAATATGTGCGTAATTGCTGAGTATCGACGATCACAAAGGGCTTTCGTTGTGCTTTTCAAGTGAACCCGCCTTTTGCTGCGAACACGTTCTCTCTCCCAAATGTCCATGATGTGTATTCATCTTTGCTCACGCACTGCCTTCGACCCTCCGCAGGCTTCCCAGCAAGCCGATAGCCACATGTGTTCCAGGCCGTCCAGCATAAGACCTGGTACCTTCCCATCAATGATGTCATGGGGATGTTGCCATCCCGCATCACCCAGATAGAGGGTGCCGCGTTGCTGCTCATAATCGTACAGGAAGATAGCCTGCTCGCCGTTCCGGTTCTCGAAGTAGCTTCGATAGACGTTGGGGAAGGTTTGCTCATCAATCTGTGGCGGTATGCCACAGGATTCTCTATGATGATTGGTGACCTGAAAAAGCAACTGGTTCCTCATCAATCTTTTGGCGCTTCATGCGCTCCCTGCAGGAAGCCAGGTGATAACGCCCCTCCTTTCTGCGCGAATTGACTCTTTTGTACCTCTTTCCTCTGGCAACTTCCAACCATAAAATCCCTCATGTAGCTCAATATCTATACGCGCGAGCAAGCTCAAATTTCAGGGAACAAAGGCCCTGGGAGGCTCACTCCACTTCTCGCCTGTCCTTCTGCAGAAGATGCCCGGCACCGGGCAGCACTGTTGGGAGCCCCAAACGGTATAGGAGGGTAAACGCTGTTGCCGTCGCAGCTGAGAGGACCGGCATATCAAACTCAGCCTCTGCTAGCTCAATCAACGATAGCGACGGCATCTGCACACATGCAGATAGGATCAGGGCATCAGCCTTCGTCAGATCCAGGGTGTGTGCCGCAGCGAGGATGCGCTCACCTGCAATGCGGGCAACTGCGGCGTTATCTGGCTCTTCCAGCGCAACCCAGTCTGTGACCTCGATATCTTCCGCTTCGATGTAATCCACCACCTTCTGGGCGAGGGGCTTCAGGTATGGAGTGACCAGTGCCACCCGTTGTGCTCCAAGTGCCCGAATAGCCTCAATCAACGCATCTGCACTCGTGACGACCGGGAGCATCGAAGCCTGACCGATCAACTGCTCTCTGATAGCCGTCGTCACACGGCGGTGTTCTCCGGGTCCCTGGGCCATAATAGCGACAAGACACCCATAGACCAGCGAATGGCAGGATGCATCAGTCAGTTCAGCTACGCAGCGTTCCCTCTGCGCATTCATTGTCTGCAGCCCTTCCTCTGAAACCTCCTGCATTCTCATCCGGCTACTATGGAAGGTGAACGTTGCCGACTCGTGCCGAGCCAGCAAAGCTGGTAGCTCGGTCTCGATGGTCACATTGGAACTCGGTACGATCAGCCCGATACGTACGGGAGTAGCGGAAGAGTTCATAGTTTTAAACCCCTATCTTGTTTGCCTTGTTGGTGTGTTGCTCATGTGACTGAAAACTCGCGCAAGGCAACATCATGTCTCATATGGGCATCTTCCGTAGAAAACCTGGCAGAAATATACCTCTATTGTATGTTGCTGCGTTTGTGTTCGTCAATGCTTCATTGCTCTGGGTGAGGCATTTCGCTGACTTGACATCGTAGTTGCGTGTGTATTACCATAACTTTAGCATTGCACAACATCCGTACCACGTCTGTATTTTATATAGGTCCTATCTCTCACATCCATAGTCGGGATGATCATCGATCCCACGACTAGAGGAGGATAACATTTACTGCCTCTTCCTTTACCTATTTGAATTCCTTGATAACGTCTAATTTGAGCTTCTCAAAATAGGAAGCACTAAGCAATCTTTGACAGTGCGATGGATCGCCACCGGGCTGTTCAGCAACCAGAAGAGGGTATTTTCGTAATACCAAAGGAGGTATTTCCATGGACGTATCCAAGGTCTATCAGTATGCAGTCAAGCCAGTTCCCACTATGCCGCGCGCACTCATCGGCCCTGGCGCAGCTGAGTTGGCTGGTGCAGAAGCTGCTGGTATGGGACTCAAACATGTACTATTTGTCACCTCTGGACTTAGAGGAACCGGCATCATCGATGAGATGAAGAGCATTTTTGAAAAAGCTGGCGTTGCGGTTAGCATCTACGACAAAGTTGAGTCCAACCCCAAGGACTACAACTGCATGGATGCTTACAAGTTGTATATTGACGACAAGTGCGACGGCTTCGTCTCTATCGGTGGTGGAAGTTCGCACGATGCAACGAAGGGAGCGCGTGTCGTTGCCGCTCATGATGGTCGCAACATCAACGAGTTTGAAGGCTGGAACAAGTCGGATCGCCCGAATAGGCCTCCGCACATCGCCATCAACACGACTGTGGGCACCGGCTCTGAAACGACCGGAGCTTACGTGATTACCGATACTAGCTCTCCCAAGGCACCGTTTAAGTGGGTTGCCGTTGATTTTCCCTCCATTGCTACGCTGGCAATCGATGACCCGGCGTTGTTCACCACGCTACCGCCCGAATATATCGCCTTTACCGGCTTTGATACCATGGCTCACGCCTCAGAATGTTATACCTCGAATATAGATCATCCGCTTGCCAATCCCATAGCGCTTCAGGCCCTCAAATTGGCCTCCGAAAACCTGCGTGAGGCCTACGCCAACCCAAAAAACTACGATGCGATGATGAATATGATCTGGGCGGAGTACACGGCTGCGTATGCATTCATGAGCGGCTTCCTGGGCATTATCCACTCGCTGTCGCATGCGGTGTGCGCCTATTACGATATTCACCATGGCCTTAACAATGCCGTCGGCATCGCTCGCGTCTGGGAGTTTAATCTGCCCTCTTCTCCACGGAAGTTTGCTGATTTTGCCCGGGCGATGGGGGAAGATACCACAGGGCTTTCTAATGTACAAGCTGCTGACAAGGCGATCGATGCGGTGATTCGCCTGGCCAGGGATGTTCGCATTCCCGAGAACTTCTCCAGTGTAAAGCCCTATCCCAAATCTCGCATGGGCACCGGGTGGTACTCCAACCGTCCAAAAGAGATCAGCAGCGACGAGGCTGAGATCGAAAAGCTGGCGCTTCATCTGATGAACGATGTTTGCACCCCGTTCAATCCTCGTATAGTGACTATGGAGGATGCCCGCCAGATATTGCGCGATTGTATTTACGCCCCGCTGGGCCGCAATTCGCATGTCACCACACATGAAGAACGGGAAGCCGCCGTTGCCGGAGCAACAAGCTAAACAGGTACAGCATCTTAATAGCGATGCATGCCTGGGAGACATCTGGAGAGTGTGCTGAGCCGGCTTGCTACTGGCACTCTTCAGGTGTTTACTCAGAAAGATGAAGAGGTATTCGTGTTCACAAGCATCGACGACGTACAATCACGCTTAACCGCGCAACAATATGTCTCCAATCGCAAGCTGGCTACAGTAGTTTTTCTTGCCACCAGGATGAACAAGCCAATTTTGGTTGAGGGCCCAGCAGGGGTAGGAAAGACTGAGCTGGCCAAGGTACTCGCTATGACACTCGACCGCCCGCTGATCCGCCTGCAGTGCTACGAAGGGCTGGATGAGGCCAAGGCGTTGTACGAGTGGGAGTATAGCAAGCAACTCCTCTACACCCATGTGCTGCGCGAGAAGATCAACCAGATTCTGGATCCGGCTCAAGACCTGCAGGAAGCGGTAAAGATGCTGCGTGAGCGCGAAGATATTTTCTTCTCCGAAAACTTTCTTGTTAATCGCCCAATTATGCAAGCCATTCGCTCCGAGAAGCCGACGGTTCTGTTGATCGATGAGATCGACCGCGCCGACGAGGAGTTTGAGGCGTTCTTACTAGAATTTTTGAGCGACTATCAGATCACTATCCCTGAGATCGGGACGCTGCGTGCCAACACAATTCCCGTCACTGTTCTTACCAGCAACCGTACCCGCGAGCTGAGCGAGGCGCTTAAACGTCGCTGCCTCCACATGCAGCTCGACTTTCCCAGCAAGGAAGTCGAGTTGGAGATTATACGGCTCAAAGCTCCCGGCCTCGGCGAGAAGCTGGCCGAACAACTTGTCGAGGTGATTCAGTCCATTCGCACTCTTGACCTGCGCAAAGCCCCAAGTATCGGCGAAACGCTGGACTGGGCACAGGCTCTTGTGATCCTCAAT
>Ga0209350_1001266_pt1 | contig 11337 bp, 6 predicted proteins | sample GraSoi013_2_20cm_2_FD_185822 | JGI IMG/M metagenome (GOLD analysis project Ga0209350, IMG submission 185822) | Grasslands soil microbial communities from the Angelo Coastal Reserve, California, USA - Sample 09_27_2013_2_20cm (SPAdes) (version 2) | ecosystem: Environmental > Terrestrial > Soil >...
ATGGCGCCTCAGTCGCTCCGCCTCTCCAAGTCGCGCTTCCTCGCCGGTCTGCAGTGTCACAAACAACTGTGGTGGCGCGTGCACGAGCCTGACGCGCCGGAGCTCGTGCCGGACCCCGCCCTGCGCAACATCCTCGATCAGGGGAACGAAGTCGGCTGCAAGGCGCGGGAATACGTTCCCGGAGGGATCTACGAGGCGACGTTCCTCGCAGACGAGACCTACGCCGTCGTGGATATCCTGGAGCGGGGCCCGCGCGGCTACGGGCTGGTCGAGGTCAAGGCGACGAACAGCCTGAAGCCGGAGCACCTCCCGGACGTCGCCGTTCAGGTGCATGTGCTGCGGCGCGCCGGGCTTCCAATCGACCGGGCCGACGTGATGCACCTGAACCCGGACTGCCGCTATCCGGAGCTGGGCAACCTGTTCGTCCGGGAGGACGTCACGGCACTGGTGGAGGGAGTGTTGCTCGGCGTCTCCGACGAGCTCGCGGCGCAGCACCGCATGCTCGAGGGATCGCTCCCCGACGTGCCGATCGGCGACCACTGCGCCCGACCACACGACTGCCCGTTCCTCGAGCGGTGCTGGCCCAAGCTGCCAGATCACCACGTCAGCAGCCTGTACCGCATCGAGCGCAAAAAGGTGCTCGAGTACGAGGCGGATGGTTACGCGACGTTGTACGATTTGCCGTCCGACCTCGAGCTGTCCGCGATCCACGCGCGCCAGGTGCGTGCCGTGACCGCGGGACGAATGGTGGTCGAGCCGTCGCTCGCGAAGGCGCTCGCCGAGTTCGTGTCACCGCTCGCGTTTCTCGATTTCGAGACCGTGAGCCTCGCCATCCCCCGTTGGAACGGCTGCCGGCCGTGGCAGAACGTGCCCGTGCAGTTCAGCTGCCACGCTGAGGAGCGGGGTCGCGGGCTCGTCCATCACGAGTGGCTGGCCGAAGGCCCTGGAGATCGAGACCCCCGCCCGGCGCTCGCCGAAGCGCTCGTGGCCGCGTGCCCGGGGGCGCGGCGCATCGTCGCGTACTATGCGAGCTTCGAGCGGGACTGCATCCGCCAGCTTGCCGTGGCGGTGCCCCGCCTCGCGAAAGAGCTCGAGCGGATCGAGCGACGGCTCGTCGATCTGCTCCCGCTCCTCCGCAACCACGTCTATCACCCCGATTTCGGCGGCAGCTTCAGCATCAAGCGGACGCTCCCGGCCCTGGTGCCGGGGCTGTCGTATGCCGATCTCAAGATTCGCGAGGGCGAGACGGCGACGCTCGAGCTGATGCGACTGTTGTTCTCGGGCGACGAGCTGCGCCCGGGCGAGCGGGCGGAGCTGCGCGAGGCGCTGTTGCGCTATTGCGAGCGGGATACCTGGGCGATGGTCCGGATGCTCGAGCAGCTGCGCGGCCTCGTGGCACTGCAGCTGGAGCTGTTCTAGCGCCGCTCCGGTCCCCGGCCCTCGATCAGCTCGAGGGCGCGGCGCGCACGGTGGATCGCCGCCGCCAGTATGTTCGCGCTCTCGGCACCCGACTCCGGGTCATCCGCCTCACGCATCGCGGCGAGCTGGTGCAACAGTTGCAGCGCGTTGCGGATGTGCTCAGACGGCGCTTCCGCCACTGCCGCCCGGGTAGGACGGCCACGGCGATCGAGCGTGCTGCGCCGCTCGGCGCCGCGCCGGCGATCCACCACGCGGCGACGCTCTCGAGAGATGGTCGCGACCGCGAGCCGGCGCGGATCGCTCCGTCGATCTCTCCCCAGGCGACGATCGGCAAACAGACGGCTGCTGGTCATGCGCGTTAGCGACTCGAGCAAGATAGCGACGAAGGAAAGGTGCCTCGAGCGGGCTCCATCGGCCAGCCCGAGGCCGCCTCAGTGACAGGCCGCGGACCCCGAGTCGCTGAACGACGAGGGGGGGACGGGGATGAACTGCCAGCGATAGGCCTGCGTCGTAAGGGTCAGCTTCAGCACGCCGTATTCCGCGCTGCCGGTCTCGCTGTTGGCGATCGGGGGCCCGAGGCGATAGGCGCCCCCGCCCCCGGTCCCGACCACGAATTGCCGGATGCCCCGTGCTGGATCGGCCTTGCCGTCAGGCGTCTGGGGGGCGAAGCGCTCGTAGTTATGCTCGTGCCCCGACAAGACGACGTCGGCCCCGGCCTCGTACAACGCCTGCCACAGCGGCTGCGTTTGCGGATCGCTGCCATGCGTGGTGCCCGAGCTGAAGCGAGCGTAGTGCCAGTACGCCAGCGTGCAACGCGTGGGGTGCGCGGCGAGGTCGGTGCGGAGCCAGCGCTCCTGGAGCGAGCCGGGGCTCATGTCCAGGTTCGAGTTCAGCGCGATAATGTGCCAGTCGCCCAGGTCGTAGCTGTAGTAGCCTGCGCCCGGCTCGCCGGCCGCGACGCCGAAGTAGGCGAAGTAGCCGCTTCCCCCCCGCACGTCGTAGTCGTGGTTTCCAGGAACAGGGTGGGTGCGCTTCCTGTGGCGTCCCCACGTCGTCTGATAGCACGCCACGTAGTCGTCGTCCGAGCCATTGGGGTACGCGTTGTCCCCCAGCGCGAACACGCTGCCGGGAATACTGTCGAGCAGCCGCGCGGTCGCCGCGGCGTGGGCGTTGGCGCAGGACGCAATGTCTCCGGCACCGACGAAGATCTGGGGCGTCGCGGGAGCTTCCACGAACGCCGTGAGCGTGTCGACCAGGGTTGCCCTGGCTCGCGGTGTGACCGTCACGCGCACGGTATACCGACCCGGGGCGGCATATACGTGGGTGGCGTACGCCGGCGGCCGGTCGGTGAGCGTTCCCCGATCAGTGGCCCCGTCGCCCCAGCTGATCGCATACGGCCATGCGGCCGCGGTGTCCGGGCGGCCGGTCACGCGGAACGTCAGCGCCGCGCTCGCGCGGGGACGCGTGCGCAGGTCCGGGCCTGCGTCGACGGTTGGGGGGAAGACACGATGCGGCTCCACGCGGCAGGAGGCGACCGCGACTGCGGCCGCAACGAGGAGCGCCCGGCTCACTCGGGGCCCGCGATCGGCAGCGACACGCGGGCCTCGCAGCCTCTGGCCTGCACCCGGTTGGCGAGAGTCAGCGAGCCGCCGTGCGCCTCGGCGATCTGCCGTGACAGCGCCAGCCCGATCCCCGAGCCTTCCGCCTTCGTGGTGTAGAACGGCACAAACAGATTGACCGTGTCGGCCAGGCCGGGGCCATCGTCTTGCACCCATACCTCGAGCCGACCGTTGTGCGCGGTCCACCCCAGCTCAACCTGGCCGCCCCCTTCCTGCGTCGCATCGACCGCGTTGCGGACGAGGTTGATCAGTAGCTGGTCGAGCTGTCCGCCATCGGCGCGGATCGTCACGTCCGGCCCCGGGCACACCGTGACCGGCCGGCGCGTCTCGAGAGCCGCGACCCGCCGCACCCACTCGGCGACCGGGACGGGCTCGAGGCGGGGACGCGGCAGCCGCGCCAGGCGCGCGTAGGCCGCCATCAAGCGGCTGAGCGACTCCGCCCGGCCCCCGATCACACCGAGGCCCTTGCGGAGATCCTCGCGCCAATCGGTCGGCGGCGGCTCGCGCCGCACCAGATCCGCCAGGCTCTGGGCGATCGACTTGATCGGGGCGAGCGAGTTGTTCAGCTCGTGGCTGAGCACGCGGATGAGGCGCTGCCACGCCTGCCGCTCCTCCTCGCTCAGCGCGCGGCTCACGTCGGCGAGGACGAGGAGCTGATGCGGCAGCCCGCCCTGGCGAAACGTGCCACGCCGCAGCTCCCAGCGCCCCAGCCCCGGCCGCCCCGGGAACGCGATTTCGAGGACTCGGGGCGTGTCGCCCGCCAGACTGTCGGCGAGCCCGAGCTCGGCCGCGTCCTTGCCGAGGAGCTGCTCTGCCGGCCGGCCGAGCAGCACCGCCCCACCCCGGTTCACGAGCCGGAGCGCGTGCGATTCGTCGAACGCGAAGACCGCGACGTCGATCTCTTCCATCACCCGGCGCAACAGGGCCGTCGCCTCCAGCGCGCCCAGCCGCTGGGCACGCAGGTCCTCACCAAGGCTGTTCAGCTCGACCAGCAGCAGGCCGAGCGCGTCGTCCGGGTCCGAGCCGCGGGCCCGCAGCGAGAAGTCCCCTTCCCGCAGCGCCGCCAGCATGTTCGAGATCGTCTGGAGCGGCCGGACGACTCGCTCCCGCACCGCCGCGACAAACGCCAACCACACCCCCACCATCAGGATCGTCACGGTCCATTGCGTGCGGGGTGCGAAATCACCTGTCCAGAGCAGCACCAGCGCGAGGACGACGGCGGGGAGCCCAGTGAGCAGCGCCAGCGCGAAGATGCGACGCTCGTAGCGCGGCTTGCGCTTGCGGCGCGGCTCAGAAGCCATGTCGCTTGAGCCGGCGGTACAGCGCGCTGCGTGAAAGGCCGAGCGCCTTCGCGGCCTCACTCACATTGCCCGCCGCGCGCGCCAGCGCCTTCTGAATGAGCACCCGCTCCACGTCCTCGAGGCTCATCTGGTCGAGCGGCGTGGCGCCGTTCGCCCCGGTGCCGAGCCCCAGGTCGCGCGTTCGTACAGAGCTCTCCTCGGCCATCAGCACGGCCCGCTCGATCGTGTGGTCGAGCTCCCGCACGTTCCCGGGCCAGGGATACGACCGGAGGGCCTGCATCGCGTCCGCCGCGAAGCCGCTAATCGGCTTCCGGTAACGCGCGGCGTGGCGGCGCCCGAAATGGCCGGCGAGCAGGGGAATGTCCTCGCGCCGCTCGCGCAGCGGTGGCAGGCGGAGTTCGACGGTATTGAGGCGAAACAACAGGTCCTGCCGGAATTTCCCCGCCGCCGCTTCGGCATGGATGTCCGCGTTCGTGGCCGAGATGACGCGCACGTTCACGCGCTGCGTCTTGGAAGAGCCGACGCGCTCGAACTCGCCCGTCTCGAGCACGCGCAACAGCTTCGCCTGCTGCGGGAGGGGGAGATTCGCGATCTCGTCGAGAAACAGCGTCCCACCCTCGGCGAGCTCGAACCGCCCGACGCGATCGACCTTCGCGTCGGTGAAGGCGCCCTTCACGTGCCCGAACAGCTCGCTCTCGAACAGGCTGTCGGGAATGCCACCCAAGTTGACGGCGACAAGGGGCCGCTCGGCCCGGCCCGACGCGGCGTGCAGCCAGCGGGCGACGACCTCCTTGCCGGTGCCGTGCTCTCCCAGGATGAGCACGTTGGCGTCCGACGGGCCGATGCGCTCCATCAGCTTGAGCACCGGCTCCATGGCGGGCGACTCGGCGATCAGCTCGGGGAGGCCCTCGCGGCGCAACGCACGGTTTTCGCGCTCGAGCTGCTGACTGCGACGCAACGCCCTACCGAGCTCGACCTGGGTGCGGAGTGTCGCGAGCAGCCGGCGGTTGTCCCACGGCTTCTCGATGAAGTCGCGCGCGCCGCGGCGCATCGCCTCGACCGCGCCGTCGATCGAGGCCCATGCGGTCATCACCACGACCGGAGGCGGCATCTCGAGCGCCTGGAGCCGCGTCAGGAGATCGAGCCCTTCCGCCCCGGACGTGGTGTCCCGGGTGTAGTTCATGTCGATCAGGAGGGCGTCGAAATCACGAGCGTCGAGGGCGGTGAGGACCGCGCGGGGAGAGGTCGCCGTCTGCACGTCGTAGCCTTCACCCTTGAGGAGCAGTTTCAGCGCCTCGAGGACATCAGGCTGGTCGTCAGCCACCAGGATCCTGGGGGCGGTGGCGCTCATGGCTCAAAGGTGCCGGATAACGGGTGTTGCGTGCCAGCCCTGCTTTGGTGCAGCAACGCTTGACTCGCCCGCTGGGCCCCAGCGGACTCGTGCATGCTCCGCTACCCCTCAGCGCGCAGCGCGATCACCGCATCGATACGGGTGCTGGACTGAGCGGGGACGAGGCTCGCGAGCGCTGCCACCCCGACGAGGAACCCCGTCACAGCCGCCAGTGTCACCAGGTCCGTCGGAGCCACCTCGTAGAGCAGCGCGGACAGCAGACGGTTCGCCAGCAACGCGCCGACGAGGCCCAGCGCCGATCCCGCGGCCGCGATCGCGAGGCCGCGCCCCATCACCATGCGCCGCAGATCTGGAGCGGTGGCTCCAAGCGCCATCCGCACGCCGAGCTCGCGCGTCCGTTGGCGTACCATGGTCGCCATGGCGCCGAACAAGCCGACCGCAGCCAACACGACCGCGCTACCCGCGAAGACGCCGAGCAGCAGCGCGTTCAGTCGCGGCTGCGCCAGTGGCCCCTCGAGAAACGTCCTGAACGGGGCCGCGCTCGCCAAGGCCACGCCGGGCTCAGTCTCGGCGATCACCCGCCGGATCGTCGGCACCAGCTCGGCCGGTGAGCCGCTCGTGCGGATGGCGAGCTTCATCGGCATATAGGGGAAGAACGACTGGCGGAGGGGGTGGTAGATGCTAGCGCGCGCGTCCCGTAGGTCGCGGTAGCGCGTGTCCGGGACGACACCGACCACGGTGGCCGTCCGCTGGAAGTTCTCCCCCATCCGCAGACGCTTACCGATGGGGTCATCGCTCCCCCAGTAGTGCCGCGCGGCGGACTCACTGAGCACCACGACCGGCGGCGCGCCCTCGCGGTCGGCGTCCGTGAAGACCCGCCCGCGGCGCACAACAATGCCGAGGGTCTCGAAGTAATCGGGGGTTACGACCTCCATGTTGAGCATCGGGTTGGCGTCAGTCTCCTCCTTGGACTGGCCTTCGGCCGCTGGCTTGCCGTCCCACCCGCCGGAGCCTGAGAATGGGACCGCCACGACGGGCGAGGCGCCGCGCACACCCGGGATTGCCCGCACTTGTGACAACAGTCTCTCGAGCAGCGCGCGTTGTTTCGCCGGAGTGTCGAACTGATCGTAGCGAAGCGTCAAGTCGCCGATCAACACGTGTGACGGCTCGAAGGAGAGCTCTGCGCGCTCGAGCTTGATGAGGCTTCTGGCGATCAGTCCTGCGGCCGAGAGTACGAGCAACGCGAGCGCGAGCTGTCCCGCGACCAGGGCTTCCGTCGCCCGTCGGGAGCGCCGACCGGCGCTATGCCGCGGGTCCGACCGGAGCGCCCGCTCCAACTCGACGCGCGACGTAATGACCGCCGGCGCGAGGGCAAAGATCAGCATAGCGATGCTCGTGATCGCCACGGCGCCGACCAGCACGGTCGCGTTCACTTGAATCTCGTCCAAGCGCGGGACGCCAGCCGGCGCGAACGCGACGAAGCTGCGGACGGCGCCAGCCGCCACTGCCAGCCCGAGTGCGCCGCCGGCGAGCGCGAGGAGCGCATTCTCGGTCAGCAGCTGGACGATGACCTGTCCACGGCCCGCGCCGAGCGCTGATCGCACAGCGATCTCGCGCACGCGCGCGAGGCCGCGGACGAGGAGCAGATTGGCGACGTTGATGCACGTGATCAAGAGCAGGAGTCCGGCGGCGGCGGCGAACACGATCAGTGCCGGTCTCGTGTCGCCGAGGATGAGCCGCGGCAGCGTGTGTACGACGCCGCGCAGATCGCGCCCCCATCGCGAGCCGCCGGGACGCCGGAAGAAAGCGGTCAGCTCGTCCTGCGCGTCGGCGGCCGTTCGTCCAGCCGCGATCCGCCCGATGACGTACAAGTCCTTCGGAACCGTCGAGGGGACGACCGGCGCCCAGCAGTCGGTCCCTCTCGGATAGTCCAGCCCTTGCGGCATCACGCCGACGATCGTGTACGCCACGCCATCGTCGTAGGTCAGCACCTGGCGCCCGAGTACGTGGGGGTCGCCGCCGAACCTCCGCTGCCAAGCACCATAGCTCAGCACCAGCACCGGCGCCGCGCCGCTCACGTCATCTGTTGCGCCCAGCGCTCGGCCGAGCACGGGTCGCGCGCCGAGCACGTCGAAGAACTCGCCCGACACGAGCGCGCGGCGGAGCAGCGAGATCTGGTCGCCGTCGCGAATCGGCTTCGGCCCGGCGCCATAGTAGGAGAAGAACGCGACTCGCTCGAGCGACCTGGTTTGCCGCGCGAACTCCCGGGCGTCGTCCAGTCCCAACGGATAGGCGAATTCTCGGTCGGGCTTCCGGCCCCAGAGCACGACCAGGCGGTCCTGATCGCGCACGGGAAGCCGGCGCAGCAGCAGTGCGTCGGCCACCGTGAACACCGCGGTTGCGAGACCGATCCCGAGCGCGAGGGTGAGGATCGCGGTCAGGGCGAAGCCGGGGCTCGTGCGCAGGGTGCGGAAGGCGTAGCGGACGTCATTCATAACGAAGAGCAACCATCGGATCGACCTTCGTCCCCCGGCGCGCCGGGACCCACGTCGCCACGAGCGCCACGGCGACGAGCAGCAGGGACGTCGCGGCGAACGTGGCCGCGTCGCGCGGCGTCACCTCGAAGAGCATCGCCGTCAGCGCTCGGGTGACGCCCCACGCGCCGACGAGCCCCAGCCCCACGCCCGCCGCCACGCGGCGCAGGCTCTCCTTCATCAGGAGTGCCACCACGTCCCCACCGCGCGCCCCCAGGGCCATCCGAATGCCGAGCTCCCGGGTCCGCTGGGTCACGGCGTACGCGGTGACGCCGTAGATGCCGACCAGCGCGAGCCCGACCGCGAGCAGGGCGAAGATGGTGAGCAGGGTCGTGTTGAACCGTCGCGCCACGGTCTGGCGGCCGATCAGCTGCTCTAGGCTCACGATCTCTCCGATCGACTGGTCTGGATCGCCGCGGCGCACGGCCTCGCGGATCGCGCCCGCAAGCTGGATCGGGCGGCCGTTGTTCGCGCGGACCACCAACCACATCTCCTGCATCTCCGACTGTTGCGACGCCGGCCGGTAGATCTCCGGTTGGGGGGCGGCGTCGAGCGAGGCCGAGCGCAGGTTGTCGATCACACCGACGATGGTGACGGGCCCCGCTGGTTGCCCCGGCCCACGGATGGTGGGCTGCTTGCCGATCGGGTCCTGTCCGGGCCAGAGCTGATCCGCCGTCGTGCGGTTGATAATCGCAACAGACGGCGCGCCGGCACGATCCTCCACCGTGAACCCGCGACCTCGCTGGATCGGAATGCGGAACGTCGTGAAGTAGCTCCGCGACACACTGGACGACCGGAGCACCATGATCGGCTCGGGGTAGTCCGGACGCACGGTGCGGGGATCAAACACGACCATGAACATCTGGCCGCTCAACGGCAGCGTGCTCGCGAGACTCGCCGACTGTACGCCCGCATGAGATTCGACCGCGGCGAGCATGTCCTCGAAGAACAGCTTCTGCTGAGCGCCCGAGGGAAAGCGCGCCGGCGTGAGCCGGATGCGGGCCGCGAGCACGTCGCGCGTATCGAACCCGGGGTTCACGTTGGTGAGGCGAATGATGCTGCGCACCAGCAACCCGGCCCCCACGAGCAGCACCAGGGCGAGTGTCACCTCGCCCACCACGAGCACGTTCTGTAGGCGGCGCCTTCCACCGATCGCGCCCGGGGCATCCTCGCGCAGCGATTGCTCGATGCCGGGCGCCGAAGCGCGCCACGCGGGCAGGATACCGAACACCACGCCCGTCAGGACTGCCAGCCCCAGGCCGAACGCGAGGACCGGGCCGTCGAGTCCGATTTCGGTTGCCCGCGGAAGCGCGCGCGGCCAGACAGCGAGCAGGGCGTTGAGTCCCGACGCGGATAGCACGACACCGACGGCGCCCGCGGCGAGCGCGAGCAGTGTGCTCTCCGTGAGCAGCTGGCGGACGAGCCGTCCGCGTCCCGCGCCCAGGGCGCGCCGGACCGCCAGCTCACGGCGTCGCGCGGTGGCGCGCGCGAGCAGGAGATTGGCCGCGTTGGCGCAGGCGATCAGCAGCACCAGGGCGACGGCACCCGCCAGTATAAGGAGGCGCTGGCTGACGTCGCCGATCGCCGCCTCCCGGAGCAGTTGGACATCGAAGCCGCTGTCGAGGATCGATCGCCCGCTGGCGGAGGGGGCGGGAGGGCCACGACCGGGACCGGCTTGCTCCGCCGGACCGGCTTGCTCCGCCACAATCCGCTGTCGCCCACCACTACCGCCCGAGTCCGCGGCACTGAGACGCGCCCCGAGCAGCTTGACGTCAGCCACCACACGCTCCAGGGCGGCCCCGGGCGCGAGGCGCGCCACGGCGGTAAGGAAGTGCATCCCGCGGTTCGTCTCGGCTTGGGGATTCTGCGCGAGGAACTCGCCGATCGGCGTCCACACCTGCACGTCTGCGTTGGGGAACTCAAACCCCGCCGGCATGACGCCGATCACGGTGAAGCTGCGCCCATCGAGCGAGATCGATTTGCCCAGGATAGCGGGATCGCGCCCGAAGCTCGTGACCCAGAGCCCGTGGCTTAACAGCGCAAGGGGCGTGCGTTCGTCGGCGGCCGTGAAGGCGTGCCCGATCTCTGGGCGTACCTGCAGTACGTCGCACAGATCGGCCGTGGCGGCGGCCACCTGGACCTCTCGCGCATCACCCGCGCCAGTCAGGTTGTAGCGCCGAGACACCACGGCTGCGACTCCCGTGAAATCCCGCGACAGCGCGCGCAGGTCGCGGAGATCCGGGAAGGACACGCCGAACCGCACGCCCCGGAATCCGGTAGACATGATCTGGACCAGACGATCCGATCCCGGGTACGGCAGCGGCTTGAGCAGCACCGTATTGACCGCGCTGAAGATCGCCGTATTGGCGCCGATGCCGAGGGCCAGTGTGAGCACGGCGACGCCCGTGAAGCCGGGGCTCTTCGCGAGCGTGCGCACAGCGTAGCGAAGGTCTTGCAGCAGCGTGTCCATCATTCATACCTCAGGGCAACCATCGGATCGACCCGCGCCGCGCGGCGCGAGGGGATGAAGCTTGCCACCACGGTCACACCGAGTAGCGCGACGGTGACGAACCCGAAGACGAGGGGATCGTGCGGGGATTCCTGGAACAGGAGGGGGCCCAGCCAGTTGCCCGCCGCGAGCGCGATTACGACGCCGATCACGATGCCGGCGGCCCCGAGCGTCAAGCCTTCGCTGACGACCAGTCTCACCAAATCGTGCTGCTGTGCCCCGAGCGCGGCGCGGACGCCCAGCTCCTGGGTGCGCTGCGACACGGTGTAGGCCATCACGCTGTAGAGCCCGATCGCCGCGAGCGCGAGCGCCAGCGCCCCGAAGGCGAGGAACATGGTCGCTCCCAGCTGCCACGAGCGCGTCTGCTCGCCCAGGATCTCGCGCAGCGGCGTGACCGTGACATACGATGTACCGGGCATGAGCTGCTGCAGCCGGCGACGGATCGGCTCGGCGTATGGCGCGGCCTGCCCGCGGGTCCGGATGAAGAGACCGCCCTGCTCGGGATGCCACTGCGCCTCGGAGACGTAATAGAACAGCCCGGGGTCGTCGCCCAGGTGCTGGTACTTGATGTTCTCAGCGACGCCCACCACGTAGCTGCACGGCA
>Ga0209350_1001268_pt1 | contig 11326 bp, 8 predicted proteins | sample GraSoi013_2_20cm_2_FD_185822 | JGI IMG/M metagenome (GOLD analysis project Ga0209350, IMG submission 185822) | Grasslands soil microbial communities from the Angelo Coastal Reserve, California, USA - Sample 09_27_2013_2_20cm (SPAdes) (version 2) | ecosystem: Environmental > Terrestrial > Soil >...
TCGGCGATCATTTTGCTGACGTCGCTCTACTGGGGGGCGCTCTTCGGCGGCGCGATCACCTCCGTCCTGTTCAACATCCCGGGTGAGCCGTGGTCGGTGGCGACGACGTTCGACGGCTACCCGCTCGCCCGGCAGGGGCTGGGAGGTCAGGCGCTCACGGCGGCCTTCACGTCGTCGTTCGTCGGCGCGCTCTTCTCGATCATCCTGATCACGTTCTTCGCCCCGCTCCTGGCGGAGATCGCCCTCAAGTTCGGCCCGCCCGAATTCTTCGCGATCCAGCTCCTGACCTTCTCGAGCTTCGTCGGGCTGGGCGGCGGCAACCCGCTCAAGTCGCTCGTCTCGATCCTGCTGGGGTTCATCCTCTCGGCGGTGGGGCTCGACATCGTCACGGGTCAGCTCCGGATGACGTTCGGGCTCGTGGATCTGATGAAGGGATTCGACTTCATCGTCGCGGTCATCGGGCTCTTCGGGATCGGCGAGATCCTCCTGTCCGTCGAGGAGGGCTTGAGCTTCAAGGGCGTCCGCACGGGCATGAACCTCCGCGTCGTGTTCGACACCTGGCGGATCCTGCCGCGCTACGCGCGCACGTTCGTGCGGGGCGCGTTCATCGGCTTCTGGATGGGCTTCAAGCCGGGCGGGGCGACGCCCGCGTCGTTCATGAGCTACGCGTTCGCCAAGCGCTTCTCCCGGAACCCGGAACGGTTCGGGAAGGGCGAGCTCGAAGGCGTCGTCGCGCCGGAGACGGCGGCCCACGCGGCGGGCGTCGCGGCGATGCTTCCCATGATCACGCTGGGCATTCCGGGCTCGCCCACAGCGGCCGTCATGCTCGGGGGGCTCATCATCTGGGGCCTCCAGCCGGGGCCGCTCCTGTTCACGGAAAAGCCGGACTTCGTCTGGGGGCTCATCGCGAGCATGTACACCGGCAACATCATCGGCGTGGTGATGGTCCTGGCGTTCGTCCCGTTCTTCGCTGCGATCCTGAGAATCCCGTTCGCGATCCTGACCCCGGTGATCGTGGTCGTGTGCGCGCTCGGCTCGTACGCCGTGCACAACAGCATGATCGACATCTGGTACATGGTGATCTTCGGGGTCGTCGGCTACGTCTTCAAGAAGCTCGACTACCCGCTCGCGCCGCTCGTGCTGGCGCTCGTCCTCGGCGACCTGGCCGAGAACGCGCTCCGCCAGAGCCTCATCATGTCGCAGGGCTCGCTCGCGATCTTCATGACGCGCCCGATCTCCGGAGCCATCACGGCCGTCGCGATCCTGTTCTTCGCCCTGCCCGCGCTGACGCCCTGGTGGCGGCGGCTGCGTGGGCCCGCGGTCCCCCGGGCCGCCCGGGAGATCTAGATGGCGGTGATCGCCGACCCCGAGTTCTGGCTCCGCCTGCTCTCCATCTCGGTCCTGAACATCCTCCTCTCGGGCGACAACGCGCTGGTCATCGCGCTGGCGGTTCGCGCGCTGCCCAAGCGCAAGCGAGTGGTGGGACAGATCTGGGGCGCGGCCGGCGCGGTCGTGCTCCGGCTCGTCTTCGTCGCGATCGTGAGCGTGCTGCTGCGGGTGCCGCTGTTGCAGCTCCTCGGCGGTCTGCTCCTGCTCTGGATCGCGGTGAGGCTGGTGCGACCGGACACCGGCGATGCGGGCAGCGGACGCCACGGCGGGTCCCTCTGGGAAGCGATCTGGATCATCATCGTCGCCGACGTGACGATGAGCCTCGACAACGTGCTGGCGATCGCGGCGGCGTCGCACGGTGACCTCGTCCTCGTCATGTTCGGCATCGGACTCTCGCTCCCGATCGTCGTCTGGGGCGCCGGCCTCCTCGCGCATCTCATGAACCGTTTTGCGTGGATCGTCTGGCTCGGCGGCGGCGTGCTCGGCTACGTGGCCGGCGAGATGTTCATGGAGGACCCGATCGTGAAGCGTGGGCTCGGCGAGACCGCGAGCGCCCTCCACTATCCAGTGCCTGTCGTCGTCGGTCTCGTGATCACGGCGTCGGGCTGGTGGTTCGCGCGCGGGCACCGCCACCGGGTCAGGGTGCCCGGGAACCTGTGAGACACCAGGGACCGCCCAAGGCGGCGCGGACGGACGAGCCCGCTGCCGACCGGACGATGGAGGTCGCCCCCATCAAGTCGACGCGGATCTACGAGGAGATCGTTCGCCAGGTGAAGCAGATGATCGCCGAGGGCCGGCTCAAGAGCGGCGACCAGCTCCCGCCCGAGCGGGACCTCGCCGAGAAGTTCGTGGTGAGCCGCACCTCGGTCCGCGAGGCGCTGCGCGCGCTCGAGAGCCTCGGCCTGCTCGAGAGCCGGCCGGGTGAGGGCACGTTCGTCCGCGAGGTCTCGGTCGAGTCGCTGATCGAGCCGCTGGCGCTCGTGATGGCCTCCCACCGCGAGGCGATTGGCGAGCTCTTCGAGGCGCGCCGCCTCCTCGAGCCCGCGATCGCGGCCCTGGCCGCGCGCCGCGCGACCCCCGAGGAGCTTGCCGAGATGGAGCGGATCCTCGAGGACCAGGCGAAGGCGATCGCCGCGGGCAAGACGGGCCTTACCCAGGACGCGGCCTTCCACGCCGCGATCGGCGCCGCGGCCCACAACGGTGCGATCACGCGGATCGCGCACGCGGTCATGGACCTGCTGACCCAGAGCCGCGAGGAGTCGCTCAACACGCCCGGCCGGCCGGACCGCTCGCACCAGGACCACCGCCGTATCCTCACGGCGATCCACGCGCGAGACGAGCGCGCCGCCCAGCGGGCGATGCTCGATCACCTCGAGGCCGTCGAGGGTCTCGTCCTCGGGCGGGAGACGGGAGGCGGCGGCAGGCAGAAGCCGTCTTGACCGGTGTCGAGGGGACGCCTATACTGACCGCGCGATGACGTCATTCACGTCGCGGGTGTTGCCGCTGGCACTGATCCTCCTGGCGCTGCCGGGCCTGCCCGGAGCATCCGCGAAGTAGTTCAACGTCGGATGCCACGGGCAGGGTGACGCCCGTGGCGTGAGTCGGCTCCGAGGGCCACGGGTGGAACGACCCGTGGCCTTTGGTTTTTTGGGAATGTGGCGGTTCTGCGGGAGCCGGGGAGCTTGAGAAAGATTGACACTAATGCGCTCCATCCTGTAGCCTTAAAAGACTTTTTTGACATTCGGGACGGAGACTCGAGGCCATGACGAAATACGTCTACTTCTTCGGCGCTGGGAAAGCAGAAGGCTCATCCCTGATGCGCAACCTCCTCGGCGGCAAAGGATGCGAGCTCGCCGAGATGACCAACCTGGCGATCCCCGTGCCGCCCGGGTTCACGATCACCACCCAGGCGTGGTCCCGCTACAACAAGTCCGGTCGCCAGTGGCCGGAGGGGCTCTGGGAGCAGGTGCTCGAGCACCTCGCCAGGCTCGAGGCCAGCGCGGGGCTCAAGCTCGGTGATGCCGAGCGTCCGTTGCTCGTCTCCGTCCGCTCGGGTGCGCGGACGTCCATGCCGGGCATGATGGAGACAGTCCTCAACCTCGGTCTCAACGACACGACGGTGCTCGGGCTCGCGGCGTGGACCAAGAACGACCGCTTCGCCTGGGACTGCTACCGGCGGTTCATCACGATGTTTGGGAGCGTCGTGCTCGGAATCAGGCGCGAGACCTTCGACGCCGAGCTCGACGCCGTCAAGCGGCGCCTCGGCGTGAAGAGTGACCCCGAGGTGTCTGCCGACGAGCTCCGGAAGCTCACCCAGACGTTCAAGGACATCGCGAGCGCGCGAACCGGCGCGCCATTCCCGCAGGATCCCAGGGAGCAGCTGCGCCTCGCCATCGACGGGGTGTTCGACTCCTGGTTCGCCAAGAAGGCCACCGAGTATCGGCGGATCCACGGGATCCCCGGAGACTGGGGGACCGCGGTCACCGTGATGGCGATGGTCTTCGGCAATCTTGGCGAGACGTCGGGCACCGGCGTCGGATTCACTCGGGACCCACGCACCGGCGAGCGCCGCTTCTACGCCGAGTTCCTCGCCAGCGCGCAGGGCGAAGATGTGGTGGCCGGCATCCGCACGCCCGAGCACATCGACGACCTCAAGCGCCGGATGCCCGCGATCTACGACGAGCTGCTCGAGATCGCCGATCGCCTGGAGCGCCACTATAAGGACATGCAGGATGTCGAGTTCACCGTCCAGGAGGGCAAGCTCTACCTCCTCCAGACGCGCTCCGGCAAGCGCTCGGCCTCCGCCGCGGTACGCGTGGCCGTCGACCTCGTGCGCGAGAGCGTCATGGATCAGCACACCGCGCTCCTGCGCGTGCCGCCGCGCGAGCTGGGAAAGCTCTTCCTTCCCGTGCTGGACCCGAAAGACACGGAGCGGGCCCGCGCGGAGGGGCGCCTGCTCGCCCGGGGCCTGCCCGCCGCGCCCGGGGGGGCCGTCGGGCACGTGGTCTTCAACGCCGACCGGGCGGTGGAGGCCGCCCGGAACGGCCAGCGCGTCATTCTCGTGCGCCCGGAGACGTCCCCCGAGGACGTGGCCGGCATGTACGCCTCCGAGGGCATCGTCACGGCGCGTGGCGGGCGCACCTCGCACGCGGCGGTCGTCGCCGTCGGCATGGGGAAGTGCTGCGTCGTGGGCGCCAGCGACATCGTCGTGGACGAGGAACGACGCGTGTTCGAAGTGGGTGGCCGCACGATTCGGGAGGGCGACCTGATCTCGATCGATGGCGACAAGGGCGAGGTGCTCGTCGACGCCGTGAAGCTGATCCCGCCGCAGCTCACCGAGGAAGTCAAGGAATTCCTGGGCTGGGCGGACCGGGTCCGCACGCTGGGCGTGCGGGCGAACGCGGACACGCCCGAGGACGCGAAGAAGGCGCGCGAGTTCGGCGCCGAGGGCATCGGTCTCGTCCGCACCGAGCACATGTTCTTTGCCGCCGACCGGATCCCGATCGTGCGCGAGATGATCATGGCGAGCGATTCGGCGTCGCGCCACGCGGCGGTGAAGAAGCTGCTCCCGTTCCAGCGCGAGGACTTCATCGGGATCTTCCGCGCGATGAACGGGCTGCCGGTCACGATCCGCCTCCTCGACCCGCCGCTCCACGAGTTCCTGCCCAAGTACACCGACCTCCTCGAGGAGTACACGCGCCTCGACGCGCGCCACATGGGGCGGGAGCGCCTCGAGCAGATGATGGCGAAGGTGCGGTCGCTCCAGGAGGCCAACCCGATGCTGGGCCACCGCGGCTGCCGGCTCGGCATCACGTACCCCGAGATCTACGGGATGCAGGTGCGGGCGATCATGGAGGCGGCGTGCACGGTGGCGGCGCAAGGGGTGACGGTCGAGCCCGAGGTCATGATCCCGCTCACCGGCACCGTCGGCGAGATGCAGCTCACCTACGCGCAAACGAAGAAGGTCGCCGACGGCATCATCGCGGAGATGGGGGTCGCCGTGCCGTACCTCATCGGGACCATGATCGAGGTGCCGCGGGCGGCGCTGATCGCCGACAAGATCGCCCAGACCGCCGAGTTCTTCTCCTTCGGCACGAACGACCTCACGCAGATGACGTTCGGCTACAGCCGGGACGACGTCGCCAAGTTCCTGCCGGAGTACCTCCAGAAGGGGCTCCTGGCGCACGACCCGTTCTCCGTGCTCGATCAGGAGGGGGTCGGCGAGCTCATCCGCATGGGCATCGAGCGGGGCCGCCGCGCGCGGCCCGACCTCAAGATCGGCATCTGCGGCGAGCACGGCGGCGAGCCCTCGTCGGTCGAGTTCTGTCACCGGGTGGGCATGACGTACGTGTCGTGCTCACCGTTCATGATTCCGATCGCGCGGCTCAGCGCCGCGCAGGCCCGCATCAAGGCGCGTCAGGCGTCGGAAGGGACCCCCAATGCCTAACTTCGACGGCGTCTTCATCCCCGTCTCGACCCCGTTCCGCGGCGACGACGTGGCGGCGGAGCAGCTCCAGGCGAACCTCCGGAAGTGGAACGCGACCGCGCTGGCGGGCTACGTCGTGCTCGGCTCCACGGGGGAGTTCCCGATGCTCAGCGAGGCGGAGCGCGAGCGGGTCCTCGTGGCCGCGCGCGAGGCGATCCCGAAGGACAAGGCGTTCATCGCGGGGACCGGCACCAACTCCACGCTCCACACGATCCGCCAGACGAAGCGGGCCGCCGAGCTCGGCGCCGACGCGGCGATCGTGATCACGCCGCACTATTTCACGAAGGGGTTTTCGCAGGGCGCCGCGCAGATCCGTCATTATCTGGCGGTGGCGGACGCGTCGCCCATCCCGATCATGATCTACAACTTTCCCCTGAATACCGGGATCAACCTCGAGGCCGACACCGTCGCGAAGATCGCGCAGCACCCGAACGTGTGCGGGATCAAGGATTCCTCCGGCAATATTCCACAGGCCGCGCAGATCATCGACCAGACGCCCAAGACCTTTCACGTCCTGGTCGGCTCGGCCTCGGCGCTCCTGCCGTCGCTGGCAATCGGTTCGTCGGGTGGCGTCCTGGCGCTCGCCCTCATCTGCGCGCGCGAGTTCTGCGACGTGTACGCGCTCGCGAAGGGCGGGCGGTGGGACGAGGCGCGTGAGATCGCGGCGCGCATGATGCTGGCCGACCGCAGCATCCCCGGGCGCTACGGGATCGGGGGCCTCAAGGCCGCGCTCGAGCTCCAGGGATTCTACGGCGGCCCGTGCCGGGCGCCGCTCGGGACGCCCGACGGCGACGCGATCGAGGACATCAAGGAAGTCCTGGCGACGGCCGGGCTCCTCTAGGAGGGCGAGTCGGTGAAGATGCCCGGGGCGCGCATCGTCCTGGAGTGCCTCAAGCGCGAGGGAGTCGACATCATCTTCGGCCTCCCCGGAGGCGCCGTGCTGCCGATCTACGACGCGCTCTACGACTTCCAGGGGCTCCGCCACATCCTCGTCCGGCAGGAGGCGGCGGCGGGCCATGCCGCCGAGGGCTACGCGCGGACGAGCGGCAAGGTCGGTGTGTGCCTGGTGACGTCGGGGCCCGCGGCGACGAACCTCGTGACGGCGCTGCAGGACGCCTACATGGACTCGATGCCGATCGTCGCCTTCACGGGGCAGGTCCCCACGCACCTGATCGGGAACGACGCGTTTCAGGAGGCGGACAACGTCGGGATCACGCGCCCGTGCACGAAGCACAACTTCCTCGTGAAGGACGGGAAGGATCTCGGCCCGACGATCCGCGAGGCGTTCCACATCGCCTCCACGGGCCGCCCCGGACCGGTCCACGTGGACCTGCCGAAGGACGTCCTCGTGAAGGAGTGGGAGCTCGTCTGGCCGGAGAAGGTCCACCTGCGCTCCTACAACCCGACCTACGACGGTCACCCGGGCCAGGTCAAGCGCGCGGCGAAGCTCCTCGTGCGCGCCAAGAAGCCGGTTCTCTACGTCGGCGGCGGTGTGATCTCGGCCGACGCGAGCGCCGAGCTCTACGAGCTCGCCGAGCTGACCCAGATCCCGGTCACGCAGACGCTGATGGGCCTGGGCTCCTTCCCGATGGCGCATCCGCTCTCGCTCGACATGCTGGGCATGCACGGGAGCTACTACGCGAACATGGCCGTCCATCATTCGGACGTGCTGATCGCGGTGGGCGCGCGCTTCGACGACCGCGTGACGGGTCGCGTGGACGCCTTCGCCCCGAACGCCGAGATCGTCCACATCGACATCGATCCGTCGTCGATCTCGAAGAACATCAAGGTGGACGTGCCGATCGTCGGCGACTGCAAGCGGGTGCTCGCGAAGCTGCTGGAGGCCGTTCGTGAGGAGCTGCGGGAGGAGCCGTCGGCCGCCGTGCGGGAGGGGCGCCGCGCGTGGGCGGAGCAGCTCGCGCAGTGGAAGCGGGACTTCCCGTTCCGCTACGAGTGGAGCGACGAGGTCGTCAAGCCGCAGTACGTGGTCCAGGAGATCTCGAACGTCACCGGCGGCGAGGCGTTCATCGTCACCGGTGTCGGGCAGCACCAGATGTGGGCGGCGCAGTATTACCGGTTCAAGCACCCGCGAATGTGGTGCACGTCCGGCGGCCTGGGCACGATGGGCTACGGGCTGCCCACGGCGATGGGGGTCCAGGCGGCCAACCCGGGCAAGCTCGTCATCAACATCGACGGCGACGGGTCCTTCGCCATGAACAGCCAGGAGCTCGCCACCTGCTTCACCGAGGGGCTGCCGGTCAAGACGGTGATCATCAACAACAGCGGCCACGGCATGGTCCGCCAGTGGCAGCGGATCATCTACAAGGAGCGCTACTGCGCGATCGACCTGCCGGGGATTCCGGACTGGGTCAAGCTCGCGGAGGCGTACGGATGCGTGGGCCTCCGCGTGACGAAGCCGAGTGAGCTCGTGCCGGCGATCGAGAAGATGATCAGCACGCCCGCGCCGGTGGTCCTCGACGTGTGCGTCGACAAGGACGAGTGCGTCTTCCCAATGGTTCCGGCGGGCGTTCTCGGGCGGTGCCAGCCGTCGACGTACAACCGCGTACGCCTCCGGCCGGCGCCGCCCTCGGGCCTCGCCTGGCTCGTCATTTGGCCCGGCACACGGCGGTCGCTCTCGGCGAGTAGCCGAAGCTCGTTGGCGGGGTTCTAGATGCAGAACGGGAGCGGGCCCCGGAAGCACACGATCGCGGTCCTCGTCGAGAACAAGTTCGGCGTTCTCTCGCGCGTCGCCGGTCTCTTCTCGGCCCGCGGCTACAACATCGAGAGCCTCTCGGTCGGCGAGACGCTCGATCCGTCCGTCTCCCGCATGACGCTCGTCGTGACCGGCGACGAGTTCGTGATCGAGCAGGTGACGAAGCAGCTGCACAAGCTCATCGACGTCATCAAGGTGTCGGACCTCACCGACGACGACCACGTGGAGCGCGAGCTGATGCTCATCCGGGTCAACGCCGAGCCGCAGCACCGGGAGGAAATTCTGAGGACGGCCGACATCTTCCGCGCCAAGGTGGTCGACGTGACGCCGGTCTCATTCACTCTCGAGGCGACCGGCGACGCGGGAAAGCTCGAGGCGCTCGTCGAGCTGCTCCGTCCGATGGGGGTCCAGGAGCTGGTGCGGACCGGCAAGGTGGCGATCGCCCGGGGGTCCAAGGTACGGGTGAGGAAGGTCGACGCCCCGAAGAAGGCTCGCGTGTCGGACGACCCGAAGGTGGTCGGGTTCGCGGACTAGCGCAGCGGAAAGGAACGTCAAGAATGCCGGCGAAGATCTACTACGACGCGGACGCCGACCTCGGCCTGCTCAAGGGCCGGAAGATCGCGATCATCGGCTACGGCAGCCAGGGCCACGCCCACGCGCTGAATCTCAAGGACTCCGGCCAGGACGTCGTGGTCGGGCTCTACAAGGGCTCGAAGAGCTGGGCGAAGGCCGAGAAGGACGGGCTCCGCGTGGCGACCGTCAACGAGGCCGCGCAGGCGGCGAACGTGATCATGATTCTGCTGCCCGACCAGAGCCAGCGCCAGGTATTCGAGAGTGAGATCAAGGGGGGGCTCGGCCGGGGCAAGATGCTCATGTTCGCCCACGGCTTCAACATCCACTTCAACCAGGTGGTGCCGCCGCCCGACGTCGACGTGACGATGATCGCACCCAAGGCGCCCGGCCACGTGATGCGCGACCTCTTCACCCAGGGGCCCGGCGTCCCCGCGCTGCTCGCCGTCTACCAGGACGTCTCCGGCCGGGCACGGGATATGGCCCTCGCGTACGGCAAGGGCGTCGGCTGCACGCGCGCGGGCGTCATCGAAACGACGTTCAAGGAGGAGACGGAGACCGACCTGTTCGGTGAGCAGACGACCCTCTGCGGCGGGATCTCGCACCTCATCAAGGCGGCGTTCGAGACACTCGTGGAGGCCGGCTACCAGCCGGAGGTCGCCTACTTCGAGTGCATGCACGAGATGAAGCTGATCGTCGACCTCTTCTACCAGGGCGGCCTCGCGTACATGCGCTACTCGGTCTCCGACACCGCGGAGTACGGCGACTACACCCGTGGGCCGCGCATCGTGAGTGCCGAGACCAAGGCCGAGATGAAGAAGATCCTCACCGAGATCCAGTCCGGTGCGTTCGCCCGCGAGTGGGTGCTGGAGAATCAGGCCAACCGGGCGGGGTTCCTCGCGATGCGCCGGCGCGACGCCGAGCATCCGATCGAAGACGTCGGGAAGCGGCTGCGCGCCATGATGTCGTGGATCAAGCCGCCGCGGATGGGATGAGCGTGAAGCTCGCCGTCGCGCGCGAAGGCCGGCCCTTCATCGCGATCCCCGCGGTCCTCGCCGTGGGGCTCCTGCTCGGTGGTCGCCGCGCCCTCGCGCTCCCGTTTGCCGCGGCGGCGCTCGCGTCCCTCGGCTTCTTTCGGGATCCCGACCGGGACGTGCCGTCGGTGCCGGGCGGCGTGCTGTCGCCCGCCGACGGGCGCGTCCTCTCCGTGGACGAGCTCGACGACCCGTTCGTGGGGCCGGCCGTGCGGGTCGCGATCTTCCTCTCGCCCCTCGACGTCCACGTCAACCGCTCGCCGATCGCGGGGCTCGTCGTCGGGACGGTGTACTCGCGGGGCCGCTTCATCGCGGCCTATCGAGCCGCGGCCGAGGGGGCGAACGAGCGCTGCTCGCTTCACCTGCAGGGCGAGACCGCCCGCGTCACCGTCGTCCAGATCGCGGGGGTACTCGCCCGGCGGATCGTCTGCCGGGTGGGCCCGGGAGACAAGCTCGCCGCCGGCGAGCGGTTCGGCATGATCCGCTTCGGCTCCCGCACCGACTGCGTGATGCCGCGCGGGAGTGACGTGCGCGTGCGGGTCGGAGACCGCGTGACGGGCGGCGTCACCGTCCTCGGAGTATTGGCATGATGGCGAGTGGAATGAGAAGCGACAGGCGGAGCGCAGCCGGAACGCACCTCGTCTCGGGCCACCCACCGACGGTGCCGGCCTCGCGGCCTTGGGGTGGAATGAGAAGCGACATGCGGAACGGAGCCGGGGCGCACCTCGTCTCGGGCCACCCAGCGACGGTGCCGGCCCCGCGGCTCTCGATCCAATGATCCGACGGCACGGGAAGGGACCGCGGCGCCGTCGCTGGCACGAGTTGCGAGAGCGGCGGCGCGAGGGGATCTTCTTGCTCCCGAGCCTGCTCACGACGGGGAATCTCTTCTGCGGATTCGGGGCGCTGCTCCTCACCGTCGAAAGCCGGTACACCGAGGCCGCGCTGGCGATCTTCGTCGCGATGGTCATGGACATCCTTGACGGGCGCGTCGCGCGCCTGATCAAGGCGACGACGCAGTTCGGTCTCGAGTTCGACTCGCTCGCCGACGTGGTGTCGTTCTGCGTGGCGCCGGCGTTCCTGATCTACTCGTTCGCGCTCTCCGAGCTCGCCCGCCCGGCCTGGTTCGGCGCGTTC
>Ga0209350_1001270_pt1 | contig 11319 bp, 9 predicted proteins | sample GraSoi013_2_20cm_2_FD_185822 | JGI IMG/M metagenome (GOLD analysis project Ga0209350, IMG submission 185822) | Grasslands soil microbial communities from the Angelo Coastal Reserve, California, USA - Sample 09_27_2013_2_20cm (SPAdes) (version 2) | ecosystem: Environmental > Terrestrial > Soil >...
ATGGAGCACCGCCGGGGGAGCGGGTAAACTGGACATAGTATGGTACGGCACATCATACTACGACGGGACAAATCCACCTGACAACTATCCCAAGCAAGCAGCATGGTACGTCTACTTCGCCCAGAACCTCCAAGCCACAACAAACCCCGGCAACTTCACTCAAGTCGCCGCCACACCAATCATCCATTACGGAGGAGTATGCGAAGGCGGAATCAGCTGCACAGGTAATCGTGACCTATACGACGATTTCGGAGTAGCAGCAAGTCCAACGACAGGGCTCGCATCGATCATTTACAGCAATGACCAGTACGTCAACACGTCGAACGAGCCAGCAGCCCCCGGCTGCACATCTAGCACCACAAACACTGGAAGCTGCGACCACACCGATATCGCGACACAGACCTCAGGGCCTGGCATCTTCCCATAGAGAGGAAGACCCAGGCCTCTTCTTTTTTCCTGAGCGTGTTGCGTGGGTAGAAGCCTATCCAAGAGATAGGGTGAAAGTACTCTGCGACTCGTGAGACCGTCCACTGACCTGGTCTCAGGCAATTCTTCTCAAGACCGTCAGAATCCAGATCTGCCACCTATCTCTCTCCCTGACTCTTCGAACATCGACTGACATAGGTAGACTATGACTCAGTCATTCTACAAGACTCCAAGAGCTGGACGAAAATCGGCGTAACTGTCGCATATCTCTCCGAGAGCGATGTGCATAAATCAGCCAAGCAATCTCAACAGTATCAGAATGCAGTCGATAACCAATCCCCAAGAGGGAACCGCAGCCCCCGACTTTACCACGCAGAACACAACAGGCAAGACAGTCCATCTCAAGGATTTTCGGGGCAAGAAGCTCGTCCTCTACTTCTACCCCAAGGATGATACTCCAGGCTGCACGGTCGAATCCTGCGGGCTCCGTGACCAATACCAGAAAATCCGTGAACTTGGCGCTGAGGTGTTAGGAGTAAGTGTGGACAGTGTCGAGTCGCATCAAAAGTTCACTGAGAAATTTCACTTGCCATTCCAATTACTAGCTGACACGGACAAGAACATCACGAAAGCCTACGGTGTTCTCAACGATAAGTCGAACATGGCTCGGCGAGTCACATTTCTGATCGACGAGCACGGCAAGATTCTCAAAACATTCCAGACAGTAAAGCCCGACCAGCACCCGCAAGAGATCTTGGACGCGCTGAAAGGCAAGCTCTGACAATCATCACTTCATTTCTTGGACAGCACCGGTGTCTGACCTAGCCAAAGCTATCTATCAGGCAAGAACAGCGCCTGTATCCAGTGACACTCTACGGTTAGAGTCGGGGTCCACGTCTCCATCGCAAAATCCTTCGACAATGCAGTAGACACAGCGGTTGTGGAGAAGTGTGATACTTTCCAAGTCTTCACAAGGAATCCTCGGGGCTGGAAGTTCAGCAGCCTCGATCCGGAAGAAGTGAAGGGCTTCCGAGAGAAACTCGAGAAGAGCGGTCTCGGACCCGTTGTTGATCATATGCCGTATCTCCCGAACCTTTCCTGTCCCGAGGACGAGCTCTACAAGAAGTCGGTCGACACTCTCGTCGCTGAGGTTGACCGTTGCGTCGAACTCGGAATCCCATACCTAGTCACACATCTCGGCAGCCACCTTGGAAAGGGTAGAGAGATCGGACTGAAGAGAATTAGCAACGCGCTCAACCAAGCAACGAAACACGCCAAAGACAACTTTCAGATCTGCTTGGAAAACATGGCGGGCACCAGCAACAGCATGGGCTCAAAGTTCGAGGAGGTCCAGGAGATATACGACAGCGTTAAGCAGAAGGACCGTGTCGCTGTCTGTCTCGACACCTGTCACGCGTATGCAGCTGGCTATGATCTCCATGTGGAGAAGGCGGTCGACAGGACCCTTGCAAAGTTCGACGATATTATCGGTTTTGAGAATCTCAAGGTCGTCCATCTGAACGACTCTGAAGACGGGCTCGGCTCTGGACACGACCGGCACCAGCATATCGGACTAGGCTACATTGGAGCAACAGGCTTCAAAGCAATACTCCATCACGAGGCCATCAAAGACCAGCCGCTCATACTTGAGACACCGATCGACGAGAGACGAGGCAACGCAGGCAATCTAGAAACAGTCCGGAAACTGGCAAAATAATTGCAAGTAAGCGTCAACGCACACTCAGCTCGTGAACTACACAAGATAATTCAAGACGCAGCCCACGCGATCGAAAAAGCCAGACGCCAAGACCCAACAGCTCTACAAGAGATCAGCGACTCGACAAACAACGATCCCTTCCGCGTCCTCATAGCAACCATACTATCACACCGGACAAAGGATCCCGTCACCGCACTAGCATCCTCACGACTCTTCGCCAAGTATCCCCGACCAACCCAACTCGCCCAAGCAGATCCAAGGACCATTGCTCGACTCATCAAGCCAGTCGGATTTTACAAGACCAAGGCTAGGACGGTTAAGCGGGTGGCCCGAATCATCCTGAAGGAGTACAAAGGCAGAGTCCCGGATGAGATGGAAGAGTTGCTGACGCTTCCGTCTGTAGGCCGAAAAACAGCAAACTGCGTGTTGGTCTACGGGTTCAAAAGGCCCGCGATCCCTGTCGACACTCACGTGCACAGGATCTTCAACCGTCTAGGGGTGGTCAAGACAAAGACTCCTGAAGAGACAGAAGAGGAACTAACCAGGGTCGTGGACCGAAAAGACTGGCTCCCACTCAACGAGGTCTTCGTCAAGTTCGGACAACTAATCTGCAGACCCATTGGACCAAAATGTTCCCTCTGCCCACTTAATGATAGATGCGAGTGGTATCGAGAGAACTACAAGGAAAAGAACTAGAGATGTCTCGGAGCATCAATAGCGGCCTCAATCTTCCGACCAATCTCATCAAGTTCAGCACGATGTGTCTCCTTCCGATTTGGGAATCCGCTCATCATCTCATGATTAAACCTCGGAATGATGTGAACATGCATATGGAAGATCTCTTGGGAAGCGGCCCTGCCATTTGACTGTCCTATACTGATACCGTCAGCCGCCGAGGCTTTCTGAACCCCCTTCATGACCTTGGACACGGATGCGAAGACGCGCCCTACTTCTTCGCTCGGCATTTCCAGCATGTTGCTGTAGTGTTTCTTGGGAATCACCAGTGTGTGTCCAGGGTTTAGCGGATGAATGTCCAAGAAGGCCAGGGTGTGAGGGTCTTCATAGACGACCGTCGCATCTGCCTCCTTCTCAGCAATCTTACAAAAGACACAATCCTCCGTCATTGAGATCCGCCGATCATTTCTCTCGGACAAATTCCTCTTCAGGGACCCGTTGCGTCTTGTTTACTGTTCGGGCAAGAACGAACAGGAGGCTAGACAACCTGTTGATGTATGGTAGCACTTCAGGATTTATCGACTCTCTCTTCGACAAGGTTACGATTCTCCTCTCAGCCCTTCTGCACACTGCTCTAGCCACATGAAGTTCGGCCCCAGGAACGCTTCCTCCAGGAAGGATAAATCTGCGAAGTCTGGGCAGTCCAGAGTTCAGTTCGTCAGTAACACTTTCTAGCCGGTCGAGCTGTTCTTTGCTGATTCGAGGAATATTCGCTGTTACAAGTTCACTTGCCAAGTCTCCACCTAGGATCCAGAGATCCCTCTGAATCCCCTTCAGAATCAGGTTCAGCTTCTTCGCTTTGACGTGTGCTCTTGCAACTCCCACCTGAGAGTTCAACTCGTCAACAGCGCCATACGCCTCCACTCTCGGGTCCGCCTTCTCAACCCGGGTCCCGCCGTAGAGACTCGTCTCACCTTTATCGCCGGTTCCAGAGTATGCCTTCATCCCATCAACTCACGTTACCGGATAGGAGGTAAGGAAAGGGATTTCAATCTGATTGACCTAGGATCGCATGGGCCGTCCTGATTGAAAAGTTGTGGAAGGACCCGGTAGAATAGTGTGATATGATAAGAGAAGCACAGCTGTACCAGTCACTTGCGGACGGGAGGGTCCGATGCACAGCCTGTGCTCGTTATTGTAATATTCCGGAAGGGAAGGTTGGGTTGTGTGGTGTGAGGCAGAATATTGGTGGCAAACTCCACCTCTTGGTCTATGGGAAAGTGATTACTGGACACATTGATCCGATAGAGAAGAAGCCCGTTACCCATTACATGCCGGGCTCGAAGATATTCTCCATAGCCACGACGGGATGTAACTGGCTCTGCTCGTACTGCCAGAACTTCGACATAAGCCAGCGGCGGAAAGTGGAGGGAACAGATATGATGCCACCCGAGGTTGCGACGTTGGCTGTGAGTCATGGTTGTCAGGGTCTCGCGTACACATACAATCAGCCGACTATATTCATGGAGTTCGCGCACGATGTCGGGGTTGAGGCGCGGAGGAACGGCTTGATCAATATCTTCGTCTCAAATGGTTACGATACTCCGGACACGGTAGGGATGATGAATGATTTCTTAGACTGTATTACGATCGATTTCAAGGGGAACGCTGAGACAAATTTTGTTAGGAAATACATCGGGATCGCGAACGCCGAACCGATCTTCCAGACTATTTTGGAGATCAAGAACCAGACCAAGGTCCACATGGAATTCACAGACCTAGTAATCCCAGAAGTCGGAGACAAGCTTGAGGATGCACGGAAGCTCAGCCGATGGTTATACGATAATCTGGGTCCTGACCATCCAATCCATTTCCTACGCTTTCATCCAGACTACAAGATGATGAACCTGCCCCACACTCCCGTCAAAACGTTAGAAGAGCATTGCAAAGTCGCTAGAGAAGAAGGACTACGATACGTCTACGTCGGAAACGTTCCAGGTCATCCGTGGGAGCACACCTACTGTCCCGAATGCAAATCAATAGCAATCAAACGTTACGGATTCGATATTACGGGTTGGAATCTAGACGAGAACAATAGATGTGCCAGCTGCGGCTATCAACTACCGATTATGGGTGGCCTCTCTTCATCCATATCAGAGGATAGATTCCTTCCAATAATCAATTGATCTGAGTTCACACACTGTCTGCGTGTTTTAGGAACGAAGCGACGCCGACATCTTGAGGACGGCTACTGCGCCCCGTCGAGTTGCGTGTTTGTCATGGGCAGATTCTACATTTGTAGTATAGCGATAGCATGATCCTTGTATCCCTAGCATGCCATTATTGCAGGAGCTTTTAGTATGACATTTCTATAGTGAGGCCGATGGGTGAGTCTGTTTTGGCAGTGGTGGACGGACAATCAAGTCGATTCCGGGCGAGTGCGGGAGGTCGTCTGAGAAAACGTCTCCCGGTAGGTTTCATTTGTCTCCTTGTCTTTTCGTCCGTTCTCTATTCGGATTACATTCCCCCAGTCCGTGCAGCGACCTCAACTTCTTGGAACCCGGAGGTTCAGTGCACTCCGCTGATCGTGAGGATCACGGACATTACCGCCAACCAGACAAGCTCTGGCTCTTTCTCTGTAAGCCCGTTCACTCCGGGGATCACCACTACGGTCGCGGGAGGTCTGGCAAAACGGTGGCTCACACCTGGTACAACTCCTCGGGGCTGGGTCGCTCCTGGTCCGCCATGCACTGTCACTAACTCCAAGGGCACAACCTCATTGTTCGTCGAGATTGATGGTATAGAACGGGGGAGCATCGCGACTGAAGACTCGGCAGGCAGCTATGACCCCACGAATGGCGGAACAAGTCATCCAACCACTTATGATACGACGTTCAACATCTTCGATCCGTCGTTTGTTTCCAGTTACTCCGGCTCATGCTCTTCGTCTACTGACAAGACCTGTTATGCTCGCATGCACGCCGAAATCGATCACGATTGGCAGTCCGCCGGATACTGTGGAAGTGGAACGGTATGCGATGAATCGGCCCTGGCCAGCAAGACCAGCTACAGTTCTACAAAGTTAGACATTCAAGGTTTCGTCTCTTGGGATCCAGGCCACCTAACGGAAGGCTGGCATAGTTTCAACGGGTGGGAGATCCATCCCGTCACGGGATGGAGGCTTTCCGGTCAACAGGACTTCAGCCTCTCCGCCAACCCGTCCACGGTCTCCTTCAACGCTGGCACAACCAGTTCCTTCACAGTCGCAGTTTCCAGCCTCAATGGGTTCACTAGTACGGTGAACCTCTCGACCAACGTATCGCCCTCAAGAGGGCTCTCTGTAGGCTGCAGCCCCAACGCCATCTCGGGAGGTTCCGGGACCTCTACGTGTAGCCTCAACAGCTCAACGCCAGGAAGCTATACCGTCCAGGTTACCGGCACCAGCGGTTCGCTCTCACACACCGTCTCGGTCTCTGTCTCGGTGATGCAGCCTCCACCGCCTCCTGATTTTGCTGTGTCTGCAAACCCCACGTCTCTTAGTACCGTCCAGGGTTCTTCTGGGTCCTCGACGATAACGGTGACCAGTCAGAACGGTTTCACGGGAACCGTCACTCTCTCCATCACAGCCAACTCAACCAATCTCGCCTGTTCTCCCTCGTCAGGCAGCATAACTGGTGGCTCAGGAACATTCACATTATCTTGTAGCGGTAGCGTCGCAGGCAATTATCTGTCCAAAGTGACAGGGACCAGCGGAACTCTGTCTCATGCCACCAGTGTGACCTATACAATCACCACTCCTACCCATCCCGATTTCTCCATCACAATTAGACCCGCCAACATTACAACCTATCCAGGCTTCTCCGGATTACTCTCAGCAGTCGATGTCAACACTGTTAATGGCTTCTCGGGAACAGTAGCTCTCGCAACCACAAACCAGGTCGGTCTCTCGTTTTCGCTGTTTCCTTCAACAATCGAGTTCGTCAACGGATCTCCCACCTGCGGATGCGAATCGGAACTGTTGGTTGCCACGACGAGCGCTACACCGTTGGGTAGGTACACCGTCAACGTCACCGGCACGAGTGGATCAGTGACGCACTTGGCGACGATGACCCTCATAGTCGCTAGTTCAGACTTCGCACTGTCATCGGAATTCGCGTCCCAAAGCGCTCCTCTTGGCGGAGTAGCCGATACAATCATCACCGTCAACGGTGTCAATGGGTTCTATGGCAGCGTCAATCTGGTTGTGACATCCTCATCCAAGGCTATCTCGTGCATGTTCATCACAGCGACCACAACCTCGGCGAACGTCGTGGTAAACCTCCCGTTTGGCACAGCTTCAGTGGACCTATCATGCAACACTCTGGGGCCAGCAGGACTGTATAATGCAACAGTCGTCGGGACTAGCGGCTCGCTCACTCACTCGATTGTCTTCTCGGTCACGGTAACAGACTTCAGCATCTCTGCCTATGCAGTACCGTTAACGGTCGGCTCCTCTAGCGGCTTTGTCACTGTGAAGAGTATCCTTGGGCTATCAGGAAATGTCAGCCTAAGTCTTTCAATACCTTCCGGTCTCAACGGGTCGTGCCTATCGTCGCTACTCTTGCCTTCAGGAGGCACCACCACAGTACAGTGTAACTTTACATCAATATCTCCCCGAGTCTACTCTGTAAACGTCACTGGGTCGATTCCGTGTTCAAGCTGCTCCATAGGACACGTCTCTCACACCACCACGTTTTCAGTGACCATCAATGACTTCTCGCTCAGCATAGCACATTCAAGTGTCACAATTTACCCTGGATTTTCTGGCGTCCTCAACGCCGTTACTGTGTCTGCCTTCAACGGAACCGTCTCACTGTCAGCAACAAACCTTCCAAACGTCTCGTTCACCCTCTCTCCATCCGCGATTACCTTCATCAACGGAAACAATCTGTGTGGTTGTACATCGGAGATGGATGTCAGCTCAACAAGCGCCGCTGCCCTGGGGACTTACACTATAAACGTAACTGGAACTGTTGGATCTATAACGCACACTGTCTCGATGACACTTATCATAGCTAGTCCCGACTTTACTCTGACTCTGGGCGGTAGTTCGCAGTCCATTCCACTCGGCGGACCAGCTGACACTTTCGTCTACCTGAACGGCGTCAACGGGTTCTATGGGAATGTCAACCTAGTCCTGGCATCCTCATCTACCGCTATCGCGTGCCAGTTCCTCTCAGGAAATTCTGCGAACACCCCATTGGGGAACAATATCACGGTCAGTCTTCCTTTCGGCTCGGCAACTGTAATTCTGTCATGCACCGCTGTTGGTCCGGTAGGAGTCTTCAACGCAACGGTTACCGGCACGAGTGGCTCACTCATCCACTCTGCGATCTTCACCGTCACGATAATGGACTATAGCATATCTGCAACACCAGTCTCGTTCAGCGCAGGATCCTCAGGCAATGGCACCGTCACCGTGACGAGCCTGCATGGACTGTCGGGGACAGTGAGCTTGAGCGTTTCTACGCCCTCGGGTCTTACTGCGTCCTGCCCAACATCTGTCAATCTGTCTTCGGGAGGCTCCTCGAGCGTACAGTGTAAGTTTACATCAACAGTTCCGGGCACCTACTCCACCAATGTTACTGGGACCCTACCGTGTATCAACTGTTCAAGCTCTGGGATAATCGTTCACTCAGCACTGTCATCAGTAACGGTCTCCACGGCGAAGCCCGACTTCACCCTCTCGGCGGATCCGGAAACGCTGACGATTCCTCAAGGGTCCTCGGCAACATCCTCCGTCAGCACTACGAGTATCAACGGTTTTGCAGGAACGATCAGTCTCGCGGCTTCCGTCTCGCCAGTTGGTCTGTCCACCAGTTTCAACCTTGGGACCATTTCTCTAACCGCTGGCGCCACCCGAGGTTCAACCCTGAACGTCACTGCTTTGGGCGCTGCACCCGGCACTTACAATGTCAATGTCACAGCTACGAGCGGATCACTCTCTCACAGTCTCATAATCGTGGTTACAGTGACGAGTGTCTCTATGCCGTCATATGCTCTAGTAGTATCCTACGAGGGATTCGTCTACAAACTCTATCCAAACAATACCCTCACCCTCATCGGTCAGCCGGTAACTACTCAGCTGCGCGCTGTGGCTTGGAAGCCTGACGGGTCTTACGCGCTGATAGTTGGAGATTCAGCCGTATTGATCAAGTACGATGGTACACGTCTCACAACTATACCGACCGGCCTCAGCACGGCAACGATCTTCCTCTCAGTGGCCTGGAGGCCTGACGGATCCTATGCGCTGATAGGAACCTCGGCAGGAGTACTCCTCGAATATGATGGGACGAGTGTTACGCGGATCACGACCCCGTATAATCAGTACTTCCGCTCTATCGCATGGAACCCCAGCGGGACTCTGGCGCTGATCGTCGGCTACTCTGGCCAAGTCTTCCTCTTCCAGTCTACGGGTCAGATATCCCTGCTCTCGTCAGGGACGACTGTGGGCCTTGACGCTTTGGCCTGGAACCCTTCAGGGGCGTACGCGCTCATTTCGGGAGATGGTGGTGTTATCCTGAGGTATGACGGGACGATTTTCCAAGCCCTCAACACGGCAGGTCTGTACAGCTCGACATTGAGGGTCCGGTTCATTTCGTGGGATCCATCTGGTAGCCAGGCTCTACTCGTTGGAGACTCGGGTCTGGTGCTGAAGTATGACGGAAGCAACCTCTCGGCTATGCCTGTTCTGACGAGCAGTATTCTCTACTCTGTCAGCTGGTCGGCAGGGACCGCGTACATCGTGGGTGGGAATGGCACGATCTTGACCTATTCGGGGGGAACTCTGAAGAGTCTTCCTTTCGGCTCATGGTCAGGCTACCGCGGGATAGCCTGGAAGCCCAGCTAGCCAGTTTTCTTGGAGAGTTTGCGCTGACTAGACGCATCCGGCTCTAAGACTGGCGAACTCGAGGGCCTGGCGACCTGTGTGAGACACCGCACCGACGGGGTGACTTCGACCCTCCTTCTCCTTCGAATTCGCCGAGCGACTCACGGGACTCGTGGCGTGTTCCGTTCCCACGGGGATTGCCTTTCCAAACATATGCTCCGCTACGCCCCGTTATGCACTCGAAATAACTGGGTGCTCGACTGAGTGTATTGTCGAGCTATGTTGGGACGTAGATCATAGTAGTAATCCGTATCTTACTTTCTCGCTGCCCGCTCTCCGGATACGATGTATGGTACCGTCTCGCCGACATAGGTTGCGTGGTCGGCTATTCTCTCCAAGTATCGGAGGATCAGGGTCCCTGATACAACGCATTTCAGGTTCCCTTCGCGTTCCAGAGCGGACTTTTTGACGAAATCGAGATAGATGTTATCAACAACGTCGTCCATTTTCTTCAATCTACCCGCCAGTTCAACGTCTCGTTCAGTAAACGCTTTGATGCTCACTCGGATCATGTCCTTGGCTTGAGACCCAGCCTCCTGAATTGTCTGCCTATCACAGTTTGACAGATCTCCAAAGATTCCGATAACGTCAGAAATATCATGGGCGTATCTTCCAAATCTCGAAAAACCGTAGGCCACTTCCATGCAGGATTTGATGAATCTGAGGTCTGACGCTACGGGCTGGTATCGGGCGATGAGTTCAACTGCTAGCTCGCTCACTTCGTCTTGCAACATGCGTAGCTCTTCGGACCAGCTGTAGATTCGATCTCGCAGGTCTCTTCCTTGGACATAAGCGTCTATTGATGTGGATACGGTGTTCTGAGAGAGCTCTGCCATGTCGAGGACCATGTTTCGAAGCTTCTCCAGACCCATGTCCATCAGTCTTGGCATTCGTTTCTCTTCGTCCTAGCCAAATTTTCCCGTGAGATATCTCTCTGTTAACTCCTCGACGGGATTCTCAAAGAGGCTCGTCGTTTCGCCATACTCGATCAGTTGGCCCAAGTACAGGAATGCCGTGAAGTCTGATACTCTCGCGGCTTGTTGCATGTTGTGCGTAACAATCACTACCGTGTAATTCCCTTTGATGCTTGCAATCAATTCTTCTATCTTTGCGGTGGCTGTCGGGTCGAGTGCTGAACAAGGTTCATCCATCAAGATGACTTCTGGTTCAACCGCTAGTGCACGAGCGATGCAAAGTCGTTGCTGCTGGCCTCCAGAGAGACTAGCTCCCGACTTATCCAAGTCCCCCTTGACCTCGTCCCATAGGAAGGCCAACTCGAGGCTACGTTGAACAGCTCTGTCAAGTACTGCATGATTTCTCTCTCCGTTCAGTTTGAGACCTGCGGCGACATTATCATAGACTGACATGGTTGGAAACGGATTAGGTTTCTGGAAGACCATTCCGACTCGCCTTCTGATAGTGACAGGGTCGACTCCGTTGGCGTAGATGTCTGAGCCGTCAAGAATTACTCGGCCCGACGTCTTCGCTTTAGGTACTAGCTCATGCATCCGATTAAGACATCGAATGAATGTGGACTTTCCGCACCCTGAGGGGCCGATTATTGCCGTGACTG
>Ga0209350_1001280_pt1 | contig 11246 bp, 11 predicted proteins | sample GraSoi013_2_20cm_2_FD_185822 | JGI IMG/M metagenome (GOLD analysis project Ga0209350, IMG submission 185822) | Grasslands soil microbial communities from the Angelo Coastal Reserve, California, USA - Sample 09_27_2013_2_20cm (SPAdes) (version 2) | ecosystem: Environmental > Terrestrial > Soil >...
GTCGAAGTCAGCGACGCTTATGACCTTCTGCAGGTCGCGGGGCAAATTCGAGCCGATGTGCGCAAAGAGAAGTCCACGGGGATGGACCTTCGATTCAACATCGCGGGCGGCACACGACTCATGAGCAGCGCGGCGCTCCTGGTCTGCATCCTCGAGGGGATCCCCGCCACGTACGTGCACGACGAGACGTATCGCGAGCTCGCGCTCCCGCTCCTCCGGATGACGTACGGCGAAGGACTGACGCGAAAGCAACGGGAAGTCCTCGCGTTTCTCGTCAAGAACCGCGAGAAGTCGTTTTCGGAAACCGCCTTGGCCCGTGCGCTCGGGGTCCACAAGGCCACGATGAACCACCACCTGCGTAAGCTCGAGTCGATGGGCACGATCGAACGCCAGGCCGATCCGGTCGACGGCCGCCGGCTCGTGATCGTCCCCGCGCCCGGCATCGAACTGCTCCTCGGGTGATTCGACGGACGTCGGGGCGCTCATCGCCACGATCGGGTTCGACGACAGGCATGTCCTCCCCAGCCTCCGCCAGCTTCCGTACGATCGGCTCCTTGTGGTCGGCGGCCGGGATTCCTTTCGATCGCCAGCGTTTCGCCGTCTACGCGCGTTCGAGCCGAGCCTCCAGAACGTCCGCGTCAATCCGTTCGACTTCGGAAACTGCCTTGGCTCAATCGAGAAGGTCGTCGAGCGGGAGCAGGAGAAAGGCCCGGTCCGGATCAGCGCGACCGGCGGGACCAAGATCCTCACGACGGCGGCGATCCTGGCCGCCTTTCATGAAGGCGTCGAGGCCTGGTATTGCGACCCGGATCCGATTCGGCTACCGGTTCTCCGAGGCGTGCGGATCGCGGCCGACTTCTCGCCAGCGGAAACGTTCATCGCCCAGCGGCTCCGACGAAGCATCCCCACGACCAACTTGATTCCCATGATGATGTCGGCGGGATTCGCGCGGCGGACGATCCTGACCGCAGTGCGATCGCTTGCGACGAAGGGACTCCTCGAGTCGGAGATCGAGTCTGGCCACCCGGTGCTCCGACCCACCGCGAGGTTGGGCCTCCTCCGGCCACATGTCCGGGCGGGACCTGGAAAGGCCTAAGTGGCCGGAGCGGATGCCCGCCGCGGTCAAGCCCCATGGTGCGCGTCCGCGTCGAGGTCCACTTGCGGAAAGGCGTCACGGACCCGGAGGGCGACAACGTCCAAAAGGCCCTGACGCTCCTCGGGTTCAAGGGGATCGGAGGGGTCCACAGCGCGAAGCTTTTCCTGATCGACCTGGCCACCAAGGATACGAAGGTCGCGCGGAAGGAAGCCGAGGAGATGTGTCGTCGGCTCCTCGCGAATCCCGTGATCCACGAATATTCGATCGCCGTCGAGAAATAGGAAGGAATCGGAGCCTCAGGCGTACCCGCCGATGCGTTCGCGTCGAGGGGCTTCCTGCAGGTGATCCGTCGACAGGAGCGCCGATTTCTTGAGCTCTCGTTCCGCGGCCCGGGTGAAGTCCTCCATCGTGATCCGATGCCTCTTGCCGCGGCGGAGCGAGCTCCGCATCGCCTGGCGGACGACGTTCAAGATCGAGCCGCCGCTCAGCTGATACTTCGCCGCCAGTGCATCGAAATCGATCTTGGCGAGCGGCGCCTCAGATGGCACGAGTCGCTCGAAGATCTTCCGGCGAAGGGGTGCATCGGGGAGCGGGAACTCGACGGCGATGTCGATCCGACGGTCCAAGGCGCGGTCCATCACGCGCGCGAGGTTCGTCGCGAGGATCACGACCCCCGCGTAGTTCTCCATCTGGGAGAGCAGGACGTTCACGTCCCGGTTCATCCACGGCGTCGCCATGACCCCGCGCCGTTGGAAGACGGCGTCTGCCTCGTCGAAGAACAGGACGGCGCCGGCCTCGAACGCGGCGCGGAACACTTGCTCGATGTTCTTCTCCGTCTCCCCGACCCACATGTTCTCGAGCTGGGCGTAGTTCACGACGTGCATCGGCCGGCCGAGTTCGCTCGCGATTGCCTCCGCCGCCATCGTCTTCCCGGTGCCCGGAGGTCCCGCGAACAGGAGGCTGAGCCCCTTCGTCTTCTTGACGACCTTCTTCAGGCCCCACCGACGGTACATGAGGCCCTTGTGCCGCAACTCGGCGAGGGCGTCGAGCAGGCCCTCCTTCGTCGATTCGGCGAGGACCAGATCGTCCATCGTGTATCGGGGCGTGACGAGCTGCGCGACGGGACGGACCGGCTCATGCAGGTGCGGCTCCGAGGATTCCCGCTCCTCGTCCGCCTGGTAGACCTCGACGCCGGCGTCGAGGAGGCGGACGATCCGACGGACGTCCTCCCGCGAAACGTGGCGACAAGATTCGCGAATGCGACCGCACTTCGGGCACTTCACGATCCATTCGTCGCGGTCCGTCTTTCCCGTTCCCATTCCTCCCAGGCATCGCGGCGAACTTCGCCGCGGACGCGCGGCCAAAAACCCGTATCGTATTTAAACATGGGCCGCGGGCGGAGATTTGGCATCGCGCCACGCGGGAAACTCGCGGGCGATCTGGACCGCCAAGTCGAAATTGTGAAGCGAGACTTCCTCGACGTTCACTCCGAGAGGGACCGCGGGCCGGGACGTGGCTGCGGCCGCGTGGAGATGCGACCACAGGGTCCTCGCGACATCGATCGAGGATCGACCAGGAGCCCCTTCCCCGTTCGCGACGAGCGCCTCCTCCGTCCGGGGCGTGACCGATGCGCCGAGCCACGCAAGGAACTCCAGGTCCTGGTAATCGGACACGGGCGCGAAGCTCAGCAGGACGGTCGCGGGCTTCAGGCCCAGCGCGGCGCAGCGCTTCCCGTAGGCGCGCAGGACGGTCGCCATCGGCTCCGCCTCGAACAAGACCTGCGTCGTGAAGAAGTCGCATCCCGCCTGCGTCTTCTCGACGAGCCGATCGACCTCGTTCTCCCGGTCGGGAATCGTGATGTTTCCGAGGGCGACGTCCGGATGGCCCTTCGCGGCCGCCCGCAGGATCTGGTTCGCCTCGAGCACGGAGGGGCCGGGATACCGAACCCGACTGCTCGTCCCTCCGACCAGGACGAAGCCTCGCAATCCGTCCTCGAGGCTCTCCTTCACCCAGCGGCGGAAGCCATCGCGGGACGGCGCGTGCGCGACGACGTTGTTCACGATCGGATCGACTCCGAGATCGTCCCCGAGCCGTTCTGCGAAGTCCCGCGGATCGAGATTGCGCAGGAAAGGTTGGCCTTGGTGGTTCTCTTCGAGGACCTGCGGCAGGTTCAGCCCGTCCAGGTTCCCCAACGTGCGGACGGCGTCGCGCACCCGATCGACCAAGGCGGAAATCGCCTTCTCGCTCGCGCGACGGGAGGGCGGCACGATCTCCAGGACGAGCGGCGTCGCGGACAGGGACTTGCGAAACGCCCGGCGCATTCGGGAGGAGATGGGCACGCGGAGCTACTTGAAGGTTCCATTCCGGGCGGCATTTCCTCCCGCACGAGAAGCATAATGTAGCGCGGGCGTTTGACCTTCCCCGAGGCGAAGGCGTGGACGACCGACTCCGCAGGCGGTCCTCGCCGTTCCCCCTGTACGAGATCCCCCTGCGGGATGCGAAAGTCGGCGATCTCAAGTCGTTAAGCGAGAAGCTCGGTCTGTCCCTCAGCATCGAGGAGATGGCCCGCATCCAGGAATATTTTCGGCGGATCGGCCGGGAGCCGACCGACGTTGAGCTGCAGAGCCTCGGCCAAGCGTGGTCTGAGCACTGTTGCTACAAGTCCTCGAAGGTCTTCCTGAAGGAGTTCATCTTCCCGGTGCAGGCTCCCTACGTGCTCGACCGCGGCGATGCCGGCGTGGTCGAGTTCGATGACGACCACGCGTACGCCTTGCGGATCGAGAGCCACAACCATCCGTCCGCGATCGAGCCGTACGGAGGCGCGAACACGGGGATCGGCGGGATCCTCCGGGACGTGCTCGCGATGGGCGCCCAGCCGATCGCCCTCGCCGACCCGCTCCACTTCGGACCCCTCGATACCCCGACGGAAGGCTTGCCGAAGGGCACGCGGCATCCGAAGTACCTGTTCGGCGGCGTCGTCGCGGGGATCCGGGATTATGGGAACCGCGTCGGCATTCCCACCGTCGCCGGCGGCATCGTGTTCGACGAGGGATACCTCGGCAACATCGTCGTGAACGTCGCGTGCGTCGGCTTCGCGAAGAAATCGCAGCTCGTGCGCAACCGGGCCTCCTCCGTGCGCGATGTCTTCATCCTGTGCGGAGGCAAGACGGGCCGCGACGGGATCCATGGTGTGACGTACGCAAGCGTCGACCTGACAGATCGGTCCGTGCGGGAGTGGGAAGCGGGGGCCGTCCAGCTCGGGGACCCGATCCTCAAGGAGCCGCTGATCCACGCGTGCATCGAGTCTGCGCAAGGCGGGCTGCTCGACGGCATGAAAGATCTCGGAGGCGGAGGCCTTTCGTGCGTCGTCGGCGAGATGGCCCTGGCGGGAGGGTTCGGCGCCGAGGTCGATCTCGAGAGGGTCCCGCTGAAGGAGGAAGGCCTCGCCCCGTGGGAGATCTGGGTGTCGGAGAGCCAGGAGCGAATGATGCTCGCGGTCCTGCCAGAGAGCGTCGAGAAGGTCCTCCGCATCTTCGAACTGTACGACGTGCCCGCGACGGTGATCGGACGGGCGATCCCGGAGAAGATCTGCCGTGTCCGATATCGCAAGGCGACTGTCCTCGACCTGGACCTGGAGTTCTATACGGTCGGCCCGGAGTACACCCGCGAATATCGTCCACCCCGCACCGTCGCCATGAAAGATCTCAAGCTGCCGCCGGAACCGACGGACTATCGCACGACGATCCTCCGGTTGCTCGCGGCCCCGAACATCGCGTCGAAGGAATACGTGATCCGTCAATACGACCACGAAGTCCGTGCGTCCACGGTCATCAAGCCCTTGCAGGGCGTGATCGGAAAAGCCGCCCACGGAGACGCCGCGGTGGTAAGGCCCCTGGTCGACTCCTGGCGGGCCCTTGCCATCGCAACCGCCTCCACCCCGCACGTCACGTCCCTCGATCCTTTCTTGGGAGGCGCGACCGCGGTGGACGAGGTGTGTCGGAATCTCGTGGCGGTCGGGGCGCGCCCGCACTCCCTGACGAACTGCCTGAACTTCGGCAATCCCGAGAAGCCAGACCGCCTGTGGTCCTTCCGCGAGGCCGCCCGCGGGCTCGGGACGACCGCGAAGGCCCTCGGTTTGCCGATTCCTTCCGGCAACGTGTCGTTCTACAACGAGTCACCGCTTGGACCCTGTCCGCCGACGCCTGTCGTATTGGGCGTCGGGATCGTCGAGGATTTGCGCAGGTGCGTCACCACCGACTTCAAGAAGTCGGGCGACCCGGTCGTCCTCGTCGGGACCACGCAAGCCGAGCTCGGCGGATCCGAGTACCTGCGCCTGCAGATGAAGGGCCAAGGCCCCCCTCCTGGCGTCGATCCGATGGCGCTTCGCGCGGCCATCGATCATCTGCTCGCGGCGATAGGCGCCGGAACCGTCGCGGCGTGCCACGATCTGAGCCACGGAGGCCTCGCGGTGGCCGCGGCCGAGATGGCCCTCGGCGGGGACCTCGGGGCGGATCTCAAGACGACCGCGATGGACCCGATGCGATGGGACCTCCAGTTGTTCTCCGAATCGAACGGCCGCTGGCTCGTCGAAGTGCGGAAGGATCGATACGAGGAGTTCGGCCATCTCATGGAGGGGACGCCCGTCACTTTCCTCGGCACCACGGGCGGCACGTCGCTGCACCTCGGCAAGGGGCGGCAATGGACCTCTCTCGCCCTCCCCGTCATGCGGAAGGCCTGGGGCGAGACGATCCCCCAGCAGGTGGTCGTCACATGAAGCGCTCCTCGATTCGAGTCGGCGTCGTCTTCATCGAAGGGACGAACTGCGAGGACGAGTCCGTCGCGTTCTTCCGGCATCTCGGCGCGCAGGCCGAGCGGGTCCACTTGAAGCAGCTCACCGGGGACGTGCCCGCGGAGCTCCGCCGGGACCTCGACGACTACGACCTCCTCATGATCCCGGGCGGCTTCGCGGCGGGAGACTACGTGCGGGCGGGCACGATCTTCGCCGCACGATTGCGGTCCAAGCTCTCGAAGGACCTCATCGCCTTCGTCCGATCGGGGAAGCCCGTCTTCGGCGTCTGCAATGGATTCCAGGTTCTGGTCGAGGCGGGCCTGCTCCCCGCGCTTGGGGCGACGATGACCGCCGCGCCGGAGGCCGTCCTCGCGACGAACGACTCCGGCCACTACGAATGCCGTCCGAGTCTCCTCAAACTGGAGAACGGCGGCTCCTGCGCCTTCACTCGCGGGATGAAACAGGGCCGCGTCGTCACGTTCATCTCGGCTCATGCGGAAGGCAAGTTCCTCCTTCCTCAGGACCGCGAAAAGAAAATGCTGAAGGAACTCGTCGATAACGATCAGGTCGTGTTCCGCTTCGTCGACGATCGAGGGAGATACGCCGGCTACCCTTGGAACCCGAGCGGCACGACGTACAACATCGCGGCGATCTGCAACCGCGAGGGCAACGTGTTCGGGGTGCAGCCCCATCCGGAACGCTGTTTCTTCCGGCACCTGGAGCCGAGTTGGACGCGCGAGTCGGGGGGCGATTCCCAGTACGGCGACGGAAAGGCACTGTTCGAAAGTTCGCTACAGTACCTCGAGAAGCGGTTCTAGATCCGATGTGTCGCCCGGATCGGCCGCTCCTGCAATGGCGCGCCGAACACCTAGAGCGTGACGGCGAGCTCCACGATGTCCCCGTCCTTAAGCCCCAACGCATTCCGCAAGTAATGTTTCGAGATCACCTCGAGGACATCCGTGTGGTGCGTGCGGATCGGCATGATGACCGCGCAGTCGACATGGCCGGAGGTCGCGAGGAAACATTTCGCGCCGCCGAAGGTGCGGCCCGCGGCTTCGAAGCCCGAGATCTCGATCCCCGGGCTCTCCTGAAGGATCTGCAGCTTCGCCAGGTCCGGGCCGCCGATCTTCAGATTCAACGTCCCTTCGTACGGCTCGAACCAGAGCTTCTTGCGGAACTGGTCCTTGTAGCCTCGCTGGCGCATGTAGAAGGCGCCCTCCCCGAGGCCGCTCGTGACGGTCCCCGAGATCGTCAGGGTCTCCTTCACCTCGTAGATCCGCTGGTAGTCCGCGTACTCCTTCCGCAGGACTTCGCCGCCTTTCGGCGTGAGGCGGATTCGTTGCCGACGGGTCGCGAGGTCCCGGGCAACCAAGCCGTCGCGGATCATCTCGAGGATCCGCTGGGACGCGCTCTGCTGGCTCACGCCGATTAGCTTTCCGAGCTCGCCCGAAGAGAGATTGACGTACTCCTTCAGCCCGCCCATGAGGGCGATCGCCTTGAGCGTCTCGACATGGTAGGGCTTCACGGGCGGTCGAGAGGAACGTCGCCCGGATATGCCTTTTCCCAGGGTCAGAGGCCCTCCGCCACGAGATGGTTTCTCGAGCGGAGGAACAGTCGAGGGACCCCTTTCTCCCGAAGCCGCTCGAGGAGCGGCTGGTCGTTCGTGACGACGACCGCGCGATTCGTTCCCGCAAGGTCCAGCAGAGCGTCATCGGCGGAACCCGTCGCATCGATCACACGATAGCGGCGCGCTAGCCGCAGGCCGGCGCGGGCCTCTCGGTCCCGCTCGGCCAGAAATTCCAGTTCGGTCAGGACGGGTTTCGGGACGGCGACATCGGCGTCCCCCAGCAATCGCTGGATCTCCCGGTCGAGGTTTACGCGGAACTGGAAGGGCATGAGCAGCGCATTCGCGTCGAGCAGGACGAGCCGAGGCACCGTTTTCGTCCATCGATGCCGACGTATTTGGCGGTGCGGTGGAAATCGCGGGCGCGGGATTAAGTACTGGAGGATACATAGCGACGCTATGTCCATAGTGAGGTTGTAACACCCTCACGAAGGAATGGTGAACCCGATGCGGACTTTGATGGCGGCATTCGTCGTGGCCGCGATGGTGTTCGTCCCCCTGGGAATCGTGGGGACGGCGAGCGCCGCCAGCCCGACGCGCAACTTGGCCCCCGTCGTCATCGGCCCGGTCAGCACGGACCGGTTCGGCGGCGGGGATTTCGTCGGAGTGAAGGCAGGAGACGCCCTGTTCGGCGTCCGGTATGGGACGACCGCCCATCCGAATGACGTCGTGATCGCGGAGTACAAGCGCTTCCTCGGCGGGGCCGACATCGTCGACGCCCGCGGCGATCACCTGGCGACCCGCGGGATCCCGGTGTACACGGTCCTCGCGCAGAGCCTCTCGCGCTTCATCGAATTCCGGCAGGTCAACGCCACGGAAGGATTCGACCTGACGAGCTTCGACCACATCTTCCCCGTGCCGCTGACCCGGAACGTCCCCATGAAGGGATTGTCCTTCAACACGTCCTGGACTTTGACCGGTCCGACGAATGAGACCGTCGAGGGCGTGACGTACTTGAACTTCACGGTGTCGGCGACAAACTTGACCTACGCCCGGGTCGCGAACAACACGTCCCTCGGCGACGGAAAGCTGAACCGCGTCGCGTTCACGTTCCACCTGACGGTCGACACGAAGGACAAGACCTTGCAGGTCCCCTGGTACCGCGTCACCGTCGATGACGCCGACCGGAGCGCGATCCGGCACGTCGAGTTCCTCGGCTACCGGAACGTCACCGGCCCCGCGGTCTCGATGGCCGCGAAGTACGACCACGATATCGAGGGTTGGGACTTCGCATACCCGCAGGACAAGCTCGCCCTCGAGACCCACTTGATCGTCGGGAACTATATCCCCGAGCGGACCGCGATGTTCATCCACGATGCCTACGACCGTGAGCACGCGACGGACGATCACAACGCGACCGTGCCCACGACGACGGCGCTGAACGAGACCGCGCCACCCCGCCCGCAGCTGTACACGCGGGATCGCGTCTACTTCGATGACGACTTCACGCGGATCGGCCGATTCGTGTGGGAGACGGGCGTCACCGTCGACGGCCAGCCGGCCACGATGACCTTCAACATCCAGGGAGGCGGACGCCTGATGCTCGCCCACGACGGCGCGTACTTCCTCGGATTCTGGCTGAGGGCCGCGTTCGTCTATCCCGCGGGCCAAGTGATCGTGCACGACCCGATCCTGTCGACCGAGTCTCTGGTCGACCTGCCGTCCGGCGTGAATCTGACCCCCGTCACGATCCTCGCGGCACAACTGGCGGTCGTCGCCGTGGCCATGGGTCCCGCCCTGTATCTGCGATCAAAGGCGAGGCGCAAGTCCTGAGCGCCTCCCTTCCCCCTTTTTTCTCGTGTCGGGAGACTGCATTCTCCGGAGGGATCAGGACCGATGCCGACCGCCGAAACGAATCCGTCACAAAGGGCGACCGAAAACCGATATAGCGATCGTCGGTTACGAGGGCGACCGGATGCCGGAAATCTCCCCCGAGTGGACGGCGGAGCTGAAGAAGGGATCGATCCAGCTCTGCCTGCTCGCGCTCCTCGCGAAGGAGGAGAAGTACGGGTTCCAGATCCTGCACGAGCTGAAGGACCGGTCGAACGGCTTCTTCGATCTCAAGGAGGGGACGCTGTACCCGGCGCTGCGGCGGCTCGAGGAGCGAGGCTTCGTTTCGAGCCGCTGGCAGGAGCCGACGAGCGGCATGCCGCGGAAGTACTATCGGCTCACGGACCGCGGTCGCGTGGCGCTCCGGGAGGCCCTCGCGATCTGGGACGCGATGACGCGCGGCGCGGAGCGGGTCCTGGGAGGCGCCCGATGACGGCGGACGAGTACCTCAACGAGGTCCGTCGGGCGATGGCCGGCATGTCGAATCCGATCCGCCAGGACATCCTCCGCGAGCTGAAGGGCCACATCGCCGAGTCGTCCGCCGCGAACGGAGGCAACATGAGTGCGTCGCTCGCGGCGCTCGGCTCTGCCCGCGAGGTGGGCCATCGCTATCGCGAATTGTACGGCTACGGCACCTTGTTCAAAATCCTGTTCTCCGCGATCGCGATCGTTCTTGGGATTCTCTCTCTCCCGGCGCTGCTCATCGGGACCGACGGCGCGTTCCCGTTGTTGCTGTCCCTCGTCTTCGTCATCGCGGCCGCGGCATGGATTCTTTGGGTCAGTGTGCGAGCGGGGTACCGAGTCGGGATCACGGTGGGCCTCGCGGCGATGGCCGGCCGATTGATTGCGTTCGGGGCCGTGGTGGCCACGCAGCCGGACGCCATCACGACGTCCGGCGGCCTGAGCATCCTCTTCGCCGTCTCGTTCCTGTTCGTCCTCCTAGGATGGATCCCAGGAACCGCGAAGAAGGCTTGGTCGGCCCCGCGGGCGGAACTCTAAGCTCGCAACCATACTCGGAGGATTTCGTTGTGATCGAAGGCCATCCGCGGAGGATCGTCCGGGTCGATAAGGACGATCGCGGCCGCATCGCTGCCCGCCTGCAATTTCCCTCCGACCGCGTTCAGCGCATATGCGATTGAAATCGTGTGCCCCCGAGGATCCCGTCGCGGATCGGAAAAGACGCCGACGAGCCGGTCGACGTCGGTCTCGAGCCCTGTCTCCTCGCGGACCTCGCGCACGACCGCGGCGACCGTCGTCTCCCCCAGTTCGATGAACCCGCCGGGCAGCGCGGGCATCCCGCGAAATGGGTCGTTCCCGCGCCGAACGGCGACGAGCTTGCCATCCACGACGACGAGGCCATCGACCGCGACCGCGGGATGTCTCGGCTCGGTCATCCGTTCACTCGATCGACGGGGTGCGGATGTCGTGGTCCTTCGCGAACCGGATGGCCTCCTCGTATCCCGCGTCCGCGTGCCGGACGACCCCCATGCCCGGATCCGTCGTCAGGACGCGGCCGATCCGTCGGTCCGCATCCTCAGTCCCGTCGCACACGACGAGCGCGCCCGCATGGGTCGAATATCCGATCCCGACCCCGCCGCCGTTGTGGACCGCAACGAGGTCCGCTCCCGCCGCGGTGTTCAGGAGCGCGTTCAAGAGCGGCCAATCCGCGATCGCATCCGACCGATCCCGCATGCCCTCCGTCTCGCGGTAGGGGGAGGCCACAGAGCCGGCGTCGAGATGATCGCGCGTGATGACGATGGGACCGCTGAGTTCACCGGACGCGACCATCCGATTGATGACTTGCCCGAAGCGGGCCCTCTCGCCATATCCGAGCCAGCAGACCCGGGCCGGCAGGCCCTCCCAGGGAACGAATTCTTCCGCGAGGCGGATCCACCGAGCGAGGGTTT
>Ga0209350_1001291_pt1 | contig 11201 bp, 14 predicted proteins | sample GraSoi013_2_20cm_2_FD_185822 | JGI IMG/M metagenome (GOLD analysis project Ga0209350, IMG submission 185822) | Grasslands soil microbial communities from the Angelo Coastal Reserve, California, USA - Sample 09_27_2013_2_20cm (SPAdes) (version 2) | ecosystem: Environmental > Terrestrial > Soil >...
AGGCGTTCGCTGATTAGATCGAATCCGCGATGATCTTTACGCGGGCGGACTTCGTAAACGTGTTGCGAGCTAGTCATCGCAACGGCCAGCACGTTGGCTGCCCCTGACAGCGCGTTGGATGTCGAGTAGATCATTTTGAAGTTGATTCGCCTCAGTCGCGCGACGCTTAGCGTCTGCCCTCGTGACGCACTGACGTTTCATCTCCCCATCTTCGTAGAAGACGAAAGTGACTTCATCGAATTTTTTGGCGGCGAGCGCGTCTTCCGACGTGTCGATGTGTGAGTGCGCCAAGCGGTTTCGAAATGTGCGCAATGAGTCTAGACGCTTCTTCAGTCTCGGATGAGCTTCGCGGAGTTGCGGGAAACTGTGCTGTAGAATCTTTTCTAGTAATGCGGCCTTCGTTGACGACCGCATGTCGTTCGCCACTTCGGAAAATAAGACCCGGCGATTCACATCGCTGCAAAAGTAGCTCGCTAGAATATCGCCAAGCAGCGTCTCGATCCACGCGCTTTTGTTGAGAAACTTCCCGCGAAGCTCTGCGGCAAGCTTATGGAGGATTTTAGACTGAGCTAAACTTTCCTTTGTGGGAAACATAGATTCACCGGATCGACGGCGCGTTTGATTTCTGTGCGGAGTGGCACTTCGTGAACGCATGCAGAAATCGTCGAATGTCATGGTGCGGGATCATTTACCATCCGGCAATCAAAAACGATTCTGGCGCGATCCTGAAGCGGGGCCCCGGGCATGTATCAGTTGCGCGTAGGCAAAGTGCTATCATCCGCAAATTCTCATAGGTAAAACATCTCTGTCTAGGTTCGCATCCTAGCGAGGCAGCTTCCATTTTTCCCCAGGTGTCACACCACGACAACGGAAAGCGTTTCGTCGCGCACGCCGATGAAAAGTTGACGGCGTTTCTGGAACTCGAATTGGCGACTCGCGGAGAAAATCCCGCCAATGGGATGACTATGAACTGTGACCTGCGCGCGCGGCGAACGCGGTGAGACTGGCCTTCACGGCTGTTTGAAATCGCCCACGTGCTCGTGCATCTCGATCACGTTGCCCGCCTCATAGGAAACGCGAATCACAGCATCATGTGAACGGCAGTAGAACTTCGCGTAACGGATTGCGTTGCTGACCGCATCGTGCTCGCCGTACCAGAGGCGACCGAATGGTAGCACATCGGAGATCAGATCAGCGCCGCGATGGTCTTTGCGCGGCCTGACTTCCTAAACGTGTACAGCGGTCGGCTGGAGCGATTGGTTAGGTCTCATGGTGCATACTGACCAATACTGTTGTCCGTGAATACAAGCTTCGATACAACCAACGTAACTTTGACGTCTTCTTTCTTCATCTGCGCGAGACGGGCCTGCTCTGGCATTAACTGGTTGATTGGATACTGGCCAGTGTCCGTGATGCTCTGTCCAGCCGGGATAAGATGATCTGGATTGAACGTAATGTCGTAGATGTGCGAGCCGAGTAAGTCTGCGAACTGGACTGTGGCGTCGATAAACTTAATGTCTTTGTCTGAGTTGTTCTTTAGTGTGAGAGAAATTTCGTACTTGTCATAGGAGTCTTCTCCGCGAACGAGACGAGCGTCCCACGCCACAAGTTCAAGGGGCGATTTGGTCGCTAAAGCTGGCGTTGGTAACGCGGCGTTCAGGGGCGATGAGAGCGGCGAAGCCTTCTCAAGTGCCGTTACGCGCTTCTCGAGATCGCTGAGCCGCTTCTCGACGCTTTGGTCTTGCTGCTGGCCATACACTGTTGCGCAGACTGCTAGAATAACGCTGGATGCAAGGAGCGGGGATTTCATGCGCGCGTGCGTGCCTAACTATGATTGGACGAATCTTCGTAAACGTCACGAGGATTTCTTCGCCTAGTTCGGTATTGCAATGACGCTACAGCAGGTTGAGTGTTATGGAACGTCTTCCCAGCCCCGCTTCGCCGCGTCGGCAACCAGTGATGAACTAATCGCCGACAACACCGGCGAAATACCATTTTCCGTCCTTGCGGAATTCAAAGTAATAGGCATGGTCGCGCGTCACCTTTGTGGGCACGCCTATGGCGCTCCAAGTCCGATTGATATTGGCTCCGCCAGCCATGGATTTTCGCGAGTCTCGCCAAGATCCATTCGGTTCGTTTTCATCAATGAATTTGAGCCATCCCTTGGGGGTCAAGCCACCTCCACCGTCGAAGAAATCGGACGGCATCATTCGGAGCAACGGAGCATGATCCTTTTTATTGATGGCCAATGTGAATTGACGCCAGAAACTAGCCCACGTTCTTTCAGCCGTCGCAATGCGAGCAGGAGTTTGAGAGAAGGCCGCCAGAGCGACGAACAACATTAGTGGCGCTGCAAGCAACTGAGATTTTCTAGTCATCGTTTGAATGTTTCGACCGGAATCTCAATCACAAGCGGCAAACGAACTGCCGACCCTAGGGCGTAAGGAAAATTTTGCCTGTGTAAGGATCTTCTACTTTGGTTCTGGGCGGAAAACCGGTGACGTCGACGTAACCGCTATCTGGCGCGAACGGACTTGTAACTAAGCCTGGTTTTCCGGGGACGGGAGTTCCATAGAGCAGATCAGTTTCTTGCTGATTGGTGCCTGAGGCTGCCTTTGCTACGCGCACATCAGGTCGACCTGGAGGCGCAGGGACTGGGCTGGCCGAAGTTTTAGTATTCGAAGCATCGCTCGGTGGAGCCTCATTATGCTTATGAGCGCTCCGACTGCTCCGGTGCGGTCGCGGCGTCTCATGCGGGTGCGCGATTGCGCTACGTAACGCTCTAAAGAAATCTCGGAAGGGCCCTGCGGTCGCCACATCAGCCGAACTGATCAGCATGGCGATCGATAACCAGACTACGATTGCGCGGAGCGACCGTTTCATTAGGACTGTTTCGGGTCAGCCGGTTGCCCTGCGTGTGTTGTGATTCACGAAACGACTCTAAAGACTCACCAAAGGCGTTTCTTGAACTTGAATTGGGGAACGCAGAGGCGCCTGACGATCATGCAACTTCAGCTATCTGGGCGAACCAGCCGAATACGGCGCGCCTTGCATTCCCACCCATAAATTCGGCGTTACCAAGATCTGTGAATTGAACGAACCCGGCGAGCGTCCAAACCACATCTTGACCAGGTGCTGGTTTACGCGGCGTGCTGAAAAGAAAGCCTTTATAAACCCGCTGCCGTGTTAGCGGAGGGGCGCCACTGGTGATGGTACAAGGGATACGGGGGCAAGCAAGAGAGTTATTGTTCGTGACGTTTCGTCCCATAAACCTGCGAACTGTCCAACGTTGCCGCTTGTAAGAATCAGTCAGCTGGCTTGGAAATAATCTGAGCCAGCTTTTTCTTGCGGTACGGAAATGCTGCCGGAAAGTCCCGTCGATGGCTACGAAGCCGTCATCTTATTCGTCGCGGCGCCTACGAAAGAAATCCTGCAAAATTGTTGCACACTCGTCTTGTAAGACGCCGGATGCAATATCGCACCGGTGATTGAAGTCAGGCATCTGCAGAAGGTTGATCACGCTCCCGGCACTACCGGCGACGGGATCTGTGCAACCGAAAATCAGGCGTCGGATTCGTGTGAGCACGAGCGCGCCTGCGCACATCGTGCATGGCTCCTTGGTCACGTAAAGATCACAGTCAATCAACCGCCAATCGCCCACAGCTGCCTCAGCCTGCGTCAACGCCAGCATCTCTGCATGCGCGGTGGCATCCTTGAGCAGTTCCACCTGATTATGAGAGCGCGCGATGATTTTGCCTGCACGGACAACAACCGCGCCCACCGGGACTTCATCGGCTGCGTATGCCTTTTGTGCCTGTCGCAAAGCTTCGCGCATGAAGTACTCGTCGTTTGGCGGCTCAAGCATTCGCAACGCTACAACAGTTAAAAGAGTTACACAGTTACAAAGGGATGTCCGCTGTGAGCCTCGTAACGTTTGTAACTTTTTTAACTTTTTAACCACAGGCGCCGCGAGGCTGCGCTTGCCCTGAAAAATTCTTCGGCATATTAGGGACTGCTCATGCACGACAACATCGAATCGCATTTAATCGAGAAACGCGTTTTCAAACCATCGAGAGACTTCGCGAAAAGGGCGCGAATCAAAAGTCTCGATCAATATCGGCGAATGTATCGGGAGTCGATCCGGCAGCCGGCAAAATTCTGGGCTCGAGAAGCGAGCGAGCTCGTCTGGCGCGCCAAATGGAAAAAGGTTCTGGAATGGAAAGTGCCTTTTGCGAAGTGGTTCGTCGGCGGCAAACTCAACATCTCGGAAAATTGTCTGGATCGACATCTGACCGGGGCGCGCCGCAACAAGGCGGCAATCATGTGGGAAGGCGAACCGGGCGACAAACGCACCCTCACCTACCAGCAACTGCATCGCGAAGTTTGCCGCTTCGCGAATGTCTTGAAGCGAAACGACATCAAAAAAGGCGATCGGGTCATCATTTATCTGCCGAATATTCCCGAGGCCGCGATTGCCATGCTGGCCTGCGCGCGGATTGGCGCCGTCCATTCGGTTGTATTCGGCGGATTTAGCTCCGATAGCATTCGTGATCGAATCACCGACAGCGGCGCGATCGCGGTCGTCACCGCCGACGGCGCATATCGTCGCGGCGGTATTGTGCCGTTGAAGAAAAATGTCGATGACGCACTCCGTGATGGCACATCAGTCAGGCGGGTGATCGTTTTTCGCCGCGCCGGAAACGACATCCACATGGAGGAAGGCCGTGACGTTTGGTGGCACCGAGAACTGGAGTACGTCAATGCCAACTGCCCGCCTGCGCCACTCGATAGCGAGCATCCGCTTTACCTTCTTTACACAAGCGGATCCACCGGAAAACCAAAAGGAATTTTGCACACCACCGGTGGTTATCTCGTGAACGTTTATTCGACTACCAAGTACGTCTTCGACATTCGCGACGACGATATCTTCTGGTGCACGGCTGATGTGGGCTGGGTAACCGGGCATAGTTACATCGTCTATGGCCCGCTCGCCGCCGGCGCCACCGTTGTTATGTACGAAGGCGCGCCGAACTGGCCCGAGCCCGATCGGTTTTGGAAAATCATCGAAGAATATCGAGTCAACATTCTCTACACGGCTCCGACGGCGATCCGCGCGTTTATTCGCTGGGGCGACCAATGGGTCGCGAAACATGATCTCTCATCGCTTCGCCTGCTCGGCACGGTAGGCGAACCGATTAATCCAGAGGCTTGGATGTGGTATCATAAGAACATCGGCGGCAGTCGTTGTCCGATTGTCGATACGTGGTGGCAAACTGAAACAGGTTCGATTCTGATTACGCCTCTGCCGGGTGCCATTCCAACAAAGCCGGGCAGCGCAACGCTCCCGTTCTTTGGCGTCGATCCGGCCGTTGTCGATGAGAAGGGGCGCGAGGTCGGCCCGAATGTCGGTGGGAAACTGATCATTCGCCGCCCGCGATGTTGCGCACGATCTACGGAGACAAGACGCGCTATCGACAGCAATACTGGAGTGAGTTCAAGGGCAATTATCTGACCGGCGACGGCGCCCGCCGCGACGAAGACGGCTATTTCTGGATCGTTGGCCGGATCGATGACGTTCTGAACATCGCTGGCCACAGACTCGGCACATCAGAAATAGAAAGCGCGCTGGTCAGTCACCCACGAGTCGCGGAGGCGGCGGTAGTCGGCAGGCCCGATGAACTAAAGGGCCAGGGAGTTGTGGCGTTTGTCACGGTGAAGACAGGAGTCGATGTCAGTCGCACACTGAAGGAAGAATTACGCGATCACGTCGGCACGCACATTGGCGCAATTGCAAAACCAGATGAAGTGCGCTTCGCCGAAGGGCTTCCGAAAACGCGCAGCGGCAAAATCATGCGACGACTTCTCAAAGAAATCGCGAGCGGCGCAAAGGTCACTGGCGACACCACCACGCTGGAGGATTTCAGCGTGTTGGCAAAATTGTCGGAATCGGAAGAAGCTTAGCATCCTCAAATCGCGCTCCGCACCAGTGACGCGGTGGAAATTTCTTTTGCCAACCATGCATTCGTATAGCCTTGATCTGTGAGCTTCATCCGCACAGGCTTTCGAGAAATCGCCTTGAAAGTCAGGCGCCAGCGGACTCGCATGGCGCTTCGTCACGAGAGGCGTCTTCTCCAAAAGAGTGAAATCAACCTCGGACGCGAAGGCATTGCGCAAGCAGCGAATTTCCCCGAGCTTCGCAACGAGATAGTTGCTCTTAAAAAGCTGGAGCAGGAGCAAAAAGAAGTCGCACTTCGAATCGCGCGAATCGAAGAAGGAATAAAAACGATCGAACATGAACGGCAACAGAATGCGCGCGAGCAGGCTGAGGCAATTGCAAAGCTCGAAGCAGAGAAGAAGCCGCTGCTTCAGCAGCGCGCTCAGGCGAAAAATAATCTGGATGTGTGCGAGCGCGAGCTTAGAGGCGTCGAACGGCGCATTCAGGAGAGCGAAGCAGCAGATCGCGATCTCTTGAAACAAATATCCGATCTGCATGCGCTCGATCCGGCGCCTGCAGATTTGGAAGCGCGATCCGCTGACATCACCGCGCGGCGCGCGCGTCTTCCCGACGAGCGAGCAGAATTTGTGCGCGCCCGCCTGGGCAGCGCGGAGGCAGTGCGCCTGGCAAAGGAGAAGCTGAATACGGCCGAGGCGGAACTTTCCGCGGTAGAAAAAAACATGGCGCGAACCCGGAGCGAATTTGAAGCGCGTGATCGAAAGTTAAATGACAACATTCGCGCGCAACAGGAAGCGGCGCGCGAGGCGCGGACACGGCACCAGATAGTCGAAGAGCGAAAGAATCCCGCTTATCTAAGCATTGGCCGGCATCTCGCTGAAAAGGGCGTTGCCCCGCCCAACGCGCCACACCTGCTGGCGGAGGCGCACCGCCGCCGCGAAGCGGTGGATTCGCATTTGAAGCACAAAGCCGAGCTGGCCTTGCTCTCAAGTCAGATCGACAAGCAGGAGTTGAGGAAGTTTTACTTCAGTGTCTTCTCGGTACTCGTTCTGCTCGCCCTAATTTTGCTCGTTGTTTTCCAATCTCCTCGAGGACGCGAGTGGCTGCCGCAGGAAACCGACATCATCCTCTCGATTAATGCGGAACAGTTTGAACGTGCGAACCTCGCGAAACGCTGGCGCGGCGAGGATCCAAAGCTCTGGCCCGCATTAGTCGGGGCCGCGGCGTCCGTTCCAGGATTGAATCTGCCTCGTGACGCAGTACGGGTCACCCGTGCGCTCACGACGAACGAAGCGGGAGAACCTCGAGAGTTTAATCTGGTTCAAGCCCGTCGTGCGATTCCCAATGTCATTAGTACGATCGGGAATGACAAAACTTTCCAAAAGCGTTCCAAAAGCGGCTTGCCAGTTTGGGAACGACCGCCGGATTTTGCCATCGCCAGAGTGGGACCCGCGACGCTCGCCGTCGGAGCACCTGAGGAAGTTGATGAACTAGTGCTGGTGCGTCTCGGGATGAAACCGGACCTCAAAATAACAGGTCAGTTATTCGATCGTTTTCAGGCTCTCGATCGTGACAGCGCGGTACGGCTTATCTCCCGGGCTCCATCTGATCTCTCACGCGTCTTCCACCCTATCTTCGCCCGTGAACTGCTCAACGTTTCACAATTGCTGGGTCTTGCAGTGAACCTGCAAAATCCTGTAAAAGCCAGAGTGCTCATAAAAGTGAATCCCTCCAAAAATGCCGCCGATCTCGCCCGAAATTTGCGCGACAAGCCGCAGCAATGGCTGAATTTCCCGGACTCTCAACTATTGCTTTACTTACAGCCGCCGGAGGTCCAAATCCACGGCAACTCAAACTTGGAGTTGCGCTTCTCGATGCCGGAAGCTAGTGCTCGTCTCCTGTTCGAACGCCTCGCAAAAACGGACACTCCCGAACCAGTGGCTGCCTATTACACCAAACAATGAAAACGCGACGTTTTGGTCTGTGTATTTCGTTAGTCGCTGGGTTAGCAGCGGTGTTGGTGCCAATGAGTGCAAGTGCCGGCGAACGTTTTGTTTCTATCCAATCCGTAGATCCCACGATCATCGTTGAGTTGCGTTACGCGGCCCGAAATAACCTCGTTGGCCAGCCGCTTTATCCGTCTGGAACACGCGCGCTCGCTCGTCCGGAAGTGGCCTCAGCTTTGGCGTTGGCTCAGGGCTTTCTGCGCCGATACCAATACGGCCTGAAAATCTGGGATGCGTACCGGCCGGTGGCAGTCCAGGCCAAGCTTTGGCACGTATTACACAACAGTGACTATGTTGCCAATCCGGGACTCGGCGTCGGCTCGTTGCATAGTTGGGGCGTCGCCATCGATGCCACGCTGGTGGATGCATGGAATCGTCCCGTGCGCATGCCAACGGACTTTGATGATTTTACCCCCGCGGCAATGTGGCGCTACGTAGGACCGTCGCCCGAAGTCAGTGCACATGTGCATATGCTGCAGTACGCGATGCACAAAGCGGGGTTCTGGGGAATGCGTACCGAATGGTGGCATTTCACGATTGCTGACTGGAAGAAATATTTGCCGGAAGAGGCAAGACAATCCGCTCAAGTCGCCGGAACTCATTGGGAAGGCAAGTTGTGATCGACAGTCTGCTTCGTGGTTTGCGGCAGCCCGAATACGTTCATGTGTTGCTTAATCCGTTGCCGGTTTATGCCTTGATCATCGCCTGGATTGGATTGCTCATCGCTTTTTTTTTAAGAAGTCGTCGCGCTCAGATCGCCACCTTAGCCCTCGTACTTATCAGCTCCTTGTCCGCATGGCCGGTCTATGAATTTGGCCAGCAAGGATATGATCGTGTTCTTTCCATGGCAGATGAAGATGGAAGAGCCTGGCTCGATGAGCATAAGGATCGTGCCGAGAATCTCATCTGGATTTTCTATGCGCTCGCAATCTTGAGCGCCGTTGCAATCGCAGCGTCGATCAAATGGCCGAAATCGTCTGCGCCGCTGGTTATCGCTGTACTATTGCTCGGTGTAGCGAACTTGGTAGTTGGCGGATACATCGCTTACGCAGGTGGCAAAATCCGGCATCGTGAATTCCGAAATGAACCGGCGCCGAAAAGACCAGAGCACGAGCCCGAACATTAGACGAGCGGCTGATATATAGACGTGTAGGGGCGCTTTCTGCCAAGCGCACACGCCTTTGACACAAACGCTTCTACAGCGGTTAAACCCGTCAAGACAATGCACACCTCACTCGATCGCGCAGAACGCGACGTCCAGGAACACAGCGGCGCGCTGAAAAAGCCGCTGGGCCTGCGCGATCTGGTCCTGACGCAAATCCTTTTCGTGGTCGGCTCAAGCTGGGTCGGGGCCGCCGCGAAACTTGGACAGTCGCATCTCTTCTTTTGGCTGCTCGCGATTTTGCTTTTTTACATTCCGCAGGCTGCGGTCGTGATCTATTTGAACGGGCGGATGCCGCTCGAAGGAGGAATTTATCAATGGGCAAAGCTCGGCTTCAACGAGTTCACCGGATTTATCGTCGCTTGGAATCTCTGGCTGCTGTCGATCACGGTCATCGCGTTGGGCGGAATGTTTACGACTACGAACCTATCCTATGCCATCGGTCCGGGCGCTGCATGGATGCCGAATAGTAAATGGTGTGTGTCGCTGATCAGCGCCGCATTGGTCGGCGGCCTTGGATGGACGTGCGTCCGCGGTCTATCCTTGGGCAAATGGCTTCACAACGTAGGCGCATTTGCAATGCTCATTGTTTATGCGGCGCTGATTTTCCTGCCGCTTGTCGGCCTCGCGCGTGGTGAACTAAAAACTTATCACCCGCTTCAGCTCGCCTTGCCGACGATGTCGATCTTCTATTGCTTCAACATTTTCAGCAAACTCGCCGTCGGCGCGCTCAGCGGATTTGAGTACGTCGCGATTCTTGCGGGCGAAACGCGGGCGCCCGCGCGTGACATCGGCCGCTCCGTCCTGATCGCTTCGCCCGTGATCGCGTTAGCCTTTATTCTCGGTACCAGTTCGGTGCTCGCGTTTGTCGGCAACCGTCCGATCGATCTCATCGGTCCGGTGCCGCAAACATTGCGACTCGGCTTGCAGTCGTTTCCAATCGCCGGCGCGATCGCTTCCGTCGGAATCTTATTGATGACGGCGCGCTCGATTTCTTCGACCAGCGTTCATGTAACAGGCAGCTCGCGGTTACCCATGGTCGCGGGATGGGACCGATTGTTGCCAAGGTGGTTCTCGCGTCTGCAGCCACGATACAAAACCCCGGTCAATTCGATCATCTTCGTCGGCGCAACGACACTTCTCATCGCGATCGCGAGCCAGATCGGCACTGGAATTCAGGAAGCGTTCCAACTTGTCGACAACGCGGCGAACGTTTTCTACGGCATCGTGTACTTCACGATGTTCGCGATACCAATCTTTGGCGCGGGGGCGATCCGTTCAGGCGCTCCGATCTGGTTGCGCATCGCGGCGATCTGCGGCGCCGCCGTCTCATTATCGGCGATTTTTTTCACGGTCTATCCGATTATCGACGTTCCAAGCCCGTTGAGTTTTGCGGTGAAAATCATCGCTGTAACCGCGATCGCGAACGCGATTGGCGTCGCGATCTTTCTCTTGGGGACAAAGCGTCGAGGCGGTTAGCCGCAATTGTCGGCAACCCAACGCAAATAATCAGGCAAGCCGCTGGAGATCGGAACAAAGATTATTTCCGGCACGTCGTACGGATGGAGCGACCGCAACTTCTCCTGAAACGCCGTTTGTCGATCTTCGCTTAATTTGAAGAAAACAAGCGTCTCATCAGCTTTCTCAATCTTGCCTTTCCAAGTGTAAATCGATTCGACACTGGGCAGAATATTTGCGCAAGCGACGAACTTCTGCGCGACCAGTTCATTCGAAATCCGCCGAGCCGTTTCGGCATCGGGGAACGTGCTGAGCGCGAGCAGAATTTTTTCAGTCATCCGCTAGATGATTTCGGCCTTATAGCTTGTGTTTTATTCATCAGCGCCGGGTGGATCGACTTCTCCGAAGACGATGTCATCGCCAAAGTCGCAAATATCAGGCGGCAAGGCCGCGGTTTCAACGCGTTGAGGACAACGCGTTCCACCTTTTCTCTTCACTGCGCTCGCTCCGGCAGATCCAGCCACCGCCAAGAACGACATCACCATCGTAAAACACCGCTGCTTGTCCTGGCGTCACCGCTCGCTGTGGCTCCTGCAATCGAATGCGAGCGCGATTAGGTTCT
>Ga0209350_1001292_pt1 | contig 11198 bp, 12 predicted proteins | sample GraSoi013_2_20cm_2_FD_185822 | JGI IMG/M metagenome (GOLD analysis project Ga0209350, IMG submission 185822) | Grasslands soil microbial communities from the Angelo Coastal Reserve, California, USA - Sample 09_27_2013_2_20cm (SPAdes) (version 2) | ecosystem: Environmental > Terrestrial > Soil >...
TCGACGGCAAGGACGTTACGGTGAAGCGGGACGGCGGGATCCGGCCGGATACGACCCGCGAGGCCTTGGCGAGGCTCCCGCCCGTCTTCAAGAAGGACGGCGTGCTGACCGCCGGCAACTCCTCCCAAATTTCCGACGGCGCCAGCGCCACGGTGCTGATGAGCGAACGCAAGGCGCGCGAGATCGGGGTCGACCCGCTGGGGACGATCCGAGACTTCTGCTCCCAGGCTGTGAAACCCGAGGAAGTGATGTTCGCACCGATCCCATGCGTAGGGAAACTGATGAAGAGGACCGGGATGAAGCTCGATGAGTTCGATTTGGTCGAGCACAACGAGGCGTTCTCCTCGGCGAGCGTCGGCGTGAGGAAGGAGCTCGGCATCCCCTGGGAGGGCTTCAACATCTGCGGGGGCGCCGTGGCCTTGGGCCATCCGATCGGCTGCTCGGGAAATCGCATCGTGGTCACATTGTTGCACTCGATGAAAGAGAAGGACGTGCACCGCGGCCTCGCGACGCTGTGCATCGGCGGCGGGGACGCCATGGCCATGGCGCTTGAGCGATGAGATCCTGGACGTCGATTCTCGAGGGTGAGTACGGGCCGGCTTGGATCCGAACCCCCATCGTACTGGGACGATTTTCGCCTGCATCGCAGGGGCCGGAATGGCGTGGTTTTATCGCCGATTATCCCCTTGTGGAGGATGCATGGAATTTCCGTCTGAGGGCCGGACCGTAGGCTTCGGCCTCCTCGCCGCGGTCTCCGCTTTCGGAGGCGTGCTCGCTGCGGGATACGGATCTGTCCTTTTCCTCGGTAGCGGGGGCGCCTCCCCATTGCTGGCCGACGCCTGGCTCCTCTTCGTCTTTGCAATTGCCCCCGCCCTTGCGGTATACCTTGTCGTCACGCTGGTGGCTCGGCTCCCTCGGAGGAGCCGAACACGCCTTCGTCGCCGCGGCAAGCTCCTTCTTTGGAGGTGTGTTGGCACTGGGCGGAAGTTTCGCTGTGAGCGGACTTTTCCTCTTCGTGGGCTGGTATCTCTTCCCGTGGGCGTTTGCCTATGCGGCGATGATCATCCCGAATCTCCTCCGCAAGCGCTCTGCCCGCGCAAGGGCCGTCGGCCTCCATGTGGCGGTGGCCACCGCCGTCTATCTCCCGTGGATCGCACTGGCGGTCTACAGTGCAGTGGATAACACTGCAGAGATGGCGGGAGCCCGCGAAGGCGCAGGGTGGATCGAGAACTTCCCCACCGCGATTGTCCTTTCAATGCTTTACGGAATGGTGATCATTGCAGCCGTGGCTGCAATTCGATCCCCCGGCCTAGGGCGACGTCGTGGCCAACCAGCCCCCTCGGACGAAGGGCCGATGCCATGAGACGGGCCTGCTGGGATTCGAACCCAGGTCAGAGGCTCCGGAGGCCTCTGTCCTATCCAAGCTAGACTACAGGCCCTCGGGCGCCGAAATGGGTCCACGGATTAAGGCTTTCCGCGACGATGGGACGACGGGACGGCACCGGCCCGAGTCCGTGCCTTCCCAGCGGATTCGCGCTTCCGTTCTCTCAGGACCATCAGAAGGACCGTCGCAATCGCAATCGCGACCGGAACGACTGCGATCCACGCCGAGTTCGCGAGCACGGATGGCGCTCCGGGTAAGGTGGGCTCCGATCCCGGGTTGCCGGCGATTTGCCAGCCGCTGTCGCGGTACGAGTAGATCGTTCCAGTCTCGGTGGCGGTCGCATCCAGATCCCAAGCGGTGATCGTACCCAACCAAGACTTCGCCACGTTGACCGTCAGTGTTCCTTGTGCAGCCGTAGCCCTGGGACTGATGTCTATGGGAACGAATCCCGTGGCGTTTGAAGTCAGCATCGCTCTGCCGTTCACGTAGGTCGCCCGGAAGTGGCTCGAATTGTCCTGTCGCGTGTAGATTCGGATTTCGTATGAGGTGTTGTCCAGGTTCGTGATGCTGCCCTTGACCTGGATCGTCAAGGCGATGTCTGCGGCGGCATCCGCGGATGATAGCCGAAGGACATTCACGCTGTCGGGGAACGGGCTCATCGTGAGATTGCCGTCCGTCAGCACAGGGGTCATGTTCGAAGCCCACAGTTCGACGACATCGCTCGCGGGATCGGCGTAGCTCCGATCGAACGAAACGGCAGAGGCAACTCCGATGCTGCTCCCGAGCGCCAGCAAGCTGGCGAAGAGGAGCCCCGTGAGTCGGGCTTTCATGCGATGTCAGCTAGGTTAAGCCGGGATAATGCCAATGGTCCGATTATCGAGAACAACACACGGTCCGGTTTTTGAGAGCCGGAAGCGACGCTCATCTCTTCGCGAATTCGGTGTAGCCGCAACGCCCGCACGACACCCGGTCGCCATGTCGCGCGAGGAACACGCCAGGCCCGCACTTTGGGCAATTCGCACGCTCGCGGGTGATCCGGTTGCCGTCGATTTTGTAGAACTTCCGCTTGAGGCCGGCCGTGCCCTTCTCCTTCTTCGCCTCGGCCATCATTTCGCCTCCTTCTTCTTGCCCTCAGGCTTCTTCTCCGCCTTCTTCTCTTCCTTCCGTTCCTCTTTCTTCTCGGCGGGCTTCTTCTCCTCTTTGGGGGCGGGCTTCCTTTCCTCTTTCGGCGCGCCCTTTTCCGATTTCGCTTCGGGCTTCGCCTCCGCCTTCGGTGCCTCGGCCTTCGGCGGCGCGGCGGGCTTCTCCGCCTTCTCGGCCCGCGGAGCGGGAGCGGGTTTCTCCGGTTTGGGCGCTTCCTTCTCCTTGACCTCGGGTTCGATCAGTTTGTTGCGGACGAGGATGTGCTTGCGCTCGACCGCGAGCGCCTCCTCTTTCGATTTGTAAACCTTCGCCGCTCCGACCGTTTCATATCGACCGAACGTCGAAGCCTGGTAGTCGATGACGACGATGTCCTTCGTCGCCTTGAGTTCCTTCGCGAGGAACGCCCGCAAGGCGTCTCGCGTCGGCGTCGGCTCCGCCTTGTGCGTCGCCTTGAACGTGACCTCGATCCGCTTCAGGAGCGGGTTCTCCCTTCGCTGCAGGACTTCGAGTTGCATCGGCTATCGTTCCATCCGCCGCAGGACGTCGAGGGCCCTCGATTTCGCGGTCTCGTCCACCCGCACGACGACGACGCCCTGGGACGGCATGCCGTACAGGACCGCCCCGGATGGGGGCGCGAGCGCGATGCAGACGAGGGCGAGAAGGTCCTCTTCGCCTCGGACTTCGACGCGTACCCGCTCGTCCGACTTAAAGGCTTCGGAGAGCACGTGCCACGCATCCGGGGTGATCGTCGCTGGGGGATTCGTGACTCGCAGGACCTTTGATCCGATTCGTTGCAGCGCTTCTCGGAGCTCCGGATCCGCTTGTCGCTTCGTCTTGAAGTCGACGACACAAATGTCGGGCGTGCGGCCGCGGGCGACCAGGTCGAGCGTACAAAAATCCCCGACAGTCACCACGGGGCTCGCGCGTCCGATGGTTGGCAAGATGCTCGGCCCCTGTGTGAGGGCGCCCATCGGCCATCGCAGGTACTCGCGCAGCGATTCTGGGAGTCGCAACGTCACGTCGGCGAATTCAGCGAACGCGGAGGGCGAACTTCCCGTTGACATGGATGCCCATCTTCTTCGCGATCTCGGACCGCTGGTGGTCCACGATGATGACGTAGCCTTGCCAGTCTTTCGACGTCTCGCCGCCGCACAGGGGGCACTTGTCCTCGTCGGTCACGTGACCGCAGTTCTTGCACGCCTTCGGTATCTTTACGACCATGGCTCAGCCTTTCCTCTTCCTCACGCGGCCTTCCGCCCTCGCGCGATCCTCTTCGATCCAGTCGAGCTTCCCGAGGGCCGGCTGACGCATCGTCAGGCCGATCTTCGACTCCCGCGGCGCCCGTTCGTTCAGGGACACCGCGACGATGCGCGTGCGGACCTTGTCGCCGATCCGGAGGTCGCGCTTCGTGTCTTTGCCAATCAGCCGCTGGCCCTCCTCGTCCACGTCGACCCGATCGTCCATGACCTGCGAGATGTGCAAAAGGCCGTCCAGAGGACCAAATCTCACGAACGCGCCGAACTTAAGGATTTCCACCACCGTGCCTTCGACGATCTCTTGCAAGGTCGGTGCGAACACGAGGGCGTCGTACCGCACCCGCTGGTATACGGCGCCGTCCCCGTGGACGATGCGGCCTTCGCCGACGCGCTCGATGTTGCTCGCGATCAGGGTGAGGGTCTTGTCCGCCCCGATCTTGCCTTCCAAGGTGGTGCGGGTGAGCTCTCGGGCGACCGCGTCGATGTCCTCCCCGAGTCGCTCCGGCGGGATCCGGACGACGTCTTCCCGCTGGACCCGCTGGTACATGAAAATCGACTGGCGGCTGTACCAGTTCCCCCTATTTAGGGCTTTACGTGCGACCGCATTGTTCGGTGGGTCGATGCTCCTCCGGTGAGATCGCCGACGGTGTGTCGGTCGCTTACATGGAAGGATCCGGCCTCTATCTTATTATGGGAATTGAGGCTTTACTATTCGGATTGAAAGCCGTTACGGGCCCTTTCAAGGCTCGTGAGCTTCGGAGGACGGCACGAGTCCTCGTCGGGTCGGGGAAGGTGAGGGTTGATGGGTCGTAACAAGAGCGACCTCATCGTGTTCGTCGGGAAGCGACTTGTTCAGCTGCTCCCCGTGGTCCTCGGCGTGATCGTGATCACGTTCTTCTTCACGCACGTGGCCGTCCAGAACCCGTGCGCGATCTGGGCGGGACCCCACGCGACGCAGGATCAGATCCAAGCGTGCATCGTGCGGTTCGGCCTTGATCGCCCGCTCCCGGAGCAGTTCTGGCGGTACATGGCCAACCTCGTGTCGGGCGACTGGGGAGCGAGCCCTCGAGGGGTGCCGGTCCTGCTCTCCATTTCTTCAGCGTTCCCCGCGACCCTGGAGCTCGTCCTCGCGGCTCTCCTCATCATGGTCGCTATCGGGATTCCACTTGGTGTCGTCGCGGCGAATGGGGCGGGGCGGTGGGCGGACCATCTCGCCATCGGTCCGGCCCTTGGGCTTCCGACGAAAGGCGACTTCACGAGCACTCCGCCGTTCAATGGGCCGACCCACATGTCCGTCCTCGACGCCCTGCTGCATCTCAACTTCGCGGCCGCCGGGGACGCCATCCTTCACTTGATCCTCCCGGCTTCCGCGCTCGCGTTCCTCAACCTGGGCATTGCGACCCGGATGACCCGGACGTCCATGCTCGAGGTGTTGCCGCTCGACTTCGTCAAGACTGCTCGCATGAAGGGCCTGTCCGAGTTCCTCGTGCTCTACAAGCACGCGCTGAGGAACTCCCTCATCTCGACGACGACGATCCTCGGGATTACGGCCGGTGTCCTTCTGTCCGGGACAGTCGTGATCGAGAATATCTTTCAGTGGCCCGGGATCGGCGCGTATGCGTTCGACGCGATCACCGGGTACAACTTCAACGGCACGATTGCCGTCGTGATCGTGTTCGCGATCGTGGTCGTCATGTCGAACCTCATTTCAGACATCCTGTATGGGATCCTCGACCCGCGGGTGGAGTGGCGGTAGATGGCGACGAACGAATCGGCTGGGCCTCTTTCCTCGAAACGGTCGAAGACCCGCGCGACCGCCCTTCGAGAATTCCTTCGCGGCTTGTTTCGCATCCTTCGCGCGAATCCTCTGACCTTGATCGGGTTCATCCTGGTGGTGATCATTTCCGTCACCGCTGCGCTCGTCGTCCTCGTGCCCGCCGTCACGCAGGTCGTGCTCGGCCATCCCGTCCTCTTCACGCCGTACGACCCGAATGGCCTGTCGACGGAGTACGGCCAAGCGCCCTCCGGATCCCATCTGCTCGGAACCGACAACCTCGGACGCGACATGTTCTCCCGCATCCTGGCGGCCCTCCCGCTCGATCTGGCAATCGGGTTCGGGATCGCGGGATTCGCGCTCCTCGTCGGAAGCGGACTCGGCCTGGTCGCGGGTTACTGGGACAACCCGCGGACCTTCGGAGGCGTCGTCTCCGTGGTCATCATGCGGGTGACGGATATTTTCCTCGCGTTTCCGTCGCTCGTGCTCGCGCTCGCCATCGCCGCATCTCTCGGGAGAGGCACCGTGCCTTCGATGCTGGCCGTCTTATTGACGTGGTGGCCGTACTATGTCCGCCTCACACGCGGAGAGGTCCTTGCCATCAAGCATCAGCCGTACGTCGTCGCGGCGCGCGCTGCCGGAACCTCGGAGACCCGAATCCTGTTCCGCCACGTGCTCCGCAACTTGATCGAGCCGCTCCTGGTGTATTACACACTCGACATCGGCACGGTGATCGTGACGTTTTCGACGATTTCGTTCGTGGGCATCGGCGTCCCGTTGGATGTTCCCGAGTGGGGGACCATGGTGGAGTCGTACGAGCGATTCCTGCTCACGCTCCCGTGGACCGTCCTCTCGGCCGGCGCCGCGATCTTCGTGACGGTCCTCGCCTTCAGCTTGTTCGGGGACGGCCTCCGCGACATCCTCGATCCGCGGAGTCGGCGCGCCCTCGTCCAGGCGGCGATCCCGTCGACCCTGCCGGCGAAGGCCTTCGTCGCCGCGGAAGCGTGAGCCCGATGGCCGAGCCCGTGCTGGACGTTCAAGGGCTCTCCGTGGATTACGAAGTCGGAGCCGGCACGTTCCACGCCCTCACGGATGTGTCCGTCCAGCTGACGCCGGGCCGTGTCGTCGGCATCGTCGGGGAGACGGGTTCCGGGAAGAGTACGCTGGCCCACGCGATTCCTCGCTTGCTCCCGGAACCGCCGGCCCGCATCCGATCCGGTCGAATCCTGTTCCGCGGGGTCAACGTCCTGGAGCTGCCCAAGTGGAAACTCCCACTTCTCCGGGGGACCGGTATCGGAATGATCTTCCAGGAGCCGATCAACTCCCTGAACCCGGCGTACCGGATCTTCGACCAGATTGCCGAAGCGGTCACCGTGCGGAAGATGCGGGAATCCGGCGAAGCGCCCACGCTGTTTCCGGTCACCGAACCACACGACTACTCGCGGGGTGCCCCGGTGAAGAGCGGGGATGCGCTTCTCCGTGCTGTCCTCCCAAGCCTCCCGAAGCGTTTGCGTTCGGCCCATCGGCAGGAGCTCATGGAGGATGTCCTCGACCACCTGAAGCTGGTTCGGATCAACGATCCCGAGACGATTTTGGACTTGTATCCCCACGAGCTCTCCGGAGGAATGCGCCAGCGGATCATGATCGCCATCGCGCTGAGCGCCAAGCCCTCCCTGCTGATCGCCGACGAGCCCACGAGCGCCCTCGACATCACGATTCAAGCGCAAGTGCTCACCCTCATGAAGGAACTCATGGACGAGGTCCGCACGTCGATCTTGTTCATCAGCCATGACCTCGGGGTCATCGCGGAGATGGCCGACGACGTCGGCGTGTTGTACGCCGGTCATCTCGTCGAATTCGGACCGGTCGAGGAGGTCTACACGAACCCTCGACATCCGTACACGAAGTTACTCATCCGCGCGATTCCGGAAGGATACAAACGAAGCGGGCCGTTGCCTGCGTTGGCCGGCTCCGTACCGAGCCTTGCCAACGTGCCGCCGGGGTGTCCGTTTCATCCTCGCTGTCCCCTGGCGAAGAACGTGTGCACCTCCGATCCAGGCCCCGTGCTCGAACCGGCGAAAGGCGCGTCCTCTCGGTCTCACCTCGCCGCGTGCTACTTCAGCGACGAAGTGGCGAGGCTGCCATGAGCGCTCCCCTCGTTGAGGCCCAGCACCTCATGAAACGATTCCCGCTCTCCCGGTCCCTCGCCGCTTGGGCGTCGCGCGAGGCGGAGGAATTCGTCCATGCCGTCGATGACGTGTCCCTCGAGATCTATCCGGGCGAGACTCTGGGACTCATCGGTGAATCGGGATCGGGCAAGACGACGCTCGGCTGGCTGTTCGCGAAACTTCACGAGCCAACCGGCGGGCAAATTTGGTTTGAGGGGCGGGACATCACGGGCCTGTCGGGCCGAGATCTCCTCGAGTGGCGCCGGAACGTCCAGGTGGTGTTCCAGGACCCGGTCGGTTCTCTCGACCCCCGCCTACGTGTCTGGCAGATCGTCGGCGAGCCGATCTTAGCCCAGGAGCAGGTCTCGCGCGCGCAGTTGAAGGCCCGCGTGTCGGAGCTTCTCCCGTTGGTGGGCCTCCCGGCGGGGGTCCTCGATCAATATCCGCACGAGTTTTCCGGAGGGGGCCGCCAGCGATTGTCCCTAGCGCGTGCCCTCAGCGTCCACCCGAAACTGCTCGTCTTGGACGAGCCCACGAGCGCCCTCGATGTGGCGGTCCAAGCGCAGGTGCTGAACCGCTTGGTCGCCCTCCAGCAGGAGTTGGGGCTCTCGTACCTGCTCATCACGCACAATGTCGCCGCGGTCCGATATGTCGCGGACCGGGTTGCGGTGATGTACCTCGGACGGATTGTGGAGGTCGGGCCGGTCGAGGAGGTCATGGAGCGTCCCATTCACCCGTACACGAAAGCTCTTCTCGCGGCCATTCCCCAACCGGACCCGCGTCGCCGACGGGCGCGCTACCGCATTGGGGGCGAGGTGCCGACCCTGGTTCACCCACCACCGGGCTGCCGGTTCGCGCCGAGGTGCCCCTTCGTCATCGACCGCTGCATCGCGGAGGATCCCCCGCTGCGGATAATCCCGGGTCGGCCGGGCCGCGCGGCAGCCTGTCATCGGGCGGAGGAAGTCGGAGACGTGCCCCCGGAGCAACTGCTGGTCAGTCCAGAGACGCAGGCAGACTCAGGATCGCCGGGTGCCGGTTGAGTCGGTTCAGCCGCGCCTCGCGTAAGCGGTGTTCTGCGTCACGACGAACGGGATCGCGGCCCCCATCGGATTCGCGACGAAGCCGAGCAAATGCGTATTCACGACCTGGAACTGCGTCGGGACGACGAGCCACGCCACCGTCGCGTTGTCGTACATCGTTCGGGTGATCGTAGCGTACTCGGCCTTGGCGACGTTCGCGTCGCTCTGCGTCGCCGCGTCCAGCGTGAGGTTGTCGATCTCCAGGTTGTTGTACCCGGCCATGCAGGCGTTCGCGCTCCCGTAGCTGATCGCATTGTTCTGCGTCCAGTCGTCCGGCGAGATGTAGTCCGACGTGTAGAATTCCTGTCCGATCGGGAACGGTCCACCGTTCGCGGTCGTCTGGGCGATGCAGTTTCCATCGGCGTCGGTCTGCTGGAGCTCGTACAGCTTGTCGATGTTCGGGATTCCGACCGGATTGATCGTGATCCCGATCTTCGAGAGATCGTCCTTAAGGAGGTTCGCGACGTCCGCCCAGTCGCCTAGGTTGACGTACTCGTAGTTGATCGTGTTCGGATAGCCGGACGGCCACGGAGACTGGGCCATGTACTGCCGCGCGATCGTCAGGTTGTACGCGTACGGCGCCAGGTTGTCGGGGTTGTAGTACGGATACCCCGGCGGAACTGGCCCGACCCAGCGGTCCGCATATCCGCCGAAGGCGACCTGGATGATCCGAGCGTAGTTGATCGCGTGGACGACGGCCTGTCGCACAGACCAATTCGTGAACGGCTCGCTGGCCTGATTCATGTAGATCCACCAGCCGCCGGCCGTGGATCCGTAAACGTTGTCGAGCGCGTTCACCGACACACATTGGACTCCCTTCAAGGTGTTCACCGTCGAGGGACCGATGTATGCGAAGGAAGACGCGACGACCTTCCCGGTCTTCATGTCGTTGACGGCGATGGCCGGATCGCTCTGGAAATCGATCTGGATCGACGAGGCCCCCGGCTGAATGATATTGTTCCATGGCTCCGCCGTCGCCGCGTTCTTGCCCCAATAGTTTGGATCCGGATTGATCGTGTAACTCGGGGCGCTCGTGAGGTCGAGGAAGCCGCCGCTCAGCACATACGGTCCCGTGCCGATCATGCTCGTGGTCATCCACGTGTTGTCCGCGTCGGGGACGACGCCACCATGCGCACGGATCACGATTGGATCGACCGCACTGGCAATGGGGCCCGCAATCGAGGCGAGCAAGAACGCGTACGGGGCGTACCCGAGGTAGCCGTTCCCCGTCTTCAGGACGAGCGTGTATCGGTCGACGGCTTGGAACGAGTTGTTGTCCGCCGCCATACTCGCTTGCTGGGCCGAGCTTGGGTTTGAGAAGTCCCACGTGTTCAGGGCATTCGTCACCCAGGCGGACGAATTCGCGCTGTCATTCGCGTCCGAGTAGTAATTCACTCCAGGATACCAGAAATTCTCTTGGAGAATGAAGCTGCCCGCTCGGTTCATCACGATGGCCCGATAGAGGCTGAACCACATCACGTACGCGTTGAACGGGTCGCCGTTGGAGAAGTGGACATCTTGCCGGAGTACAAAGGTGTAGTTGAATCCATCCGCAGAAACCGTCCAGCTCTTCGCGAGGACGGGAACGAAGGTCACGTAGGAGCTTCCGTTATAGTTCACCAGGCTTTGGTACACCTGCTGGACGATCCCCCAACCCGGGGTCGAGAATGTCGTGTGCGGGTCGAGCGTGTCCGGCCGCTCCGGCTGGTCGAAGATCAACGGATTCGTCGACGTGAAGTTGCACGCCGAACTCTGCGAGAAAAAGACGTAGTAGGCCGTCGCGGCCGAGACCGCCAGGATGATCACGACGAGGATGACAATGATTCGAATCGTTCGCGGATTCCTGCCGCCGGCCTGCATCGGCGGCGGAGATGGCGCGACACCCGGTTGGTCCTGAGAGGGCTCCAAGTTTCTCCTCCGAAGCGCGGAAAGGTGCTATCGCATATAACGCTTGGCCCCGAGAGAAAGGCGCATCAAGGAATGAGCAGCGGAGCAATCACCAAGGTGATCGTCGAGAGCAGTTTTACCAGGATGTGCAGCGAGGGTCCCGCTGTGTCTTTGAACGGGTCGCCGACCGTGTCGCCGACGACGGCCGCTTTGTGCGTCGCGCTTCCTTTGCCGCCGAGATTGCCGGCCTCGATGAACTTCTTCGCATTGTCCCATGCGCCGCCGCCCGTGTTCAGGACGAGGGCCATGAGAACGCCCACGATCGTTCCCACCATGAGCGTGGCTCCGAGGGGCTCGCCTGCGGGAAGCGGCGAGAGCCGGAGGGTGACGGGATCGAGGACGTAGGTGATCTTGACGAAACGAAAGATCAGGCCGACGGCCAAAGGGGTCGCGACGGCGAGGATTCCCGGGATGACCATCTCTCGGAGGGCGCTGCGGGTGCAGATG
>Ga0209350_1001303_pt1 | contig 11094 bp, 14 predicted proteins | sample GraSoi013_2_20cm_2_FD_185822 | JGI IMG/M metagenome (GOLD analysis project Ga0209350, IMG submission 185822) | Grasslands soil microbial communities from the Angelo Coastal Reserve, California, USA - Sample 09_27_2013_2_20cm (SPAdes) (version 2) | ecosystem: Environmental > Terrestrial > Soil >...
CAATGCTTGTCGGCCTCGCGGGTGTTCAGAATACGCCGCGCGACAGCTTCGATGAGGATCCCAAATTGAACCAAGTGATAGCTGCCAAGATGTCGAAGAGCAAACCCGAGAATAACATTCTGATTCATGATGAGCCTGAAGTAATTGCCAAGAAGATTCAACAGGCGTTCTGCCCCCCCGGAGTGGTGGAAGGAAACCCGATACTGGAATACTATCGAATCCTCGCCTTCGAGAATCATGGAGCAGTCACGCTGAAGCGCGACCCCAAGTATGGAGGGGGCATTGAAGTATCCAGTTATGAGCAGCTTGAGAGACAATACTCTTCGGGAAAGATCCACCCTCAGGACCTGAAGACCAACATGTCGCAAATTCTCTCTCAGAAGCTAGAACCGGTCAGGGAATACTTCAAGAGAAATCCGCAGCCCTTGGAAGAAGTGCGAAAACTAGAGAAGGGCTGACGATAGGTGGCCGGTCCCCCTCCACGAAGAAATCTCGCTCGACTGCGAAATCCGCGAGCCGAGTACTACGCGTGGAAAATGGAAGAGACAAATAGAATCCTCGACCAACTCAGAACGCAATCCGAGGCAGGAGTCCCAATCATCGTCGAGGGACGACGAGACGAGGCTGCACTACGAAGACTGGGAATAGCGGGAAGGGTGCACTGTCTGAAAGCAAGAGGCGAATCCCGCCACGAATTTCTAGATCGGCTCAACGGAACAAAAGAAGCGATTGTGCTGGCAGACTTCGACAGAGAGGGAAAGGAGTTAGAGACATGGCTGTATAAAGAACTCTCTCAGCGCGGAGTAAAGAGTGACCTGAAACTCTGGATCAGAATAAGATCTATCGCCCGAACCGAGGTACGTTCCGTGGAAGAGATTCCGAACTTCATTCGGGCACTAGAATCGAGAGCAAGAGGCATCAGACCTGTCAGTCCCCAAGTCCCCCGTGGTTAGTTCAGAGAAGGACAGAACTCCCTCTGGGAGGGGAACGCTTTCGCGTCTCGTACAATTTAATTCTGGTTGAAGCTTGGCTAGTTTTTGCCGTTCTTCGTCCGGATGGCCTTCGTCGGTTTGCCGTTGCCGTGGAAGTAGTCCCGGAGTACCTGTTCGAAGAATATTGAAAGGCCGCCGACTCTGCCGTGATAAACGCGTTGGACTTCACTGCGCACGAGGTTCTCAGATTGGTCGCTGAGCGAGATCATTAGTTTGCCCATGTTTTGTACCAGTTGTGTATGGTTTCTCGGGTTCCGTTCATTCTTATTGACGAAAAAATGTCAATCCTTGACCGGTAGACCCATGGATATCCACAGTAACTTGGGGGTGGTCCTTGGATATCGCTGGTACACCGGGTACGTTTCAAGGCTTGAACATGTGAATTGAGTATAAATGCGAAAAGATTCAACAAGAATCCCTGCTTCTGTTCCTACTTTTCCTAGTAGAAGAGCGGAGAAACTAAGGCGAATCCTGTGACAATTTCTCAAAGGACCAACAAGGATGGTCATGACGCAATTTCAAGATTTCGCGACTTAATGTTGCGAGACGAGCGATTGTTTGTTGATACAGCTTTTTTCTTCATATGCTCCGGTTTGTCGGGAAAGGCTCGCTTCTAAGACGATAAATAGCCGCCTTGCTCAGAACGGCGAACCCGAGCTGGACAAAGGATAGTGAGCGTCGCCGACTGGTTTGTTTTTGGCCTGACGATCCTCTTCCTCGTCTACTTCGTCTACGCGACTCCCATCATAATGCTCGGCGTCTGGCGATACAAGAAACGTGGGTTCGGAGAAGACCCGGGTGAAGACTGGGATCCCCCGAACGTCTCTGTCCTTGTTCCAGTGAAGAACGAACAGAGAGTTGTGGGTAGACTGCTCGAAGCGCTTGTCCGACTGGACTATCCGAAAGAGAACCTGGAGGTTGTTGTGGTGGAGGATGAGTCAAGGGACCGGACTCTGGAGATCTGCCAGACTTACTCAGCAAAATATCCCTGGATCAAAGTGTTCCATCGTGATGCGAGCCTCGGCAAGGGTGATGCTCTAAACTTCGCATTTCACCAGTCAACTGGCGAGATCATCGCGACGTTTGACGCAGACGATGTGCCAGAGGAGCAGGCGGTGAAGAAGGCGCTTCGATACTTCAATAGTCCAGAGACCGGGGCCGTGCATGGTTTTCATAGAACGCTGAATCTTCGGGAGAGTATTGTCTCGCGGCTCGCGGCGTATGAGAATTTCCTTTATCGATTGTCAAATGATGGAAAATATGCGTTAAGATTGTTTGTCACGTTTTCGGGGTCTAACACTTTCTTTCGAAGGACCGCTCTAGAGAAGGTTGGGCTGTGGGATCCAAAATCTCTGGTCGAAGACGCGGAACTTTCGGTCCGATTTGCAAGAGCACACATTGCTACTCGATTGGCACCAGTGGAGTGTTGGCAAGAGATGCCGGCGCGGGTTGGGAGCTTGTTCAAGCAGCGAATTCGATGGTCTGGCGGGAATATGCTGACTGGGGTTAAGCACTGGAATGCGTGGAGGTCGATGTCTCTTGCGAAGACGCTGGATATGGAGGCGTTGATGATGAGCCCGATCTTGGCCGTGTTGACGTTCGTGGCATGGATTATTCTGGGACTGGGGATAATCAAGGTGGGACTGCCCTTCGAGACGCTACTTCCACTCTTCCTAGTCATGGCAGCCGTCAACATTGTCTACGTGGGGACCTTGGTCGCCACGGTTGTATCGTCTGCAAGATCGAGCTTGCTCTCCCATCTGGGTCTTCTGCTAGCAACGTATCCTTACGCGGCGCTCGTCTCGCTCGCTAACCTAGCGGCGATGATCCTGATCCTTCGAAAGGGAGCTAGGTTGTGGCTGAAGACTGAGAAGACGGGATACGTGGACAAACAGCTCCAGTTCGGCGCCTCTCAGCCTTAACGGGAAGAGTCTTCGCATTCGCTTGAAAATGTTGGAAAGAACTAAATCCGCTAGCTCCACGGAACAGCTTCGCTTAGAACGCTGATGAGTCCGAAGCCACGAGATTCGTTACTGATCATACGCGATATTCTTGCCGTAGCGGCGAAGCGGGCGTCGAAGACAGAGATCGTCTATCGATCGAATATTAACTTCGTGGCTGCTGAGAAGTACATTACACGCCTCCTACTACGCGGAATGCTAGAGACGGTGGTAGATGAGGGAAAATCAAAATTCCAGACAACACCGCTTGGAATCGAAGCCCTCTCGAAGCTAACAGAAGTCCAGAAACTGGTCGAAGGCACATAGAACAACCGAAAGAGCGCTCCTTCCTCGCGAGAATCGTATTATTGGCCCCCCTCTTTTCCTTGAAGGTTCTCGCCAGTTGAAACTGTTCTGGGCGAGTCTCCCAATTCGGGGCTTAGAACATGCCAGTAAAGTATTCTGCGATGTTGGATTTGTCCGCATGATCAAGCGTGAAGATCTCGGAGGTCAAAATCGCCTACCCCGAGTTCCAATGTAGGCTTGCTCTGAACGATTTCTCGGATCGGATATTATCTTTTCTACTCTGAAAAGTAGTTTTGGAGGGCTTGCACTCCTACTATTCATACTCTAAAAAGTATGGTTTCACCTATGAAAACCTGAAACAGGAGACACGACCAGATCGAGAGGACCTCTGATGGAGCGACCCAACCTCCCAGACCCCTTACGACCGAGACCCACAGACCCGCTGCCCTCACCACTCAGACCCGGACACTACATCGGACCGCGAGAAGAAGAACTCGGAAGAATACTCAAAGAAATACTCGACAAACTGACGCTCATAGAAAACAGACTCAAAGCAATAGAAGAACAACTCAAGACACGCCGATGATAGAACTCAGGGTCTCTGAGAATTGCTATGCTTGGCATACTCTAGCTCTGCTTTTGCTGCCATTACGAAGTCGTTCTGGCTCAAACCCTTAATCGCATGCGTAGACAGTACCACCTTGACACGACGCCACCCGACGAAAAGGTCCGGGTGATGATTCTCCAGCTCAGCAATCTTACCCAGCGAATAGGCAAAATCAAGACCTCCGAGATAAGATTTGAAACGAAACTCTTTCTGGATCGAACCTGACTGAAGAACCCATCCCGGTAAATCCTTCAACCGCTCGCTAGCCTCCTCGACCGTGAACGGTTTCGCATCATTGCAGGGAACACACTTTCCTGAGGCCAGACGACTGATTCCTTCGATTCCGGGTCCACAGCCCATGGTGGAAAAGGAACTCTGCGCTAAGGAAAAGGTTTCCATTACCCATAGACTTTCGAAGAGAAGAATTATCTTACAATCGAGCTTGAAAACTCTCAAGATAGTTGATGTTCAGAAGATGAGAGGGTGAGACCATTGCCGGCAAACCTGCCCTCACGCCCTCCGATTTCTATGAACCGAGGAAAAGAAGAGCAGGCCCCGACAAATGTCGACGTTCTGGTACCGAGTCTCAAGGGGCTTAGCAACGAATTCGAAGAGCACCTTCGCAGTCGAATTCCGGTTCACTGTATCCTTACTTCTTCAGTAATCGGACCCGCGAGAGCCCGGCAGGAACTCATGGACCGCGTGGACACAGATTGGTTCGCGTTTGTCGATGATGACGTCAAGCTGAGACCTAATTGGTGGTCCACGGTGACTGGAATGATCGATCCAGGGGTCGGTGCTGTTGAGGGTCTCTGGAGCTACCTCGTCGGGGACAAGAAGGTCGATGACTACACACGGGCGATGGCGAAGCTTGTGAAACTCTTGCGGAGGGATTCTTGGAGGGACAGGATCGACAGGGCGTTCACTGGTGATACGTTGGTGAGGACTGCGGCGGTGAAGAATATTAGAATGCCGAATATTCCCGTCTGGGAAGACGAGTATATCCGCACGCGGGTCGAAAAGAACGGCTACAGATGGCTGCGAACCTCGGACGTTGTCTGTGACCATTTGCGGAGATACAACCTTGGACCCTCCTACAATGTTGGAAGGTATGGATACTATCTCGGGCGGTTGAGTTTGAAGGTACAGTTGAAGCGAGTGGCACAGCTTCCTGTCAAGGTTCTATTCTCTCTCGCCTACACACGCAACATCTACACGGGGTCCTTTGCCATCGAGAAGGACTTCAAGATTCTGAAAGGTGTTCTTCAAGCATACGTTCAGAGAAGGAGCGGGTCGCCTCTGTATGAGTTGTCGCGGCAATGAGAATCCTCATCGTGCATCCGAGACTGAGTGTGATGGGAGGCGGAGAACGGGTTGCAATTCACTCGATCAAAGAGGCGTTGAGAGAAGGACACGAGGTGTATCTTGCGGCTGAGAAATTCGACATCGAAGCTTTCGAGGACTTTTTCGGGGTCAAGGGTCTCTTCAAGCAGGTCAGGATGCTCACCTATCCACCGTTCCAACCCTTCGTTCGAAGGGCGGTTCTATACCAGAGATTAGTCTACAATCAAATGAGACTAAGAAATATTGTCTCGACGCACCCATGGTTTGACCTGATTTTGAACACTGCGGAGGTGGCCAACCATCCGTCCACAAGGTCGCCGTCAGTGCAGTACTGTTATTTTCCCGAATACTTCGGTCACCTAGAATCTGCGGGTGTCCATGGACTCTGGGAGCTGTATTACGAGCCGGCCCGAATCTTCTATCGTTCCCGAGTGAACCGGATTAATCGTCTCCTCGCCGTTTCAAACTTCACGCGCGACCTTGTGAAAATGAAGTGGGGGCGCGAATCCACCACGCTCTACCCTCCCTGCCCTATTGAGCTGTACAACGATCTTCATCTTCCGAAGGAGAACCTGGTCGTAACTGTCGGAAGGCTGGCGCCGGAGAAGCGGATGGGGCTTTTCTTGGAAATTGCCCGTAGACTGCCAACCCTAAAATTCGCAATCATAGGAAGCATAGCGCCAGAGAAGAGATGGTACTTCGAGGGTTTGAACGCCACTGCTCCGGACAACCTCTCTATTCTAGTGTCTCCGCTGAGAAAGGTTAAGGAAGTCCTAGGAAGAGCCAAGGCCTACGTGCACTGTGCTCAGAACGAGCATTTCGGAATCACTATTGTAGAGGCGATGGCGGCAGGATGCGTCCCCCTGGTCCACGACAGCGGGGGGCCTCGTGAGATCGTCTCCGATGCTGTCGGTTTCAAGTGGAATTCGATAGATGAAGCTGTTGCAAAGGTTTCTAGCCTTGTCGAAGACGATGGCCTTAGGAGGAAACTATCAAACGCTGCCATCTCCCGAGCGCAACAGTTTGGACCAGAAGAGTTTGAATCAGGCATGGGAAAGGTAGTACGCTCATTCTCCCAGGGAGAATAGAATGCAACAGCCCTCTTCGGCACATAAACTCGGAGCTCTGTCACCTGCATGCCATACACCGCAGGGAGCCGTTTGATTTTCCGGAGACGCTCACCTGGATGGTCATACTGGGACTGGTTGAAACACCTTGGAGTCTCTTGGAACTGGAGAATGGTGGAGGACAACCATGTACAGATTGGACCCTATGTCTTGGAAGTCACCCCTTACTACATGGAGCTCCTGTGGCGAGAATGGCGGGCCTGGAAGAACTGGTACCTGCCTCCTTGGTCCCTCGATGGGAAAACGGTCCTAGACGTCGGTGCTGGTTGTGGAGAAACCGCACTCTTCTACTATTATCACGGCGCGGGGAGAGTGATCGCCGTAGAACCCGAGTCTTCCCTAGGGCCTTTGTTGAATCGGAACATGGAGCGTAACCGGTGGAATATGGAGATCGTGGAACGCCCTTTTGACAAGTCCATGCTGAGATGGAGTTTTGACTTCATGAAAATGGATGCGGAGGGCTGCGAGACGCAACTATTGAGCCTTGGGTCTCTCCCGCCCTGTGCCGTTGAAGTGCATGATAAAGCGACGGCTGACAAACTTCAGGAAAGATTCGAGGTAGAAGTCTTACCGCAGAAGGAAAACTGGATCCTCCGGAATCCTAGCGAACACCCTGTCATCTCGAACGAGGGATCAAACACTAACCACAACAGCTCTTGAGCTAGCTGAGACGTTACCGAGTCCATCGAAGTCGAGAGGAAACGACTCTCCTCGATAGAGTCCGTGAAGACCCACTAAAGGCGAGTAAACGTATCTACTTTCTTGGAGTTTGTTGCGATTGACTCTCCCCCTGTTAATATACAGGTCTTTGTTTTTTAGGAGATGCGACGATTGCCTTAGACAGCTTCTCTACAGTGATCGGAGATGAATCTTACAATTGTAACGATCGGCAGACAGCCAATACCTCCGCCGATAGAGACTGTCCCGTACTACTGTTTGGCCGAGGAGAGCTCGTACAACCGTTACCGAGACGTATACGAGGAGACTGTCTATCTCGCGGAGAAGCGGAACCGTGCCATCTCGACTGCTTTGGAGAAGTTTCCCGGGACGACGGATATCGTAAGTGTCGACTCTTACTATGTGGTCCAGGTGGAGGCGCTGAAACGGCTGATTGACACATACCAACGGATAGGCGGAGAGGTAATTCTGGGAGCCCCAATCTGGTATTATCGGAAGAACCGGCTTATCGACAATCGGCCCAAGTTCTACGATTCGTGGGGGAGCCCCGAGCTAGTGAACGTTCGACCGTGGGAGCCGGAGAGGTGGCCGGAGATAATTCAGGTGCCCTCGATTGGGAACTGTGTGATTTTCCCGGTTGATGTGTGGCGGAAGCATTCGCTAGTCACGCCGGAGCCTTTTCCGTACATGGGGTCCTGCTATACGCGGCTCTGCCACCTGAGCGGCCTACCAGTTCTTATCGACATGAGGGCGAAAATGTACCGAAGCGCGGCCAACAATCGGGAGGCCTTCTACTCCTTCACGAAACGTTTCAGAGTCAGCGTGGGAGCGTGGCTGAGACCCACACGCGAGAGAACGCTTGGGGGGGCCGACAAGAAGGCAGCAGCAAAGAGGAAGAAGGACTTGGCGTCCGAGTCAGCTTGAGGGTCTTGTCAAGAGAGAACTTAGGTCTTGGAGTCTACACCACAGCCGATGTTCGTCACGAGACGAATCCATTGGATGTTTCATTTTCAATAATCATTGTCAACTACAACGGCGGGTCGAAGCTTCTAGAATGTGTAGACTCTGTATTCAGGTACACCTCAGACTTTGAACTGATTCTCGTCGACAACGCTTCAACCGATAATAGTCTTCTGCCAGTAGCGAAGAGGTTTCCTCAAATCATCATCGTGAGGAATCCGGAAAACATTGGCTTCGCTGGAGGGAGTAACATCGCGATCAAGAGATCTAGGGGCAGATGGATTGTATTCCTCAATCCGGACACAAAAGTGACGGAGAATTGGCTTGACAATTTGGTGAAATGCGCAGATTCATGGGACGAGATAGGAATGGTCCAGCCGAAATTGCTGAGAATGGACGGCAAGACGCTCGATTCAACAGGACATGTCTTCAACTTCAGAACATGCTTCGCACGCGACCGAGGTTCTGGAGAGACAGATGTAGGACGGTATGAAGTCGCGGAAGAAGTGGAGGGGTGCTCTTTAGCTTGCACGGCGATAAGGAGAGAGCTGATAGCGAAGGTAGGTTTGCTGGACGATAAGATGCTTCTCTTCTATGAGGATACCGACTTCTCCATCCGGGCACGGATTGCGGGATGGAAACTGTATTATTGTCCCGGAAGCATTGTATTCCACGTGAGAGCTGGGCTTACCCCCCTCCGAGATCGCGGACTTCTTCATAGGCGAGCTATCCCATATCGGCTCCGGATGATCCTGAAGTCTTACAGTCTGTCGAACGCGATCAAGTATGGCGCTTTTAGCATAATAATTTCCGTGGCAGCCGGCATAAAGAATCGCGACCTGGAGTATTTGATGCGTTATGCCCGGTCACCCCTCTGGAATCTCTTGAATCTCCCAATAGTAGAGAGAAGACTTGTCCAGTCGACCAGGCGTATTCCAGACACGGTTCTCGCGCACTTTCACCCAGACGGCTCGCCTCACTCTAAGATATCACGTCTGGCGGAGTGAATTGCCAATCCAGCACAAGATGATCAGCCCAGCGGCATACTACCCGAGGAAGATCGATGGCTCGACCGGTGCGGAGGACCTTCGTGCAAGAGGCATGGACTCCAGCAGGGTGGATGCATTGCCCCTCTCACGAGGCCCGGTCGCTGCCTGAAAATCACAGTCACATTTGAAAGGACTGATTCGCCTTCAGATTCAAGGTAGTCAACCTAGGGACGGACTATCCTGGGAAGATCGAAGATTTCGCGGCCGCTCGGAACTCTTTCCTGTCGAAGTATGAGTGGGTGCTTTTCATTGACAATGATGAAGAGGCTAGCGCGATGCTCATGAGATATCTGGATCAGTTGGATCCCCGGCTTCCCTACTACTGGATAAGACGCATAAATTTACATGACGGGAGATATCGTGAGGCTTGGAATCCAGACTTTGCTCCCCGACTCGTATCAAACAGGGTCAAGTTTGTCGGACGCCTTCACGAGAAAATCACTCCAAAAGATCCGCACGGAATCATTGACTTTCCAATAATACACAATCATCAAGGGCCGTTTACGTACAAGAACCTCTGGTATCAGGACCTGCCCGCTTACCGCCTCTGGATCGGCGTCAAGAAGGCGATTCAGGTAGCTCTAAACAGATAATGACCAATTTGAATAGCATTGCTTTCTGTGATTTTCTCAGAATCCATCATTCCGAATGAGTGGCCTGGATGCTTACGATAATTACAGTGACCTACAATTCTAGACGGGAGATAGAGCGCTTTCTTCTCTCGCTTTCCGACATGCTGAGAACCTGCTCTATGGAAGCGGAAACAAAAATTTGGGATAACGCTTCTACGGATGGAACGGGGGAGTATCTTCAGAGCTCTCAAAGAACCCTTCCCGTAGCCAGGATTAGCCTCAACCGTTCCCCTAAGAACGTGGGCCTTAGCAAGGCCGTAAACTCGGAGATCGCGAGTTGCAACGGACAATGGGTTCTTCTATGCAACCCTGATGTGGAGTTTTCCAATGAGGTTTCCAAAATACTAGAATACGCATCGTCTCATCCAGAATATGGCGTTGTTCCGGATCTGAGAAATCCCGACGGTACGACCCAAAGATCAATACACCGACGGTTCCCCAGTTTCACAAGGATTTTTTTTGAGTACACGTCTCTCGGGCGGTATTCGTCTCGTCTCCTCCCATTCGTCAGAAACGACTACAAGTATTCTCATGCAAGATTCACGCGCCCCAGCATCATTGAGCAGCCTGGCGGAACCTTTCTGCTCCTCCACAGAAATACACTCGACCTTCTGTCGAGGGATGGAAGATTGTTTGATGAGAGATTCCCCGTATTCTGGAATGATGTTGACATGTCCATGCGGGCCAGGGCTGAAGGGGTCAAATTCGTAATCCTTCCAGAGGTGAGAATTCTCCATGGGTTTGGACACTCCGTCAAGAACCTCGATCGCGAGATGTTGTTGATGCTGTATTTCGGGAAGCATGGGCTAATCGGGTTTGCCAACAAGTGGAGACTGCATCCCCGAGCGATTCAAACAATATTCTTTCTGGACGCCATCTTCGCTGTGGCTCTCGGTTTCTTCGCAAGAATCGCTAGGCGTAGGTCGGGCCACACGACCATTGGAGGGGCAGGTCGCTTGAATCCTGCGCTGAGGTGGCGCATCATGAAGTTCTGGTGCAGCATTCATTGAGGAGACTGAACGTCGGATGCGGTCAGGATGATTAGGCGAGGTTCGTGTGGATGTCGACCATAAGACCCACATCCTGCTGAATCAAAATTCAAGGTCAGAGCAGGCGCCCATCATCTTCCGTTACATGATAGGGTATTCTCATTTCGACGTTGTTGGCACGTTTTGGAGCACCACGAAGACACCACGCAAGTGCTCTTGGAGCTATAGAGAACTTGCGACAGATTTGATGTCCGTTTTCCAGTAGACGAAGGATATTACATGCAAAAAATCATCGGATTTCCGAACATCGATTTTCAAATGCTCCTGGGACCTACAGGACCTCGAAAAAAAAGTGCGTCTTCACCCCCGCAGAACAGCCAGTCTTTCTTCGAGATCATTGAGGGCCAAACCAAATACTCCCTGAGCTCATTAACAATGTCTGACGGCTTTTATCGGCTGGGCCAGCCCTC
>Ga0209350_1001305_pt1 | contig 11080 bp, 8 predicted proteins | sample GraSoi013_2_20cm_2_FD_185822 | JGI IMG/M metagenome (GOLD analysis project Ga0209350, IMG submission 185822) | Grasslands soil microbial communities from the Angelo Coastal Reserve, California, USA - Sample 09_27_2013_2_20cm (SPAdes) (version 2) | ecosystem: Environmental > Terrestrial > Soil >...
CCCGGCGAGCCCGCTGAGGGCGAGCAGGAGCACGCCCGGCCGGGTCTCGTGCAGCAGCAGTTTGCCCACGCCGAACAGCACGCCGTACACCAGCACGCATCCGGCCACCCAGTCGAGCAGGTTGGCGAGTCCGTCGCTGGAGGCCTGTACGTCCGGCGCCCGTGCGGCGACGGGCCCCCACCCCATCCGCGACGGCCGCGTGCGGCGGTAGAACGCGACCAGCGTCGACTCGGACTCGGGACGCGTGAGAAACGTGACCGCCAGCCAGACTACGGTCGTGACGGCCACGGTGATCAGCACGATGTGGGCGAAGTCGAGCGGCAGGTCGCTGTCGAGCCCGCCCACGGTCTGCAGCAGGACCGATACGACGAACGCCGCGATCATCGCGGAGACTTCGCTCCACGCGTTGATACGCCACCAGTACCAGCGCAGCAGCAGCACGGCGCCCGTCCCCGCGCCCGTGATGATCAGCAGTTTCCAGGCCCCGCCGATCGATTCGATGCGAAACGCCACGGCCGCGGAGACCACCGTCAGCAGGGCCGTGGCCACCCGGGACGCCAGGACGTAGTGCGGCTCGGTCGCGTCGCGGCGCACGAAGCGGCGATAGAAATCGTTCACGAGGTAGCTGGCGCCCCAGTTGAGCTGGGTGGCGATGGTGGACATAAAGGCCGCCGCGAACGCGGCGATCATGAGCCCGCGCAGCGACGACGGGAGATAGTCGATCATCACCCGGATGTAGCCCGTCTCCGGGTCTTTGAGTCCGGGGAAGAGGATCAGCGACGCCAGCGCCGCCAGGATCCAGGGCCACGGGCGCACCGCATAGTGGGCGATGTTGAACCACAGCGTGGCGAGCAGCGAGTGTCGCTCATCCTTCGCGCTGAGCATCCGTTGCGCCACGTAGCCCCCGCCGCCCGGCTCGGCTCCGGGGTACCATGTAGCCCACCAGTTCACGCCGATATAGACGAAAAAGGTCAGGAACGGCATCCACGCCGAGCCCACGTCCGGAACGAAGCTCAGGACGGACCCCCGACTGCCGCTCGCCGCGCGCGCCTGGTCGATCAGTGCGAGCTTCGCCTTCATCGCCTCGATCCCCCCCACCGCCTGTACGGCGACCACCGCCAGCACGATCACCATGCCCATCTTGATCACGAACTGGAACAGGTCGGTCACCAGCACGCCCCACAGACCCGAGAGCGTCGAGATCGCGGACGTCAGGACGATCAGCCCGACCACGATCCACAACGCCTCCCCCTTCGAGATGCCAAAGACGAGCTCGAGGATCTTCGCCATGGCGAGGTTCACCCAGCCCAGGATGATGCAGTTCATGAGCAGTCCCAGGTACAGCGCCCGGAAGCCGCGCAGGAACGCGGCGGGCGGGCCGGCGTAACGGATCTCCGCGAACTCGATGTCGGTCATGACGCCGGAGCGGCGCCACAGCCGGGCGTAGAAGAACACCGTGAGCATCCCGCTCGCGAGCAGGTTCCACCACAGCCAGTTTCCCGCCACCCCGTTTTGCGCGACCAGACCGGTGACGACCAGGGGCGTGTCGGCGGCGAACGTCGTGGCGACCATCGACGTGCCGGCGAGCCACCAGGGGACGTTGCGACCGGAGAGGAAGTACTCCGCGGTGCTCCTGCCGGCCCGGCGCTTGTAATACAGGCCCACGGCGATGTTGAACAGGAAGTACAGGGCGACGACCAACCAATCGGCGAGCGTAAGTCGCATGAGGGCGCGGGCCTCGCGGAGCGAGAGTTGACAGGGCCGTCGGGACTTTCTAAGTTCGCATGTGACTGGAGGATCGCAATGGCGACGACGCAACGTTCCGCTCCCATCACCCTGACCGTGACCGACAAGGCGGCGGTCGAGGTCCGCAAGTTCATGGCGGAGGAGAAGGTGTCCCCCGAGACCGCCGGGCTCCGCATCGGCGTGCTGCCGGGCGGGTGCTCGGGGTTCAAGTACAGCCTCAGCATCGACGACAAGCCCGCCGACGACGACATCGTCATCGAGAGCGCGGGCGTGCGCTGCTTCGTCGACGGGTTCAGCGCCCAGTACTTGAACGGCGTCACCCTGGACTACAAGAGCAACTTCCAGGAGTCCGGGTTCGCCTTCGAAAACCCGAACGCCACCGGCGGCTGCGGCTGCGGATCGTCCTTCACGGTCTGAGGCGGTTGGCCCTCCTCCCATCGGATGCACGAGCCCGCGCACGGCGCGGGCTTTTTGTTGCTCCCCGCCGCCGGTGCGCCCGCTCGACGTAGCGGTCATCGCGGCCTACTGCGCCGCCGTGATCGTCTTCGGCCTGGTGGTGTCGGGGCGCCAGCGCGACGCGAGCGACTACTTCCTCGGCCACCGCGGGCTGCCCTGGTGGGCCATCATGCTGTCCATCGTGGCCACCGAAACGTCGGCCCTCACCGTGATTTCGATCCCCGGGATCGCCGCCCGCGGCGACCTCACCTTCCTGCAGCTCGCGTTCGGCTACCTGGCGGGGCGGATCGGCGTCGCCGCGCTGCTGCTCCCGGGCTATTTCGAAGGCACTCAGGACACCGCCTACCAGCGGCTGGAGCGCCGCTTCGGGGCGGGGGCGCGACGCGCGGCGTCGGGCGTGTTCCTGCTCACGCGCGCGCTCGCCGACTGCGTGCGGATCTTCGCCACGGCCATCCCGCTCGCGATCATCACGCATTGGAGCCTTCCCGCCGGCATCCTGGCCATCGGCCTCGTCACCGTGATCTACACGTGGGTCGGCGGGCTGCGGGCCGTGGTGTGGGTGGACGTGATCCAGCTGGGCGTGTATCTGGTGGGCGGCGTGGCCACGCTCGTCGTCGCGACCGGGCTCGCGGGAGGCGCCGGCGCGTTCGCCCGTGCCTGGGACGCGGGAAAACTGGTGACGCTCGATTTCACGCCTTCGTTCAAGGTGCTGTACACGTTCTGGGGCGGAGTCCTGGGCGGAGCCCTGCTCGCCGGCGCCTCGCACGGCACCGACCATTTGATCGTGCAGCGTCTGCTCGCCGCGCGCGGGCTCAAGGACGCACAGCGCGCCCTCATCGGATCGGGCGCGTTCATCATCGCCCAGTTCGCGCTGTTCCTGCTCGTGGGCACGAGCCTGTGGCTCGCGGGCGCGGATCAGGGCGGCAGGAGTGACGCCATCTACCCGAGCTTCGTGATCACGCGGCTCCCGCCCGGGCTTGCGGGGCTCGTCGTCGCCGGCATTCTGGCCGCGGCCATGAGCAGCCACGCGTCGGCCGTCAACTCCCTCGCCTCGGCGTCCACGCACGATTTCTACGCGCCGCTCGCGCGGCGCCAGGAGCCGACACACCTGCTGTGGGTGGGCCGCTGGCTCACCCTGCTGTGGACGGCGGTGCTGGTCGCGGGCGCGATGGCGTTCCGCAACCAGAACACACCCGTCGTGCAGCTCGCCCTGAGCGTCGCGTCGATCACCTACGGCGCCCTGCTCGGCACTTATCTGCTGGGCGGATGGTGGTCGCGCGCGCGCCAGCGCGACGTCGTCGTCGCGATCATCGCGAGCGTGCTCGCCATGACCCCCGTCGTGCTCGGCGTGCCGTGGCATGTGCTGCCGGGGCTCGCCTGGCCGTGGTACGTGCCGCTGGGCACGGCGGTGACGGTCGCGGTGGGGATGGCGTCTTCGATGTTTGGACGGGCACTCCCCGCGTGACTGCATCGTCCGCCGTCTTCCTCGGTGCCGACGCCGGCGGCTCCCATACCACCGTCGTTCTCGGGTCGCCGGCGCAGATCCTCGGCCGGGCCGACGGGCCGGGTGCGGCCATGCGACCGGCGGGAGCGGCCCGATCCGCTGCCGTGCTGGCGGAGACCGCCCGCCGGGCAGCGGCCCAAGCCGGCATCGGGCTCCCGGGCGATGCGGCCGTCGTCGGCGCGGCCGGCGCCGGGCGGCGGCAGGAGCAGGCCGAGCTCGAAGCGGCGCTGGTGGACGCCGGCGTCGCGCGCCGGGTGCGGGTGCTCGCCGATGGCGAGGTGGCCCTGACTACGGCGTTCGCGCGCGGCCCAGGCGTGCTCGTGAACGCCGGCACCGGGTCGATCGCGTACGCGCGCGTGCCGGGCGGGGGGATTCACCGCGCGGGCGGATACGGGTGGCAGCTCGGCGATGAAGGCGGCGGCTACTGGCTGGGTCGCCGCGCGCTCGACCTGGCGGGGAGAGCGCAGGACGGCCGGGGCGAGGGGTCGACCCTGCTGGCCCGGCTGCTCAGCGCCCTTGGCCTGCAACAGTTCGACGACCTGGTGCGGTGGACGGCGACGGCGACGCCGGCCCAGGTGGCGGCGCTCGCGCCGCACGTCCTCAACGCCGCCCGCGAGGGCGAAGTCGTCGCGCAACGAGCCGTGGACGAGGCGGCGCGCGAGCTGGTCGAGCTGGTGGTCATGCTGGGGCGCCATTTTCCCGCCACCGACCCCATACCGGTCGCGATCACAGGCGGCCTGCTGCTGCCGCAGTCTCCGCTCACCGCCGCGTTCCGCGAGCGGCTCGCCGCCGACTTCAAACGGGCGCGCCTCGTGCCCGAGCGGATCGATGCAGCGCTGGGGGCGCTGAAGCTGGCCATGGAGCTGACATAGCCGTACGGTAGGGGCGTAGCATGCTGCGCCCCTGCGTCGCGCCCCTACTACGCCGCCGGCGCCAACCCCACGTCACCCGTGAGGGCCCGAGGATCCCAGTCGGTCTCGGTTCTCGCGACGTACACGGCAGCGGTGAGATCGCCGCACACGTTGAGCGTGGTGCGGCTCATGTCGAGGACGCGCTCCACGCCGTAGACTACGCCCACGACCTCGGGTGGGACGCCGACGGTGACACACACCACCATCAGTGGAGCGAGAGAGCCGCCGGGTACGCCGGCCGTGCCGACCGCGGTGACGACGCTCATGATCATTGCGATCACCTGCTGTCCGAGCGTCAGGTCCACTCCGAACAGCTGGGCCAGGAATAGGACCGTCACGCCCTCGTAGAGCGCGGTGCCGTTGTGGCACATCGTCGACCCCAGCGAAAGCACAAAGCCCGCGATCTTGGGTGGGATCTTGAGCTCATCCTCGGCCACCGCGATGTTGGTCGGGAGGGTCGCATTGCTCGAGCTGGTCGTAAACGCGGTGACGATGCTCGGCGTGATCCGGCGCCAGAAGATGCTCGGCCGCAGCCCTCCCAGAAACCGCACGAGAAGCGACAGGCTCACGGCGCCATGGATCAGGAGGCCGACGAGCACGACGACGACGTAGCCGAGCAGCTTCCGCAGGATGTCCCAGCCCAGCAGGGACGTGACGACAAAGATCAGCCCGAACACGCCGTAGGGGGCTAGCTTCATCGCCATCCCAATGATCTTGGCGATGGCGTCGCCGATGGCGTCGAGCACCTGCACCAGGGGTCGTGCCTTATCCTCCGGGAGGAGCGTGAGAGCCGCGCCGAAGACCAGGGCGAAGAAGATGATCCCCAGCATATCGAGGTTCGCCGCGGCCTGAATCGGATTCCGAGGCACGATGTTTACGAAAAAGTCGACCCCGAATCTCGTGGTAGCGCCCGCCGGGAGGCCCGCGACCTGCCCGCGATAGGCGTCGAGCAGCTGCTGACGCACTTCGACCGGGACGCCGACGCCAGGCCGCACGAGGTTGACGAGCAGGATCCCGATGGCGGCGGAGATCACCGTGGACAGGAGGAAGTACCCAAGCGAGCGCACCCCCACACGACCCACCTTGCGGATGTCCCCGAGCTGCGTCACGCCGAGCGCGATGGACGTGAAGACGAGCGGCACGACCGTCATGAAGAGAATCCGCAGGAACACCTGCCCCACGGGGCCGGCGACGTTCGTGTTCACCCAGCCCACCCACGCCGCGCCCCCGGCCCAGACGTTGACCGCGAGACCGGACAGCCCGCCGGCGAGCAGCCCGATGAAGATTTTGGTGTGGAGCTTCACGACACCGCTTTTGGTGTCACGTGCAGCTTACTGTGGCGATAACCGTAGAAGATGTAGAGCGCGAGTCCGATGACGAGCCAAACCGCGAAGCGTACCCAGGTTTCGAACGGTAACCCGACCATGACGAATAGGCATAACGCGGCACCCGTCAGGGAGACGACCCACACCAACGGCACGCGGAACGGACGGGGACGTGCGCGGTCCGTGTGGCGCAGCACCAGGACCCCGATGCAGACGAGCACGAACGCGAACAGCGTGCCGATGTTGGTGAGGTTGTAGGTCTCTCCCGCGTCTCCGATGAGGGACCACAATGCCACGAAGATGCCGGTAATGAGCGTCGTGATGTGCGGCACGCGTGTCTTCGCGTGTACCTTGGCCGCCCACGGCGGCAGCAGGCCGTCCCGGCCCATCGCGAAGAAAATCCGCGGTTGACCGTACTGGAACACGAGCAGGACAGCCGACATCGAGACGATCGCTCCGAGCGCGACGATCCATCCCACGGTCGTGAATCCGGCGCTGTTCAGCGCCTTTGCCAGCGGATCGGCGACACCCAGCTCCGTATAGGGCACCATCCCCGTGAGGACGCCGCCGACGATCATGTAGATCACCGTGCAGATGGCGAGCCCGCCCAGAATCCCGATCGGCAGGTTGCGTTGCGGGTTCTTCGTCTCCTCGGCGGCGGTGGAGATCGCGTCGAACCCGATATAGGCGAAGAACACGATCGCGGCGCCCTGGTGAATGCCGCGGAATCCGTTGGGGGCGAAGGGGTGGTAGTTCGCCGCATCGATGTGGGTGAGCCCGGCGATGATGAACAGCCCGAGCACGAGCAGCTTGATGGTCACCATGATGTTGTTCGCCGTGGCGCTCTCACGCACCCCGAGCATGAGGAGCCAGGTGATCAACATGACGATGACGAAGGCCGGCACATTCACGAGCAGCGGAATCCCCGCCACCTGGGGCGCGTTCTGCAGCAGCCCGTGGACGGACGGATCGGGAGAGAGGAGCGCCGTGCGATATCCGGTCGTGAGCCACAGCGGCAGGTGAACGTGGAAGCTGCCGAGCAGCGAGGTGAAGTAATCACCCCACGAGATGGCGACGGCCACGTTGCCGACCGCGTACTCGAGAATGAGGTCCCACCCGATGATCCACGCGACCAACTCTCCGAGGGTCGCGTACGAGTACGCGTAGGCACTGCCGGCCTGCGGGATCATCGCGGCAAGCTCGGCGTAGCAGAGGCCCGCCAGGGCACATGCCACGCCGAGCAGCAGGAAGGACAGCACCAACGCGGGCCCTGCCCCGCTCCGCACCAGGTGACCGGCCGCGTCGTATTGCCCCGCCGCGGCGGTGCCGATCGCCCCGAAAATGCCGGCACCGATCACCGCGCCGATGCCCAGCATGATGAGGTCGCCCGCTCCGAGCGCCCGCTTCAGCGCGTAGGGACTTTCTCCCTCGACCAGCAGCTCCGAGATCGGCTTGCGCCGCAGGAGCTGCCGCGCGCTAGACAAAGAGCGGCGCCAGCACCAGCGTGACCGTGCTTAGCAGCTTGATGAGCACGTGCAGCGACGGGCCGGCCGTGTCCTTGAACGGATCGCCCACCGTATCGCCCACCACGCCGGCCTTGTGCGCCGGGCTGCCTTTCCCGCCGTACTCTCCGGTCTCGATGAACTTCTTGGCGTTGTCCCAGGCCCCGCCGCCGTTGTTCAAGAGCGTCGCCATGAGAATGCCGCTGATCGTGCCGACCATCAGGAACGACGCGACGGTCTCGGCGCCGACGTGGAACAGCACCTTGAACACCAGGCCCACCGCGATCGGCATCCCGACCGCGAGCAGCCCGGGCGCCACCATCGCCTTGAGCGCTCCGACGGTCACGATGTCGACCGCCCGGCCGTAGTCGGGACGCGACGTCCCCTTGAGAATGCCGGGATCGGCCTGGAACTGGCGGCGCACTTCCTGGATGACGCTGACCGCGGCCTTGGTGACGGCGCTGATCGCGAGCGCCGAGAACCAGAACACCAGCATGGCGCCCAGCAGACCGCCCACGAATACCTCGGGCTTGGAGATGTCGACGGCTTGGAGCGGGGACCCGAGCTGTCCCACCTCGTCCAGGTACGCCGAGAACAGCAGGAACGCGGCCAGCGCCGCCGAGCCAATGGCGTACCCCTTGGTGAGGGCCTTGGTCGTGTTGCCGACGGCATCGAGGCGATCCGTGCGCCGGCGGATGTCTTCGGGCTGATGCGACATCTCGATGATGCCGCCCGCGTTGTCGGTGATGGGCCCGAACGTGTCCATGGCGAGGATGTACGCCGCCGTGCCGAGCATTCCCATGGTCGCCACCGCGGTGCCGAACAGCCCGGAGTGGGCGAGGCCGCTCGACGCCCCGAGCTTGTACGACGCGATGATCGCGGCCGAGATGGTGAACGTGGGCAGCGCGGTGCACTCGAGCGCGACGGCGAATCCCGCGATGATGTTGGTCGCCGGCCCCGTGACCGAGGCGGCCGCGATCGACTTGACGGGGCGGTAGCGGTATTCCGTGTAGTACTGGGTGATGTAGACGAAGGCGATCGAGGTGACGATCCCGATGACACCGCACAGGGCGAAGTGCCACCAGGCGGCGGGGTGGGCCGCCGGGTTGAGCAGCCAGTAGGTCCCCCCCACGAATCCGGCCGCCGCGAGCAGCGCGGTCCACATGTAGCCGCGGTTGAGGGCGTGCATCGGGTCTTCGTCTTCCCGCGCCTTCACGACCAACACACCGATGATCGACGCCACCAGGCCGAATGCGCGGGCCACGAGCGGAAAGAGCATCAGGCCGACCACCTGCACGGGGCTGAACAAACCGGGATTCGCGCCCGCCAGGCCCGCGCCCAAGATCATGGCGCCGATGTTCTCCGCGGCCGTGGACTCGAACAGGTCGGCGCCGCGCCCGGCGCAGTCGCCCACGTTGTCGCCCACCAGGTCGGCGATCACGGCCGGGTTGCGGGGGTCGTCTTCCGGGATCCCCGCCTCGACCTTGCCCACCAGGTCGGCGCCCACGTCGGCGGCCTTGGTGTAGATGCCGCCCCCCAGCTGGGCGAACAGCGCGACGAACGACGCGCCGAAGCCGTAGCCGACGATCATGAGGGGAATCTTGGTCGGCTCGAAGTGCAGCGCCTCGAGCACCGTATAGAGCAGCCCGACGCCGAACAGGCTCATGGAGACCACGAACAACCCGCTCACGGCCCCGCCGCGCAGGGCGATCTGCAGCGCCTTGTTGAGACTCGAGCGCGCCGCGCTCGCGGTCCGGATATTGGAGCGCACGGCAACGTACATGCCGACGATGCCGGCGACCCCCGAGCAGAGTGCGCCGAACAGGAACGACAGGGTCGTGGTCAGCGCCAGCGTACTGGCGGCCGGCTCGCCCGAATGCGGATTGCGGAAAAAGGCGTACAACACGTAGATGAGCACGCCGAGCGCGATGCTCAAGAGGCCGATCGTGCGGTACTGCCGCCGCAGGAACGCTTCGGCGCCCTCCTGGATCGCGTCGGAGATCTTGCGCATGTCGGCGGTGCCGGTATCCTGCCGCAGCACGTAGCCCCGCAGACCCCAGGCGACGACCAGGGCGAGGACCGAGAGGCCCAGGACGAGAGCAATGAGCATAGTGCCTTGTGACTCCTTGGAGCCCGCCCAAGGGGCGGGCGGGTCAGTTGCCGATGCGCAGGGGGACGATGACGACGTCTTCCAGGGTCCGTCCGCCCCGCGTGTGCGCCGGGTAGAACTGGTACGCCATCATGCGCCGCTGGAACTCCCGGTTGTACGCCGCGTCGGCGATCGGGGGGTCCACTGCCACGCGCGTGACGCGTCCGTCGGCCGCCACCCAGAACGACACCCGCAGGGTGCGGCCGGCCACTGAGCCGGGCACCTGCGCCAGCGGCGGAAGAATCGCCGTCCGCGGCGCGGCGTGAAGAATGTAACCGCCTTCGTCGCCCGTTCCAGGCCCCGCCCCCGCCCCGCCCCCGGTCCCCGTCGCCGGACCGCCGCCCGCCCTCGCTCCCTCAGCACCACCCGTGCCACCGGACAGCGGCATCACGGGGAGTGGGAGGTTGGGGCGCGGGAGGTCGAGCGGTGGCAGCTCGATGGCGATGCGGCGCAGCCCGGAGAGGTCGGGCAGCGGCACGTGGGGCGTGAGAGCGACATCGACGGAGGTCGGTGTCCCCCGCGACAGCACGAAGAAGTTCACGGCGTCGGGGGCGGCCGGCCCCGGCCTCCCGCCAGCCGGCTCGCGACCCCGGATCACGAGCGCAGCGAGCACACTCGCGTGCACCAGCACGGCGAGTACGGCGCCCGGCGCCACGCCGCGGGAGGGGAGCGGCAGGCGGAGCCCGGGGAGGGAGGGTCGGTCGGGGGCGGGGGCGGGGGCGGGGGGGTTCACGGTGCCTGAGGTATACCCCGACAGCGACGTAGGGGCGCAAACACACGTAGGGGCGCAGCATGCTGCGCCCCTACCGCACGGCGACCGCGACGCCGGGGCCTATTTCTTCGCCGGTTCGGGCGGCGTGAAGCCGATGACCTGGACGCCCGCGCCGTGCGCGATGTCCATCGCCTGCATCACGTCGAGATACTTGCGGTTCGGTGCCGCTTTGATGAACAGCAGCTTGGCCGGCCGCGGGTCGTAGATCAGATGGAACGCCTGGTCGAGCTGGCTCACGGCGTACGGCTGGCCATTGATCGCGTACGAGCCGTCGGCCTTGAGCTCGAGCACGATTTGGCTCGTCTGCTGCTGCTTCTGCTTGTTCTGCTGCTCGGGCGGGACCTGAACGTCGAATGCCTTGCGCGACAGGGGCTGGGTGATCATGAAGATGATCAGCAGCACGAGCAGAACGTCGATCAACGGCGTGACGTTGATCTCGGAGCTGAGCCCCTCGCCGCCGCCGGAGGACCCCATCGCCATGCGTCAGCTCCCTTCTTTCTTCTTGGTGAGCGTCTGCTTCTGCTCCGTGATCGCGCCGACCACGCGCACGCCCGCCCGCCGGGCGATTTCGATGGCCTGCTGAACGCGCCCGAACTCGATGTTCTGGTCGGCTTTCAAGAACAGGACCTTGTCCTTGGTGCGGCTCTCATAGATCGCCTGCAGGCGCCCGGGCAACTGGTCGTCCGGTATCTGCCTCGGTCCCGGTCCCAGGTCG